>ERZ808240.607-NODE-607-length-45894-cov-4.156526_pt1 | contig 45894 bp, 37 predicted proteins | sample MGYA00521084_ERZ808240 | MGnify/ENA primary metagenome ERZ808240 (study PRJEB31516, sample SAMN03275571) | gut metagenome | biome: mammalia-associated habitat; material: feces | host: Papio cynocephalus | place: Kenya | collected 2012-08-06 ...
TTCAGCTATAAGAGAATACTGCATAATATATATAACATTGCTCTGATACAGAAGTGAAACAACTATAACAGCATTAAGAATTTTTTTACCTTTGAAATTACATTTTGCAAGAACAAATCCTGCCATAGCCGAAAACATACACTGAAAAACGGTGACTGAAATTGTTACAAAAAAGCTGTTGAAAAAATATCTTGAAAATGGCACAAGCTGTGAATTGCTTAAATCCCTGAGCATATTCCGGAAATTATCCAGAGTAGGATTAAGGGTATAGAGTTTCGGAGGAAATACAAAAAGCTCCTGTTCCGGCTTGAATGCCATTACAAAAGCAAGGTATATCGGAAAAATCATAAAAATTCCGAAAACAGCCAGAAATATAAAAACTGCAATATTTCCTGCCTTTCTGTCCGAATGTTTCATAAAAGTTCAGTTCTCCTGATTAAGAAATTTATTTACAAGCATATTTGCAATATACATAAATAAAAAAAGTACAACACATATTGCAGAAGCATATCCCATTTCATATCTGACCCAGCCATAATCATAAGCGTGAGTCATTATAGTATGTGCCTTATAATCCGTACTCGGAAAACCTGCAAGATTCTGTGCAACAGTTCCGGCAGTAAATGAACTTACAATCTGCATTACAGATGCAAAAAGCAACTGCGGTTTCATAAGCGGAAGTGTAATATATATAAGTTCCTGCCAGCGATTTGAAATTCCCTCAACAGCACCTGCCTCATAATATGTGGAATCAATGTTCTGAAATCCCGCAGTAAATGCAAGAAATCCCGCTCCGAGACTTATCCATAACTGTACAGCAATTACTGCTCCGAGAACATATCTTGAATCTGTAAGCCACTGAACAGGCGAAAAAATTATACCCAGTTTAATAAGAACAGAATTAAAATATCCGTATCTGTCACCGCTGAAAATCAACTGCCACACAGCATATATGTTAGCCATAGAGGGAATATAAAATATAAGCGTAAAAAATGTTCTCAGAAAAGAGGGCATCTGATTTATAAACCATGCAAGCATAAAGCATAAAGCATAGCTTACCGGAGCTGTAACAACAGCAAATATAAGCGTAACTCTTATTGATTTCATAAAAATTCTGTCATTAAGAAAAAGATTTCTGAAATTTTCAAGTCCGATAAAATCGGGTTTCTGAACGATATTGAAATCTGTAAAGGCTGTCGGAACGGACATAACAACCGGTATTACCGTAAAAATTATAAAAAATATCATAAAAGGTGCAAGCATAAGATAACATTCGCCTGAACCTTTTATCTCTTTGAAAAATTTTTTAAAATTCATCTCAAAACCTGACCTTCATTTTTAAGCTTACGTTTTATCTCATTGTTTATATCCCTGTTATACCATATCAGCGTATCTCTTGGATTCTGACCATTGTTGACAGTTTCCCTGAAAGCATTCATAATATTTCGTGTAACAGCATAAGAAGATGTTATAAAAGGAATTTCTTCAAGTTCTTCACGCTGATTCATAAGCCGTTCAAGTTCTGAATAAGACCACGAAAGACTTTCAAGAGCCTCAGTATTTGCCGTTGGAAATCTTGCTGTAATACCCATAGTGCCTTCAAGTCTGTTGCCGTATTCTGTCTGAATTTCTGAGCTTGTAAACCATTTTATAAATTCCCATGACTTATATTTTTCAGATTCATCTTTATTGAAAATAATTGCAGAAGTTCCGTTTGAATTTTCAGCATGCGAAACAGTTCCGTCATCTTTTAATGTTCCGGGGACAGAAGTAAAATTCCATAGTCCTTTTATTTCTGGAGCAAGCTCCTCAAGCTTGTTGAACAGAGTATAATCAGCAATGATTATCGGATATTCACCTGTTCTGAAACGGCTGAAAGCATCATATGACTGCATAAAACCGTATTTTCTGTAAAAATCAGTCCACTGTTCAAAAGCTGATACACATTCAGCAGAATCAAGAACAGATTTATTAAGTTCAGAGTTATAATAATTAATACCATTTTGAAGTAAAAGGCATGCAAAAGTGTTTCCTGTTTCAGTGACAGGGGAAACATTATTTGAAGGAAGTACAAGACCGACTGACATATAATTCCGCTGAATTGCAGGGAGCATATCAATAAGTTCCTGCCACGTTTCAGGAGGCGAAGAAAATCCAAGTTCTTTTAGAATATCTTCTCTGTAAAACATCATCGCCCAGCTCTGACTCAAAGGGAGTCCGTAACAGCCGTTATTATATTCATAATTAACAGAAGAATTTTTCTGAAACCGCTTTTTTATTTCAGAATAATCATCAAATTCTTCAAGATTGACAAGAAGTCCCCTTGATGCAAGATTAACAGGCATTTCCCCACCAGCAAACAAAACAACATCAGGCTGATGACCTGCCATAGCTGATTCTAAAATTCCGCCTGAAACAAGCTTGATTGATACTGAAATATCAGGATTTTCCGTCATAAATTCTGATTCTGAAAGTTCCCTTATAATCTGTGCCTGTTCACGTCCCGAATTAACCCATACTTCAATGCAATCGCTGTCTGTATCAGAAAATGATGAATAATCAGTAAAAAATGAGCTTACAAAACTGCAAAATCCGAATTTCAGCGATTTAAAAAAATTTTTTTCAGTATCAGAAAATTTCTGATTTTCAGTGCAAAGCTCTATATAATCGATTTCAAGAGGAGTTTTTCTGCAATCTCTTTCCCACGCTGAAAGAGTTGAAATATTATCATGTATTTCAGAAACATACTGCGGAATTTTCAGGGGTTTTTTAATGCATTTGTCAAGAATATTTGTCATACCCGTAATAGCAGATGCCTCTGAGCCATATGAATTATAAATATCCTCTATTCCTTTTTTTATTTCTTTAAGCTCACCGGAAATCCTTTCAAAATCCGAAAGCAGATTAGGAATTTTTTCATGTACATAATAATCAGTATATTTATCAGGCTGAACACCGGTAATCATAATTATATTTCTGTAATATTCATTTATTTCAGAAAGAGCAGATTCAAGTCTGCGGAGATATTCAGACAAATCCTTATCAGGAACAGCTTCAAGAGTAATAAAATGGTCACAGGAAGAATCAAGATATATATATTCATCAAAATAATTTAAAATCCAGTCTGAACTGTACTGAAATTTAACCTGATTAAATTCTTCAAACGGGATTTCACCATCTATATAAATTCTTCTTGACGAACAGAAACCTCTCATTTCGTCCTGACGTGCCTTTATGCCTATTTTATAAAGACCTGTTTTTATTTCTTCTTTGGGAATACGCCATGTAATACTCTGAAAAGATTTATTCCAGCTTTCATCACCTATTGTATTGTAGACAAGATTATTATAATCCGAAGGAGAAACCGTATAATCAGAATTATCGTATGTAGGACAGAGAACTGATGAAGATTTATATACTGCATTTTCTCCCTCTATTTTTATTTTATTATCAGCTGAATTATCTGTATCATAGGATTTTATATATTCATCATAAGATTTTAAATAATCAGGCTGACGGAATACAATACTTTCAATTGCAAGAGAGGCTCTTTCAAAATTCAATGAAATCTGATTTTCACCCTTTTCAAGATAAAATACAAGAGGTTCACTGAAAAGTCCGTCTGTATCATTAAGAAAACTTTTTGTCCATATTTCCTGCTGAATCTGAAAAGGTCTGATTTGATTTCCCTTTGAATCAAGTTTTATTTCTCCGTCATCAGTCCATATTCTGTTAAGAACAAGCCTTGATGCAGTATCATACGGAATATTTCCGTTGATACTAAGAGAAAATTCTATATCAGGACTGTTTGAAACAAAAGGACAATAATTTATTTCAACGCAGTATATACCGGACTGAACCACATATATATCATATACTGCACTTCCGGCATCATCTATTATAAGAGTATTTTTTTCCTTTCGGACATTCTTAGCTGATTTATAATCAACAGCATTTATATTTATTTCACATTCAGGGCGTTCAGAATCAGAATACAAATCATAATAATCATTATATGAAATATTCTCACTGTATGAAAATTCCGGAAAATCAGAGGCATACGCAGATATATTAATATCATTAATATCTGTATTGAAAATCACAAATATTACTGCAACAAGAAATGATACAAATTTTTTCATATAGTCACCTTTATATATATTTCATAAAATTATTATATCATATCTGAAAATATTGTCAAGACATAAAAAAGACGGATTTAAAAAATCCGCCTTTAATTAAATCAATCAGCCTTTTTCAGCAATATATATTGAAATTCTGTTAATCATAAGGTCAGCAGTTTCTTCAGCAGTCTTATCACCATTTAAATATGCCTGAACTTCTTCATTGCATATATCATAAAGACCTGAATCATAATAGCTCTGTGAAATTTTTACATTGTTAATCAAATCCTTGAGCTGTGCAATTTCTTCATCAGTACAGTCACCGATTTTTATTTCCTTATCGCCTGCCCAGAAAGTAGTATCATATTCGTGCTTTTCTCCTGTTTCGGAATCAATCCAGAATTGCGGTGATTTTGAAATTTCAGCAAGTTTATCAAAAGCTTTCTGATTTACAGGAAAACTCCATATATTGCTTTCACCATTATCCTTTGGCATCTGATAGTCTTCAGTAAGGAATTGTCTTATAAAGTTCCAGCAAGCCTCTTTGTTTGCAGAATTTGAAGCAATTGAAAATACACTTGAAACCCATGAAAGCTTTGTTCCTGAACCATTATTGCTCGGGTATCCTACAAAAGTAACAGGTTCATTTGCAAAAGTTCCTGCAAGAAGTTCATGATAGTTTCTGAAATCGTATATTCCTGAACTGTATATAAGGTATTTATCCTTAATCATAGATGTTTCATAATCGTCCCATTCACTCTGCTGTTCTGTTGAAATGCTGTCATCTTCCCAGTTTGGTTCAGCCTCAAACTGATTTATAAATTCAAGAAGTTTTACAAGTTCTGCCTTATCGTAAGTGAAGGTTTTCTTTTCATAGTCAACATGTGAACCGAGATTTGAATAAAAAGCTGTATAGAACATATTTGTGTTATAATCGTTTATAGAAAATCCCATTTCCTTTTTAGGACGGTTTTCATAAGCTGAAATCATATCATCAATAGTCCAGTTCTGCTTATCTCCGACATATTTTGTTTTTCCTGCAAGTGTTTCAAGGCTGAAAGAAAGCGGAATTGAAACAAGTTTTCCGTTATATTCGCTAAGATTGAGAATATTTGAAACAAATGAGTCACGGTTAATTTCGCTGTCGTTATCAATGAACTGATAAAGGTCAGCAAAAACTCCTTTTGAAGCAAGCGACTGCATATTAAGATTACCTGAAGAAACTATAATATCAGGTGCTTTTCCGGAAATCAAATCCTGATTGAGTTGCTGTACAGCTCCTGTATACTGATTTTCTTCATTGTCATACTGTGAATAATCAACCGTTCTGATTCGGTAATCCTTGTTTGCCTTATTAAAATCAGCCACCTTTGAAGAAATAGTGCCGTCATTGTAAAGCATACCAAGAGTTATAATCTGCTGATTTGCAAAATCAGAAGGGTCACGTTTTGTAAGCTTTAAAATGTTAATATTGTCAATTTTTAAGTTATCTCCTTCACAGATATAAATCTGCATATTCTTGTCAACAACTGCCATATCAACATTTGAAATATCAGAATCAATCCAGTTTACAATTTCCTCAAACTTATTTTCATTCTTGTTATATCCCATAAGGCTTTTATCGGTCGTTATAAAAAAGCTGTAATCACCTGCACCTTTTATTATTCCGTTGCCGTTTGAGCTGTAAACATTTCCGTCAAATTCATATTTATCAGTGAAAGCACCCTGTTCAGCGTCATACTTTGCAATCAGATTTCCCTTTTCAGCATATCCGTAAACCATAACATTGCCATCAGCATCTGAACCGAATGAATCAATCCACTGCACATCATCTGACTTTCCAAGAACAGTTTCCTTTCCTGATTTGTCAAATTTTACAAATCCCTTTGAATCGGAATAGAAAAGGCTTGAACCGTCTGAAAATCCATAATATCCGCTGATATATTCATACTGTTCACCTGCCTGATAAGCAAGATTTGTGCTTGAAAGCATTTTTCCGTCCTTATCATAAATTCTGTAAACATACGACTGTTCCCTTGCCTCATCATAAGGAGTATAGTCAAAATTCTCCCAGTCTATGCTCGAATCGTTATAGTCTATCAGAGGCAAATCACCATATGAAGTTTCATTTATAAAAACCCCCAGTCCTCCGTCTTTAAGAGGATTTATTGAGCTTATACTGCTTTCCTTTTTGCTGTCGAGTTCAACATTAATCTGATTAAATGCTGAAAAATCCGCAGAAACACTGTAAATAATATTATTATAATCGTTATCATAAGCTTCGCAGTAATAAACATCATCAGCAGGAGAATAAAGTATTGTGTTAATATCCTGAATATCCTCCGGAATAGTAGTGACAGGTTCACTTGAATAAGCGTTGCTTATAACCTTATCAGCAGTCTGTGCAGGACGTTCATTTTTTGAACTGTCCTTACTTCCGCACGCTGTTACAGACGACATAATTGCAAACATTGTCGCACAGCTTAAAAACTGCGTAAATTTCTGATTTTTCATAAATATAAATCCTCCTTATAGTTCAGTATGGAATTTTGTTTTTAATTTTCTGTACAAGTCTTTCCAGCGGTTTTTTAGAAATCATATATCTGATAAATTTTATCAGAATTAAAACCAGAGTCAGAAACGGTATGACAAGAAGAACAAGAATACGGAACAGATACAGTGATGCTTTCATTTCTGCATATCTTGCAGAATTTTCCCACCATGGATAACTTACAGAATTTTTGATTATAACAGATTTGCTGAGATTTTTAAGCCTTTTAAAATCTGATGAAAGCGAAAATCTTCCTGAATTTTCAACAGTAACTGCTGTATTCGGATATTGTTTTTCAATAAATTCGCTGACAGTATTGTATGCAAAGCTTTTTACAGGGTTAGGAATTACTGCCTCATATGACTGAACAGCAGGATTTTCGCCTTTTTCTGAAACAAGTTCTTTAGCAGAACTGTAAGAAATATACGCTCTCGGAAAACTTCCATAAGTCTTTTTTTCTGCATCTGACTGCGGAATATCAACAATTCCGGCAACATAAAATTCTTTTCCGCTGATTTCGGCTGTCATTCCCTTTATTTCATCAGAACCGAAAATCTGCCATGCAAGCATACGGTCAATAACAATTCCGTTTTCATCAATATCATCATCTCTGAAATAAGAACCGTCAATAAAGTTAAAATCATGTATCAGAAAAAAGTCACCTGTAACTGCTGTTATTTCAGTTTTTGCCGAACCTCTTTTAGTTCCTGATACCTCCATTTTTCCCATAGAAGAAGTATAGGTATCAATCCATATTCTCTTATTTTCTTCTTCCTTGACAGATGCACTTGTCAAACCACTTTTTATTGCACTTCTCAGACCGTTTATATTATTTGTATCAGCACCGGAATCATCAGCAAAAAAACAGCTTACCTGAGAATAGTCTGTATCGCTGTTATTCTGCCATAATTCCGCACCTTTCTGAGAAGTAAGTGAATTTACATAATTACCTGATATACTGCTTACTATTAAAGCTCCCGCAACACACAGAATATTGACTGCCGACAGAATTATTCTGAATTTAAGTGATTTGATTTTCATTTATAATCACCTTAATCTTTCATTTTTACCTGGTCACCGTCTTTTATCGGCTTGCTTGAAGTAGTAATAACATAATCTCCCATATTCAGCGAACCCTGAACGGCACAGGAAACTTCATCAGATGCAAGCACTTCAACATCAACACGCTGTGCAAAATATCTGTTTCCGAGAGGTGAACTTTTTGAAGTCACAACAAGCACAAATTTTCCGTTTGAATCCTCATTCAAGGCACTTTTCGGAATTATTGTATCATATCTGCCTGTACTGCATGGAATTGATACAGAAAGTGCATCACCTGAATTTACATCACCGCTTATTTTGAATTTAAGGATTCTGTTCTTTTTATTCTGATTATCATTTTTGATTTCAACGAGGTCAGCTTTAATGGAATTGCTCCAGTCATTGAGAACATCAGCAGAAATTCCTGCCTTAATCTTCTTTGTTTTTTCTGCTTCAACACTTACAGTCATAGTATATCCTTCATCAGACATATCTATAACGGCAACAGGTTCATCAGGAAGAACTGAATCGCCTATCTTTACATTTATCTGGCTTACAGTTCCAGCATAATCAGTTTTTATTTCTTTTTCGCTGTCATTTTTCTTTAATTTTTCAACAGTAAGTTTCTGAGCTTCAATTTCTTCATGTTTAGCCTTTACATCAATATCATTTGTCTGACTGTCAAGTTTATCCTGATTTTTGGCATCTTCAAGAGCAATCACAAGTGTTTCAAGTTCACGCTGTTTTGCGGTAATCTGTTCATTCAATGAATCAACGGTAACCATATCATCTGAAGAAAGATTTGACTCATAATCATTTATTATGCCGTTGAGTCTGCCAGATTCACCATTAAGATAAGATAATCTGTCATTAAGTGTATTTCTGAGAGCAGATTTCTGTGATTTGTATGAATCCTCACACTGACTTAAATATTCAGAACACTGATTTACTTTATCCTGAAGTGAATTTATAATATCCTCTGAAACATCAGGATTCATCATAAATGACTGCAAATCTGATTCCGCTTTCTGAAGTTCTGACTGAGCCTTTGTGTATTCCTCATAATATCCGATTATATCCCCTGTATACTGACTGCCTATTGAATATATATCATCAGTATTAAGAGATGTTATATAAAGCTGAATATCCGAAAGCTCGGAAGTTATGCCTGAAAGTTCTGATTTTGCCTGATTGTATTCACTTTTCTTTGAATCATTTTCAGCCTGATTTGAAACAGCCTCATCACGTTTTGCAATCAGGTCATTCAAATCTTCCTGAGCGTTTTTAATAGCCTGATTTTCAGATGCATAACTCTTAGGGAGTTTAAGGAGCATTTTCTGATATTCAAGTTCAAGGGATTTGAGAAGTGTCTGAGCCTCTTTAAGTTCAGTATTTTCTTCACTGTTTACAGTAAAGAGAACATCACCTTTCTTTACTTCCTGACCTGTTTTTACTTTTATTGCATCTATTGTAACATTTGTTTTCGGCTTTACTTCATATGACTGATTTGATTCAACAGTACCGCTTGCATTGAGTTTTTCAGTAAGACTGCCCGAAACACTGCTTTCTGATGCTATTTCAGGGAGTGAATGATTCATAATAGTATTTGAAAAAAATGTAAGTATAAGAAGAACTATTAAAAATACTATGAGAATATTTTTTATAATATCCTTTCTTTTTTCAGGATTCATTGGTTTTTTATTTTCGTTCATATCTATCATTTCCTTTCTGAAATATCAGCCCTTGATTCCGCCTGAATATGTTATGCCTTCAACGAGATAATCCTCGCCGTAAAGGAACATAAGAAGCGTAGGAACCATATATATAACTGCTACTGCAAAGGCAAGCCCGACATCACCTGTATTTATTTCAGATAAAAATACTGAAAGAGGGTGCATATCCTTATCTTTAAGAAGTATAAGAGGCTGTTCAACCATATTCCAGTAATCAATAAATACAAGGAGCGTTACTGAAAATGTTGCACTCTTGCAAAGCGGAAGGCATATATGCCTGAAAATCTGCCATTCATTTGCACCGTCAAGCTTTGCAGCCTCTATATATGATGTTGGTATTCTTCTCATTACCTTAGTCAACAGAAATACACTGAACGGTGAAAAAATTCCCGGAAGTATTATTGCCCATCTTGTATTGAGAATACCCAGTTTATCAGCTACAAGAAAATTCGGAACAAGCGTTACCTGATACGGCATAAGCATTAATATTATATACGAAAAGAATATAATCTGCTTTATTTTTCCGTTATATCTTGCAAATCCGTATGATGCAAAAAGTGCAACGATAACCTGAAAGAATGTTATCGGCACAACAAGTATTACAGAATTCCAGAATTTAAGCAGATATTCCGGACTCTTGAACAATACTGCAAAATACTGGCTGAATGATACCTTGTCAGGAATAAATTTAAGATTAAGAAATTCAGATATATATACCTTTTTATCTGACGAAATATTATTGAACATAATACCATAGTTTGCAGATATTTCAGAAGATGTCATAAATGAATTTGTAATCGTCAGAACAGTAGGCATAAGAAATACAACAGCAACAAGTCCTGTAAAGACGGTTAAAAGAACTTTAAACAGAAAATCCTTTCGTTTTTTCCTGATATTCATTCTTCAACGTCCTTTCCGAAGTGATTTTCAACTGCAAACAGAATACCGATAATAACAATCATAACAAGTGAAAGCAGTATGGCTGCCGATGATAGTTTCTGATAGTCAAACGAGTTGAATGTATTGTTCATAAAATGCTGTAAGAGGTACATTTTTCCATAAGGATAATCACCTGTAAGCAGATATACTTCCCTGAATATTTTAAATGAATTTATAAGCGACAGTATAAGCACAAAAAATATTGTAGGTGAAAGGTATCTTAATTTTATATGTATAAATTTATAAAATCTTCCTGCACCTTCAAGCTCTGCAACTTCAATTATATCCTTTGGAATTGAACTGAGTCCTGACATAAATAAAATCATATTGTACCCAAGATTTTTCCATAGAAACATCAGTACTATTACAACAGGACTGTATGGGGATTTAAGCCAGTCTATGCTTTCTATTCCGAAATTTGCAAGAAACTGATTTGCTGTGCCGTAATTATGGAATATTACCTGCCATACAAGCACAACTGATGCAGTAGGAACCATAAGAGGACAGAGGAAAAACGTCCTGAATATGCTTTTTCCTGCAATTTTTGAATCCAGAAGCAATGCAAGCCCAAGCGACAGTATCAGAGACAAAGGAACTGCTATTACTGAAAAGGTTACTGTATTTTTAACAGCCGTCTGAAATGCCGGATTTTTTACAGTCTGAATAAAGTTATCAAGTCCCACAAATTCTCTCATATTCGGATTATTTATCAGTGAATAGTAGATTACTATGCAGAAAGGCACAAAAAAGAAAAACAGAACTCCCAAAAGACTCGGAGCTACACAGATATTGCTGAAAATTTTCTCACCCCGTCTGCCACACTGTGATTTACTTCTTTTTTTCATAAAAATACCCCCTTTATATTAAGTGATTTTCAGTCCGGTAAAAGATGAAATTTTTCAAAAAAATTTTTTTGAAAATCCCTTAATGTACTACTTTCAATAATACACTAATATTATCTAAATGTCAATAGGTTTTGAAAATAATTAACACTATTTTTATAGTGATTTCAAAACTTGTTTCTGTTTCAATGAAAATAAAAATTCGTTACAATAGACAATATAAATATATATTCTGTGCGACAGTATATACAAAAAAATCAGGCGGACTTTTTAATTGTCCGCCTTTTATAATTATTTTGCTTTCTTTCTGAGTTTTGATTTCTGACCAAGATTTAAAGATGATGTAAAAATCTTATCAGAATTGAAAATCCTTATTGCAAAGAACATACATACAGCAAATACAACAGCCTGATAAATTATACCGAATACAAATATTCTGTCATTTCCGAACATCAGATTATTCATTGCGGTAAATGTATGTGTAAACGGAATAGCATATACGAGAGTTTTAATTACGGTCGGAAGTGTATTTATATCAGATACCATAGAAATAATATAAGGAATCATTGCACACATCATAACAGGCATAACAAGATTCTGAGCTGATTTTGCATCATTTGCCATAGCACCAAGTATAATTGATACAGAAAGTGAAATCATAATTGTAAGGAATGTCTGAATACCCACAAGAAAATAATCAGTAATTTCAAGATGAAGTCCGAGCTGATTCATAGCATTGCTGTAATGAATTGTATCAGATACAGCACTTGATACTGTATCAAGTGGCATAGCTGATGTCATAGCACCGCCCACTAAAACATAATAGCCAATCATAAACGATACGGCATTTATAAGTGCAACTATTGCGGCAGCAAGCATTTTTGAACCGAGAACAGCACCTCTTGAAACAGGTGCAGACAGAAGTGTTTCAAGCGTCTTGTCTATTTTTTCAGTTGAAATTGCACCGATAATCATCTGTGAAGTATACATTACAAGAACAAATACTATAATTGGAATAATCATATTCTGAACAGATATATTCTGTATAATGGTATTCATACTTATTTCAGCAGATTTATCAGATACAACAGTAATTTCACTTACTTTGAAGGACTGCTGAACAAGAGCTATATCCTGTTCAGAAAATCCACCGTTTTTCATAAGCTTATCAGAAATAACAGACTGCAAAAGAGATAATGCACTGCTGTTATCAGATGAAACCATAGCCACTGATGATGCAGATTTCATAACTGATACGGAAGTGAGGGCTGAAAGGTTTTTATTTTCGAGCAAATCCTTTGTAAATCCTTCAGGAATAACAACAAGACTTTCAATATCATTTTCTTTCATAATATCCTGAAATTCTTTTCCTGAAAATTCTTTCCCAATCATTTTTATATCAGCGTTCATAGATTTCATATCATCAAATATGCTTTTAGTAAAATCTGTATCATCGCAGTCCATAACGTTTATTTTATATTGATTTTTAGAAATCTCATCAATAGATGACTGCATAACCTGACCTACTATTGAAAAGAGAACAAGCATTATAACTATTCCGAGAACCATCTGCTTATTTAAAAGTTCAGTAAGTTCCTTTTTAAGAAGATTAAAGAATTTCATTATTAAGCACCACCCTTTCAAAGACTTCTTCAAGATTTGAAGTTCCGTAACGCTCTTTAAGTTCAGAAACTGCTCCCTCAGTCATAAGATGACCTTTTGCAACTATTCCGACATAATCAGAAACAAATTCAATTTCGAGCATATTGTGTGAAGAAAGCAGAAAAGATGTTCCGTCCTCTTTAGCAAGTCTTTTAATCATACGGCGTATTTCCATAGCATTGAGAACATCAAGACCGCTTGTAGGTTCATCAAGGATAGCAAGTTTCGGTTTGTTCATAACAGCACGGGCAAGAAGAAGTTTTCTAATCATACCTCTGCTGTATGTTCCTATTTTGTCGTTAAGACGTTCCTTAAGACCGCATATTCCGACAGCTCTGTTAACATATTCGTTTATTTTTGCAGAATCATCAGTAAAAAGTCCTGCCATAAATTTAAGATATGCAATACCTTTCATATTTTTATAAGCACCTGCTTCATCAGGAAGATATGTAATACATTCTCTTACTTTTTCAGGCTGTTTTACAACACTGAATCCATTGACAACTGCATCTCCTGATGTAGGCTTTATAAGAGTTGAAATCATTCTTATAGTAGTTGTTTTTCCTGCACCGTTTGAACCTATAAGAGCAAAGATTTCGCCCTCCCTTATGCTGAAACTTATGTTATCGACAGCAAGAACAGTTGAATATTGTTTGGTAAGTCCGTTTACTTCAAGAATATTGTTCATTTTTCAGAAACTCCTTTCATAAATAATTATTCTTCATAATCCGATTCATCGCTTTTATATTTTCTTTTATACCACAAACATAAAACTCCTCTTACAATGCAGTAATAAAAAAGTGCAATATAAAACGACCAGAATACATAAATATTGAGATAGCCTCCTATAATAGTACCTGCACCAAGACCTGTTACAATAAAGTAATATTCATTTGTACCTGCATCGGAAACGATTTTCTTTTTAAGTTCATCATTTTCCTTGATATACTGCTCTTTAAGTTTTTTCTTATCTTTTAACATCATAATATATCTTACAATGCTGAAAACTGACATAAACACAGCAGAAAAACAAAGACCGTTTATAAATCCTTTGAAAAAGTTCTTTTCAACAGCAGGGTTTCCGATATAACCCATATTTGAAAGAAACATTACTGTCAAAAGAACTGCAACAAGAACAGCAGAATAAGTTATTCTGATTTTTAGCTTGTTTCTATAAACATTCATAATCAAAAATCGTCCTCCGAATTATATACATCTGAAAAATCAAAAACTTCTTCAATAGAAAGTCCGAAATAATGGGAAATCTTATAGGCAAGAACAAGAGATGCGGTATATTTTCCGACTTCAATTGAAGTAATGGTCTGTCGTGTAGTACCAACTGCAACAGCAAGCTCCTCCTGTGATAATTTTCGCTGTTTACGGAGTTCTCTTATTTTAGTTTTCAAAAAGAATCAGCTCCTTAAAATGCCAAGTTAACTTTGCAATTTTAGTATAGCAGACTTTGCAGAATTTGTCAAGTAAACTTTGCAGAATTAAATAAATTTTCTATATTTAACAAAAAAATTCCCCTCTGCATTAAACAGAGAGGAATTATATAAAAAGCTTATGAATTTGAAACGATTATATTGTTTTCTTCATCAGCAGTAATTGAAATGCCATGTACATTCGGAGATTTGTCAATAATAATCTGAGCAACAGCGTCCTCGATTTCCTGACGGATAACACGTCTTATATCACGGGCATTATAACTCTTTCCGAATGACTTGTCAGCAATAGCTTTAAGAGCCTTTTCATCATATTCAAGAGTGATATTCTTTTCACCGAGAGGAGATTTCATTTCTGAAAGCATAAGACCTGCAATCTTTGCGAAATCTTCCTTTGAAAGCTGTCTGAATGTAATGATTTCATCAACACGGCTGATAAATTCAGGACGGAGGAAATCTTTAAGAGCCTTCATAGTTTTCTCTTTTGTTATATCAGTCTGTGTTTTGTTGAATCCCACACCTATTGATTTATCATTAGAACCTGCATTTGAAGTCATACAGATGATAGTGTTTTCAAAATTAACACTTCTTCCGTGAGCGTCATTTACTCTGCCCTCATCAAGAATCTGCATAAGTATATTCATAACATCAGGGTGAGCCTTTTCGATTTCATCAAAGAGAATTACAGAATAAGGCTTTCTTCTTACCTTTTCAGTAAGCTGACCTGCTTCATCATATCCAACATATCCCGGAGGTGAACCAATCATTCTTGCAACAGACTGTTTTTCCATATATTCAGTCATATCAAGTCTTATAAGCGGGTCTACTGAATCAAACATTTCCTGTGCAAGAACTTTTACAAGTTCAGTTTTTCCGACACCTGTCGGGCCTACAAAGATAAATGATGCAGGTCTGCGACGTTTGCTGAGCTGTACCTTGTTTCTCTTTATAGCCTTAACAAGAGCGTTTATAGCTTCGTCCTGACCGATTACCTTTGATTTCAGAGTCTGTTCAAGTTTTGAAATCTTTTCATATTCAGATTCAGCTACCTTGCTTGCAGGGATACCAGTCCACATTTCGATAACCTTTGATATATCTTCTTCTGTAACCTGAATATCATTTGTTTTTTCAGCAAGAACCTTTTCTTCTTCATTCTTTTTGATTAATTCGCCTTTAAGCTTTGCGATTTCCTCATAATTCGGTTCAGTAGCCTTTTCCATTGAATCAGTTCGTTTTTTAATATCATCAATTTCCTTTAAAAGCTTTGTATGCTGAGCAATTTCAGGATTTCTTATGCATGTTCTTGCACATGCTTCATCAAGAAGGTCAATAGCCTTGTCAGGAAGAAATCTGTCATTTATATATCTCTCTGAAAGAACAGCACACTGCTTTATAAGATAATCGGAAATTTTTACCTTATGATAATCTTCATAGTATTTTTTAATTCCGAGAAGAACTTCAACAGTATCATCAATATTCGGTTCATTTACAGTAACAGGCTGGAAACGTCTTTCAAGAGCAGAATCCTTTTCAATATATTTTCTGTATTCTCCGAATGTTGTTGCACCAATAACCTGAATTTCGCCCCTTGAAAGAGCCGGTTTAAGAATATTTGCAGCATTCATAGAGCCTTCTGAATCGCCTGCTCCGACAAGATTATGAACCTCATCAATAAACAGTATGATATTTCCCTCATGTTTTACTTCCTCAACAAGTCCCTTTACACGGCTTTCAAACTGTCCTCTGAACTGTGTTCCGGCAACAAGGGCAGTAAGGTCAAGAAGATACACTTTCTTTTCAGCAATATTAAGGGGAACATTTCCTGAACATATTCTCTGTGCGATACCTTCGGCAATAGCAGTTTTACCTACACCCGGTTCACCTATAAGGCAGGGGTTATTTTTTGTTCTTCTTGCAAGAATCTGAATAACTCTTGCAATTTCCTTATCTCTGCCGATAATGTCATCGAGTTTTCCTTCCTGAGCTTTCTGTGAAAGATTGGTGCAGTAATTGTTAAGGAATTTAAGTTCTTTTTTGGATTTCTGCTTATCCTTTGAGCCGAAGCCAAAAAATCCGCCTTTTTTATTTTTGCTTTCAGAATCAGTTTTTTCCTGTTCATTCTCTGCTTTTCCGTCAGGATTGAGTATATTCTGAATAAAATTCGGAGGCATTATATTAGAACCGCCCATTTCAAAACTGTCGCCGTCAAGAATATCCATCATATCCATCATCTGATTTGACATCTGTTCCAGTTCATCATCAGTGATTCCGAGTTTTTTCATATATTCAGTAACCTGAGGTATATTGCGTTCCTTTGCACAAACAAGGCAAAGATTTTCATTTTTTCTTTCATTTCCCTTTGTAGATGTGAGAAATACCACAGCGGGACGCTTTTTGCACTGACTGCACATTATCATAAAAAGTTTACCTCCAAATAAAATTTGTATAAATATATTTTAACGTATAGGCTGTTTTCAGTCAACAGTATTTTTGATTATTATATTATATATATGCCTGAAAATTCTGGTTTTTTCAATAGTATCATCATTGAAAAGAATCATCTCATTATTTCCGGCATCTGTAAGAACTTTTATAATCACTGAAATAATTATAAAATAAACTGATATTTCAGCGATACCTGAAATTATTCCGAGTATATGGTCAGCTGTTCCGAATCCTTTTATAAACCGTGAAATACGGTTAATAACAAAATTCAGAATAATCATAACTGCAACAACTATCAGAACAAATGATATTTTCTTTAAAAAAGATATTGCAGGAGTTCTTGTAAAATGCTCCTCTATATAAACGGCATTGAGCATTTTATCATCATTATACATCATTTTTATGCTTTCGTCAAATTCGTTTTCCGAAAGTTCGGGGCTTTCAAGCACAAATGACGGTATATCCGATTTAAGCAAATCAAAAAGAATCTGTTTATAGCCTGTACGGAATTTTTCTGAAAAATTTTCTTCAGTATCAAAATCTTTCTGAAGTCCGTTAAAATACTGAAATGTTTCTTCAGTTATATTTTCTTCGTTTCTGAATATTTCCTCAAGCTTTTTTGAATCGGCAGTAAAACTGTATCCGAGACTGTCAATATAAGTTTTATACTGACGGCTGAAATCAGTTTCAGAAATATTTTCATATATATGCTGAATATTTGATTTCTGAAAAGCTCTGGAATAAACAAATGTAGCTGTCACACCGCAGGTATTTACGGCTGTAAATATACTCAGGGCATATCCGATTATTACAGGCAGTGTTTTGGAAAAACCGTTTCTGACAGATACATACATAATAACTGCTGTTACTGCAACTGCAAGCAGGTCATAAAACTGATAAAATAAATCCTCCAGAAAAATCAGCCCTCCTTAATCAGTTATTATAGTCTATTCTGTCTATTTTGTTGTATCCGAGAAGGAATATATAATCATCGCTTCTTCTGAACGATGTATAGGCATCACTGATTTCAACTGTTGAACGAAGCTGACCGGTAAAGTCATAAGCCATTATATTTTTTGAAGTCATAATATATGCACAGCCGTCGTATATTGCAACATCTTTAAGAATCTCCTCCGAATTTATAACAACAGGTTCAGAGGATTCATCAGCAATAAGAGTAAGGGCATATTTTCTTCTCTGTTCATCGTTTGAAATAACAGCACTGCATGAACCTTCAACAGCACCTCCGCTAAAATCACCGCCGTATGCTATGCTGTTTACTATTTTTCCCTTATTGTCATAATATGCACATTCTTCTTCTCCGAGCAGTACAGCTCCGCCTGATTCAAGAGGGAATGAATCTATACAGAAAGTTTCAGCAGGTTCTGAAATCCAGAGAGGTTCACTTTTATCAAAATGAATTTTTTCAGTTATATTCACAAGACTTCCGTTATTTGCATTTATAAAGCTGAGCAGACAGCCTTTTCCGTCCTCTGTAAAACTGACATCAATAATTCTCTCCACACATTCTCTTTTATATACAAAATTTCCTTTTCTGTCATAAACTGTAAGAACACTTGCATATTTATCGGAAGCTGTAACAACTGCAACATAATCCTTGTTTATAATCCCGAATATAATTATGTTGTCCATTTTCTTTGTAAATAAAGTTTTCTTGTATGATTCCGTACGCAGATTATATCCTCCGCTTTCATATACAAGAGCTTTTCCGTCCGAAACTTTCATAACAGCATTGCTGTATCCATGCTGACGGCTTTCAATAAGACCGCCGTTCTGATTATATATGTATAAATAAGCATCATTGAGCAGATAGCCGATTTTGTTTGTGACATCAAACTGATATTCAGAACCGCCTGTTATTTCTATCGGGAAATTTCCCTCAGCAAGCTTTCCGTTATTTGTAATGGTAGTCTGATATTTTTCTCCCAGACCTTCAAGTTTCGGATACCATTTGTCACGGTAATAATAAAGACCGCCCACTATAAGTGCAAGCACAATAATTATTATGAGCTTTATTATACGACGTCTGCGTTTTTCTTTTTTTCTTTCTTCTATAATATCTATATCATTGGCAGACAATTTTAAAGTCTCCTTTCTGATTCAGTAATAGACTCTGTTCAGATAAAGACCATGAGGCATAGCAGTTTTTCCTGCTTTCTGACGGTCATGGGCTTCAAGGATAAGCGGTATATCATCGGGCGAAAGTTTTCCCTCATTTACCCATATAAGAGTACCGACAATTATCCTAATCATATTATACAGAAAACCATCACCTTTTACAAGTATTATCACACAATCTCCTGTATTTTCTATTTGTATATCATAAATAGTTCTTACTGTTGTTGAAACTGATGTATTACTTGAACAAAAAGATGCAAAATCATGAGTTCCTATAAGCGGTTTTACAGCACGCCTTGCAAGTTCAACATCAAATTTTCTTCTGTAATGCAACATAAGGTCACTTGCAAAGGGATTTTTTGATTCACTGCAATGCATTTTATATATATATTCCTTAGCCTTGCAGTCAAATCTTGCATGGAAATTTTCATCAGCTTCCTCGCATGAAAGAACTGATATATCATCAGGCAGATAGCCGTTTACACCTCTTACAAAATTTCTGCATGGAATACTGCTTGATGTTTTCACGTTAAAGCAATACTGATTCGCATGAACTCCTGTATCAGTTCTTGAACAGCCGTTTACTGTTACGCTTTCATTGAGAACTCTTGAAACAGCTTTTTCAACAACTTCCTGTACCGTAACAGCATTATCCTGTCTCTGCCAGCCATGATATTTTGTACCACGATATGCAATAATTACTTTAAGATTCCTCATTTTTTTCAGCCTCATCAGCAGATTCCGCAATATTTTCTATAACTGTTTCAGACTGCGGAATATTTTTCTTTTTTCTGAAGTCAAGAACTGCAAGTAAAACAAACAGAACAAATGAAACAGCTGTACCGCATGTACCTGCAATAAATCCTTCAGGAATATATTTAAGTTTTATTTCATGCTGACCTGCTGAAACTCTTACACCGCTCATAGCGTCCATAAGTTCAAGAAATTCCTGCTTTTCTCCGTCAACATAAACCCTCCAGCCCTTTTCATAAGGAATTGAAAGATACATAACACCGTCATCAAGAGCATTTACAGTTCCCTTTATTTCAGTATCGGAAAAATCTGTAATTACAAAAGGTTCATCAGCAAGTTTTTCATATACGCTTTCAAACAAATCCTTATTAAGTGCATAAACCATAACTTTTGCAACACCATTAGCCTTTTCGTCGTTCATATCTATTTCAAGTCTTACATTCTGACCTGCCTCGCATGAACCCATAGAAAATGTTATCGGATAATCTGATACATCAATACTACTGTCAATTGTTGAATTGTCCTGTTTTACTGATACACTCTTAAAGCTGTTTGAAACATAGCCGTAAAGCATGGAATTTTCAGGAACAGTATATTCAAATTTCATTTCAGCAGATGCCTTTTCATCAGGATTTATATTATATGAATAATTTCCATAGGAATTTTTTGTTACATAAACTCCTTTATGGTCTGCAACAGCAACGGGCTGTGGGGTATATAAATCTTCATTTATTCCTGTGGCAAGTCTGAATATTGAATTCTGATATTCAAACGGAATATCAAAGTCATTTGTATCAAGAATATTATTTTCAAGATTAAGTATATCATCATTCATCATATATCCGACAGGCAGACTGTATTTGTTTTTATAAAGATAAGATGATTCAGAAGATTTTAAAAATTCAAGATATGTTTCATCTGAATTTTGTCTTCCGTTTTTGCTGATGATATATTTTATTCCGAGAAGTGCATTTGTTGTAGGAGAAGATGTTCTGTACATATATCTGTTTCCTGCCTCAGAACCATACAATCCTATTTTCTTTATAAATTTTGTTACACTTACATTTGCAGAAGATGAAAACTGTGAAATTCCGTTATATCCGTATGTTGCACTGTCATTCAGTGTATATGTGCTTGTACATTCTGTACGCCAGAACAAATCGCTTTCATTTTCCTTAATATCAGAAAGAAGATTTTCCACACCATTATATGCAGAGGGATATGAATAGGAAGTTGTATCAACTGTTTTTACTCCTATATTTGCATTGAAATATGTTTCAGTACATACTCCCCCGAGAATAAGGATACTCATTATATATTTATATGCATTTTTAAATTCAATAGAAAAGAGCTTTGCAATTATAAATATAAATACAAATCCTGCTGATATTGCTATTGAATACTTAAAATTATCAGGCATATTCTTTATGATTTCATTGTCTTTTCTGTAATTAAGATAGAATATTACAGCAGGGAAAACCGGCATAAATATAATCTGGTATATTTTAAGTCCGTTTTTAAGAATTATATCATATGCCCTGTATGATGCTGTGAGGAGTACAAACGGGAAAATAAATGCAAATCTGTATGGAATCATATTTGTAAAATGAAAACCATGCCATATATAGTTAAGTATATTAAGATTACAGCTTACTGTAATAAATCCCAGAACAAGAACTGCACTTATTTTTTCTCTTATTCTGATTTTCGGGGCAAATATAAATACTCCGAAAAGAACTACTGCAAGCATACCGCAGGCAAAGTTAGGCAGTCCCTCTTTTGTTGACGGTTCACTGTATGTAAGCATATTTGCAAATATATCAGTCCATTTTTCATAGAATGCTGAATCTTTCGGGAATGAATTTTCAGCACTGTATGTAAGTTTCAGTCCGAAATATGCCGGAAGAAGTATAAATCCTCCCAGTGCAATTCCTATAACTGATGAACGTGCCGTAATCCAGAGTTTATAAAGGCAGTCCTTAACGCCTTTACAACAGCATATTGCCATAACTGCAAATGCAATTACTGTGAAAAGACAGGTAAAATATCCGATGTAATAATTCGATATGAGCGACAATGCAAGGGATACTGTGAAAAGTTTCCATTTTCCCTCACGGCAGATTGCAGTAACTCCTGTCATAACAAGCGGGAAAAGTGCTATTGTATCAAACCACATCACATTCCAGTAATATCCGAGCGTATAACTGCAAAGTGCAAAAAGTATTCCGAAAGCTGTAATTGAAATATCCTTTCTGCCGAATGTATATCCCAGAAAATAGCTGAAAAATCCTCCTGCAAAGCCTATTTTAAGTACAAGTATGAATGTAAGGGCATCTCTTACATTTTCATCACTGAAAAATACAGAAATCCAGTTAAGCGGACTCATAGCATAATATGATATGAGCGACAGAAAATTCGTACCCATACCGTTTTCCCACGAATAAAGGAAAGAACCTCCGGTAAGAAGTTTTTCCCTCACTACTCTGAAAAAGGGATAATACTGATGCCAGAGGTCAACAACAAGTATCTGCTGATTTCCGAAAGGGTGTACATCATTTTTGGCAAATGCAACTGCCATTACAGTTCCGGAAATTATAAAAGCCAATGCGGAAAAAATAAATATTTTCCATAAACCTTTTTGTTTCTCCATTTTTTGAAAAGCCTCCGTATTTTATTTTAACTTTATTTCAGCAATTTTAGAAACCACAAAAAATAAAACAGTAACCGACAATGCAATATAATCAGCTTTTCCTGATTTCATCTGTCTGAGTCTTGTTCTTCCCTCTCCTCCGTTATAGCAACGGCATTCCATAGCAGTTGCAAGTTCTTCGGCTCTCCTGAATGATGATATAAGCAACGGCACAAGAACAGGAATAAGGCTTTTGGCTTTTGCAATGATATTTCCTGAATCAAACTCTGCACCTCTTGCTTTCTGTGCAGATATTATTTTATTTGTTTCTTCAATAAGAACAGGAATAAATCTAAGTGCAATTGACATCATCATAGCAAGCTCATGAACAGGAAATTTAATCTTTTTAAGCGGACTTAAAAGCCTTTCAATAGCATCTGTCAGAACTATCGGTGATGTTGAATATGTCAGAACGGAAGTTCCTGCAAGAAGAAGTATAATTCTCACTATCATAAAAATACTTGTATTTACTCCTTCAGATGTTATTTTTATAAATTTCCAGTGAAAATATATATCTCCGTCTCTTATGAAAAGAATATTAAGAAGTGCAGTAAATATCAGAAAAGGAAACATCGGTTTTATGCTTTTGTAATATACTTTAAGTGAAATTTTTGTAAGTGCAACAGCTATTGCTGTATAAACAAATCCTATTGCAAGGCATATTACAGAATCACCTGAAAAAATCATTATCATATAAAGCATAGCCATTACAATTTTATATCTCGGGTCAAGCCGGTGAACCAGACTTTCTGCCGGAAAATACTGTCCTAAAGTAATGTCCCTGAGCAATTTTTATATTCCCCTTTCTCTGAGAAGTCTTAAAACCACATCTTTTGCATATTCAGTAGTATATATTTCATCATCAACAGGAATACCAAGTTCTTTAAGTCTGTTGAATACCTTTGTAATCTGAGGAACATCAAGTCCCATTTTTTCAATTTCAGCAGAACGTCTGAAAACATTTTTAACAGTATCATAGCAAAAAAGTTCCGATTTGTTCATAACAAGGATTTTCTCCGCATACTTTGCAATATCCTCCATACTGTGTGAAACTATCATAACAGTGCTGTTTGTTATTCTGTGATATTCCTTTATTATATCAAGTATTCTGTCTCTGCCGTGAGGGTCAAGACTTGCAGTAGGTTCATCAAGAATAAGTATTTCGGGACGCATAGCCATAACTCCTGCAATTGCAACACGTCTTTTCTGTCCTCCTGAAAGCTCAAAAGGCGAACGTTTAAGAAGTTTTTCAGGAATTTCAAGCATTTTTGCCGTATCATAAACACGTTCCTTTACTTCTTTTTCAGAAAGCTTCATATTCCTTACACCAAAGGCAATATCCTTATATACAGTTTCTTCAAAAAGCTGATATTCAGGGTACTGAAAAACAAGTCCTACTTTAAATCTTACCTGACGGATATTTTCCTTGTTTTCCCATATATCCTGACCGTCTATGAATATCTTACCAGATGACGGTTTCATAAGTCCGTTGAAATGCTGTATGAGAGTGGATTTTCCTGAACCTGTATGACCTATAATTCCGGCAAGCACTCCCTTTTCAATTTCAAGATTAATATTATTGATTGCAGTTTTTTCAAAGGGAGTTCCCTCGCTGTATACATATTTAAGATTTTCTGTTTTTATTGCATACAAATTCTTTTCACCCTTTCAGAAGTTCATAAAGTGCATCAACACATTCATTTTCAGTGATAATATGACTGTCAAGCTTTATGCCCTCTTTGCCCAGAAGATATACAAGTTCTGAAACCTGCGGAATATCAAGTCCTATGTTTTTCATTTCTTCAGCCTGTGAAAATACGTTTTCAGGAATATCATCAAGAATTATTTCACCCTTGTCCATAACTATAACCCTGTCGCTTTCAACAGCCTCATTCATATAATGCGTTATAAGAACTATCGTTATTCCGTATTCCCTTTTAAGCATCTTTATAGTTTTCATAACCTCACGCCTGCCCTGAGGGTCAAGCATTGCAGTGGGTTCATCAAGTATTATACATTCAGGACGCATTGCAATAATTCCTGCAATCGCAACTCTCTGTTTCTGACCTCCTGAAAGCTGATTCGGCGAATGAAGTCTGTATTCATACATTCCCACTGATTTAAGTGCATCATCAACACGTTTACGCATTTCTTCATATGGAACTCCCATATTTTCAAGTGCAAACGCAACATCTTCTTCAACTACTGATGCAACTATCTGGTTATCAGGATTCTGAAAAACCATTCCTGCACGCTTTCTTATATCAAAAAGCCTGCTTTCATCAGATGTATCTATGCCGTCAATATATACTTTTCCTGAACAGGGGTGCAGTATGGCATTGAAATGTTTTGCAAGAGTGGATTTTCCCGAACCATTATGCCCCAGTACCGAAACAAATTCACCTTTTTTTATGTCAAGATTTATATTTTTCAGCACCTCTGTAATTGTCTGATTTTCATTTTCTTCTGATTTATAGCTGAAACATAAATTTTCGGTTCTTATTATGCCCATTTATCAATACCTCCTGTTCAGGAAATAAAATTCAGAGAGTTTATTTTCTATGTATCAATCTGTTGTTATTATGGTAGTTATCGCTGTTGTTTCAGTCGTTTCAGTTTCATCAGATACAGAAAATTCTATCTTATAGTTCTGGCTTATTACAGGATTTGACATCAGGCTGTTTTCAATAATAGTTCTTGCATTTTCATCAGCCTTTTCAAGAAGTCCTTTTTCTATGGCTCTCTGTTCTGTGAAACGGTCATTTTCAACAGTAAACGTATTTACATCATCAACTTCAATAGGATTGAAAATATTGTTTGATTCATCAAGAATTTCAAATCCGTCAGGGTCATGAGTATGACTCAGTATTTCTGATTCCGGAACGTATACTGTTATCGTTTTACTGTCCTCATCAATTTCAGTTTTAACATCTTCAAGACTGATTCCGGCTTTTATAGTTCCGCTCCATTTTACTATAAATGATTTTCTTGTAAACGGAATTTTAAAATCCTTGATTTTATTGCTGTCCTCGAATTTTCCTGCATCAGTATAGATATATTCAATTGTTGCAAGTTCTCCGATTTTTTCCATTGAAGATTCAATTTCATCTGTTGAAATCGTTTTGGAAACTTTTTCAAGAAGCACAGCCTCATCAAGCATTTCCTGAACTTCTGCTTTTGCCTTTTCAGCCTCTTTCTTGTATTTATTTACATTGTGGTTCAATATAATAATTCCAAGAATAAGCGAAAGTATTACAATAACAGTTACAAGAAATATTATAAGACCTGTTCTGAAACTGACTGAATTTTTTTCAGAGGTTTTTTCTCTTTCAAGCATTTTCAGACTCATAAAACGTCCTCCTTTTTATAAACTTCTCTCTATAAAAGGATTTGAAGATTATTACTTCTGCCATATTGCAGTTGAACCGCATGGCAGAACCATTCCGCTTGATTCAACAGGCAGTCCTATTTCATCAAAAGATACGTTTCCGCCAAATTTTTCAGTAAGAAGTGAACCTAAAATATATCCCATTACAGACGGTGAAAGTCCTGTTGTATAGCTGTTTATAAGAAAGAAAAGCGGATTTTCAGACAATACTCCTGTACAAAGCTTTACTAAATCGTATATTGAGTTTTCCAGCTTCCATACTTCACCGCCAGGACCTCTGCCATAACTCGGAGGGTCCATAATTATGGCGTCATAGCGTCTGCCTCTGCGGATTTCCCTTGCAATAAATTTTTCACAGTCATCAACAATCCAGCGTATCGGTTTTTCAGAAAGTCCGGAAGAACCTGCATTATCCCTTGCCCACTGAACCATTCCCTTTGAGGCATCAACATGACATACAGACGCTCCTGCTTCTGCACATGCAAGAGTAGCACCGCCTGTATATGCAAAAAGATTGAGAACACTTATTTCACGTCCTGCATTTCTTATCTTATCAGCCATAAAGTCCCAGTTTACAGCCTGTTCCGGAAATAATCCTGTATGCTTAAAGCCTGTCGGTCTGATATTGAATACAAGCTTTTTATAATAAACATTCCATGATTCAGGAATTTTTCTTTTAAATTCCCACTGACCTCCGCCCGACTGTGAACGGAAATAATGACCGTCTGCACTTTCCCATAAAGGTGATTTCTTCGGGGTTTTCCATATAATCTGCGGGTCGGGACGGACAAGTGATACACCGCCCCATTTTTCAAGCTTTTCACCGTCAGATGTATCTATTATTCTGTAATCCTTCCAGTTTTCTGCTACTCTCAATTTAATTCTCCTTAACCAGTAAATTCAGTCAGATATGCTCTCTGATTTTATCTGCAATTTCATTAGCCATAGCGGTAATCTGTTCGGTATCCTTACCCTCAAGCATAACTCTTACAAGTGGTTCTGTACCGCTTTCACGCACTAATATTCTGCCGTTGTCACCGAGAGTTTTTTCATGCAGACTGATAATTTCCTTTACATCATCATATGATTTCCATTCAGCCTTAACCTGCGGAGTTACCTTTACATTTACCATAACCTGCGGATATGATGTCATAATTCCGGCAAGCTCACTCATTTTCATACCTGAATTCTGAAGAACTTCAAGAACCTTTACGCCTGAAAGCTGTCCGTCACCTGTTGTGGCTTCATCAAGGAATATAATATGACCGCTTTGTTCTCCGCCTATATTATAACCGCCTTCAAGCATTTTTTCAAGTACATATCTGTCCCCGACATTTGCTGTAATTATATTTATATCGTTTTCCTTTGCAAACTGTGAAAATCCTATATTTGTCATAACAGTTACAACTGCGGAATTATTTTTAAGTCTGCCCTGTTCCTTATAAGCCTTTGAACATATTGCAATAAGCTTATCGCCGTCAACAAGTTCACCGTTTTCATCTACTGCAAGACATCTGTCTGCGTCACCGTCAAATGCAAGGCCTATATCAGCTCCGTTTTCCTTTACAGCTTTCTGAAGTCCGCTGATATATGTTGAACCGCATTTGTCATTTATATTAGTACCGTCAGGATTGCAGTTTATATATATGCAGTCTGCACCGATTCCGCCGAAAATCTGTTTTGCTGTTGCAGATGATGAACCATTGGCACAGTCGAGAATAACTTTCATTCCCTTAAAATTGCCCTTTACTGATGATTTTACATGATTTATGTATGACTCAACAGCATTTTCACAATGTCTTATACGTCCTACCTCTGTATGTGATTTAAGAACGATTTCTTCAGGATTATCAAGAATAAGTCTTTCTATTTCTGCCTCTGTATCATCTGAAAGCTTATAGCCTGTTGATGAAAAAAGCTTGATTCCGTTATATTCAACGCTGTTGTGAGATGCTGAAATCATTACACCTGCATCAGCCTTTTTTTCCTTTACAAGATATGCAACTGCTGGTGTAGGAACAACTCCGAGAATTACAGCGTCTGCACCGACTGAACATATTCCTGCACAAAGTGCAGATTCAAGAATATCAGATGAAATTCGTGTATCCTTTCCTATTAAAATTACCGGTCTGTGATTCATAGCCTTAGTAAGAACGAGAGCTGATGCTCGACCAATCTGCATTGCAAGTTCACAGGTAAGTTCCTTTACTGCAATTCCTCTTGCTCCGTCTGTACCGAAAAGTCTTCCCATTTTAAAAAATCTCCTTAAAAAATATTTTATAAGGCAACAGAAATAATTATTCTGTTGCCCGCAAATTATCTGAAATCAGAATATTTCTGATTTTATTATGAATTGTTACGGATTTCCGAATGTCATCTGACCGCCGTTATTATTCGGCACTGCAAATCCGAGGTGCTTATATGCAAGAACTGTTGCACATCTGCCTTTGGGGGTTCTTCCGAGAAATCCAAGCTGCATAAGGAAAGGTTCACACACATCTTCAAGTGTAACTGCTTCTTCACCAAGAGAAGATGCAAGTGTTTCAAGTCCGACAGGCCCTCCGCTGTATCCTTTTATAATCATTTCAAGCATACGTCTGTCAAGGCTGTCAAGTCCGAGACTGTCTATTTCAAGTCTGCTCAAAGCAATTGATGCTATTTCCTGATTAATCTGACCATTTCCCATAACATCAGCAAAATCCCTTACACGTTTCAAAAGTCTGTTTGCTATACGGGGTGTGCCTCTTGCACGGCGTGCAATTTCCTTTGCACCGTCAGCAGTACAGGGAATACCCAAAATCATACTGCTGCGGCGTATAATATCAGTAAGCTGTTCTGCATTATAAAGTTCAAGTCTCTGAATGACTCCGAATCTGTCACGCAGAGGTGATGAAAGCTGTCCTGCCCTTGTAGTAGCACCGATAAGTGTAAACGGACGCAAATCCATTCTTATTGAACGTGCTGAAGGGCCTTTTCCGAGTATAATATCAATAACTCTGTCCTCCATTGCGGGATAGAGAATTTCTTCAACAGTGCGTGAAAGTCTGTGAATTTCATCTCTAAAAAGGACGTCATTGTCATTGAGACTTGTAAGCAGTGATGCCAAATCCCCCGGTTTTTCGATAGCAGGCCCTGTTGTTATTCTGAGATTTACACCCATTTCATGAGCTATTATAGCAGAAAGGGTAGTTTTTCCGAGTCCGGGAGGGCCGTAAAGAAGTACATGGTCAAGGGGTTCTCCACGTCTTTTTGATGCCTCTATATATACTGCAAGGTTTTCCTTGACTTTATCCTGACCTATATATTCATTAAGTGTCTGCGGACGCAGTGTTACTTCTATATCAGAATCCTCTGATGTATTATCAGGAGTAATTATTCTGGGGGCAAATTCCATATCATCTGTTTCAATCAAGGGAAAAATTCCTCCTTTAACTTATTATTTTTCAAAATAGCGTTTCTTTCTTACATAGAAAGGCTGAAAACCCTCCGTAGCTTTTTTTGCAATATCCTGTTCATAGCTTAAAAAGCAAAGATGTTCATTTCTTTTGACAGTCTTTGAAAGATATTTTGAAAGCGGTACAAAAAGCTTTCTTGTACTTCCAATCATATCTATAATGAGAAGTATCTGAGGTTTTTCACTTCCTCTCATCATCTCCATTATATAAGCCTTGTCAACATTCGGCTGTTTTGAAAGAAATTTCGATGCAGCTCTCGAAATATGGCTTACATCATGAGCAGGCTGACGGTATGAAATAGTATCTGCTTCATTATATGATATAGCTTTTATTTTAAGATGCTGTGCAATCATAAGAATACTTTTAATTTCCTGTGATGAAAATTCCTTGCCGTATGAATTCGGATTAAGAACTGCTGAAACCGATTGTATAAGGTCAAAGAAACGCAGACAGTTCATTTTATAGCAGTCAACATATCTTTTAGCGAATTGCTGTAAGGCTCTGAAACTTGTAAAGAATGGGATAAACATTTCTCCGTCCGGATTGTTTGTTGTAATAAGTTCAAGCTGAATACCTTCGCTTTCCCTTCCACGTTCCTGCTTTACAGGATAACGGCATATTACATATATATCGCTCTTAATTAATGTCTGAAGAAAAACCGCACGTTTTGACGGGTCAGTAATTGCCTGTTTAAGTAACTCATCAAGATTCATTCTAAATCAACTCGCTTTCAAAAAAATTATTTTGTACCGATTATTCTTAAAGCCTCTCTTATAAATCCTGCCGTATCAAGATTTTCCTTTATACCTGCAAGAACAGGCATAATCTCACTTTGAGTATATCCAAGAACCATAAGTCCTTCAAGAGCCTCTGAACGTGCAGAATTTCCGGAAGATATATTTACTGCTGAACTGCCCGTATCATATTCAGGAACATCAGCTGTTACCTTGTCTTTGAGTTCAAGAATTATTCTCTGTGCAGTTTTTGCACCGATTCCCTTTGTTTTTGTAAGAGCCTTGCTGTCTCCTGATGCAACAAGCATCGCAAACTGTTCAGGGGTAAAATTTGAAAGTATTGAAAGTCCCACCTTAGCTCCGACTCCTGAAACTGAAAGAAGCATTTTAAAACAGTTAAGTTCCTGTTTTGTAAGAAATCCGAAAAGCTCTATTCCGTTTTCATGAACACTCATAAAAGTATATAACAGAGTATCCCTGCTGTTATCACATTCAAGTGATGAAAGAGTATTTAAAGTAGTACGGCAAGCATATCCGACTCCTTCGCACTCTATAACAGCAAGATTGTTTTCTTTTGATATAATTTTTCCTCTTAAACTGTATATCATTTATATAATTACACCGCCTTTTCTTTAATCAGCCGAAACGGCTTGTATGCCCATGACAGATTGCAATTGCAAGTGCATCAGCCGCATCATCAGGTTTCGGGATATTTGCAAGTCCGAGAATCTGACGTGTCATTTCCATAACCTGACGTTTTTCAGCTTTTCCGTATCCGACAACAGACTGCTTGACCTGCAACGGAGTATATTCCGAAACAGGTATATTACGCATTGCTGAAGAAAGAAGAACTATTCCTCTTGCCTGTGCAACATCAATTGCAGTTTTCTGGTTTGTTGTAAAATAAAGACGTTCTATTGCAAGACAATCCGGTTTGAATTTTTCAAAAATAAATTCTGTATCTTCATGAATTGCCCTCAAACGCCTTGAAAAATCCGTTCCGGCATCAGTTGTTATTGCCCCGTATTCAACAGGAGTAAATCTGAATCCGTCATAATCGAGGATTCCGAAACCTACTATTGCATATCCGGGGTCAATTCCGAGTATTCTGATATTTTTTTTAATATACAAATAAATTACGCCTTTCAGTGAAAAATCAATGTCAATAATTATTATAGCACAAATCTCCTGCCGATTGCAATATATTCTTAATCTTTTTGTTGCAATTTCCAAAAAAATCTGATAGAATATATATTGCAAACAATATTCTGAAAAGAGGTTTTTTTATGGATTTGAACGAACTCCGTACAGGTATCGACCGGATAGACAGTCAGATACTTGAACTTTTTGAAAAACGTATGGAGCTTTGCAAAAACGTTGCATTATATAAAAAGGAAAATAATCTTCCCATATTTCAGAGTGACAGAGAAGTACAGATTATTGAAAAAATCAGAAACAGGACAAAAAATCCTGAACTAAAAAACGGTACTTCCGCACTCTTTACGTCCATAATGGATATAAGCAAATATTTACAGCAACAGGAAATTATGAAAAATGAACCTGATATAGATTTCATACCGATTGAAAATCTTGAAAATGCCAGAAGAATCGGCTGTCAGGGAACATCAGGTGCAAATTCCGAAACAGCATCAATGATGATTTTCAAAGACAAGCCGATAACTTTTTATCAGACATTTGAGGACGTATTCCGTGCAGTGGAAAACGGTGATGTTGACTATGGAATAATTCCTGTTCAGAATTCAACAGCCGGTTCAGTTACTCCGGCATACGACCTTATGAGAAAATATAATTTTCACATAGTGCGTTCTGTATGTGTTGAAATAACAAACTGCCTTGCTGTAAAAAATGATATAGAAATATCTGATATAAAATGCGTATACTCTCACCCTCAGGCTCTTTCACAGTGTTCTGACTTTATCGAAAAAAATAATCTCAAGGCACAGCAATACGGAAATACTGCAACAGCTGCAAAATTCATATCAGAATCCGATGAAAATTTAGCTGTTATATGTTCTGAAGAATGTGCATTGCACCTCGGACTCAAAATTCTTGCAAAGGGTATTTCAAACTTTATTCCCAACTATACAAAATTCATCTGCATATCAAAGGATTTTAAAGTTCTTCCTGATGCTGATACAATTTCAGTAATACTCAATATTTCCAATACTACCGGAAGTCTTTATCGTCTGCTTGCAAAATTCCTTGCCGGAGGAATGAACCTTGACAGAATTGAAAGCCGTCCGATTAAAAACGGCAGTTTTGATGCTATGTTCTATCTTAATTTCAAAGGGAATATACATGAAAAAAATGTGCAGAATTTAATAAAGGGACTTGAAAATGAACTTGAATATTTCAAATTATTAGGTGCTTACAAGGATTATCCGGAGGCTTAAAAAATATGACTGATATTTTCAAAAACAAAAAATTTATATTTCTTGACGGCGGTATGGGTACAATGATTCAGGAATCAGGCATTGATTCAGGACATGTTCCTGAACTTCTCGGAATAACAAATCCTGATGTCATTATGAATATCCACAGACAATATATCGAAAGCGGTTCTGATATAATATATGCAAATACATTCGGTGCTAACCGTTTCAAGCTTGACGGAACAGGATATACTGTTGAACAGGTAATCAGAGCAAATGTTTCAAATGCTAAAAAAGTCGCTGACGGAAAAGCTCTTGTTGCACTTGACTTAGGCCCGATAGGACAGCTCCTTGAACCTACCGGAAATCTTACTTTTGAAGAATCATATAACTGCTATAAAGAACAGGTTCTTGCAGGTTCTGAGGCAGATTTGATAGTTCTTGAAACTATGACTGATTTATATGAAGTAAAATCAGCCGTTCTTGCCGTAAGGGAAAATTCCGACAAACCGCTTTTTGTTACAATGACATTTGAAGAAAATCAGCGTACATTCACGGGTGTAAGCGTTGAATGTATGGCAACACTTTTACAGTCACTTGATGTTGATGCAATAGGCGTAAACTGTTCTCTGGGAGCTGATGAACTTTATCCGATTGTCAAAAGGCTCTCTGAATGTACAAAACTTCCGCTTATTGTAAAGGCTAATGCAGGACTTCCTGACCCTGTAACAAATAAATTCAATGTAAATCCTGAACAGTTTGCTGAAAGTAATTACAGAATTGCAGACCTTGGAGTCAAGATATTCGGAGGTTGTTGCGGAACTACTCCTGCACATATAAAGGCTCTTGTCGAAAAAATAAATCAGCATGACTTTATTGAAAGAACATATACACCGAAGGCATGTATATGTTCAGCCGTAAAATATGTTGAAATAAATCAGCCCCGTGTAATAGGCGAACGTATTAATCCTACCGGTAAAAAACTTTTCAAGCAGGCTCTGCTTGACAATAATATTGATTATATTCTCAATCAGGCTATTGAACAGGTTCATGCCGGAGCTGATATTCTTGATGTAAATGTAGGTTTACCTGCAATAGATGAAAAGGCTATGATGATTCGTGCAGTAAAGGCTGTACAATCCGTTGTTGATGTTCCGTTACAGCTTGATTCAACAATTCCTGAAGTTCTTGATGCCGGACTCAGAGTATACAACGGAAAGCCTATTGTAAACTCCGTAAACGGTGAGGACGAATCACTTGAAAATATACTCCCGCTTGTAAAAAAATACGGTGCGTCAGTAGTAGGTCTTACGCTTGATAAAAACGGCATACCCAGAACAGCAGAGGGACGTTTTGCAATAGCTCAGAAAATTCTGAACAAGGCTCTTGAATACGGCATACCAAAGGAAGATGTATATATTGACTGTCTTACACTTACGGCATCTGCTGAACAGGAAGGCATTATGGAAACACTCAACGCTCTTAATCGTGTAAAAACAGAACTCGGACTCAAAACTGTTCTTGGCGTATCAAATATATCATTCGGACTTCCTAACCGTGAGCTTATCACAAGAACATTTCTTACTATGGCACTCCAGAATGGTCTTGACCTACCTATTATCAATCCGAATATTGATTCAATAATAGGAGCTGTAAGAGCATACAAGTTATTAAAGGGTATTGATAAAAATTCCGTTGAATTTATAAGTGTATACAATCAGCAGAACAGCACTCCGAAACCCTCCGGAAACGAAAAATCAAATATTGATATATTCTATGCTCTGGAAAACGGAATGAAAAATGAGGGTGTAAAGCTTACGGCTGAACTTCTCGAAAAAAACGGAGCTATGGAAGTTATAAACAATTATCTTGTTCCGGCACTTGATATTGCAGGTGAAAAATTTGAAAAGGGTAAAATATTCCTCCCTCAGCTTATTCTCACAGCAGGCACAGCTCAGGCTTGTTTTGAAGTAATCAAGGAAAAAATTATTCAGAAAGGCGATAAACCTGTTTCAAAGGGTAAAGTTGTTCTTGCTACTGTAAAAGGCGATATACATGACATAGGAAAAAACATAGTAAAAGTTCTTTTAGAAAGTTATGGATATGATGTTATTGACCTCGGAAAAGATGTTGACAAGTCCCTTGTCCTCAAGGCTGCCGTTGAAAACAATGTAAAACTTGTAGGACTTTCAGCACTTATGACAACTACTCTCAAATCTATGGAGGAAACAATAGAACTGCTTAACAAGGAATACCCTGAATGTAAAACAGTTGTGGGCGGAGCTGTTCTCACTCCTGATTATGCAGAAAAAATAAATGCAGATTTCTATGCTAAAGATGCTAAGGAAACTGTTGATATTGCAGGAAAAATATACGCATAAAAAACAAGGCGGACTTATATGTCCGCCTTTTTCATTTTCAGATAGATTCTTCCTATGATAAATGCCATAATATCCGCAAGTATTGAGGATATACGCATCACAAGTACAAAAAGCATTATTTCTTCATGAACCTCTCCGAATACAAAAATCATTACTGATTCCCTTATTCCTATACCTCCCGGAGCTCCCGGAGTAATAAAGCCTATTATCCACGCAAACATAAAAGCTCCCGTAAGAGTTACAAGAAGTGAAAAATCATCTGATGTTCCATCGAAAATAAGTTTCATCGAAAAGAAATACATTACTGCTGATACACCGTTCTGAAGAAAATAATATAATATTCCTTTCAGAACTTCAAAAAGATTATTTCCTCTGAAAGCCTTTGAATATCTCAGTATATACTGATGAAATTTCTCCCTGAACTTAAAATATAAAATAAATATAACAATCACAACAGCAATTGTTCCCGACATTCCTATAATAAGAAAATTTCTGCCGTATTTTTCAATAAGTTCTTCAATTTTACTTCCCAGAAGTACAGTTGATATGATACCTGTTGAAACCACACAGAAAAGAATATCAAAAACTGTCGCACATGCAACATCAATATGACTTATATTCATATCGAATGCAAGCTGATTCCTTCCAACATACTGAAAAACATTACCGGGGAGATATTTATATATATTTGATTTGGTATATACCGGCATAGCTTTTGAAAAAGGAATTTTCTTTCCTGAAAGTGACCTTGTAAACATAAGCCACGGAAAACAGCCCATAACTACAATAACAGTCTGAACAACAAAGCTTATTATCAGTGCTGATATTACAGACGGTGATTTAAGCTCTGAAAAATCTATGTCCATATCAATAAATTTCTTTACGATAAAGACAAGGGCTGAAAGCATTATAATATTTCCGATTATTTTTACAATTTTTTTCATAATCAGTCCTTCATCATTCCGGAAATAAGCTCTGTATACTGACTGCATATTGATTTCCATGAGTAAGTATCAATAGTATACTGTCTGTGAATCTTTGCAGTTTCCTTATATTTCTGACGATTTTCGGATATATCAGCTATTTTGTCGCAGAACTGTCTTACATTACCGCTCTCAAGTAACCAGCCGTTTTTTCCGTCTGATATTGCGTCCTTTATGCCCTCTATTCCTGATGCCACAACAGAAAGTCCTGCAAGGCTTGCCTCAACTGCAACAAGTCCGAATCCTTCCATATCACCGTCAACGTGAATATTCGGCATTATAAACACATCAGCATTTGTGTAGACAGCATTGAGAACCTTTTCGTCAACACGTCCGAGCATTTTAACATTATCCTGCAAGCCCAGTTCATCTATGCTGTTCCTGATGTTTTCCCTGTGCTCACCGTCACCGACAATAAGATATTTTATATTCTTATCTTTAAGTTCCGGCATAACATTTCTTATAAACCAGTTTACGCCCTTACGCTTTACAAGTCTGCCGACTGTTATAAGAACTGTATCATTTTCAGAAATATTGTATTTCTTACATATTTTATTATAATCCGCTGATTTGCCCTCAAACTGATGAATATTCACTCCGGGGGTAATTACAACGGAATTTTTTATTCCTCTTTTATGCAGTGTTCTGTCAGTTTCATGGCTTATTGAAATATATTTATCAAACTTTCCGTAAAACAATTTAAGATAAAACTGATAAAGTGCATTTTTGAATGTTATATCAAGTCCGAATACATTTACAATTACTTTCTTTTTCGGAAATAAAAGCTTTGTAAAAAATCCGATTGCACTTAAAAGTGCATCACCCACAAAAATAACATCATATTTATGAGCAGAAAAAAGAGTTCTGAAAAAAGCATACGGAAGAAACCACACAAGATTTTTCTGTGACTTTCCGAGTGAAATAATATCAGCCTCAACCTTTTCGGAATCAAAATTATTATAAAGGTTATAGCTGAAATTTTCCATACCTCCGACAGCAGGCGGATATTTCCTTGTAATATAGAGCATTTTTATTTTTTTCATGACTGTTTATCCTCTTTTGGTTCGCAGTCAGCTTTTCTGACTCTGTACTGAACATCTTCAAGAATTTTTCTGTTTGCGGAAATAGTATCGCCGAGAAGTCCGATTGAAAATGTCTGAAAGCCCATCATAATAAGAATGGCTGTAAGTATGAGCGACTGTATATGACCTGAACCGTCTCCCATAGCCATATATACAAGAAACCTTATTCCGAGAATAACACCGAGTGCAAATAAAACTGCTCCGATAGTTCCGAAAAATTTAAGCGGTTTGTACATTATGAATGAACGTGTGATTACTGTTGAAGAACGTTTCATGTATCTCCACATACTTGAAAAAAGTCTTGAAGGACGTGTTTCAGGGTTTGTTCTTATCGGAACAGATGTCATTGCAATTTTATTGTGACCTGCCTGAATGATAGTTTCAAGAGTATATGTGTATTCATTTACAACATTAAGCCTTAAAGCTGCCTCTCTTGAATATGCTCTAAATCCGCTTGGAGCGTCCGGAATATCAGTATTTGATACAACCCTTACAACCCAGCTTCCGAGATGCTGAAATTTTTTCTTTTTCCATGAAAAATGTTCTGTCTGGTCAATAGGTCTTTCACCTATTACAATATCAGCCTTTTCATCAAGAATCGGACGGACTATTTTTTCAATATCCGCACCGCAATACTGATTGTCGGCATCAGTATTTACAATAATATCAGCTCCGAGATGCAGACAGGCATCTATTCCTGCCATAAATCCCTTTGCAAGACCTTTGTTCTGCTTGAATGATACTATATGATGAAATCCAAGTTCACGGGCTTTCTGAACAGTATTATCCTGACTTCCGTCATTTATGATAAGATACTCAATAGTATCAATTCCGTCAATATGTCTCGGAAGGTCATTATATGCAAGTTCAAGGGTTTTTTCCTCATTATAGCAAGGAATCTGAATAATAAGCTTCATTTTATAAAAAACTTCCTTTCGGTTATTTTGATACAAATTCAAGGGATTCAACAGGTATTCCGAGTATTCTTGTATCATCTGGATTTACTGCCGAAGCGTTCCAGAGTTCTGTTTCAAGGGTTATGGTATTTGCACCGTCCTCAAAATAATCTTCAGATATATCAAATGAAATCGCATCTCCGTTTGTAACTGAATTTATTTCAGAACTGTCTGCAAATATTCCGTTTACATAGAGATTTATTTTAAGACTTTTTTTATTTATCTCTTTAAGAGGAATAACACTTCCCAGACTAACAGTAAGTTCATAGTCATCAGGATTTACATTACAGCGTATTTCAGCTCTTTTTTCTTCCGTCCAGCAGAATGTCCTGTCACTCTGTTTTACTCCCGAAATGCTCCATTTTACAATATCATTATGGTCATAATAATAATCATAGTCTATTGCACGATAAAGATGAATATATCTTTCTGTCTGACGGAATGATTTCGGCAGAGGAATAAGATTTCCGACATCTTCCGAAACGTCCTCCGAAATGTGAACCTTGTCCATGTATATTATTTCAAGATTGCTTTCAGAATTATATATCTTTGAATCACGGCTGATATAATATATATCATTATATTTTCCTTTAAGCGATTCAATCTGTGAATCAGGTGTATCATAAATCTGCGGGAAAACATCTGCTCCTGTCATAGCTTTAAGAGGAAGCCAGAGTGTAGGGGCATATACCCAGTCAATTATAATACAGTCATCAGAGTTTATATATTCTGTTACAGAATCAAGAACTTCCCATTCCATTCGTGTATCGTCCTTATGTCCTGAAAGATATATACTGTAAGGAGATGTGAAAACAATTCCTGCAAGAGACACAGGAACTATAAGCTTTTTGCTGAAACGGTCAAGAACCATAACGGAAAATACTATCGCAACCGGAACAAACGGTGCAAGGTATCTTGAATAGTAATAGTAATACTGTATATCATATCTTAAAAATGCGGAATATATAAGTATACAATAAAAAAATGATACAAGGATAACAAGTCTTGATACTCTTTCAAGGAAAAATCCTGAATTTACTACTGAAACTATAATTGCCATAGGGAAAATTACTAATCCTGACATAACCGCAAATCCGGCTATTGCAAGACTTCCGGCATATTCTATATTGTCATACTTGTAAAAAGCCTTGAAAATTATATATGCAACGGGAACTATAAGCATAGCAATTATAAAAATTTTCATAAATATGCTTTTCTGCATTTTAATCAGAAAATTTCTTCTGCTGAAATTCTTTGATGCCATACGGATTACAGTTACATACAATGCACAGGCAATCATAAGAATTGCACATGCACATGCAACTATATTTGAGATGTTATGAACACCTATTCCTCCGAAAAATACAGGGCTGTAATTGTTCATAGTGTAAAAAGGCTGAACCTGTCGCATAGCAAAATAGCTTATTGCATATACAGGAACGGTTGAAAGCAGAAGAACCGCAAGAACTTTTCTTCTTGTAAAAAGATACATTCCGCCGTAAACCATAAGAACATAAGGAATCAGCGTATATACTGATACATGATAGCAGGCATACACAATAACCGGAATTATCGAAAAAATCTGATATTTCTTATGCCCCTCATCTGTAAGAAACACTATAAACATCATAACAAGAACTGCAAGGAACATTTCAGTAAGCGATGATTTCGATACCCATATTATAACAGGAGATACTGCCGTTGAAACACAGGCTATAATATTTGATATATAGCTTAATCTAAGATTTGTGCATACGAACGATACAAGGAATATTGCAAGAATATAGAACACTGTTTCTATATTCATCATATTCTTCATTCCGAAAAGCTGTCCCCACATTGCAAGAAGTGCTGGATATGTCGGTATTCCGTGATATATTCCTGATACTTCACTTACATTTCTGTCATAAACAGTATCAGGATATGTTTCTGACGGAATATCATATCCGATAAGCTTACCCTTAACGGAATTTTTAAATGCTTCTTTTTCAGAATCACTTTCAAGCATATGATATTCTTCAAAATCTTGCTGACGGCTGTCAATTCCGTTCATAAAATTTATTGCAACACACTGATAAACACCCTCGTCCTGTCCCATTCCGAAAAGCTCATTTTTATTTGCCGTAAGAGGAAATGCAAGAAGTGAAACAACTATCGGAATAATTACAGCACGCATATCAAAGCTGTATTCAAAAAATTTCTGCGGTTTCTTTCTTATATTTATAAAAGCCAGAACTGCAAAACATGCAAATGCAATAAAGAAAGTTCCTGCCATTCCTCTGAAAAGTGAATAACAGTCAATTACAAAAAGTCCCATAGTGCTTATAATATGCGAACAGAAAAACATCAGGACACTCATCACAGAAGTATAGATAAAGTTAGCTCCTTTGAATACAAGGGAACACGTTCCGAAGCAAAGAAGAAGCGAAAGCACTGCCAGAATCAAAAAAGAATTCATCTTGAACAGCTCCTTATTATAAAATATTATCTTGTTGTCTTTTTTCTATTTTTTCAAAAAATTCTCTGTATCTCTGTGAAATAACATTCCAGTCAAAATTCCTTATTACATATTCCCTGCCGTTCTGTCCCATTTTTACGGCAGTTTCTTTATTATTCAGGAAATAATCAGTACAGCCTTCAAATTCAAAATAATCTTCAAAATAAAGACCGCCGTTTGATTCCCTTGCAAAATTTTTAGTAACTGCACAATGGTCGTGAACAAGAACAGGCCGTCCGCAAAGCCAGCTTTCCATAATTACAAGCGAAAAACTTTCATTTTTCGATGGCTGACAAAGAAATTCCGATGCACCTATTGCATCATATTTATCCTGAATATCAACGAATCCCAAATCTATAACATCTGATTTTATCTTATCAGGAATATTTATATCTCCTCCGCCTATAAGTATAAGTTTCAAATCAGAATGTTCAGGATTGCGTCTTTTATATTCACCAAAATATTTTATAAGCGTATGGACATTTTTTCCTGTATCCTTTCTGCCTGCATATATTATAAACGGTTCATTTATGCTATATTTTTTTCTGAATCTCTGCGGATTTGTTTCAAGGGAAATATCCATACCTATTCCCATAACTATTTTTTCCACATTTTCAGTATTATAAACACGTTCTGTAAGTTCAAGTTCAGGACGTGCATTAAAAATCATTCCGGCAACCTGTGAATACATTTCACGGAATATATTCATATATATATATGCCTCATCATGAAAACAGGGTATCATTACTGCCTTCTGAGGACATGCCTTTATTCCGAAATAAGTAGTTCCGAACATATACGGAATATATACAAAAGCAGTGTATTCATCACTGTGTTCAGATATATATTTATATAAATCAGGACTGTTTACCATTTCATTTATAAATATCTGTTCTTCATCAGAAGAAATTCTCTGACCGTTCATAAGCCTGAGATTTACTTCATCGAATTTCTTTGTATTGCGTTTTTTAGCCTTGAATCTTCTGACGGGAATACCTTGAATAATTTCCATACCCTCCGGATAATAATTAACACTCCAGTCACTGACAAACTCCCTGACGCATGTAGTAAGTATTTCAACGTCCATTCCTGCTGATTTAAGATGCTTTGTAACTTCCCTTGTTTCCATTTCAGCACCGCCCGGAATTTTTTCAGCATACCATGGAATTACAAAAGCGATTTTTTTCACTTCAAGTCACCGCCCGATATAAAATTTTTAAGCTGTTTTTCAAAAATATCCCTTATTTTCTCATATGAAAAATCCTCAAGTCTTTTTCTCTGACCTGAAATTATAAAATCCCTCAGTGATTTATCATTCACAAGCCTGTCTATCAGCATAGCATTTTCAACGGGATTTTTCGTATCGGTGAGAATACCGCTCCCTCCGAGAGTATACGGAACGGCACAGCTTTTATATGCTATAATCGGAACATCAAAAAACATTGCCTCCACAAGAGGAACACAGAATCCCTCATGTTCACTCATACAAAGAAATATATCTGCAACTCTGTAATATGCAAGTATCTCAGGAAATTTTATATGACCTGTAAATATAACATCATCAAGTTCAAGAGCCTTTACATAATCGCAGAGTCTTTTATAATATCTCTCCATTCCGCCGTATGAACCCACAAATATCAGTCTTGATTTTGGATTTATATTTTTCTTGTAATAACAGAATGCAGAAATAACGTCCTGTTGTTTCTTGTTGGGGGCAATTCTTCCGACAAAAATAATATTCGTCCAGCCGTCACTGAATTTTTTTATTATATTTGAATCAGGTTTTGTCTTATAGTCATCAAACGGAATAAGTATCGGGCGTACATCAATGGGGCATTTATAACCTGCATCAATCAAATCCTGCTTATTGAAATCAGAGTCGGCTATGCAGTAGTCAAATTTATCTGAAAGATGTTTCATTCCGTCAAGTCCGTACTGTGCATTTGACATTGCTGTCATATTGTATCCGTCAAAAAAATGCGGTGGTGTTATATTATGATAAACCATCATTTTACGGCATTTATAATTTTCAAGTGAATAATTAAGCTTTGAACCTGTTGAAAGATGATACAATAAAATATCATCTTCTGATATATCGGGCATACCTGAACATAAATCACTTGCTGTTCCTTTAGGTAGTCTTGAATCAACAGCCTCTGCATATATATGAGTATCAAAACCCATTTCCTTTATAGCTTTTCCGAGTGCAACCGTATCATTTCCGACAGCATCACCGAATGCAAGAGTAGGAAGAAACTGTATTATTTTCATTTCTTCTCCCCCTGCATTTTTTTAAGAACTGCATTTTCTGCTTTAAGAGCCTTTACCTGTGTGCGAAGTGAATCGGTTTCAAGCTTTGTCGCAGTGAGTTTAAGCTCAAGCGCATCAACTTTTTCAGCAAGCTTTAAAACATCTACCTGACTGTTATTCTGAACATAACAGCTTAACTGATTTACAGCATTTGCACAGTGATAATTAAGAGCATTCTGTTCCGTCATAATCGGCATTATATAGAACTTTATAAGTTTCCTTATTACTTTCTTTATAAAAACAGTTATGGGATTACCTGTTATTTCCTTATATGGTTCAATCTGATTTCTTGCGTTTACATAATCCGCACTCTGAACAAGTGAAGAAAGCTCAAAATGGCTTTCAGAATGGCTTACTTCCTTGTCAAACGGAACATCTTCAAATGAAAGCATAGAGGATTCAAGTCCCTTTTCCTTTATTTCAGCACGAATCTGACTTACAATTTCATCAACATTTATATTTTCGGACATCTTATCTGCTCCTGTCTATAAAAATAGAATTTATTCCCGTAAAGGCATATTCATCATAGCCCTTTGACTTCACATATTCAAGAAGTTCTGTATCTTTCTGTCCTCTGACAAGTTCCTTTGAATACGGAATCATTTCAATAATCATAATCATAGGGCGGTATTTTTCAAAATCAATGCTTTCAAGAATCTGTTTTTCAAGTCCCTCAATATCAAGATTTAAAACAAGAGGGAATTTACCGCCGAAATACTGTTCAATAATATCATTTACTGAAATAGTTTCAAGCTGAACAGTTTCCTCAATTTTTGCATCAGGATTTTCAAGAAGTATATCGCTGACATCTCCCACTTTTGAAAGACCATCAAGATTCAATATATTGAAATCAAGCTTTTCACCTGATTTTCCTGATATACATTTATTTAAAACAATATCTCCTGAACGTTCCTTTTCAAGCTCATGTGCAAGTTTCGGATTTGCTTCAACAAGAACTCCCCTTGCACCCTGTTCATAAAAGAAATATGTGTTGCTCATAAGTACAGGGTGATTTGCTCCGAGGTCAAGATAATTACACTCTGAAAGCGGAATACCTTTCATAGCCATAATATACATTATAATTGAATCTTCACCTGACTGTGAATAAGTTTTCTTATTAAAAAGCTGAAAGTCATTTTTTCCGTTTTTTTCAAGAATTTCTATTCTGTGTGAAAGCTGAATGGTTGTTACATCATCACTGCGGAGTCTTTCTTCAAGGTGATTTCTGTAATTGCTGAATTCACTCATACCCGATTTTACAAGCTCACTGTTCCGGATACTTCTTTCATTAATCATAGAAATATCTTTTCCGGCTTTTTCAATACTTCCTGAAAATTCTTTGTTTTCAGCAGACAGTCCTGAAACTGATTCATTAAGCCTTTTGTTATCCGAAAGAAGTATATCCGTACGGTTATAGAGGTCTCTGAGGAAAAATCTGATTATTTTTGTATAAAGACTTATTTTAGGTTCAGACATATTTTATTTCACACCCTTCTTGAAAATTTTACCGTTAACTGACCACTCTGAATGAAGTCTGCAAACACCTATATCACGCTTTGAAGAAGATACAACAAATGACTGTACCCTTCTTATGTCATCAAAAATAATTCCGTCATGGGAATGAACCGCAACATCAAGAAAATATTTTCCCGGTAAAAGACTGTTCTGAAAAGTAACGGAAACTTCTCCTGTTTCTTCAATCGGTATAAAATCATCACATTCTATTGATACATTAGTGCCATAGCAGTGAAGGCTGTCCTCACGAAAAATTCCGTATCCGAAATTTCCTTTAAGACCTTTTTTTTCTGATTTATATTTAAGAAAAACAGTGATTTTATCCTCTGTATCAAATATATACTGCTTTTCGCCTTTCTGATTTCTTATCTGTGCATCAATGAATTTAACATCACCTGTTCCCATTCTTACGGCAGATTTGTCACAGAAATCAGGAAGAACAACTTTTTCTTCAGATTTTTCAGTTTTTTCTTCAGTCTGCTTTACTTCTTCTTTTTCTGCATTATGAGTTTTTTCAAGCTGTTCTATACGCTTTTGCTCCATGCTGTAAAGATAATGTTCATGAACATATTTAGGCGTTCCTGATTCCTTGATAAGTCCGTCCTCAATCCAGTATGAAGTTTCACAAATCTGTTCAATCTGTTCAAGAGCATGCGAAACTATTACAATAGTTGTTCCCTCTGCTTTTATTTCCCTTAGCTTATCGAAACATTTTTTCTGAAAGTTTGCATCTCCTACTGCAAGTATTTCATCAATAAGAAGTATATTTGCACTTACGTTTATTGCAACTGAAAAAGCAAGTCGCATATACATTCCTGAAGAATAAGTTCTTACAGGGTTATCAATAAATTCTTCAAGTTCAGAAAATTCTATAATATCATTAAGACGGTTATCAATTTCCTTTTTAGTCAGACCAAAAATCGATGCATTAGTATAAATATTTTCCCTTCCGCTCATATCAGGGTGAAAACCTGCACCAAGTTCAATAAGGCTTGAAACACGTCCGCACATTTCAATAGTTCCGCTGTCGGGATACATAATTTTAGTGAGAAGTTTAAGGGTTGTACTTTTTCCGCAACCGTTATGACCTATAAGACCTATTGCCTCTCCTTTTTTCACACTGAATGAAATTCCTTTAAGAACCCACCTGTCCTCATAGTGACTTCTTTTGTGAAAAAGAATACGGTCTTTAAGGTCACTGCCCTTATCATAATATATTTTGAATTTCTTTTTTACGTCATGAACTTCAATAGCATTGTCCTTATCCATTATAATTCCTCCGCAAAGTGTCTTTTAAGCTTAGAGAATACAAAGAAACCCATAAACAGTATAACAATTCCGAATCCCACTGCTATCAGAAGCGTTGAAAAATCCGGAACTTTGGAATAATATAAAATATCCCTGTATGCAACTATAACCGATGTCATAGGATTTATATAAAAAAGTTTCTGAATAGTCTGGTTTTCAATCATATTGATAGGATAAAGCACAGGTGTAAGATAAATCCACGCCATTGTAATTATGCTTAAAATATGTTCCATATCACGAAAAAATACGGTTACCGCTGAAAACAGCATAGCCATTCCGAGAGCCATTATATATTCAACAACCATTATAAGAGGCAGACAAAGCATTGCAAGGGGATTTATTCCCACTCCTGAAACAATCACCACAAGGAATATTATTATAAAGCTTAAAAGCATATTTACAAAACAGCTTGTCACATATGATATCGGGATTACTTCACGGGGAAAATATATCTTTGAAACCAAATCCTTGCTTGCAATAATTGAATTTGCTCCGCCCTGAACCGATGATGAAAAGAAAATCCACGGAA
>ERZ808240.608-NODE-608-length-45872-cov-4.610341_pt1 | contig 45872 bp, 35 predicted proteins | sample MGYA00521084_ERZ808240 | MGnify/ENA primary metagenome ERZ808240 (study PRJEB31516, sample SAMN03275571) | gut metagenome | biome: mammalia-associated habitat; material: feces | host: Papio cynocephalus | place: Kenya | collected 2012-08-06 ...
CCAGGACGAGCATGGTTGCGGCAACGAATGCCATCGGCGTCCACGTACGCGCACAGCTCTTCATCCTCATCCTCGAAATCGTCCTCGTCGATGAGCATGTTCTCGACCTTCGGAAGCGGGGCGCCGGTAAAGCTTGCGGACTTAATATCGATATGCCAGCCAGTCAGACGCGCAGCAAGGCGAGCGTTCTGGCCTTCCTTGCCAATGGCAAGCGACAGCTGATCATCGGGGACGATGACGGTTGCGTAGTTGTTCTCTTCATCAACCAGCACACGGTCAACCTTAGCAGGCGACAGAGCGTTTGCCACGTAGCGCGCCGGATCCTCATCCCACTGGATAACGTCGACTCGCTCGTTGCGCAGCTCTTCAACTACCATGCGCACACGGCTGCCCTTCGGGCCAACGCACGCTCCCACCGGGTCAAGATTGCGCTCGCGAGAAGCAACGGCAACCTTGGAACGTGCGCCGGGCTCACGAGCGATGGACTTGATCTCAACCAAGCCGTCGTAAATTTCGGGAACTTCAATCTCGAACAAACGGCGGATAAGGTCAGGATGCGTACGAGACACCACAATAGCAGGACGAGCCTGCTCGCCGCGCATACGCGGCGCATCGGAACCGGGGTCGCGCACTTCGATGATCAGCACCTTCAGGCGCTGATTATGACGATAGTGCTCACCGTTGGGGCGCTCGTTGCGCTCGCCGGGGTAACGCTTCACGTCGTAATGCGGCAGTTCGGCCTCTACGCCGTCACGAATCTTGATGATGGTGAAATCAGGCGTACCCTGCAGCACGGTGCCGGTAACTAAGTCGCCCACGCGGCCGGAAAACTCTTCGTAAATAGATTGGCGGCCAGCTTCGCGCACAATGGAGGAGATAACGCTCTTGGCGTTCTGCGCGGCAATGCGGCTTACGTCGGAGGGCGTTACGTCGCGCTCCTCGAATTCGCTGTACTCGCCGGTTTCCTCATCAGGTTCTCCAACAGGGACCAATTCGTATACGTAAATCTTGCCCGTCTGTCGATCGATGGTAACGCGAGCATCCCACTCAAGATCAAGGATGTGCTGATAGCTTTTCGCCAGCGAGGCCTCCAAGCGATCAATCAGATAGAACTCGTCGATTTTGCGCTCATGAGCCAACGCTTGCAGAGCTTCGATCAGTTCCGAACTTGCCACGTCTTAGCTTCCTTTCTCCAAACAGCCCGCCTAGGAGCTGAAATCAACCATGCCTTTCAAATGGGCCCGTTTCATATCGTCGAACGGCAACGTGAAATGTTCTTTGTCAATCTCCAGCACCACGCCCGATTCATCGGCCGAAACGATTTTGCCGGTAAAGTTGCTGCGGCCGTCAACGGGATGTCCCATTTTCACCACGGCGACATCGCCTGCAAATCGCGCAAAATGCTCAGCCGTACGCAAGGGCCTATCAATGCCCGGCGAAGAAACCTCAAGCGTGTAGGCACCAGGGAACGGATCGATGGCGTCCATAATGTCATTGATCCACGCTTGCGATTTTGCCAGTTGGTCAAAGCTCACGCCCTCGGGCGTGTCTATAAACACGCGAATCGTTGGCGCCTTTTTCGCACCAACCACCTGCACGGTTACAATCTCGATGCCCTCTTGTGCTGCGCGGGGCTCGAGCGCGTTAAGTAGCTGACACTCCTTCTTACTGAGCACGCTCAAAGCTCCTTTCTGTGCCCTAACATACAAAAAAGCGGGTATAAACCCACTTTCCGTCTACGAAAGTATGGTGCGCGCCGTCGCGCGCTTGCTGCAATGCATAAAGATTTATACCATAGCCACGTTTGATTTTCCACCACCACCTGCACAGGTCGCAAGTTCCCCATAATAATGAGGCTCCCTGCAAAAGCAAAAAGGACGCTACACCATAATCTTTACATCCGCTAAAACAAAAGACTCCCCGCTTTCAGCAGGCAGCGCGTCCTCGCCATCGGGAGACACTGGCGAAATGTGCTCAAACGACACCGAGCGAAAGCCAAGCTGCAAGCACCATCGCCGAAACTCATCCATGCCAACCGCCCCGCAGAACACGTTACCGCGTTCGCAGGATTCAGAAACCACAGGGTTGCCGCCATCATTCGAAAGAAAGACTCCTTGGGCAACCCAAACATACCCGCCAGGCGCCAGACAGCGCAAGAACTCCGATAAAGTAAGCCCTCTATCGAATACCGTATTTAGCGCGGAATTGATATATGCCACGTCAAACGACGCGTCCCGAACCCCCGCTTCAGACAAATCCTCCGGGCAAGCACAGGCGAAACGCAAATAACGCTGCCAACCGTTTCCGCTCCAATGGTTAAGCGCGGCGCATGCATTCGCTTGCTCGATGTCAGAAGCATCAGGGTCAACGCCAAGCACAAAACCGTGCTCTCCCGCATGATCGCTAAGCTCGTAGGCGCCTTTACCCTTGCGGCACATCACGTCAAGCACGCGTTTGCCCTCCAGCGCAGGCGGAACGCTCATCGAGCACTTTCCCGTAAAGCGCCCCGCCCGAGGCAAACGGCGATAATAAGAAGCCACACGTAGCTTGGTTGCGTCATCCATGCAAAGAGCCTTACTGCTCAACCTCTTCATCATCAAACGTGTCATTTCCCTGATACGTGCGCACAAACTGAATAAAGTCCTTCACCGCACGCGAATGATTATGCTTCTTGTTGTACACCATATATATAAGGTAGAAGCGTTCCGGCACCTCGTCAATGCGCACAAACTTCAAGTTCGAGAACAAACGCGTGGCAAGCGAATCAAGCATGATGGCGCCATACGACGGAGAATTAAACGAAATAAATGACCCCATGGAAACATCATCATCGTAAATCTGCTTGACATTTTCGAGCCCCTGCTCGATAAGCATTTTGTTGACTTTCTCGCCAATAGGGGCACCGCGTCTATACGTGCACAAATCCATTCGCGCAATCTCGGAAAAACTCACGCTATCGCGCTTAGCCAAAGGATGGTCTTCGCGCACGCATAGCTTTAAATCGCGATAGGTGACAGGGAAATACACCAATTCCGGGTCGCCTTCGCGTTTGCCGCAAAACGCAACATCGATGGTGCCCTTGCGCAACTGGTCAAGCAGGTAATTTGTAAAACCCTGATACGTTTTCGTCAGCACCGTGTTGTTGCAAACAGCGCAATAATCCTTCATCAAAGAAGGAAGGTAATCGTCTTGCACGGTAAACGTGGTGCCCAGGCTTACCGATCCAATAATCGAATGGCCGCGATCTTGCACGGCGGCCACGCCGTCATCAAGCGCGCGCAATGCCAAGCACACATGTTCATAAAAAATCTCGCCTTGCGGCGTCAAGCTTACCGAACGCCCCGAACGCTCGAACAGGGACACTTCAAGCTCATTTTCCAAAGAAGAAATGGCACCGGATAACGTAGGTTGCGTAATGAACAGCTCCTGTGCGGCGCGCGTGTAATGAAGCACTTCAGCAAGTTTCTTGAAGTAGTGAAGCTGCGATAAATTCATATCCCTTACCCCCAGCAAACAAGATACCAGCACTATAGAATGACTTATTTCATTACAGTTAATTATAAATCCTATAGCAAGTAAAATTGCTATAAATATCGGTTCGATTGCTGGTGACTTACGCCCCAAAACATACAAAGGCGACCCCTTTTCAGGAGCCGCCTTTGTACTAGGTTCTAGAGTATGCTCTGGATGAAAAACCTTTTAGTCAGTAGTCCACTCAGACTTGTACTTCTTCGCGCTCTGGAAGACGTACAGACCAAGCAGCAGGATGACGACCAGCATAACCAGGCCAGTGATGAACACCGTGGTGAAGCCGAAGGACGTCTGCACCCAAGCCCAGATCATGGAAGCGAAGGCCGCGATCAGGTTGAACACGGTGGAAACGCGGGAGTAAATGAGCGAGTACTCACGAGAGCCGAAGGACTGGCGAACCACAACGGGAACCAGAACCACAGCGGTAGCGTAGCAACCACCGAAGATGAACGCGCCAGCGTACAGCATGAGCTCGGAGCCAGCGCCGAACCAGCACAGCAGGATGCCGGCAACACCAGCGCAGAAGGCGAAGATCAAAGCACCCTTAGCGCTCTTGTCAGCAGCACCGCCCAGGATAACCTTGAACAGAGCCTGACCAACCATCATAACCGTAGTCATAAGGCCGCCAACCACGACCACGTCGAACGGAGCGTTCGTCAGAGTCTTGGTGTAGCTCGGGAACTGCATTGCGATCAAGATGGCAATGTTGATGATGCCAGCGAACACGCACACGGCGTAGAACGTCGGCGTCTTCATAGCGCGGGATGCGGAAAGACCAGACGGCTTAACTGCAGAACCGGCGGCAGCAGCGGCGGCAGCAGCGCCATAGGGCTTCAAACCGCAATCCTCAGGATTGCTACGCACGCAGAACAGCGTGAACGGCAGGGACGTCACAGCAGCGATAACAGCCCAGATCAGGTAAATCGTGTGGAAGTCCATGCCACCAGAGCGCAGCGCGGTGAACACGGCGGACCAGATAGCACCACCGATACCGGTGAACGCCATGCACAGGCCGATGAAGAAGCCAGCGCGGTCAGCAAACCAACGGTTGATCAGCGTAGGAACAGCAAGCCACAGAAGCGTGATCTCGCCGAGGCCCAGCATAACTGCGGCCACATAGAACAGAACAATGGTGTTCGCAAAGCTCATGAGCAGGAACGCGGCAACCACCAAGATGGCAGAACCGGACAGGATGACACGCGCATCCATAGACTGCAGAAGCTTACCAGCGAACGGGGATGCAACCGTCATCGTCAAATACATAACGGTGACGTACATTGCAAATGCGGTCTTCTCAACGCCAAGACCCTCGGCAACTACCGGCTGGAACAGACCCCACGTGGAAAAGCACAGCGCGGAGCAGCCGAAGGTGATCATGATGCCCGTAAGCACCACGAGAAGATGGCGTGTGCTCATCTTCTCTTTCGTCGATTGTGCCAAAACATACCTCCTTGTCGTAGGTTTTCCTTCGCAAAACGCAAACCTAGAACCCCTGGTGTGATGAACCGGATAAGCACCCTTCCGCTTATCCAAGTATTTTTTACATCACAGTTCCTACAGAAGAAACGGACAGAACACACTCATTTATCCGGTTTCGTAGAATTAAAGTGGTCAAACACAAGGAAATGTGTATATATTAAAATCAACTATAAGCTATAGGAATCGACAAAAGTTACTTTTCAACGCACAAAAGCCAATTCACAAAATCTACGGTGGGACAGTTTTTAGAAATCGCGGTATTTTTCAGCAATAAGCGGGGCAGCAATATACACCATGATTTGATCGGTGCCCTCGGCAATTTGATTACCACGGCAGTCGCGCCAGGCGCGGCTCGTGCGAGAGCTTTCCGTATATCCTAAACCGCCAAGCGTCTGCATGGCGTCAGATGCAACTTCAACAGCGGTTTTAGGAATATAACGCTTCATAAGAGACACGGCCAAACGGCGCTCTGGGTCTGCCCTATCCACCGTCCATGCAGCACGATACAAAATAGAGCGCATGTTGGTTAAGCGCAGCTCCATGTCGGTAAGCATCGTTTCGATTTGCTGGAAACGTCCCACTTGCACGCCAAACGCCTTGCGTGAGCGAGCGTGGGCGCATGCGTCTTCCATAGCAGCCTGAGCCATACCGAGCGAGGAAGCACACAAAAGCACACGTCCATATTCCAGCATTTGGAACAAGCGGCGGAAATCACCTTGGTCGGCCGAAATGCGATAATCCGGCTTCAATTCAACATCTTGGAACGAAAGCGAAGCAAACGGCAGCATATCTTGCCCGATCTTGTCGATGGGCACGGCAGCGATGCCCTTCAAATTGCGCGGCACAAGCCACAGCGCTAGCGAAGGATACGCATCATCGCTTTCCGCGTCTTCGTCAATTGCCGCAACAACAATATAAGGTGCATACTCACCGTTGTTCACATACGACTTACGACCATTCAGCACGATCTTGCCATCAAGCATTTTCGTACTGGTTTTCATTGACATCACGTCAGAACCGCCATCGGGCTCAGAAATCGCAAGAGCGAACATCAAACGACCTGTCGAGCGATAATCCGCAACAACAGGATCAACGTTTCCTGCAACCGACAACGCATCAACGATTTGCAGGTTGAACAAATCGTTCTGGAACGGAAGCGTGGCACCTGCGCAGCGGGAAAGCTCTTCGATGATAAGCGCTTGATCGAGCAACGTGTGCCCAGCGGCGCTCGAAAGCTTCTTGTCAGCCGACTTGAAATAAATATCAACGAAACGTTTCATCACGTCGTCGGGCAAACCCTGATCTTTACACCACTGCGACACGTGGTCGGGCGTAAACACTTCCGTACCGAAGGCACGAAAAGAAGCAACAAGCTTCTTCTGCTCAGGTGAAAGGCTGAAATCCACTGTTGTTCTCCCCTTTTTCCACGTATCGACCGTACAACTATAGGATGTGGCTTCAATATACCAGCGGTTCTGCTGCGTTCCGCCGGCCAATATACGATTTTCGACCTATCCGCATTTGCATCAATATCAGATACGAATCCACACATTTTTGCCAACTTGGCCGCAAGGACTACGATTAGCAGAAACACAAAAGGTGGATTGTCCAATATTAATTAGGGTTATTCAAAAATTTCCCTATGTTTCGATGGTTGTTTCTTATGGACATTTTCACAAATTTACGTTTTTGTCCGTAGTACTGACTCCTCATACCTGTAAATATATGTTTTGCAAACGCAAGAACCGCCCAAAGACGAAAATGAAAGGAGCGCCGCATGCTGGTAAGTGAGAAGCTTAACGGTTATGGTCCTCTGAACGGCGTAAAGGTCGTCGAGCTGTGCGAGTGGGTTGCCGCTCCCGCAACTGTTCGCATCCTGTCCGAGATGGGTGCAGAAATTATGAAGGTTGAGCCGCTTCATGGCGATGCTCAGCGCACTCAGGGCCCGGGCTTTGGCTGTGAGCAGAGCGAGACCGAAGATCCTACGATCGACCTGAACAACACGAACAAGAACTGGCTTGCTCTTAACCTGAAGAGCGAAGAGGGCTTTGAGGTTATGGATAAGCTCCTCTCCCAGGCTGACGTTTTTGTTTGCAACCTTCGCGACAAGGCGCTCGTGAAACTTGGTCTGGATTACGACACGCTGGCTGCAAAGTACCCCAGCCTCATTTGGGCACAGCTGCGTGGTTATGGCGAGTTCGGCGCTGAAGCTAACACGCCTGGCTTTGACGCAGTGTGCTGGGCTGCTCGTGGTGGCGTCGCAAACGTCTTCCGCGAAGATGGCGAGTCCCCGGCAATCCCGCCGCAAGCATTCGGCGATTACAATGCTGCTTCCATCATGGCTGGCGGCATTCTGGCTGCTCTGTTCAACCGCACTCGCACTGGCCAGGGCGACAAGGTAACCTGCAACCTGTACGGTGCGGCAATCTGGGGCGGCAACATCGGTATTATGGCTACGCAGTTCGGTGCTCCGTACCCGAAGTCCCGCAAGCATGTGCCCAACCCGTTCAACAACACGTACCGCACCAAGGACGAGAAGTGGATGCTCATCTGCATGCCGCAGTACGACAAGTACTACAACATGATGATGGAAATCACGGGCAATTCCGAGCACATCGATCAGCCCGACACCTGCAACCTGCCCGCGCTGAAGGCTTCCGGCAAGCAGCCTGAGGTTATCGGCTGGCTTGAGGAAGGCTTCTCCAAGAAGACCTTTGACGAGTGGGATGAGATTCTGCGCGAGCATGAGGTTCCGCATCAGAAGTGCTTCCGCTACACCGACATCGTCAAAGACCAGGAAGCTTACGACAACGACTCCCTGCGTTGGGTTGAGTACAAGGGTTACGGCAAGAAGGCTCTGCCTATGAGTCCCTTGCGCTTCCGCAAGTATGGCGATCCGCCGGTTATCCTGTCCAAGCCCATTGGCTACAACACCGTTGAGGTTATGGAGAACCTTGGTTACACCGACGAGCAAATCGCTAAGGCCGAGGCTGACGGTGCCATCAAGTGCTGGCACGGCGAAGAAGTGCCGGACACCATCTTCAAGTCCGAGCGTCAGGAAAAGGGCGAAGCTCCCTGCAATTGGTAGCAGCTCCTCTCCTTCAATCGTTCAAGCGTATTGGAAAACCCGCAGCATATGCTGCGGGTTTTCTTTATTCCCCGCTCTCCATAAAGAAGAATGCTCATAAATTCAAGCTTGTAGATATTCGACTCCGGGCTTTCTTTATCTTTAATCGCTTGCTAAAAACAACGCCCTCTCAAAGCTCAATACTTCTTTACTTCTTGCTTCAATCAATCTAGCCAGTGACTACGTCAAATCTATTTCGACTCATCAATCGAAGACCTAAACAAAACAGCTCTGCAGGGATATCCCTGCAGAGCTGTTTATAAAGCTCCAAGATTGCACACTTAGGATAAACGTGCAATTAGGTTAAACATATCGTGACCAAGCCTACGAGCGCGCTTAAAGGCGTTCTCATCGTCCTTGATGCTGCGCCATTCCGGATCGCCGGCTTCGTTAAAGCGGGCCAGCTGCGTGGCTGCGACGCCATCGCCGGTAACAGGGCCAAGCGGACGCGGATGCACCACGAGCATTTCATGCGTGGCAAAGAAGCGGTCCATCACACCGAGCGTTTCCTGGCAACCGCAATCAGGCAAACCCGAGGTCGTCACCATGCCGCCAACCTTGCCAGCAAGCGCGTTGTCGACCATATGAAGCGGGCGCGTGCGATCCATAAAGCACTTCATACGGGCAGATACGTTACCGAAATACACGGGAGATCCCAGCACGATTCCATCTGCACGCATCATCTTCTCATACAACATGTCCATGTCGTCGTGAATGGTGCAGCGATTTGTGCCCAAGCACTTATTGCACCCGCAGCAAAACCTTAAATCAAGATGGGAAAGCTCAATCAGCTCACCAGTAGCACCTTGATGGCTTGCAGTGTCTAATACCGCGTTTAAAAGCGCTGCAGTACCCTTTCCTGCACGGTGGCTACCATTGATGGCAAAAATGTACATTCTCGTCTCCTTACCCTCTCAAAAGCCGTGTAAGCCGCATATTCGCTGACTTAGTATTCTTCAAACACCCCAATAGAAAAAAAGTGCCCCCGACCACTATAGATCGAGGGCACGAAGTCACACAAGTTGCTTTGACTTATTTGTTGTGGAACGCGTACTTGTCCGGGTTCTCCTTGACATCCTGCTTGTTGTGCGGGTTCATCTTGAGGGTACCCATGATGCCGTCGTTGGTGTTGGAAGCCAGAACCTGGTTGCGGTTCTCCATCTTGATGACGTTCTCGAAGCTGGTGCCGTCGAGCGAGGTCTGCAGGCATTCCTTCGTCAGGCGCAGGCCGAACGGAGCGGTTTGCTTGCACATATCCTCAGCCATGGCAACAGCCGTCTCGAGCACATCGTCGTCGGCGACAACGCGGTTTGCGAAGCCCCAATCAAGCAGCTGCTGTGCGTCATGACGAGCAGGGTTCATGAGGATTTCAGCGGCACGTGCATAACCAACGATCTTGGGCAGGAAGAAAGCGCCACCCATGTCGGTGCCGGTGTAGCCAATGGACAGGTAACCAGCGTTCATCTTGTAAGACTCGCCCAGAACACGCAGGTCGCAGGCGCAAGAGATGGACAGGCCGCCGCCAACAGCGTAGCCCTTCAGAGCACCGATGATCGGCTGCTCGCAACGACGCATGTTGATGATCTGGTCGGAGCACATGCGCTGCATGATGTAGAAGTCGCGCTGGATACGGCCCATATCCTCAGGCGGCTGCAGAGCCAGGTCGTTCAGGTTGAAGCCGGCGCAGAAGGAACGGCCCTCACCGGTCAGAACGATAACACGGCAATCCTTGTCCATGCGGACCTTAATCAGAAAGTCGTTGAACTCAGCCATCTGCTGGTAGGACATGGCGTTGAGGTTCTGTGCATCGTCGAATGCGCAAACGTAAACCGGACCACGCTTGTCGATCTTCAGCTTCTCATACTCGTAGGTAAACTCGGGCAGATGATAGCTTTCCTGATAGACGCTCATGGCGACCCCTTTCTTGATTTACTCAAGTTTTGAAAGTTTGTCCCAGACTCTGTTATCGCCTGTTGGACTACTAACAGAATGCCGCCTTTTTCACGCAATATCTACGGACAATTTTCAAAATCTGTATCTTACACCTCACACATTTCTAGCTTTGTTGCATGTAATTTCAAGTTCGATAGTCGCGTCCTATCGAACTTGAAATAGCACCAATAAACACCGATGGTTTTACACCGCACAACCGCGTTTTCGCTCGCTAGAATGGAGACAGCAAGGGGAACACAACATAATCTCAAGGTTAAAACCTTCAGATATACACGTTGCGTTCAAAACATATATATCGATAGGGGCATGCGTATGAACCCAAATGCGAAGATCAGTGACGAGCAGTTTGCTGAGTTTCTCTCCAAGGTCCGAGCGCTTGCGGAGGGCCCGTTTGAGGAAATGCAGGAAGAGGTCGAGCAGACCAACGTATTCCCGCAGCGATTCTTCGACCTGGCGCGCGAGAACGATCTGTACCGCTTTGCTTTACCGTCCGAATACGGCGGATGGGATTTAAGCGAGCTGGAAATCCTGAAAGTTCAAGAGGAGTTTAGCCGTGGCCCGGGCGGCATGCGCATGCACCTGCATTACGCGGCTGACTTGAACTGGCGTATTCTCAATGAATATGGCACGCCCGAAGTTAAAGCGGAACTCATGGACAAGTTCCAGGACAAATCCGTGTTCACGTGTTTTGCTCTTACCGAGAAAACCGGCGGCACCGGCGCCGATGTTCACTCCACTGCCATTCGCCAAGAGGACGGTTCCTATATTCTGAATGGCGAGAAGTGGCTTATCTCCCACACCGACTGCTCGCAATACGCATATGTTATTGCAGTAACCGACCCGAACGATGACAAAGATTCCCGTCTGTCCGCATTCTTGGTTCCCATGGACTCGCCGGGGTTCGAATTGGTTGAGATGCCCCACATGATGGGCTGCCGCGGTGCAGGTCACGCAGGCTTGAAATTCACCAATGTGCATCTTGATCCAAAATACCTGCTTGGGCATGAAGGCCAAGGCATGGAAGTTGCTATCCATTCCCTGTCTATTTCACGCGTGCACATTGCAGCATCCAATTTGGGCATGTGCCAGCGCATGCTGGAAATGAGCATCGCACGCGCCAACGACCGCATCACGTTTGGAAAGCCTATTGCAAGTCGTCAGGCTATCAAGATGAAAATCGCCGACATGGCAGCTGCTACGCATGCGCTGCGCTGCCTGGTATACGACTTCGCGCGCGATTTCGATGTTGACCCGCATAACGAGTACGTTGACGAAAAAGCAGCCATTTGCAAGCTGAATTCCATCCAAGCTGTTAAAACCTGCTCGGACGAGATGCTTGAGATATTCGGCGGCGACGGCTATTTCGAGAAGTCTCCTTATGGCCCGACCGAGCGTTTGTACCGCGACTGCCGCGCCTTATGGCTTGAGGAGGGCGCGCCTACCGTTCAGCGCATCACCATCGCTCGCGAGTGCCAGCGCCTTCACGCGCAACTGGGGTATTTAGATTAGGATACATACATAAAACAGACGTTTTGACTATGGTCAAAATAGAGAATTTGATGGAGTAATGTCCGAAATGATTCCGTTTGTTTATAACGTCATTTTGTTTGTAAAAGCCGCGGAGGGGTTTGCGGCTAGGTAGTTCATGCACTTTTTTCGATTCAGCGAGGAAGGACAGAGCAGCATGATCACAGGCCTGAAAATTAACGAGCAACGCAAGCAAATGTACTACGAGAAGGGGTATTGGACGGAAAAGACCGTACTTGATGCATGGAACGATGCAGTCAAAAAGTATGGCGATCGCGAGTATGTCGCAGACGACCAGGGCACGCGCATGACGTATGCTGAAGTTGACGACAAGGCATCGCGCTTGGCTTCTTGGCTAAAAGAAGCAGGTGTGCAAGCAGGCGATGTGGTAACGTTCCAGTTCCCGAACTGGGCCGAGTTCACCATTGTATATGTGGCGGTTTTGAAGGTGGGCGCCGTCATGCACCCCGTGCCGAAGAATTATAACGACGCTGATTTGATTTACATGCTGAACCTGGTTGAAGCAACAGCGTTTATTTGCCCCACCTATTTCCACAACATCGATTATGAACAGCAAGCCATTGATGTCGAAAAAGCTTGCCCGAGCGTTAAAGCGATTGCCGTATGCGACAAGTTCGAGCCGGCAAAGCACGGCACCATCGAACTGTCAAAGATTTGCACAACGTACGAACCGCTCACGAAAGAGCCGAAGGTATCTTCCGACGACGTGGCCGTTATTCTGTCTACGTCCGGCACTACGGGCAAGCCAAAAGCTGCACTGCTAACACACAACAACATGCTGTTCTCTGAGGGCATCTTCTCGAAGGAAGCACGCCGCACGGAAAAAGATGTTATGTTCGACTGCTCGCCGCTTAACCACGCGGTTGGCTTCTGGCATGGCCTTATCGCTCCTATGCTTACCGGCGGCCGCAGCGTTTTGATGCAGCAGTTCACGCCGCGCGAGGCAATCGAGCTTATGAACCGCGAGGGATGCACGTGGACCATGGCATCTACGCCGTTTATCTACGATATCTTGAAATGCATTGAGTTCGACAACGGTCCTAAGCTGGAAACGCTGAACCTGTGGCTGTGCGGCGGTGCACCTGTTCCTGCACGCCTGGTGTCTTGCGCAAAAGAGCACGGCGTTGATTTATGCGAGGTGTACGGCTCTACCGAAAGCTGTCCGCATGTGTATGTGCCCATTGACAAGTGCGTGGAATGGAAGGGCGATTGGTCTGGTGTTCCCTACCCCGGCATTGAGATCAAGTGCGTTGACGACAACGGCAATGAAGTTCCGCGCGGCGTGCAAGGCGAAGAGCTTTCAACCGGTCCGCACCTGTTCGTTGGCTATCTGAACGAGCCGGAACGCACCGATCGCGCCCTGGACGATGACGGCTGGTTCCACAGCGGCGACTTGGGTTACATTGACGAAGAAGGTCGTTTGCGCATCAACGGGCGAAAGAAGGAAATCATCATCCGCGGCGGCGAGAACATCAGCGCCCGCGAGATTGACGACGACCTGGTAGAGTGCCCCGGTATTCTTGACACGGCAACTATCGGCATGCCTGACGAGCGCCTAGGAGAGCGCATCTGCACCTTCGCTGTTGCCCGCGACGAGCATCACCCCTCGCTCAAGGAAATCACCGATTACCTGGCGTCTCAGCACGTTCAGAAACGTTTGTGGCCCGAGCGCGTTGAGTACATTGACGAGATTCCGAAGACTCCAATGGGTAAAGTAAAGCGATTCGAGTTGGCTGAGATTCTCAAAGAGCGCATGGCGAACGATCCAAAATAATCGATGCCCCATAGTTGATAAAAGAAAGAACCGCGTTTGCGGTTCTTTCTTTTTGTCTTAACGGTCACTTCTCAAGCACCGCAACGATAACGGACAACCGAAACAAAAAACAGCGGGCACATCATTCAATGCGCCCGCTGTTTTGCAGAATGCCTAAAAACTCAATGCTAGGAACGATACTCCGCATCAAGGTTTTTCGCGATGGTCATGCGCTGAATTTGGTTGGTGCCCTCGAAGATTTGGAACACCTTTGCATCGCGCATGAGCTTCTCAACCGGGAAGTCTTTACTGAAGCCATAGCCGCCAAACACCTGCACGGCATTCGACGTGACCTCCTGCATGCAATCCGTTACAAACGTTTTAACCATTGCGCCTTCGCCGCGTACCAAATCGCCCTTATCCATCAGGCGCATGCAGTTGTTCACCATAACGCGAGAAGCCTCGGTTTTGATGGCCATATCAGCAAGCAGGGACTGCACCATTTGGAAGTCGATCAAACGCTTGCCGAACTGCTTGCGCTGCTGCGCGTACGTAACGGCTTCGTCAAGGGCACGTTGCATGATGCCAACGCCCAACGTGGAGATGAACGCGCGAGACAGATTCAGCGCGTTCAGTGCGATGCTCATGCCCTCGCCAGGTTTGCCGATAACGGCGCTCTTCGGCACACGTACGTTGTCCATGATGACTTCGGTGGTATCGGAGAGCCTGAAGCCCATCTTATTCTCATGGGCGCCAGCAGAAAGGCCCGGCGTATCACCATCTACCAAAAACGCCGTAATACCATGGCCGCGCGCCTCAGGATCGGTTTTCGCAAAAATGACGTAGATGGAGGCAATCGAACCGTTCGTAATGAAGCTTTTCGTGCCGTTGAGTACATACTCGTCACCATCAAGCACAGCGGTAGATTTCATGCCTGCAACATCAGAGCCAGCGCTTGCCTCGGTTAAGCAAAACGCTGCAAAGCCATTGTCAATGGTTTTATCAACAAAATGCTGCGCCTGCTCGGGCGTTCCCTTCAAGTGAATATTGCGGAACGCAACGAAATTCGTAACGAACGTGTCGGCATAGGCAGCGTCAACCTTCGCCAGTTCCTCGAACATCATGGCACACGTTTCGTAATCAAGGCCCAAGCCACCGAATTCTTCGGGGATTTCAACAAGATGTAGACCTAGGTCGAAACCGCATTTCCATAGCTCGTCGGAAGTTTTTCCTGCTTCGTCAGCCGCGGCGACATACGGCTTGATTTGATTTTCCGCAACATCGCGAACCGCTTGGATTAGCTCCTTTTGCTCCTCCGTGTACAACAACGACATGTGCCTTCTCCTTTCGAAAACGCGCAACATTACGTACGTGCGCCCTTTTACCTGATGAAAAGGGGCACATGCCGTCTGCAAGCAAACGCGCACGCGCCTCTTCTCATCGAGCTAATGCTCTTCTAGCAGCCCTGCATCATAGGCAAAGCGCAACTGCGCATTCACGCTGCGCCGCGCCCCTTGCATAAGGCTTGCATCAACATCGTTGTAAAGCGCATCAACAAGCACATCGGCTCGTGCGGGGATGCCGGATCGAACCGCGGAAATCACCTGGTTTAAGCGCTTCATGCGATGAGCGCGAGCGCGGATAATACGGTCAGCGGGATCTTCAATAACCAGACCGTGTCCGGTAAGCAACAACTCAACATCATGTTCATCGACAAAATGAGCAAGGTTATCGAGCGAATTCATGTATGCAGCCAGAACACCGTCTGGCCAACACACCATAGTGGAGCTTTGCCTGAAAATGGTGTCGCCGGTAAGAATAAACTTACCTTGCTTTACGTAAATGCCAACCGAATCGCTCGAATGCCCAGGCAGCGGAAGAACCTGCATATCAAGGCCGACATCGTTGATATGCAGCTGACCGGCAGGGAGCAGGCCGTCGATTTGCGTAAGCATCGGGGCTCCGCACAGAAGCGCCATGCTATGAGCACCACCGGCATGATCGGCGTGACTGTGCGTAGTGATAATTGCCGCAACTTTCTTACCGCTTTCAGCAATATGCGAAAGCACATGCTGAATATGGTCGGCATCGTCAGGGCCCGGATCAACCACCACGCAAGCCTTGGCATGAGGAGCCCCAATAACCCACGTATTCGTGCCCACATAGGTGAGCGGTGAAGGATTATGGGCTAGTACGCAATACGCATATTTGCCCACTTGCCCACCGTTCCAAGCCGTTGCTGCCATTATTGCACCACACTCCTGAACACCAGCGCACCAGCGCTGCTTCGAGCAGGCTGAGGACGCACATGCACAACGCATCTTTGCTCACAGGCAGCATCAACATCTTTTGCTTGCCCTAAGTCGCATAAATTAGAAACGGTAGGCGGCATGATCAACAGCTTGCCCGTAGCTTGCTGCTCTAAAAGCCATGCAGGAGAAGCCCAACCTGTTTTCACAGCTTCCGTTGTACGACCATCAGCCGTTTGGCCTTGTGGCATACGAGCACGGAAGAAATACGTGCTATAACGGCGCGGCTCGCAAGGAGGAGTAACCCAATGAGCGTGGACGGACAACAGGTCAGTCCACAACACCGCATCGATGTCCGAAAGCATCTGACCAAATGCAAGCTCATGATTGGAAAGAAGAGTGCGCGCCTGACGCAACTCCATACTTGTCATGGGCTCTTCTATGCTGCTGCCATCAGCGTGACGTGCAAGCAGCACGCCGCACTCTTCAAACACTTCCCGCGCTGCGGTGACAACGGCACGCTTTGCGGTGAGCTCGTCGCAGCCCATGCGAAGCGCCCACTCACCTGCAGCCGGCCCTTCCCAGGGCACGTCACAGGTGTCGTCAAGCGCGTTAAAACCGCCTCCGGGAAATACAGCCGCATCCGGAACAAACGCCATGGAAGAAGCGCGCTTTTGCATAAATACCTGAAACGCGCCTTGATGCGTGGCATGTTCTTGATTGTGCTGGCGTTCGCGCAACAGCATAACGGTGGATGACAAGCGAGGCACGGCAGGTTCATCAGCGTCATCAACCGATGCGTCCAAATACGCAGCCACACGCTCACGCAACTTTGGAGGAACCTCGTATTCGAGGCGCGCACCAGGCGTCAGCACATCGGTAATACACAAAACCCGTGACTCGCTCATAATCATTGCACCTGCGCTAGAATTTCCGCGATATCGCGAACTTTTGTTTCGCTTTCGCACGCCGCCATGCCATCAGCGAGCATCGTCAGACAGAACGGGCACGAGGTGGCCACCTCGTCGCACGCCGTGTCAAGCGCTTGCTTTGCACGTTCATCACCCATGCGCTTGCCAGATTTATCCTCAAGCCACATGCGACCGCCGCCGGCACCACAGCAGAAGCTTTTTTCATGAGAACGCTCGAACTCAACAACCGTTGCACCAGCAGCGCTTACCACCGCGCGCGGAGCTTCGTATTCGTCTTGATAACGACCCAGATAGCAAGAATCGTGAACGGCGATCTTCTTATCCCCTGCAGCCGAACATTGCAGCTTGCCCTCGTGCACCAATTGCGCAAGCAACTGTGAATGGTGAATAACCTCGAAGTTGCCGCCAAGCTGCGGATAATCGCGGGAAAGCGTTTGCATGCAGTGTGGACATTGCACGATGATCTTTTTCACGCCATACGCTTGCATTGTTGCGATGTTTTCAGATGCCAGCATGTAGTACACGAACTCATTGCCCATGCGTCGTGCCGAATCGCCGCAGCACTTTTCTTCATTACCAAGAATGGCAAAATTCACGCCTGCTTTCTTCAGCAAGCCAACCAGCGCAATGGACACCTTTCGACTACGAGCGTCAAACGCACCCGAGCAACCGGGCCAATAGAGGTACTCAGCATCGGGGTTTTCCGCCAGCGTGGGAACATCCAAGCCTTCGGTCCATTTCGCGCGCGTCTGCCATCCCAAGCCCCAGGGGTTGCCGTTGTTTTCAAGATTGCGGAACGTTGCCTGCGCTTCAGGCGGGAATGCACTTTCCATAGAAACTTGATACGTGCGCATTTTCACGATTTTCGGCGTATGTTCAATAAGCGTGGGGCACGCAGCCATGCAGGCACCACACGTAGTGCAATCCCAAAGCGCCTGGCTGTCAAACGCATCGCCCACCAAGGTGCGATCGAGCGTTACCTGCTGCTGTTCGCTAAACGGATATGGCTCGCCCTCGGCAGTAACGTATGCGCCCATGTCATCGCGTTTTGCACCATCATGTTGAGCCTTCCAAACGATAGGGCCGCGCACCTCAAGTTCGCTGCGAAGCGACTGCACCATGTTTTTAGGTGAGAGCGCCTTGCCCGTGTTAAACGCAGGGCACACGTCCTCGCAGCGACCGCAGCGGACGCACGCCTCAGCATCCAGCAGGTCTTTCCAGGTAAAATCTTCCAGCTGGCCCACGCCCATGGTGGTAAGGTTCTCATCTTCAACGTTGATATACGGCAGCGTGCCCTTCGGCTCAAGCGAGCGACACCACACATCGGCGGGCATGAGCAGCACATGCACCAGCTTGGAGTACATCCAGTACGCGATAAGTGAAAAAGCTATGGCCATGTGGCTCCACCAAACAATTTGGTGGGTCATGGAAATCTGCTCGGGCGTGAAGTTGACGAATAACATGGAGACCATGTTGCCGATAGGAGACCACGCGCGCCACGGGTCATCGGTGCCAACGATACGCAAACCTTCAACAACAAAGCCGCTCAAGCCAATGACCAGCAGCAACACCAACACGATGATGTCGCCAGGCTTTGTATCAAGTTTTTTGTTCACGCAGCGGCGAACGATGCAGGCAACCATGGCAATGCAGAACGCCAGGCCCGCAAGGTCAACCACAAGCGACATGAAGTACAGGTAAAAATCGCCGTAAATAAGCTGAAAACCTAAGTCGGACTGGGCTGCTGTGACAACCGTGGCAATAACCATGATAATCATGCCGACGTACATGCCCAGATGCATAACGCCAGCGCCGGGCTTCTTGAGAACGCGCAGCTGCAGCAACGCGTCAAGCACCATACCTTTGAGGCGTTGCTTCCAATTGCTGGTACGATCAACGGGAGCGCCGATGGACATAAGACGCCACCGCTTTACCAGGAAGTACACGCAAAAACCGAGCGCAACCAGGAAAGACAAATACATAATCCAAGTGAGAGAGTGGTCGATATTCCACATTATCTCTCGTGACGCCGTCTCTTCCATGCATGCCTTCCTAGGTTACGATCAGTTAGTTACACAAAGGGTGCTGCCACTTTACGCTTGCTGCATATCACGCAGCTGCTGCGTAAGCAGCGGCACAGCCTCGAACAGGTCGGCCACAATGCCGTAATCCGCCTGGGCGAAGATTTCCGCTTCAGGATCTTTGTTGATTGCAACGATGTATTTAGATGCAGAAATACCAGCCATATGTTGAATAGAGCCCGAGATGCCGCATGCGATATACAGCGAAGGCGCAACGGTTTTGCCCGTTTGGCCAACCTGGTACTGCGCGTCAATCCACCCCTCGTCGATTGCGGGGCGGGAAGCGCCGATGGCCGCGCCTAAAACATCGGCAAGCTCTTCGAGCACCTTAAAGCCTTCGGGGCCCTTCAGGCCACGACCGCCCGAGACGACGATGTCGGCTTCTGACAAATCAACGCGTTCGGAAACGGCATGTACGACCTGGCTGAGCACGCGTGCTGCAGCTACCGGCGTTGCGGCAAACGTGCTGACGCCCGCCGTACGGCCCTCCTCCGGCACGGCCGATTCAAATGCCTTAGGACGAATAGTGGCAATAACGGTATTTTCAGCATCAGCTGGAGCAACGCGTTCGATGACCTTGCCTGAATACGGCAAACGAGTAAAGACGGGCTTGCCTTCGTACGCAACGTCGACAACGTCCTCTACGAGAGCAGCACCCAAATCCTGAGCCAAACCTGGCGCGATGCTGCGCGCAAACGAGCCATCGGCCAGCAACAACACGCTAGGTGCCTGCTCTTTTGCAAGGTGCGAGAGCGCGCCGCTCACTTCTGCAGGACGAGCAGCCGCGTCGTCCCCTATCTCAACTACAACAACGCTATCGGCGCCGCTGGCTCCAAGTTTCTCGGCATGTTCTTGCGCGTTTTCGCCCCACACGAGTACGCAAACTTGCTGACCAGCAGCGTCGGCAAGCTTGCGTGCTGCTGTGATCATTTCAAAGGCAACGCTGCGAAGCTCGCCATTGTTCGTTTCCAAACCTACCCAAATACCGGACATGAGGACAACCTTCCTCTCGTGTTTGCACGAATATGATTACAACCTGAAAAAGATGTGACGGGTTAAATAACCTTCGCTTCGCTGCGAAGCAAACGCGCGGTTTCGGCGACCACATCAGCCGTTGTGTCGCCTTCAACAATGCGGCCACCGCTGCGAGCACCTTTAAGCTCGCGGCCTTCAACACTCAAAACGGGCTGCGTACCGCCTTGCGGGCTTTTGCGATCGATAGGCTTACGACGTGCCTGCATAACATCGCGAACGGAAGGATAACGAGGCTCAGCCAAACCTTGCTGAGCAGCAACAATAACGGGCAACGAATACTCACACACTTCAGTGCCGTCATCGATTTCGCAAGAAACCTTAACAGAGCCCTCCGTTGCTTCCAAATTGGTGACCATATTGGCGCACGGTATGCCCAAAATAGCGGAAATGCGACCCATGACCTGGGCACTGGCGGTGTCACCCGATGTCCAGCCGCCCATGATAAGGTCCGCATTCATGTCCTTGAGCGCAGCGGCTAGCTCAACAGCGCACTGAGCAGCGTCAACCGAACGCCATGCGTCGTCCTCGATGAGCACCGCCTTGTCTGCGCCCATTGCCAAGGCGTGGCGAATTGCGGACGTGCAGCCATCGTCGCCGTAGCACAAGCACGTTACCTCCCCACCGAGCTGCTCTTTGATTTGCACAGCCTTTTCAACGGCGAACTCACCGTAGGGATCAATGATTTGTGTACGACCCTCGGTGATCACCTCGCCATTGTCATCAAGCTCAATAAGAGCTTCCGTGTCCATAACCTGCTTGACGCATACTACGATGTTCATTACGCCCTCCTTGCGTGGTTTATGTGCTACGCACATTCGGCAAGTACTATTCAAAACCATCATATCTGAGGTATTGACCAAGTAAAACGGATACATGCATCCGCTTGGGTAGTTAGCCGTGTAAAATAGCCTATTAATTATTGGACAAATCTATTACAAACATCCACTAGGCTTCTTACTGAGAGAATTTCTTTTCTAAGGCAAGTTTCACGCATTCAGGAACAAGCCCGTTAAGGTCACCTCCCATCGAAGCTATCTCACGGACAATAGACGATGAAAGATACATGTACTGCGGCGGCGACATGATAAACGCCGTTTCAAGTTCTCTATCGAGCTTGTAGTTCATGGCAGTCATTTGGAATTCGTATTCAAAATCGGTGATAGCACGCAACCCCTTTATCACCACTTCAGCATCCATACGTCGCGCAAAATCGACTAGCAGCTCGTTAAAAGGCTCTACTCGAACATTCGGAAGATGCGAAACAGCCTGGTCAACAAGGGAAACGCGTTCTTCAAGCGAAAAGAGCGGTTTTTTCTTATCCGAAACGGCAACTGCCACGATTACTTCATCCATGATGCGCGAGGCGCGCGTGATAACGTCTAAATGACCATTAGTAATAGGGTCGAAGGTGCCGGGCGTAAGTGCACGTTTCACTATGGGAATCCTCCGCTCTGGTTATCTTGCGAAATGGAAATGAGACAGATCCACAACTGGCTACTAGCGCCAAACCCCTCTGAATCTATAAATCATTATACGTTCAGAATACTTTCACAAACATGCACATATAAACGCTTTTGTCCCATATAATGTGCAGATAGGCAATAGTTCTCTTCGATAATTTGCAATCTATGAGGTATCAATCGGGCAATCTTGATACCATAGCCCTATAGCTGTATTCGTTCTACCTGAAAGAGGCAGTAATGGCTGTCCAAGCTCACCAAATACAGGAAGTCGACTGCAAAGTTGACGCCTTGGAAGATCAGACCGTCGCGGCTTTTTTAGACGACGGCTACAAAGACGATCCTAATGTTCTTGCGCGCATTACCCCTATTGCCGCGCTATGTTGCAAGAACCTGCATCCCCGCGGCGCGTATAAAATATTCAATCCGGCAATCTGCACGTTACCGCCAGACTACACCGAACCTGGTATCAAACTGGTAGGCACCATGGCGGTTCTGCATGGTGAAGCCGTTTACGAACGCATGCGCCGCGCGAACCACTGTGTTATGGTTGCCGTTGCAGTAGATACTGCTGAGCATATTCAGGCACTGCGCAATTCCCTACAATCCGAACAAGACGTTGCCGTGTTTGACGCGTGTTTGCAAGCGCTTGGCGGCCGCGCAGAAGAAATTATCACCAATACCATTAACGAAGAGGCTCATTCCCTTGGGCTGCATATCGACAATCTCTTGCAAGCCGGCGAAAGCGATTTCCCGCTTGACTCAAACACGCAGCTGCTGTTCTATACGCAAGCCGAACGTCGTTTGGGTTTTGCCTGCAACGAGGACGGCTCGCTGAACACCGAAAACGCAACGTTGGGCGTCATTGGCATGTACGACGCATCCCAGCGCGGCAGAAAACGTGCATGCGCACGATGCCGCAACCGCGAGTTCTGTAGCATCCGCGCTATTGGCATGAACTGCCATGGCCGACGCGGTAAGTTTAAGAAGCACGCCGAAGAAGAAAAGAAAACGGCTTAAGGAATTTCCCTTTTTACCCGCCAAGTTATGGCGGGTATTTTATACCAGAACATAAGAAGAGCCCCGATGATAAACATCGGGGCTCTTATACGTTGGTAAGCTATTGCAAGCCTACGCAGCTATCGAGCAAGATTGCTTAAAAGCTTTACAGGGTCCACAGGTAATCGGGATCCTCAGCACCCTTAGCGTACTCCTTGAGGATGCCACGACCGGAGATGTGCACCATGATCTCAACGGTGCCGCCACCGATCTGGAAGCCGCGGCAGTCAAGCATGAGGCGAGACACGCGGGTCTCATCGGTGAAGCCGAGGCCGCCCATGAGCTGCAGAGCGCGAGAGCAGCAGTCGGTCAGAGCCGGAGCACCATAGCGCTTCAGCATAGCAGCATCGTTGTTGACCGGAATGCCGTTGTCCAGCTTCCAGCAGGTACGATACAGGAAGTTACGGGTGTTGGTCAGAGCGATCTGCATCTCAACGATGTGCTCCTGAACCAGCTGGAAGGTCTTGATGCCCTTGCCGAACTGCTGACGATCGTTCACCCAAGCGCAAGCATCTTCCATAGCAGCCTGAGCCTCGCCCAGCAGCTCTGCCAACAGCACGCAGCGCTCCCACTCGAAGTTCTTCATCAACTGATAGAAGCCCTTGCCCTTGATGCCGAGCAGCTGATCCTCGTCAACGACAACGTCGTCAAAGTGAATCATGGAGAAGGGCATGATCTGCATGCCAATCTTGTTCAGCGGCTCGATGGTAACGCCCTTGGCGTCAGAAGGAACCAGGTACATGGACATGTTCTTGTTCTCGCGAGAAGGATCCTCGTCCTTGCACACGACGATGAAGCCACCAGCGGTCTCACCAGAGGTCACCCACGTCTTGGTGCCGTTGATGTGGATCTTGCCATCCTCGCCCTTGGTGGCGGTGGTGGTCATGCCCTGGTTATCGGAGCCAGCGCCGGGCTCGGAGATGGCCAGGCAGTACGGCGGGTAACCGTTCTCCTTGTAGTAGTCGATGGCGTACTTGACCTGCTCAGGGTTACCAAACTCGCACATGTCGAACATGATGAGCAGGTTGGGAGCCATGGGGATGTTGCCGCCGTTGTGGTTCAACTCTTCGATGATCATTGCCATCGTCTGATGGTCGACCGGCTTTCCACCGTACTCCTCGGGCAGGCCATACAGACCCCAGCCCTCGTCAACCCAGGACTTAGCGATCTCAGGGGCGATGCCACGGTTCTTGTAACCGGCGGCGATTGCCTCCTCCGTGAGGTGCTTCTTGCCCCACTCACGAATGCCGCGCTTGATTTCAAGTTGTTCCGGGGTGTAGCTGTAATCCATTTTTCCTCCTTAAGGAAACTAACTGGGAACTACTTACCTACCTTTATTCAAAACACTTTCGTGTTTGAACCAAAATTAGGAGGCGAGGCACCCACTTGGGTTTCAAGGCAAGTGCCTCGCGTAGTATGTAGATTGAAGCGAAAACTTCTAAATCTTGGTGCTGGAAACTGCTTAGATGGACATTGCCACTTCGTAGCCGCCCTTGACAGCCTCGAGCGTACGATAAACCTTGCCAGCAGGCGTGGTTGCATCGCCGATGAGGTGAGCGTTGGGGTACACGGCCTTGATCTGGTCGAACAGCTCCGTATTCATCTCAACACCCAGAGAGGTGAGGACGGTGTCGCACTCGATCAACTGGGTTTCGCCGGTTTCAACGTTCTGAACCTTAGCGCCCTTCTTGGTGACCTCGACCAGCTTGGTCAGCGGCATGAGCTTGACGCCCTTGGACTTAACCAGGTTGATGGTGGGATTCTTGTCGATGATGCCGATGCCATTGCCAAGCTTCTTGGCTTCCTCGATGACCGTGATCTCGCGGTTCTCGCACATAGCCTCGGCAACTTCCAGGCCAGCGAAGCCGCCGCCGACAACCACAACACGCTTGCCAACGATAGCGGTAGGACCAGATGCCATGTTCAGGCCGAAGCGCATGAACTCAACGGTGCCGCCCTGAGCCTTGATGGCTGCAACAGCTGCCTTCCACAGCATGCCCTTGCCCTCAGGAACTTTACCGGCGCACATCTCTTTGATGTCTTCGGACTTAACGACATTCTTGCCGTCGATGCCGGGAACATCAAGCTTGATGATGCCGCCACCAGGAGAAACGATAACCTCATCAGGGTTGAGAGCCTTGATTGCGTCAACGTCGACCTTCGTGTTGAGCTTGAGCTCGATGTTGGGATGAAGCTTGATCTCTTCGTTCCAGTACTTCACCAAAGGCTCGATCTTGGCGTTCAGAACCTGAGCCATGTTCAGCAAGCCGCCCACGCGATCAGACTTATCGATGAGCGTGACCTTGTGACCACGGATAGCTGCCACACGAGCCGCCTCGCAGCCGCCCGGGCCAGCACCGATGACGACCACGTGCTTCTGCTGCTGAGCCGGATGCTCTTCAGGCGTGCCAACCTTGACGCCCTGCCACACATGTGCGTTGACGGAGCACTGGCAAGGCTTGCCGATGAAGATGTTGTCCAGGCAGCGAGAGCACACGATGCAAGGACGAACCTGCTCGGGATGACCCTCGGTGACCTTCTTGGCGGTATCAGGATCGGCGATGAACTGACGACCCATGCCGACTGCGTCGCCGTAGCCCTCGTTCATGATCTTGTCGCACATATCAAGCGTGTTGATGCGGGTGCCCGGGAAGACCGGCTTGTTGGTGACCGTCTTGACCTGCTTGGCCAAGTCGATGAACTCGCCTTCGGGAACAATCTGGTTTGCAACGGGGCGCGGAGCCTCATGGAAGCCAGCCTGCACAGACCAAGCATCCACACCGTGCTTCTCGATAATCGGCACGAGCTCGAGGGTGTCCTCGATACGGTTGCCGCCAGGCATAAGGTCATCAGCGGAGATACGGATGAGGATAGGCATGTCAGCGCCGCAGGTCTCATGGATCTTGTCGATGATCTCGGTGAGCAGACGAGCGCGGTTCTCGGGAGATCCGCCATACTCGTCGGTACGATGGTTGGAGTACTTCGACAGGAAGCGCATGACCATGTAGCCGATGCCTGCATGAATCTCGATGATGTCGATGCCGGCTTCCTTGCAACGCTTAGCAGCAGCGCCGTACTGGTCAACCAGGATAGCGATTTCTTCCTTCGTGAACTCGCGCTCAGGCATGCCCACGAACGGACCGCTCATAACGTCCTTCGACGGAGAGTAGGACAGCAGCGGATCGTCGCCCTTAGCGCGCCACTCATAGCAGAGCTGCAGCTGAGCGGCAACCTTGGAACCATGCTTGTGGCACACATCGGCAACACGCTTGAAGCCCGGGATGAACTCATCGTCCCAAATGCCGCAAGCACCGGTAGTGGTGTGATACTTCGGCGTGGTGTTATAGCAGTCGCACACGTATGCAGAACCGATTTCAACCAGGCCGACACCGCCCTCAGCGCGCTTCTCGTAGAAGTCCACCAAGTCATCGGTGACATGGTAGTTGTCTACCTTCTCGATGGTCATCGGCAGCATGATGAAGCGGTTCTTCAGCTCCACGTTACCGATCTTGAGGGGCTCCAGCAATTTCTGGTACTTTGCCACAGCACAGCTCCTTTCCGAATGATGCTAGTGAGCGTCGAAGGCGTTGGGCTTTCTCGTCTGAGAAAGGAGCGTAACGCAAAGCTCGTCTGCTTAACCATTGCGCTGTTACCCAATTTAACGAGTTTCGGCCATCAGGCTTTCCTCAAACCTCTTCTCGTTACCTTCTGCTGTTATTTTACGAAGTGGAATTTGGCTGTGCGATGGACAGAATTTGAATAGTGTGTGTTTTAGCATAGGCAACCCTCACATATTCATAGGTTTTGGTGACGAGTTTTGAGGTTTCTCTTGACCATTCGGGTTATTCAGTACGTATACTCCGGTAGAAGAATTACTCACAATTTCAAATGTGTCCTAGATTTTGCGTTGCAAGCCTTTTACAATGGCCTTGCGCGCCGCAAAGTCTTACTGCCGGTAAGAAAGGAGTTTTGGATGAACGCGCTCTCGACAATGCTGCTGATTGCCGATGCATTTGTATCGCTGTGCGACGAGATGCCGCTTCGGAAAGTGTCTATCAGCGACATCGTTCAAAGAACAGGAAAGAACCGCAAAACGTTCTACTACCACTTTGTGAACAAGGATCGCCTTATCATCTGGATTTTCCGCTACGACATGGGTCAGGTGCTGAAGAAGCACTTCTCTGAGTCGGTGCTTCTATACGAAAAGCCCAGCGAGGACTCCATTTCGCACTTCCCTTACTATATTACGCAGAAATCTGGCGTGCGTTCTTTGGACCATGCTGAGTTTTTCGAGTGCTTTGCCGAGGTGCTAGAGGGACGTCGTCATTTCTACCGCGAAGCGCTGATTGACAACGGCCCGTATTCCTTGCGCAACTATTTGTACAACCTGTACGTGGCCGCCATTAAGCGCGACATCGACATCATCTTGTCCAACCGTTACCTGCCACAGGACAACATCGACTTTTTGGCGGAATTCTATACGTGCGCGTTTTTGTATTACTTCATTCGCCGCTGCGATCAAACGAGCGTGGAGCACCTTGCTGCTAACGCAGGCCCCTTTGCGAACATCATCCATAACTCGCTTGAGATGGAGATCAAGGAAGCTCAGTTGCGCAGAAACCTGTAACTTTGCTGGCTTTACCGAGATTTCTTTTACTAGGGCGTCAACTTTGGTTGGCGCCCTTTTTGCGCTTTGGAGCAGTTTGGCTTCAGCCGCGGAACGATGCTAAGCGGAATGTCCAAACGAAAAAGGCTCGCAGGTTGAACCTGCGAGCCTTTTGCCTACATGAGGTGAAATTGTTGCAACGCTTCCCTACTTGCGATGCTCGGCCTTGTCGTTGAGCAGGCGATTGAGCGCGTTGACGTACGCCTTCGTGGAGGACACCACGATGTCGCCGTCGGCGCCGCGGCCGGTGTACACCTCGCCGTCGGGAGCGGTGACGCGGATGGTAACCTCACCAAGCGCATCGATGCCGCGGGTGACGGACTGCACGGAGAATTCCGTGAGGTCGTTGTCAACCTGGATGATCTTGTCGACCGCTTTGCACATAGCGTCGATGGGGCCGGTGCCGTAATCGCACGCCGTGACGATTTGATCAGCAGCGTTGCGCAGCGTAACCGTTGCGGTAGGCGTAAGCGGGAAGCCGCAGGAGATTTGCACAGACTCGAGCGTATACACGGCAGTTTCGTTGCGATGGCTTTCGTGCATGAGGGACTCGAGGTCCTCGTCGTAGACTTCCTTCTTCTTATCAGCCAAGTCGAGGAACGCGTCGTACATTTTGTCGAGCTGCTCGCCCTCAAGCTCGTAGCCGAGCTCTTCGAGACGATGCTTCAGAGCCGCATGGCCGCTGCGGGCGGTAAGCACGATTTGGGACTGGCCCGCGCCAACCTCGGCGGGGTCGATAATCTCGTACGTATCGCGCTTCTTGAGCACGCCGTCTTGATGGATGCCAGAGGAGTGCGCAAAGGCGTTCGCGCCGACGATTGCCTTGTTCACCTGCACATTGATGCCCGTGATGGAGGACACCAGACGCGATGCCTTGATGAATTCGCGCGTGTTGATGTCGGTGTGGGCGTCGAGCTCTTCGCCGTGCATGCGCATGCCCATGACCACTTCTTCCATGGCCGTGTTGCCTGCACGCTCGCCCAGGCCGTTGATGGTGCACTCAACCTGCGTAGCGCCGTTCTTCACGCCGGCCAGCGATAGGGCGGTTGCCATGCCCAGGTCGTTGTGGCAGTGGACGGAGAGCGTGACGTTTTCGATGCCGCGCACGTTTTCCATGAGGTACTTGATGCGCTGACCGAATTCCTCGGGCAGGCTGTAGCCGGTGGTGTCGGGGATGTTCACGACGGTAGCGCCGGCTTCGATAACGGCCTGAACCACCTTGGCCAAAAACGCGTAATCGGCACGACCGGCATCTTCGGCGTAGAACTGCACGTCTTCGACGTACTTCTTCGCGTACGCAACGGCAGCCACAGCACGCTCGATGCACTGATCTTCGGTGATGCGAAGCTTATCGTGCAGGTGGCTGGGGCTGACGCCGATACCCGTGTGAATGCGGGGGCGCTTGGCATACTTCAGCGCTTCAGCCGCGCTGTCGATGTCTTTTTCAACGGCGCGGGTAAGACCCACGACCGTTGCGTCGTCGCCAGCCAGCTCGGCGATGCGGCGGACGCTCTCGAAATCGCCAGGGCTGGAGATGGGGAAACCCGCCTCGATGACGTCCACGTTCAAACGTAGCAGCTGACGCGCGACAACTAGCTTTTCCTCGGTGTTCATGGAAGCGCCCGGCGATTGCTCACCGTCGCGCAGCGTCGTGTCGAAAATTGCGATCTTGCGCGTCATTTCTGTTCCTTTCGGGTTGCTTACAGAGTGGTTTACATTCTAGTACACTCGCCCGCTAAAAGCCGCGGGAACTCATAAGCATCTTGCTACCCATATACCAAAAGGTGCCCCTATTGGGCTGTTGGCGGAATTGTACTTGCAAAACGAAGCGCCCTGAGGCAGCTGCCACGGGCGCTTGTTGTTTGACGCGTTAGCAAGTAGAAACGATGCAAGGAAGCGAACCGTTAGAGCTTTACGTACCAGAGGTTTTTGAGGTCTTCAAGGCTTTCGCGCAGCTTGGCGAGCACACCATCGTCAAGTTCGCCTTCGATGTTCATGTACACGATGGCCTGACCAGCTTCAGGGTTGTTCACGATTTGCATGGTGGTGATGTTGATGCCCGCGTCGCCAAGAATGGAGCCGATGGTTCCCACGCGGCCCGGACGATCAACGTATTCGAAGATAAGAGCCTGCGGGCCTGGGGCGATGTCGACTTTGTAGCCAAGCAGCGAAATGAGGCGCACGTGCTGGTCTTCGCCGGAAAGCGTGCAGCCGACCTCGCGGCCGTCAGCCACGACGGTAACCGACGACGCATAGGCACCGGCGGAGGCATGCGCACCGGTGTCGACGCGGATGCCGTGGCGGCGCGCAACTGCTTCGGCGTTAACAGGCGTGACCGTAGCGAGGTTTTTGTATGACAGCAAGCCCTGCAGCGTGCCAGCCACCAAGATGGTGGGGTCAGCCGGGGCGGCTTTGCCTGCGGCCGTGAGCGATAAGCGCTTCGGTACTTCCCCGCCAAGTTGTGCGAGCATGCTGCCCATCATTTGGCAGGCGGGAACATACGGGCCCACCGCATCCATGACCTCAGGCGGCACCGGAGCCATGTTCAAGGCCGTGGGAACGACGCTGCCTTCAAGACCTGCAGCAACGTATTCGGCGATTTGCACGCCGGCGCGCGTTTGCGCCTCGCGCGTGTATGCGCCCAGATGAGGCGTGAGAATGGCGTTGGGGAATTCGTGCAGGGGGCTTGAGGTGCACGGCTCTTCCTCGAACACGTCGATGCCTGCTGCGGCGATTTTGCCGGCCGCTAGGAAATCGGCGAGCGAATCGATGTTGTAGATGCCGCCGCGGGCCGCGTTGATCAGGATGACACCGTCTTTCATGGCCGCGTACTGGTCGGGACCGAACATGCCGATGGTTTCTCCGGTTTTCGGCAGGTGCACCGTGATGAAGTCGGCAATGGGCAGGATTTCCTCCATGTTGTCGTACAGCGCAACGCCGAGCTGCTCGGCGCGCTCGGGGCTGCAGTACGGGTCGTAGCCTACCAGATGCATGCCGAAGGCGCGGGCGCGTTCAGCCACCAAGCCGCCGATGCGGCCAAGGCCGAAGATAGCGAGCGTTTTCTCGTAGAGCTCCGAGCCGCAGAACTTGCCACGCGACCACTCGCCGGCGTGCATGCTTGCGTTTGCCTGAGCGGTGTTGCGTGCGCACGCAAGCATAAGGCACATGGTTTGCTCAGCTGCGGAAACAATGTTCGACGTGGGGGCGTTGCACACGATGATGCCCGCCTCGGTTGCAGCGTCAACATCCACGTTGTCCACCCCAACGCCGGCGCGACCGATGATGCGCAGGTTCTTGGCGGCCTGAATAACCTCGCGTGTGACGTGGGTTGCCGAGCGAACGATAAGGGCATCGTATTCCGGAATGGCCGCAATGAGCTCTTCCGTTGACATTTTCAGCTTGACGTCGGCTTCAAGGCCGCGCTCGCGCAAGCGCGCAAGACCTGCCTCTGCCAGCTTTTCGGTAACCAGAACCTTTTTAGCCATGGTTGAGAACCGCCCTTCATCGTGAAATAGCGTACGCGCCCATAATACGAGAAAACCCGCCGTGCAAGATGCACAGCGGGTTAAATACTCGGAGAAAGGCCGTATGGCTATTCCGATGGTTATTCAGCGTCGCCCGGTTCGGCTGCCGTTAGGCAGACGAAACCTACTCTTCTTCAGACTTGACCCAGGAGAACATTTCGCGAATCTTGGCGCCGGTCTTCTCGATCTCGTGGTTGTTGATGGCCTCACGCTGCTCGAACAGCCACTTGTGGTCGTTCTTGCAGTCGGCAACGAACTCGCGAGCGAAGTCGCCGTTCTGGATGCGGTGCAGGATTTCCTTCATGGCCTCGCGAGACTGCTCGTTGATGACCTTCGGGCCGGCGTAGTACTCGCCGTACTCGGCGGTGTTGGAGATGGAGTAGTTCATGAAGTGGATGCCGGACTCGTACATGAGGTCGACGATCATCTTCATCTCATGGTAGCACTCGAAGTAAGCCAGCTCGGGCGGATAGCCTGCCTCGGTAAGGGTCTCGAAGCCGGCCTTCACCAGCTCGACGAGGCCGCCGCACAGCACTGCCTGCTCGCCGAACAGGTCCTCTTCGGTTTCCTGCGCGAACGTGGCCTTGATGATGCCGGAACGGGCACCGCCGACGCCCCAGCAGTAGGACATGACGATATCCCATGCGTCACCGGTGGCGTCCTGGTACACGCACGCCAGATCCGGCACGCCGGAGCCTTCGGTGAACTGACGACGCACGATGTGGCCCGGGCCCTTCGGGGCGCACATGATGACGTTAACGTCCTCGGGAGCCTTGATGTAGCCGTAGTGGATGTTGAAGCCGTGAGCGAAAGCCAGGGTGTCGCCGGCATGCAGATGCGGGGCGATGTGCTTCTCGTACACCTCAGGCTGCAGCTCATCGGGGATGAGAATCATGATGACGTCGGCTTCTTCAGCAGCTTCGTCCTCGAGCATGACCTTCAGGCCAGCTTCTTCGGCCTTAGCCCAGCTCTTGGAGCCCTCGCGCAGACCAACGCGCACGTCAACGCCGGAATCCATGAGGTTCAGCGCATGGGCATGGCCCTGAGAGCCGTAACCGATGATGGCAACCTTCTTGCCCTGGATGACCTTGGGATCGACGTCGTTTTCATAATAGATCGTAACAGCCATGGTGGTGATGTCCTTTCTTCTTGGCTGATGTACATGAGAGTATAACGTGAAACGTAAGCTAACTGTTTCTTGAACGCCCTGCCCCGCTAAGCGGGACGCGAAAAGTTCATGAACTGAAGCAGCTTGGCACTTTGAACTCAGGGAGTTGACCAGCAGCGCAAGCGGCGCTGCCAGAGCGATTGTCGAACATTCATCTTGCTTGCCTCCCCTTTCATGCGGAAGTAGCGAGGGTTTCACGATACTAAGCACGCCCGGCGTTTAGCGAACGCCGGGGTTGGTTTACGCGTCTTTCGAGGCACGCGACATGGCGATTTTGCCCGTGCGCGTGATTTCCTTGATGCCGTAGGCGCGGAAGAGGTCCTCCATGCCCTTGAGCTTCGCCTCGTCGCCCGTTGCCTCGATGGTGAGGCTCGAGCGGCCCACGTCCACGATTTTTGCGCGGAATACGTTGGCGATCTCGATGATTTCGTTGCGTCGGTCGGGCGCGGCGTTGACCTTGAACAGCACCAGCTCGCGCTCGATGGCGGCCACATCGGTGAGGTCGGTGATCTTGAACACGCTGATGAGCTTGTTCAGCTGCTTGGTGAGCTGCTCGTAAGCAAGCTCGTCGGCCTTAACAATGATGGTGATGCGCGACATGGTGGGATCTTCGGTGGGACCTACCGACAGCGAATCGATGTTGAAACCGCGGCGGGAGACCATGCCGGTGACGCGCGAAAGCACGCCGGGCTTGTTCTCAACCAATACGGACAGGATGTGCTTCATCGCGCTTGTCCCTCCTCAGCTTCAGCGGCGGGCGCTTCGCCCTCGCGCGGACCTTTGTCTTCGGGGTCGTTTTCCCAGCGGCCGCCAAACTGCGCATCGATGGTGGCGCAGGGGCTTTTTTGTGGCGCCGGAGCAGGAGCAGCCTGGCCAGGCATGTCGGTGCGCACCGCGCCGACGGCCACATCGATGGCGCCCATGACATCGCTCATGGCAGAACCCGGGGCAACCATGGGGAACACGTTTTGGTCGTCGGGGATAGCCACGTCAAGCAGGAAGGGGCCGTCGCACGCGAGCATCTCGTCGAGGGCGGCGTCAAGCTCTTCGGGCAGCTCGATGCGGCGCGACTTCCAGCTGTAGGCGTCGGCCAGCTTGCAGAAGTCGGGGTTGGCGGACAGCTCGGTGAAGCTGTAGCGCTCGTGGTAGAACAGCTTCTGCCACTGGTGCACCATGCCAAGCGCGCGGTTGTCGAGAATAAGCACCTTCACCGGCACGTTGTTGATGGCCGCCGTTGCCATTTCCTGGCTGTTCATCTGGAACGAACCGTCGCCCGCTACGCACACAACCTGGTCGCCGGGGCAGCCGATGGCAGCGCCGATGGCAGCCGGGAAACCAAAGCCCATGGTGCCAAGGCCGCCGGATGATAAGAACGTGCGCGGCTTTTCGCGATCGATGAACTGGGCAGCCCACATTTGGTGCTGGCCCACTTCGGTGACCACGATGGAGTGCTGCGGGTCAAGCTTGTGCGAAAGCTTCTGCATGACCGTTTCCGGAACGATGTGGCCGGGCTCCTCCACGATGTCGGAGTGGTAGAACGGGAAGCGACGGCGCCACTCGGAGATTTGCTCAAGCCACGGACCGGTGACCGGTTTGGCACCGGACTTCTTCACCGCTTCGTTGATGCCGGCCAGCACACCCTTCAGGTCGCCGACGATGGGGATTTGTACCTCGCGGATCTTGCCGATTTCGGCCGGATCGATGTCGATGTGGATAACATCGGCATGCGGCGCGAACTCGGAAAGCTTGCCAGTGACGCGGTCGGAGAAGCGCGCACCGCAGGCGATGATGAGGTCGGAGTCGGTCATGGCAAGGTTCGCGTACTTAGAACCGTGCATGCCGACCGGGCCGAAGTTCAGCGGGCTAGACGCGGGGAACGCGCCTTTGCCCATGAGCGTGGTGACCACAGGCAGCTGCAACGCGTTCGCAAGTTCCACCAACTCATCGGTGGCACCGGAGCTGATGACACCACCGCCAACGTAGAGCACCGGGCGCTCGGCGCGCTCGATGCGCTGTACGGCCGCGCGGATTTGCTTGGCGTTGCCGCGATACGTGGGGCGATACGACGGCAGGTTCACCTTGTCGGGATAGTTGAAGATCATCTTCTCCGACAGGATGTCCGACGGGATGTCGATAAGCACCGGACCGGGACGGCCGGAAGCGGCGATGTGGAACGCCTCGCGAAACGTTGTGGTGAGTTCGTCGGTGGACTGCAGCATGAAGGAGTGCTTGACCACGGGCATGGTGATGCCCACGATATCGGATTCCTGGAAGCTGTCCGTGCCGATGACGCCGCGCGGAACCTGACCGGTGATAACCACAAGCGGCACGCTGTCCATGTAGGCTGTGGCGATGCCGGTTACCGTGTTGGTGGCGCCGGGGCCGGACGTGACGATAACCACGCCGACGTTGCCCGTGGCGCGCGCATAGCCGTCGGCCTCGTGCACCGCGCCCTGTTCGTGGCGGGCGAGGATGTGGTGCAGCTGCGTGCTGTCGTAGAGCGCGTCGTAGATCTTGATGGCCTGGCCGCCGGGGTAGCCGAACACGGTGCTAACGCCTTCGGCCTCAAGGCTTGCCACAACAGCCTGCGCGCCGATCATCTCGGTGCCCTGCTTGGCGGTTTTGCTGCCAAGGCCGCGTGCCTGACCTGCGGTTGAGGTGTGCTTGTCGCTTTTAGATTCGCTCATGACACATACGCTCCCTTGTCTGCGGAGGAAACCAGCTTGGCGTACTTGGCAAGCACGCCATGGTTGTGCTTCGGCGCCGGCGGGACGAACGCGGCGCGGCGGGCGGCAAGCTCATCGTCGCTGACGTGCAGCGTGATGGCGCCGCCTTCGATGTCGACGGTGATCTGGTCGCCGTCTTCGATAAGGGCGATGGGGCCACCCGAGGCAGCCTCAGGGCTGATGTGGCCGACGCAGGGGCCCTTAGAGGCGCCGGAGAAGCGGCCGTCAGTGAGCAGCGCCACCGACTTGGACAAACCCATGCCCACGATTGCGCTGGTAGGCGTGAGCATCTCGCGCATGCCCGGACCGCCCGCGGGACCTTCGTAGCGGATGACCACAACGTCGCCCGGCTTGATTTCGTTGGCGAAGATGGCCTTGCAGGCTTCTTCCTCGGAGTTGAAGCAGCGCGCCGGGCCGGTGTGCGTGAGCATGCTGGGGTCGACCGCCGACTTTTTCACGATGCCGCCGTTGGGGGCGACGTTGCCGTGCAGCACGCGCAGAGCGCCCACCTTGCTAAACGGGTTGTCGTGCTTGCGGCACACTTCCCCGTCCGCCGGCTTCGTGCAGTTCTTCAAGTACTCGTCCATGGTGCCCATAACGGTAAGGGCGCTATGGTCGATAAGCCCAAGCTCTGCCAGCTCGTGCATGACCACCGGCACGCCGCCGACGGCGTACAGGTCGATGAGCGGGCGCGGGCCGGAGGGCTGCAGCTTCACGAGATGCGGCGTGCGAGCGCTGGCTGCGTCCCAGTCGTCCATGGTAATGGGGTGACCCGCCTCTTGCGCGATGGCGGTGAGGTGCAGCACCGTGTTTGTGGAGCCACCGAATGCCATGTCGCATTCCATGGCGTTGTGGATGGCCGCTTCGGTGATGATGTCCTTGATGCAAATGTTCTTCTCAAGCAGCTCCATGACCTTCATGCCGGCGTGCTTTGCCAGGCGCAGGCGCTCGGAGTACACAGCCGGAATGGTGCCGTTGCCGGGAAGCGCGATGCCAAGCGCCTCGCACAGGCAGTTCATGGAGTTAGCGGTGAACATGCCCGAGCAGCTGCCGCACGTGGGGCACGCGGTGTCCTCGTAATACTTGAGCTGCTCTTCGGTCATGGTGCCGGCGGAAACCTGGCCTGCGCCGTCGAACAGCGTGTTCAGGTCGGTGGTGGGGCCGTCGGTGCAGCCGGGCTGATGGCCGGGAAGCATGGGGCCGCCGGAGACGAACACCGTGGGGATGTTCACGCGCAGCGCGCCAAGCAGCATGCCGGGAACGATTTTGTCGCAGTTGGGGATGCACACGGCAGCGTCGAACGCGTGACCCTGGATAGCGCACTCGAAGCTGTCGGCGATGGCCTCACGGGACACCAGCGAGTAGTGCATGCCGTCGTGGTTCATGGCGATGCCGTCGCACACGCCGATGGTGGAGATCTCGAACGGGACGCCACCGGCCATATAGATGCCGGCCTTCACGGCCTCGCAGATTTTATCGAGGTTGTTATGACCGGGAATGATGTCGTTGCGGGAGTTGAACACCGCCACAAGCGGGCGCTTCATTTCCTCGTCGGTGAGCCCGTCGGCCTTAAGCAGGCTGCGGTGCGGGGCGCGTGGGATGCCGCATCTTACGGCGTCGCTGCGAAGTTGCATGCCAATCCTTCTTCCTTCTTCTGCCCTTTTTGGGGCATAAAAAAAATCCTGCTGCAAGCAACCTGCACCAGGACCTCTGAAATAAACGGCATACGCGAAAAAGCGTTTGCGGACTTATAACGGTGTCACCGGTTCAGATTACTTGCAACGGCCTTGCACGAATGTTTTTCGCTTGGGGCCGCGCGTTCACCGGAACTGCTCGGAGGGGGCATTCGAGCACGCCCACCACCGGCTTGCAGCAACCGCCGGCTCTCTTGAAGATGGGTTCGTCTCTACTGTCCTCGTCAATGCATTTCGTATATGAACTTGTGACGGCTAGTATACTCCTCGATAAAGCGTTGGCAACCGATTTCTCACGAAATGTTTGAATTAGCCGTAGCGATGCGGGTTGTGCGCGTGAGAACATCGTGAGTGAGCGAAAACGCCCCTTGTTGCGAAGCGGACAGTTTGTGCGCTTCTAACCCAAGAATGGAGGACTGTATGGATTACCGTCAGCTTACCATCGACCCCGAAGCGCGCATTGCGCCGAACGCGACGCTGCTTGGCGACGTCACCTTAGCTAAAGACGTGACCGTGTTCGCCGGCGCTAGCTTGCGCGGCGATTACGAGGCAAGCATCACCGTAGGCGAAAGCACGAATATCCAAGAAGGCGTATGCGTGCACCTAGGCGCCACAAGCCCCGTCAGCATCGGACGCGGATGCACGGTTGGCCACGGGGCCATCGTACACGGCTGCACCATCGGCGACAACGTGCTGGTGGGCATGGGCTCTATTGTGATGGACCACGCGCATGTGGGCGACAACTGCATCATCGGCGCGGGTGCGCTGGTGACGGGCGGCACGGAAATCCCTGCTGGATCGTTGGTTATCGGCAGCCCTGCGAAGGTGAAACGCGCGCTGACCGAAGAGGAGATTGCGGCGAACCGCAAAGACGCCGAAGAGTACGTGGCCATTGGCAAGGACATGGTGGCGCAAGGTTTGATGTACGCAGGCGATGCGCTGCCGAAGGATTCTATGACGATTGCGCTGTAGGCTGACGCTAAACGCGCTAAAGCCCGGGGATGCCCCGGGCTTTTTTTGTTGGCGAAGTGATATCGGTTACCGATTTATACCGGTTTGCGGGCGGTGAGGATGCGGGGGCGGGCAGCTAGGTCGTTTACGATGCGGACCTGGTTAAACCCTGCTTGGCGTGCGAGCTGCGCTGCGGCGTCAAGGCAGGTTTCGTGCAACTCGAACGCAAAACCGCCGCCAGGGCGCAGCGCCGTCATGGTCCAAGGAAGCAGACGGCGCAAGATGTCGTTGCCGTCGGCACCGCCGTCAAGCGCAAGCGCGGGCTCGAAGTTTGCCACCTCGCGCGGTATGGTTGCAAGCACGGCCGTGGGAACGTAGGGCGGGTTCGACACCACCAGGTCAAGCTTGCCGAGCGCAGCGGCGGGCACGCCGGAACCAAGATCGCACCTCTCAACGCGCACGCGATCGGAAAGGCCGAGGTCAGCGGCGTTTTCCTTTGCAAGCGCCACCGCTTTTGGCGCGATGTCGGTAGCGATAAGGCGCGTGTCGGGGCGCTCGTGGGCAATGGAGCAGGCGATGCAACCCGACCCCGTGCAGATGTCGGCGACAAGCAGCGGACGCGGCTTTGCAGGGGCGACGGGCGCGGCGCTGATGCTAGCTGCAGGATTGTCCTGCGTGCCCGAATCCTCGGTACTGCCGTTCAGGTAGCTGCTGATTGCCTGCTTGGACAGCTTGATGACCTCGGGGTTTTCGCCGTCTTCGGTTTGTGCCGCCTCGGACGCCGCCGCTTCGGCGGCTATGAGCACATCGCCTTCCCATGCGTTGATGGTGCTGTCGAGCGCAACGCGTTTTTTTGCGGGGGGCAACAACGCAAGTGCCTCGCTGACCAGCGCTTCGGTTTCGGGACGCGGAATGAGCACCCCGGGGCGCACCTTCACCGTGATGTAGCGAAACGCCGTTTCACCGGTGATGTACTGCAGGGGCTCTCCCCTGCCGCGGCGCGTGACGTAGCCGCGCAGCACATCGCGTTCTTCCATGGAAAGCGGGCGGTCGAAGTTGACGTACAGTTCGATGCGCGAAAGACCGCACGCCTCGGACAGCAGCCATTCGGCCGACACGCGTGGGTTTTCGTCGCCCTTGCCCTCCAGATAGCCAACCGTCCAATCGAGCGCAGCCTTGATAGTCCATATGTCAGTCATCGTTGACGCCTTCCGCTTTTTGCAACGGCCGCCTGTCCTCGGCCCCTGCGCCGCGCTTTGCGCTGCTCGGGGTCGAACAACCCACCGGGTTGTTCGATGGTCCATATGTCAGTCATCGTTGACGCCTTCCGCTTTTTGCGACATCAACCCACCCGCGGCCCCTGCGCCGCGCATTGTGGGTACTTCTTACATGAAAAAGGCGAGCTTGCTGCTCGCCTTTCACGCCGTGATGCGTTGAAACCCTACACGGCCTCTTCCAGTTTTTGCGCACGATCGGCAGCTTGCAGAGCGGCGATAACGTCGCCGAGACCGTCGCCTTCGAGCACTTCTTTATACGTGGAGTTGAAGCCAATGCGGTGGTCGGTAACGCGGTCTTGCGGGCCGTTGTAGGTGCGGATTTTCTCCGAACGGTCGCCCGAGCCGATTTGCGCAAGGCGCTTGGCGCCTTCGGCAGCCTGCTGCTCTGCCAGCATCTTCTCGTACAAGCGGGCGCGCAGCACGGCCATTGCCGCAATCTTGTTCTGCAGCTGGGACTTTTGATCTTGCGACTGAACCACCAAACCCGTGGGCAGGTGCGTGATGCGCACGGCCGAGTCGGTGGTGTTAACGCACTGACCGCCCGGGCCACCAGCGCGGTACACGTCGATGCGCAGATCGTTGTCGTTGATGTCAACCTCGACCTCGTCGGCCTCAGGCAGCACGGCCACAGTTGCCGTGGACGTGTGGATACGACCCTGCGACTCGGTTTTCGGGACGCGCTGCACGCGATGCACGCCGGACTCGAATTTCATGACCGAGTACACCTTGTCGCCCTTGACCTTGAACTGGATTTCCTTGTAGCCGCCCGCATCGGAGGGGCTGACGTCCATGAGCTCGATTTTCCACTTGCGGCTTGAGCAGAAGCGCTCGTACATCTTAAACAGGTCACCCGCGAAAATAGCCGCTTCGTCGCCGCCGGCAGCAGCGCGTATTTCCACGATGATGTCCTTTTCGTCGGCGGGGTCGGAAGGAATAAGCAAAAACTTGATTTCCTCTTCCAAACCGGGCAGTTTCTCTTCGGCCGCGGCGATGGTTTCCTGGGCAAACTCCTTCATGTCGGCATCGTCGAGCATTTCTTTAGCCTCGTCGATGTCGGCGCATGCCTGCAGGTACTCGCGCGCCTTTTCCACAAGCGGGCCCTGGTCGGCGTATTCCTTCGCCAACTTGTTGTATTCCTTTTGATCGGCAAGCACGGCGGGATCGCTCATTTTGGCCTGGAGGTCTTCGTAGGCCGAAACGATCTTGCCGAGCTTGTCGCACATTTCGCTATCTTGCATGGTTGGTGCATCCTTCATACGTTGCCGTTTGCCGCCCGCATAGCGCGTACGGCGCGGTTCGCCCTGCGCACGTGCGGGGTGAACCGGTTGTCGAACTGCAAAATTTTATCAGATTGCAACGTAGTTTGCAGCTTGCTCCGCACAGACTGCACCATCGGACACCGCCGTGACCACTTGGCGCAGCTGTTTGGCGCGCACATCGCCCGCAGCGAACACACCAGGCACAGAGGTTGCGCCCGTTTCGGTTGCCTTAACGTACCCGCCCTCGTCAAGTTCAAGGGCACCGGAAAGGAACTCGGTATTAGGCTGCGTGCCCACGGCCACGAACGCGCCGTCGACCGGCACCGTTTCAAGCGCGCCGGTTGCAAGGTGCTCCACCTGCGCGCTGGCCAGCTTTCCTTGCGCACCATCGAGCGCACGCACCTCGCTTTCCCACATGAACGTGACGTTTTCAAGCTGCTCGAGCTGCTGGTGATACACCGGCGTAGCACGCAGAGCACCGCGACGATGCACGACAATGACGCGCTGTGCGAGGCGGGCAAGGTAGATGGCGTCGGCAGCCGCAGTGTTGCCGCCGCCTACCACCATGACGGTTTTGCCGCGGAAGAAGTTGCCGTCGCACGTGGCGCAATACGACACGCCGCGGCCGGTCAACTCGGCCTCTCCCGGCACGCCGAGCTTGCGCGGGCGCGCGCCGGTGGCAACGATCACGCTGCGCGCCTGGTAGGCGCCGAAGGGCGTGGTGAGGGTTTTTGAGCTGCCGGCCAAATCAAGTGCTGTCACCTCTTCGGTGATGATGCGCGCGCCGAAGCGCTCGGCCTGCTCCTTCATCTGCCACGCCAGCTCAAAGCCGCCGGCGCCTTGCGGAAAGCCGGGATAGTTGTCGATGCGCTCCGTTTGGGCCAGCTGCCCGCCAGGGGAAATGCGCTCGAAAATGGCAGCGCGAAGGCCAGCACGAGCGGCGTATAACCCCGCCGTCAGGCCAGCCGGACCAGCACCGATGATGGCGACGTCAAAGGATTTCTGCTCAGGCGCTGCGTGGGCGTTGTTCGCTTCGGTATTCATGGTTGCCTCAATTTCTGCGGCCACATGACCGCGTTCGCATTATTGTTCGCGAACAGTATAAGGCACGATGATGCGTTGCTTGTATTTGTTACTGTATTGGTGCCATTTCTTCATACGGGCAGAATGGCGACCTTGCAGCAGCGCGTATCCCCTTCCCTAGTGCTTATGCGCAGCGTGGCGGCGGTACAGCAGGGTGGCGGCTATGATGCTGAGGATGATTTGCAGGACCGTGGGGGCAAACCAGATGCCGTCGACTTGAAACAAGCAGCCCATGACAAATACGACGACGCACACGATGATGGCCTCGGCCACCACCAGGGCGTTTGAGGAACGCGAGTCGTCCACCGCATAGAAATATGATGTGGTGGTGTGCGTAAAGCCGTAGAAGATATAGCAGATAGAGAAGATGGGCAGCGCGTAGGCGATGACGGGCGTTGCCGCCGGCGATGCACCGAACAGAAGCGGGATGAGGTCGCGCACGGCGAACATGAGCGCAAGGCCTGCAACGCCGAGCGTGATGGCTACCGCGTAGTTCGTATTGCGCAAGCGACGCACGGCATCGGCGTTGCCAGCACCGCGATATACGCTAATGAGCGGCTGACTGCCGTCGCCGACGCTTTGGATCATGATCTGCACGAAATACGCCACGTAGGCAATGGCGGCATACGCCGCAAGCGCCACTTCCCCGCCGTAGTACGACAGCGACACGTTGTTGACCACCGTGGAAACCTCGGGCAGAAGCGTAAGACCGAACGGCGCAGCGCCAAGCTTGATGATATGCGCGGCGATAGAGCCATCGGGCAGCAAGTTGCGCAGCGGCACGCGATTGGCTTTGCGCATGAAAAACGCCAGCACGAACAGAAACGCAACGGACTGCGCCACCACCGTGGCCTCGGCGGCGCCGGCCGTGCCACGGCCCCAGAGCATGACGAACACGTAGTCGAGCACGACGTTCACCACACCGGCAAGCAGCTGCACCGCCATGGCGTAGGCAACCTGGCCGCGGTTGCGGATAAGCGGCGTGCACCCCGTGACGAGCACCTGAAATGGCGCACCGATGGCGATGACCTTCAGGTAGCGCACCGCCTGCTCAAGCGTTTCACCCTGCCCGCCGAGCACAGCGCACAACGGTTCGGCCGCAAACGTATAGATGACCAGGATGGGAATGGACGCCGCAGCTAGCATGAACAGCGTCACGCCGACGACGCGGCGGGCACGTTCATCGTCGCCTTTGCCGCGAGCGATAGAGCTGATGACGCCGCCCCCCATGCCCAGGCCCGTGCCCACCGACAAGATAAGGCACACAAGCGGATAGGCCACGTTGATGCCCGCAAGGCCCGCGTCGCCGACGGCATGGCCGACGAAGATACCGTCGACGATGCCGTAGATGCCCGCAAGCGTGAACGTAAGCATGGTGGGCAGGATGTATTTGAGATATTCGGGGACCATCGAGCGCGTAATCACGCGATTGCTCCTTTTCGTAGACGTGAGCGTTGCTTGCGTATATGAAAGGCGCCGCCCCCGGGTTTAACCAGGGCGACGCCTTTGCGTGTGTTGCTTGCGCTATGGTAACACGGATGTGCGCGCTTCACTTATTGTCGATATCTGGCAAGCGTGGCAACGAGGCGTTTCGCGTCAAGCGGTTTCGAGAGGTGCTCGTTCATGCCGGCGTCAAGCGCACGGGCGCGATCGTCGGCGAACACGTTGGCCGTCATGGCAACGATGGGCACGCTGGTAGCATCGGGGCGCTCAAGTGCGCGAATGGCGCGCGTGGCAGCATAGCCGTCCATCACCGGCATCATGATGTCCATAAGCACCGCGTCGAACGTGCCCGGCGGCGCCTGCTCAAACGCGTTGACGGCCTGCTGGCCATCACGGGCAACGCTGACGCGCGCCCCTTCACGCTCAAGCACGCACCGCGTGATATCGAGGTTCAAATCGTTGTCTTCTACCAGCAGAACATGCATGCCCGCAATGTTGCGCGAGGTGCTTTCGTCGGCGTTACCGGGTGCTCCGGCAGACGCTTGCTCGAACGGCAGCGTGACGCGCACGGTGGTGCCTTCGCCCTGCACGCTTTCCACGCCGATGGTGCCGCCCATCAGCTCGACGAGTGCTTTGACGATGGGCATGCCCAGGCCAGAGCCCGGATACACCGAGCGCGCCGTGGAAGCTTCCTGCGAGAAAGGCTCGAACATGCGCGAAAGATATTCGGCGCTCATACCGATGCCCGTGTCGGTTATCTCGCAGGCAAGCTGCACACGTGTACCGCCTGGGCGCAGCAGGTGCGCATGCCACACGACTGAACCGCCTCGCTTGTTGTAGCGAACGGCGTTGTCAAGCACGTTGGTGAACACCTGATGCACGAACGTGGGATTGCCGAGCACGCAGGTGCCAGCGAGCTCGTTTTCGGCTTCGAGCGTAAGGCTCACACCGGCATCTTGCGCCTGCACGCGCGCGGGCGCAAGCACGTCGTCAAGCAGCTTGCCGAGCGCAAAGGGCTCCACGCTTACCTCGATATCGCCGCTTTTGAGCTTGCTCATTTCCAGCAAATCGTCCACCAATCCGGTAAGCTGGCGCGCGGCGAGCTGCGCCTTAGCCATGTTTTGCCGCACCTGCTGCGGGTCAGTGCACGAGCTGTTAACTTCCATGACGCCTAAGATGCCGTTGAGCGGCGTGCGGATGTCGTGCGAAAGGTTGCCGAGCAGCACGTCTTTCGCCTGGTTGGCACGTTCGGCGGACGCAAGCGCCTCTTCAAGCTTGCGATTCTGCTCCACCTCGCGCTGCGTTTCACGGCGCAGCTTACGGTAATGGCGAACGCTCGCGAACGCTGCAATTGCTATCAGCACCGCCAACAGCACGGCGATTTCCACCCAGTTGTCGCGCACGAAGTCGGCAATGGTGTACTTCATGAGCCCTTCGGTGTAGCGATACGACGCGTTCATGCAGAAGTTCTCGCCCAGGATGCCGATGCCGCGGTTGGTAAGGCGCACAAGCGCGGTGTTGCCCTTGGCAATCCCAAAGCTGCGCTCATCGAGCACGGGAAGCGAAACGCTTGTCAGGCTCGGCTCGGATGCAAGCAGGCTTGCCGCGCGCAGGCCGTTGACCAGCGTTACCTCGGCGCGCCCCGAGCGCACGGCGGCAAGGCATTCCTCGATGGAGTTGCATTCGATCAGGTGAGCGTTAGGGAAATGCAACACCGCGTAATCGCGCTGCATAAGGTTGTTGCGGTTTATGGCGATACTACCGATGGTTTCGGCGTCGAAATCGTACCGCCGGTCATCACCAGTTCCATGGACGGCGACACCACCGCTGACGAGCGCACATAGCCGTCCTGTTCGGCGCACCATGTGGAACCGCCTACGGGAAACGCCACATCTAGCTGACCGGCCTTTAGCGCAGCAACCAAGTCGACTTGATCATTGTAGGCAACGTAGCGCACCTCGGGATCCCACGAACCGGGCAGGCCATCGAGCATGGCAGCCACCACATCAACCATAAAACCCGTAGGCGACCCATCGGGAAGCGTGTCGCAAAACGGCAGATAGTGGTTCAAGTAGCCGATAGTGAACACGGGGTGTTCCTGCGTCCAAGCAAGCTCTTCAGCGCTTAAAAATGCGTTCACCGAGCTGTCGGCGGTGTAGCGGCTTTGCAGGTCGGACAAAAACGCCTTGTCCTGCGCGTTCATGACGGTGAGCGCTTCGTTGACCTTCAGCAGCACGTCAGGGCGCGTTTGGGACACGGCCAGATAATACGGCTCGCGCCCGATAATCTCGACCGTTTGCACGTCGTCAAGGCCGTGGGCAACGTTGTCTGCGCCCACGAACGCATCAAGCTGGCCTTGGGAAAATGCCTGATAGCAGGAAGAAAACGATGAGTAGTCTATAACGTTGGCGGTGCAATTGCAGCCTGCAAGCCACAGGGCAAGCGAGGCCTTCGACGACGAGCCGCCCATCACGCCGATGCGTTTGCCGGAAAAAGACGAGGGGTCACCTGCCTGGATGGAGCTGTCCTGCGCGTGCTTGTACAGGTAAAACGTTTCGTTGAGCATGCCCACCGAGGGGAACAGCACCTGAGAGGAATGCTGATCGGAGCGCGCGACGCCAGCAAGCATGTCGATGTCGCCGCGCACGAGCGCATCGTACAAATCAGACCACGAACCGTACACGTATTCGCAGGAAAAGCCCGCGTAGCTGGCAACTTTTTCCAGATACTCGTAGCCATAACCGCTTTTCGGCTGACCCTCGGCGGCGCCTTCCTGAAAGCTGCGAGATTCGTAATACCCGACTTTAACGGTTTGGATTTCGCTTGACGACGCGGCACCTGATTCGTCGGCGAACGCCGCCGTGGTGCAGAACAGGGACGCAACAAGGATAGCCGTTGCTATAACGGCTGCAAACAGGCGATGTTGGTGCAACGATTTCGCCAGAAGCCTCCTTTGCGCAAAACGCTGATGTCCTCACGTAGTTTACCGCGTTTCACAGATAGCGCGAAGGACGAATGCGTGCACGGAAAGGTTTTGCAGCGAAACGGGGCCGAGCATGCGCCCGGCCCGGTAAGAACTGCAGGTTTGCGTGAACGAGCTACAGCCCGAGCAAGCCAAGCACGGCCGGCTTAGGTTGCACGCCCACGGCCTGGTTGGCTACCTGCCCGTCTTCGAACACCATCAACGTGGGCACGCTCATGATGCCGAAGCGCTGCGCCAAGTCGGGGCTGGCGTCGATGTCGACCTTTACCACTTTTGCGCGGCCGGCAACCTGAGCGGCAACTTCCTCAAGCGTGGGGGCGAGCATTTTGCACGGACCGCACCATGTGGCAAAGAAGTCCACCAGCACGGGCACATCGGATTTGATGACTTCAGATTCAAATTCAGCAGAAGAAATGATGTTGGCCATGAGAGCCTCCTTTTTGTTTGCGGGCAGACGGTGGAGCTGGAAGGTTCACCGCGAACACCGCCTCCGCCCCTGCGTTCACGCAGGCGGCATCGGACCGCCGCTCCTTCCCTATTGCTTCACGCGTCTGCACTGTGATTTGCTTTGTTCGCCTGTATTGTAGCTTCCCTACGAGCGTGTGCGAGACGTGAATCGTGTTCGTCACGTAATTGATACTTTTTCTGTACCATATTGTTGCAAACGGCAACGAAACGCTGACATCGTGGAAGGTTGGCAAGGTTTTCCCGGCGTGAAGCTATACTGGAAACGATACGAACGAAGAAATGAGGCGATTATGAGCGAGTTCGACAAAACCGCTGTTCAACATAGTACTGCACAACCCGGCCCCGCATGGGAGGGCAAGGAAGTAACCCCCGCGAACCTGGTGCTTGAAGGCGGCGCGATGCGCGGGCAGTTCACGGCGGGCG
>ERZ808240.609-NODE-609-length-45855-cov-55.293668_pt1 | contig 45855 bp, 36 predicted proteins | sample MGYA00521084_ERZ808240 | MGnify/ENA primary metagenome ERZ808240 (study PRJEB31516, sample SAMN03275571) | gut metagenome | biome: mammalia-associated habitat; material: feces | host: Papio cynocephalus | place: Kenya | collected 2012-08-06 ...
CAAAGTTCGCATGTTTCTGATCTATATGCAAGGCGGCTCATTTCGGATGGTTACCATCTTTTTCACGGCCATCCCCAAAAAGAGGCCTTGGAAGCCTACACAAAGACATCCGAAAACAAAAAGTCCTGTAAGCTTAAAACCTACAGGACTTTCTTGTAGCGGGGGTGGGTCACGATCCCACGACCTCCGGATTATGAATCCGACGCTCTAACCAGCTGAGCTATCCCGCCATCATTTTCAGCTTTACTCTTGAAAAGCGATTGCAAAGGTAGTCATTTATTTTCTTTCCTCCAAATTTTTAGGCAAGTTTATTTTGCAAAAAACCAAAAATCATGTTTTTCAAGGACATATCACTTTCTCACCAGCTTCTTTCCTTGCACAATCACCAGTCCTTTGTAATCGCGCGAGACACGTTGCCCGGCCAAATTATAGACGGCCGTCTGCTCTTTGTCGTCATACCTATCCATCCTCCCATGCTCAACGCCCGAAACGATTCCCTTGTATACGACATCATCCAGATAGGCCATATTACGCCGATACCAGTCCTTCACGTAGTTGACCTCTTCACTAACCTTTTGTTTCAAGGGCACAGGATTTCCGTTCCACTTGTCATACTCTCGTCGCCAAGCACCCGATTTGTCCAGTTGGTCAGTGTAAGCGTCAAGACGAGCATCAAGGGTCACAGGGGAGAGTATGTTTCCTCGAAGTTCCTTCCATCGGTCACTTACCAGACTCTTGAACGCCGCCAGGTTACCCCGCCAAAGTCTGCTAACCAGGGATGTCGAATAGAGAAGGCGGTCATAATCCATTATGTCTGTATAATCACCGTTCCACCTGCCACCCAGCGAATAGTCGAGATCCCAGGGAGTAATAAGCATACGCTCGCCCTTCTGGATGTTGGGCACGCTCAGGTAAGCATTCTTGAAGAGGTTGTCCCAAATGCCTTGCGACAAGAGAAACACCACATAATCACGCAGATTCTCCATATAGAACCGTTGGGAAACGCCACTCACCAGTTGTTGGTCAGTGGTCTTGGAGCAGTAGTCTATGAACCGCATCAAGGGCCCGTAGGAAGTCGGGCCCGGCAACTCATCGGGATAAGCCAGTTCCCATCCGTTCCACTCCGCCTGTCCCATGTCCTCTGTCTCATAGCCGTTCAGCATGGTGGCCGATGACCACACGTTGCCTTTATAGAGCACACCTCTAACTATCGTGTCACCCTGTACACTCACTTTCGCCTTCTTGAGCCCTAACAATTTGCGATTGACTTTGTCGGTAAGGCAATACAGGCCATGATAATGGCCGTTGACAAACAGCTCCACAAACAAGCCTACCGTGCCATTGCGCTGGTCATAATCGGTCTGGTAAGGCGTGCGCGACATGTCATTCCACACATCGAAGTTCACACGATTACGCATACGCAAACGGTCTATGGCCATGGCATCGAGCACCCATGTGTCGTCATTCCGCAAGCCAAGAAGGTTGGCGTCACATGCTTCACCCCGACCATCAACCAACTTGACGGTGAAGGATTTCTTCTCATAGCGCAACGAAGAATTGCCACGGTATTTCACTTTGCAGCGAAAGGGGGTCAAAACATTGCCGTCCATACGACGCAGAGGGTCACAAACCTCCATGGAAGCCTGCGTGTAAGCAGGCTTGGTCACTCGTGCGAGGTCCACCACCAGGTTGACGAGCGGAAGCGAATGTTCGTTGAGTTGCAATTTCAGACTGTCATAGTCGGAAAGCTTATCGGCACTCATCACCTGTGAAACGATGCCAAGGCAACACACGAGCACGAATCGCAAACAAAGGTTTTTCATGTTCATTTTCATTGGGCGAGTTTCAGACTAATCGTTTACACACACTTAGAATAACCAGAAATCACGCCCTTTATTATAAAAAATGCTGACTTTCTGATAGCCCTAAATAAAAATTAAGACGCCAAGGGACTTTTTTACAAAAAGCATCTCCGTCACACTTGCCAACAAGAAAACATGACCGCGGAAAAGCAACCTCAACGTAGCATGCGGGAAGAGACACCCTACAGGTGCTAACTAAGCCTTACGTTCCAGTCCCTTTCGCCGCACCATCCAGATCTCGACAGAATTGATGATGTTCTGCCAAAGGATGTAGCAACCTGGCCCCACAGAGCTCAACGGATTGAGGAAGGCCGTAGAGATCCAGATGGCAAACGCCGTGTTCTTCTGTCCCAGGCTTTGCCCCGCCTCAATGGTCTTGTCAAAATAATGGCCGACAAAGCGGCCCGTGGCAAACTGCACGATGCACAAGACCAAGCCCATGAAGGCTATGGAGATGAGAAACCAGGGAGAGGTCTCGTGCCACGCCTCAGCGATGTTCATGGCTGTGGTGCCCGACACCACGATGAGCGACCCGCCCCAAAGATAATAACTCAGGTCGGGGATGGAGACTATGCGGTGGCACAAGTGCGGCAGGGCATGCTTCGTCACAAACGCGAACAACATCGGCAACAGCAGAACGGCACTCACCTTCCACAAAATCTGAAGGAAGAGCGCGAAGAAGCCCATGTTCACAGAAGCCGAAGCGGCATGGGGAAGGATGGGGAAGCAGATGGGGATAAGCAACGCCGAGACGAAGTTGGACAGGAAGGTGTAGGTAGTCATTTCCTCCAGGTTACCACCGAGCTTGGCCGTCACCACGGGCGCCGCCGCCGCGCAAGGGCCAATGACGCACACAAGGATGGCCTCAAGCATGATGAGCGGCGCACCAGAAAGACGCAATCCAACCGTGACACCTGTCAGAATCAACACGAAAACCACTTGTTGAATGCAAACCCACAGGTGCCACTTCACCGGCAAGAGCTTACGGAAGTTGACCTTGCAAAAGGTGACATAGAGGATGAGAAACATGAAGTCGGGCAACACATGGTCGTTGTAAGGGGCGTACCACTCACCAACAGGCTTCAAGACAGGAACCGAAGTGAAAAGGACATAAACGGCAATACCCATGAAGATAGCGACTGGCAATGTCCAGTTTTTCAAGAAATCAAGAAACGCTTTCATATTTTTCTCCTTTTATTTTACCGATCCATTGCTCCCAAGTGTCAGCACACTGGCCTTCAACTGATGGTTGGCATGGTCAAAGAAGACACCTGGGTTGATGGCACGGTTCTTAAACCTCAACTCAAAATGCAAGTGAGGTGTGGTGGCTCGTCCCGTCTGTCCCGTGTAGCCGATTACCTGTCCGGCTTTCACCTTCTGTCCTTTCTTGACGATATTCTTCGATTGATGGCTGTAACAGGTGGAGAAGCCATAGGCATGGCGGATAACAATGTAGTTGCCGTAAGCGAAGTAAGGTCCCGACTGCACGACCTCTCCGTCAAACGCCGCCAGCACCTCGTCGTTGGGTTTCGTCTTGATGTCCACCCCCGAATGGGTCTTGCCCCCTCGCCGTCCATAGGGGCTGATGACACGCGCGTCGGGCAAGGGATAGGACCAATGTTCCTTCTCCATCTTGCTCAGGTCGAGCTTGAAAGTAGCGTTCTTCAGAAACGGGTCTTCCTCCACGTCATCCGGGTCGAGCGTCACTTGCTTTTGCTTCTCCGCCTTCACCACGGTGAGCGCCACCCGGCTTCCGTTCTTGCGGAACACCACCACCTGCCGGCGCAGCCGGTGGCTCTTGGGCTCCAGGAGCGTCTCCGGATTGATCCAGCAGCCATTGACCAGGATGGCAAAAAGGCAGCACACTTTCTCGCCGTCGCCTCCCACGATGGCGAGCGTCTGGCCGGCCTTGACGCGCTGTCCCACCTTCACGAGATTTTGCGCGTTGTGGCCATACACGGTCTCCAGTCCGTTGTCATGGCGGACAATGACCAGGTTGCCATACTGTTCAGACTTGCGCGACATGCGCACCGTACCTGCGAACATGGCCTTCACCGCGTCGCCCTTTGAGGTGGTGATCTCCAGCGCCTGACCACCCTTCAGCTCCGACTTGCCGACAGGCAAGGGGAAAGAATACTCATTGTCCTTGAGGACCGCAAAGTTGACCTCAAAGGCATCGCTGTGGGCAAACAGTCCCGGCGTAGGCACACTAACGACCGTCTGCTCGGTGGCAGAGAAACGGTGCTGTGCATAAAGACGTGTGCTTGCCACAAGGGTAAGCACGAGCAAGAATATATGTAAGTGTAGTCTCTTCATGATTCAGGATATAAAAAAACAACGTAGAGACCAGCGGGCAACTGACCGTGCTCAACGCAGGATGATGCCAGTGAATATGCGTCCGGAAGCCGTTCCCAGTCGCCGGGCTGAGAAATAGTCGTCCACTCGGTCAAACGTGCAGATGTCTGAGGCAAGGATGTTGTCACGCCGCACGCCCGCCTCTTGCAGCTGCAGCAGGTTGCACAAGGGCAAGTCAAGGTGCCACTTGGCATATCTCTTGGCAATGCGGTCCATGTCAAAGTGAGCCTCGGCAAAGCGGTCATAGACCTCCTGTCCCACCTCAAAACGGGCCAAGGAGATGCCCGGGCCGATGACCGCGCGCACCTCTTCAGGGCGCGTGCCATAAGCATCGGCCATCGTCCGCAAGGTCTTGCCGACGATGCGCCGCACCGTCCCGCGCCATCCGGCATGGACAGCGGCCACCGCTTGGTGGATGGGGTCATGGAGCAACACAGGGATGCAGTCGGCCGTGGACACACCGATGCACACGCCATGGAGCTGGGTCATCAGGGCATCGTAGCCCTCAACCGCCGCCATGCGGTCCGCCTCCGGGCATCGGAGCAGGTCGTCCGTGACTGCGAGGCAGCGGTCGCCATGCACCTGATGGGCAAGGACAATGCTGCCGTCGTCCACCCCCAGCTCACGGGCGAGCGCCTTCCGGTTGGCCGACACGGCCTCCTGGGCATCGCCACAATAGGGGTTGATGTTAAGCTCCGCATAGTTGCCTTTGCCCACACCGCCATGTCGAGTGGTGGAAAAGGCCATGACAGAGCCGGCCAAAGGGTAAGGGATGATGATGGGGTTGTGTTGCATCCAGGCAGAAAAGAATGATTCAGGGGTTGACGATTGCCACGGACAGGGCGAGAGACAGGCTATACCTCCTCATCCCAGTCTTCTCCGTCGAGGTCATCGGTGTCGTCCTCGAGATCGTCAAGGTCAAAGACCTCAATCTCATCGGCACCCTCCTCGTGCATTTCCTCCTTGAACCGCGCCATGTCCTTGTCGCGGTGCACGAGGGTGTCCTCAGCGGTAATGTCCTGCAACTTGTTGCTCTCGTTGTTGAGTTCGTTCCACAGCACATCCTTCAGTTCGTCGAGACCCAAGCCACTGACTGAAGAGATGAACACCACAGGCAGGTCTGTCGGGAGTGTCTCCCGCAACATGCTGATGAGTTCCTCGTCGAGCAAGTCACTCTTGGTGACAGCCAGCACACGGTGCTTGTCGAGCATGTCGGGATTGAACTTGCGTAGCTCTCCGAGCAGCACCTCATAGTCGTGCTTGATGTCGTCCGTGTCACCCGGCACCATAAAGAGCAACAGGGAGTTGCGCTCGATGTGGCGCAGGAAACGCAGTCCGAGCCCTTTGCCCTCGCTGGCTCCCTCGATGATGCCCGGTATGTCGGCCATGACAAACGACTTGCCGTCGCGATAGGGCACGATGCCCAACGACGGTTCCAAGGTGGTAAACGGATAGTTGGCTATCTTGGGACGTGCGCTCGACAGCGCCGAGAGCAACGTCGACTTGCCTGCGTTGGGGAAGCCCACCAGTCCCACATCGGCCAGAAGCTTCAGTTCGAGGATGACGGTCATCTCCTGCAAGGGCTCGCCCGGTTGCGCGAAACGGGGTGTCTGGCGGGTGGCCGTGCGGAACTGATAGTTGCCGAGTCCGCCCCGGCCACCTTTCAGCAGCACGACCTCCTGTCCGTCGTAAGTGACATCGCAGACATACTTGCCGGTCTCGGCGTCATACACCACCGTGCCGCACGGCACGTCAATGTAGGAGTTCTTGCCGTTGGTGCCGTGGCACTTGTCGCGTCCGCCGTTGCCTCCGTGCTCTGCAAAGATATGCTTTTGGTACTTGAGGTGCAACAATGTCCAATAATTGTGGTTGCCACGGAGGATCACGCTGCCGCCATTGCCACCATCGCCACCGTCAGGCCCGCCATTGGGCTGGTACTTCACGTGGCGAAGGTGCATGGATCCCCTGCCGCCCTTTCCGGAGCGGCAGACGATGCGCACATAGTCTACGAAGTTGGATTCCATATCAAATTTGATTATCGGGGTGTCAGGGTTCTAATTACAAGGAGTCGATGATGTCGCAGACATCGCCGAAGATGCGGTCGATCTCACCCTGGCCGTCCACACCATGGAAGAGGCCCTCCTTCTTGTACCAGTCGCAAAGCGGCTGCGTCTGCGTGTGGTAAACGTTGAGACGCTTCTTGATGGTCTCCTCGTTGTCGTCGCTTCGGCCGCTCACCTTGCCACGCAAGACCAGGCGCGTCACCAGCTCCTCATCGGGCACGTGGAGCTCAATCATGGCTGCCACCTTATGACCGCGCTCGGCGAGCATGGCCTTCAGGGCCTCAGCCTGCGGGATGGTACGGGGGAAGCCGTCGAAGATGACGCCCTTGTGCTCCTTGCCGAAGCTGTCGTAGACATCAGCCAGGATGCCCACCATCAGCTCGTCGGGGATGAGCTTTCCCTCGTCAATGTATCCCTTGGCGGTCTTGCCGAGCTCCGTGCCACGCTTGATTTGGTCACGCAGCACGTCGCCTGTGGAGATGTGCTTAAATCCGTACTTCTCGATGAGCTTGTCGCTCTGTGTGCCCTTACCTGAACCTGGGGCACCAAAAATAACAATGTTCTTCATTTTTTTATTCCACTATCGTGTAAATGTCTCTCAAATTGCGTCCTTGCTGATCATAGTCAAGACCATAGCCGACGATGAAGTCGTTGGGAATCTCCATGGCGGCATACTCGATGTTGAGCGGCACCTGCAGCTTGCCGGGCTTGACCAGCAGCGAGCAGATGTGCAGGCTCTCGGGGCCACGCGTGCCCAGCTGCTCCAGCATGCGCTTCATGGTGAAGCCCGTGTCGACAATGTCCTCCACGATGACCACCGTGCGACCTTTCAGCTCTTCGTTGATGCCGATTACCTCCTTGATCTTACCCGTGGAAGTGGTGCCCTGGTAGGAAGCCAACTTCACAAACGAGATTTCACAGGGAATGGTGATCATTCGCATCAGGTCGGCGGCGAACATAAACGAACCGTTCAACACGGCCAGGAAAAGAGGATTCTTGTCCTTCATATCCTCATTCAACTTGTCTGCGACGGCTTTCACGCGTTGCAGGATCTCGGCCTCTGGGATAAACGTGCGAAACGTCTTATCCTTCACTTTAACTATGCTCATGGGCTTATTTCTAAAAAATGTGTTGCAAAATTACGAAAATCTGTTGAGAACGGCAACACTGCACCTCAAAAAGAACACGAACTTTTGCGATTATGGTCCACGGCTACCGCGCAGGGGCTCCCCCACCCCACGGGAGCGTCCGCATGACCAGGTGCGCCACGCACTGGCAGAGCGAACGTGGCAATTATCGCCAACTCCTTATAAAAAAGGGGCAAATCCTTTTGATATTCCATGTGTTTGCACTAACTTTGCAGTGTTATGAAGATTTTCACTGCTGCTCAAATTCACGAGCTTGACAACTATACCATCACCCACGAACCCGTCAAGTCGATTGACTTGATGGAGCGGGCCGCCAAGGCCATTGCACGGGCCATCATGGACGAATGGACAGACCGCACGCCTGTGGTGGTCTTCGCCGGACCGGGCAACAACGGCGGCGACGCACTCGCAGTGGCACGCCTCCTGGCGGAAGAGAACTACAAGGTCAGCGTCTACCTCTTCAACATCCACAACAAGCTGTCGGACGACTGCGCCGCCAACAAGCAACGGCTCATCGACAGCAAGCGAGTGGACCAGTTCACCGAAGTGACGCTCAACTTCGACCCGCCTGAGCTCACCGACGACATGCTGGTGGTCGACGGCCTGTTTGGCTCGGGGCTCAACAAGCCGCTCATGGGCGGATTTGCCTCCCTGGTGAAATACATCAACCAGTGTCCGGTGAAGGTGGTGAGCATCGACATTCCCTCAGGACTGATGTGCGAAGACAACACCTACAACATCCACTCCAACATCATCCGGGCGGACCTGACACTCACCCTGCAACAGAAAAAACTGTCGATGATGCTGGCCGACTGCCAGAAATACATCGGACGGTTGCGCGTGCTCGACATACGCCTGAGTCCGGCGTTCATCGAGAAGACGGAATGCAACTACGGCATCCTGGAAGAGCAAGACGTCCGCGAGATGCTGCGTCCGCGAGACGACTTCGCCCACAAGGGCTCCATGGGCAACGCGCTCATCGTGGCCGGCAGCTACGGCATGGCCGGAGCGGCGGTGCTCGCCACAAGGGCATGCCTGCGGAGCGGCGTGGGAAAGGTGACGGTGCACACGCCCAAACGCAACTACCTCGTCTTGCAGACGGCAGTGCCGGAGGCGGTGTTGCAGATGGACCACGAGGAGACCTACTTCTCGGAGAGCATCGACAGCACCGACTACGACGCACTGGGCATCGGACCGGGCATCGGACAAATGGAGAACACGGCCATCGCGCTCATCGGACAGATACGCCGCACGGCATGCCCCATCGTGGTCGACGCCGACGCCCTTAACATCCTGGCCAACCATCAGGCATGGATGCAGCAGCTCCCGGCAGGCATCATCATGACCCCTCACCCCAAGGAGTTTGACCGCATGGCGGGCAGCGCGAGCAACAACGACTACGAGCGCCTCATCCGCGCACAGCAGATGGCGGAGCATATCAAGGGATACATCCTCCTGAAAGGACACTACTCGGCCCTCTGCCTGCCCGACGGTCACATCGTGTTCAACAGCACCGGCAACAGCGGCATGGCCACAGCGGGCAGCGGCGACGTGCTCACAGGCATCCTCACCGGCATCCTCGCACGGGGATACGACAAGGCGACGGCATGCCTGATGGCCATGTACCTGCACGGACTGGCAGGCGACCTGGCCGCCAAGGAGGTGGGCAAAGAGAGCCTGGTGGCCAGCGACATCATCCGCTTCCTGCCCAAGGCGTTTCTCAAGTTGGAGGACTGACACCCCACCCCGCTCATCACCACATCTCAAAACCCACTAAAACAAAAACATCCAACAGACGATGAACATCAAAGGTTTACTGTTATTGCTGCTGCCGCTCAGCGTCAGCGCACAGTCTGTCGAAGGCACCGACTACTACCTGCCCAAGACGGCCCTGCGCTTCACCGTGAAGGTGGAGCGAGCCCAATACACCCCGGGCAGGCTGGCCACCTACGCCCGCCGCTTCCTGCGCACAGACGTGAAGCAGGACCCGACGACCTCCTACCGCCTGCTCGGCATCGACATGGCACCCTACGCCGTGCCCGACACGAGCCGCCATTTCACGCTCATCACCGACAAGAAACACACCGTGAACAAGGTGTGCCGCGCTGACAACGGCCAACTGCTGGCCATCAACGCCGACGCCACCGCAATGGGCATGCCATCAGCGAAGTTCACGCCGGGACGCAAACCCACCCCGCCCAATCCTCACGACTACATGACCGAGGACATGCTCAACGCGGGCAGCAACGCCAAGATGGCCGAACTGACGGCACAAGAAATCTATGACATACGCGACAGCCGCAACCAGCTCAATCGTGGCGAAGCGGACTTCATGCCCAAGGACGGCACGCAGATGGCCATCATGCTCGGCAACCTGGACAAGCAAGAGGCAGCGCTCACGCAACTCTTCACCGGCACCACCGTGAGAGACACCACATGGACAGACGTTGACTTCGTGCCGACAAAGGAGGGCCAGCAAGTGCTCTTCCGTCTCTCCCAATGGTCAGGACTGGTGGACGACGACGACCTATCGGGCGAGCCTTACGTCGTGACCGTCACCGACAAGCACACCATCGCACAACCCCAACCCGCTCCCGAGAACCAGAAGGAGGACAAAAACGACATCGGACTGCGCGTCAGCCAGCCCAGCAGAATCAAGGTCTCTGTAGCCCACGGCCAGCAGGTCATCGGCAGCTACGAGGTCTCGGCACCACAGTTTGGTACTGTGGAGTCGCTCAGCGGCGAGCTCTTCGGCAAGAAGCAGTCGGCCAAACTCATCCTCGATCCTCTCACGGGTAGCGTGAAAACCATTGAAGCGGTGACATTCAACTAACAGAATCATAGCACAATACTTCTCATAGAGGGAAGCTTCCACAGGGAGCTTCCCTGTTTTTTTGCCCAAACGAATATACACGTTGCCCCCGCAGAGCTTCTTGACTTCACGAAAACACGAAACTATGAAAACCAAGAAGAAAGCGGACAATGTATATAAAAAAACAGGCGTTATTTTCAACTTCAAAATATTTTGGCGGAAATACGCGAATTTTCGGCACTTTTCGTAATCGGTTGATAATTAGGTATTTATAAAATTTCTGATTTTATTAGGCTTAAAAAGTAAATACTTTTCATCAAAGAATACCCTTTATCGCGTTGCGATATACCCTTTATCATGACGCGATTAACGCTTTATCGCATCGCGATAAAGGGTATATCGCAACATAAAACACCCTTTATCGCAAAATTACCCCACGCAAATCGCGGCGCGACCGACGAAAAACCAGATTTTCGCGCTCTATTTCATCGGTCTTCCACGACAAACTTTTCGACCAAAAATCATGACAATGCAAACAACCATTTACACATGCCACGACAAAGGCCATCACGAAAAAGCCATTCCTCTTCACGAATGAAAAGGAATGGCCTATGTGGTCAGTGGTTGCCCTTCAGCAGAAAGGACAAGCCACCATTCAGTCGGATAGCGTCCGATGCTTAGTCGCAGTTAGCGAGCTTGTGATCAGAACCGAGCACGTCCTTGATCTTCTCCTCGTACATCTCGGTCATGTAGGCACGAGCGACCTTGCCATACTGGCGAGGATCGAAGTACTCAGGATGCTCAGCCAGTGTCTCACGCACACCAGCGGTGTAAGCCAGACGAGAGTCTGAATCGATGTTGATCTTGCAGACGGCGCTCTTTGAAGCCTCGCGGAGCTGATCCTCGGGGATACCGACAGCGTCGGGCAGGTTGCCACCGAACTTGTTGATGATATCGACATACTTCTGGGGAACAGAAGATGAGCCGTGGAGCACGATGGGGAAGCCAGGGAGCTTCTGCTCGATCTCATGCAGCACGTCGAAAGCCAATGGAGGAGGAACCAGACGACCTGTCTTCGGGTCGCGGGTGCACTGCTCGGGCTTGAACTTGTAAGCGCCGTGGCTTGTGCCGATAGAGATGGCGAGGCTGTCGCAACCAGAACGCTGGCTGAAGTCGATGACCTCCTCAGGCTTGGTGTAGTGGCTCTCCTCAGAAGCGACCTCATCCTCAACGCCGGCGAGCACACCCAGCTCGGCCTCAACGGTGACGTCATACTTGTGAGCGTACTCCACACACTTGCGGGTCAGCTCGATGTTCTCCTCGTAAGGCTTGCTTGAGCCGTCGATCATCACGCTTGAGAAGCCGAGATCCACGCAGTCCTTAACCAGCTCGAAGGTGTCGCCGTGGTCGAGGTGCAGGGCAATCTCAGGATGGTTGCAGCCAAGGCTCTTGGCATACTCAACAGCACCCTGTGCCAGATAGCGCAGCAGTGTGGGGTCAGCATAGTTGCGAGCACCCTTGGAGACCTGCAGGATCACCGGGCTGCGAAGCTCAGAGCTTGCCTTGATGATGGCCTGAAGCTGCTCCAGGTTGTTGAAGTTGAATGCAGGGATAGCATAACCGCCATTGACGGCTCTCTTGAACATCTCGCGAGTGTTCACGAGACCCAGTTCTTTATAATTTACTGCCATTTTATGAAAATGTTTAAAAATGAATAGTATTCTCTAATAATCCAATTGCAAAAGTAGCATTAAATTTCTTTCCCCACAAACACATAGGCATTTTTTTAACGTTACATAATCATTATAAAGCATAATTTCCTTTTGTGGAAAAAGCTCCTCGATTATTTTGCAAACTATGATTTACATTCTCACGAGCATGCCTTTCACCAGGCAATCGGCCTTGCGCCCCCCTACGCCCACGGGCGCAGGGAGGCAGTTTTCATTCCTTCATGTTGATGATGATGGTGACGGTCACCTCACCACTGTAGCCGTTGCCCTTGTAGCGTAGTGTGTAGACGCGGTTTTGCTTGGCTCCCTCCACGCCGACAATCATCGTGGTGTAGCCGTCGGCCATGGTCGTCACGACGTTCCTCTGCCGTGCGGCTTCCTCCTTGAAGGTGCTGACAAACTGGTGGCCTTGCGCCCCCGTCGTCGTGAGGCGCTTCACCACTTTCTCCACCTTACGGGTCTTGGGGTTTCGCTTCACGGCCGTAGTGAAGGACGAGCCTCCCACGGTGGAGAAGTGTTCCACCATGCGGTCTATGCTGTTTTGTGCGGTTGCCATGAGGCTTGCGAGCAGCATGAGCATCATGAGCAAATATCTTCTTGGCATGATTTCATTCGTTTAAGAGTCGTTCCATTTCTTTCCTTTGGCTTGCGGGCACGCTCAGCAGCACCTCCCGCTCAGTGTCGATGATGACCTGTTGGCTCTTGGCGTGCGCCTCGATGCGATTGGCGTCGGCCAACAACGCACCCACCTCATCCTTGATCTCGACCAGGTTGTCGATGCGCTTCCCGTCAACAATCATGTAACTGCCACCATAGGTCTGCGCCAACAGCTGGCCTTCGAGCCGCCACTGCAGCCACGCACCTCCCATGACAAACGCCACTGCGACAGCGGCTACGGCGGCCCAGCGACGCAACGGAAGCCTTCTCCCTACCGCCTCGTCCGCGACCGGAAGGGTGGCCATGTCACGGAAGAACTCGGCATAGGGCATCAGCTCGGGCGGCACATGGCCTGTCTGGAAACGGCGGCAGAGCGCCTGTTCCTCCTCCACGGTGGTCTCTCCGTCGAGAAACCGGTTGATCAGTTCTTGCGTATTCATGATTGGATCTTTGATTTGTTATAGGTGAGTTCTATAAATTTGCTTTAAAACGTTACCCTTCATCATTCATTTGTTTGTGGTGGTAATTTATAGAACCCAACCTATATTGTTGCAGCAGCGTGCGGCGTGCGCGGCTGACGATCTGTCGCGCCGAGGCTTCGGTGATGCCCGTCAGGCGTGCGATGTCCGCATAGGACATGCCGTCAGCATGGCGCAGGCGAAACACGGCCTGCCAGTCATCGGGCAGGCGTGAGATGAGCTTCGAGATGCGCTCATAGCGCGGGTCCTCACTGTCCTCAGGACTGACAGCGAACGTCAGTCCATCGATGGCCTCATGGGGACGCTGGTGGCGCAGCCGGTCGATGGCAAGATTGCGCGTGAGCACCTGGGACAGGTTCTTGATGTCGGGCTCCAGCCGCTCGCTCATCTTCCACAGGCGGACGAGCACATCCTGCACCACGTCCTCCGCCTCCGCGGCATCATGCAGGTAGCGTCGTGCCGTGGCCAACATGCCGTCCCGAAGGCTGGCCGCCACCTGTTCGAACTGCGTCTCGTCCATCAGCCTGTGTCCGTCTGGTCAGTATTGGTTCAGGTTACTGGTGTCGATGGTGGCTAATCCGCTGTTGTCTATATTCGTCTTGTCGGCTTGCCCCTTGAGCTTCAGGGTGGACTGGCCACTGTTTCTGGCTTTCACCTCATCGCAATCGAGGTCGATTGTGGTCTCTCCCACGCCACTGTTGCTGATGTCGGCCACCTTGCCCTTGAACTTGATTTCGCTGTTTGACACGCCCGATGCCTTGACATAGAGGTTGTCTCCCTCGACCGAGGTCTTGACATCACCCACACCCGAGATGGCGATGTGCGTGTCGTTGCACTTCAGCTCATCGACCTCAAACTTGCCCACGCCTGACAATCTGAGGTCAAAGCGCTTGGCGGCGAGTGTCTTTGCCTCAAACGTTCCCACACCGCTCACCTTCAGCGACGTGAGCTTAGGGGCCGTGACATAGAAGTCGCAGCCCTGGCTGACGCGATTGCGCTCCTTGCCGACATTTTTCACATAGAGACACCCGTCTTGCACATAGAGCTTCACAAGGTCCAGATTGGTGGCTGTCCCCTTGCCTTCCACCGACCGCTTGGGACCTTGCGTGAAATAGATGTTGGACACGCCCGACAGTTCTATTCTGTCAAACGAGCCGAGGTCATAGGTGCGCGTCGTCTCCGCAGCTGCATGACGAGTGGCGGGCTCGGCGTTGATGCCGGCATTGGCGCGTTGCGTGCCACAGGATCCAAGGCCCAGGACAAGGAGGGTTACCAGGGCAAAAACAAAAGGAAATTTCTTGTTCATAAGTTTGCTTTTTTGTTCATGTTCTGTCTTTAGTACGAATAGGCAAACCTGTTTGTGACAAGAATCGGGAAAAAATAACAAAAAAAAATCCGAGAGCCTCCTTAGGCTCCCGATAGCCGCTGACGCATGAGGCCGCCCCTGGGCAGATGCAGCCTCATGCGTCAGCGGATCATTCCCACGGATTCCGCGGCTTCGGCTTCGCCATGCCGCTGTTGAACTTGTAGGACAGGTGGAGCATGGCATAGCGCGGCAGGCTGTTGCGCCAGGTCTCGGTGCGTCCCTGCGAGTTGAGGGTGACCTCGGTGCTCTTCAACTGGCCGAGGATGTCGAAGGCATCTATTGACAACGTGAGCTTCTTCTTCAGGAAGCCACGCGTGAGACGCGCGTTCCACACCCACTCGCTGGTGTTCATCTGGTCGTCGTTGTATCCGCGACGGTTGTAGGAAGTGAGGTCGGTCGACAGTTCAAAGCTCCAGGGCAGGTGCACCATGCCCGAGAAGCGGAAGTTGTAGTTCCATGCCGACACTTTGCTGAAGTCCTCACGGTCGCTGGTGGCGCGACGGTAAACCACCGATGGCGAGAAGTTGAGGCGCAAGCCCTCGCCAAGCTGATAGGTCAGGCCTACCATGCCGTTGGCCGTCGTGTTGCGCACGTCACTCCGGGCGTTGGCCATGCCCTCCACCGTGGTGAGGTCCACGCTGTTGTCATAGTTCACGGCGATGAGGGCTTCGGCCGTGAGATGTTTCTTCTTGTCCACCGCACGTTGCATGAAGGCGTTGCCGCCCACCTGCCAGTTGCCGTTGATGTTGCGCGGCTGGCTGGTCGTCATGCCCGTCTGCTTGTCATAGGTCACGGCCGTGGCGATGGCATTGTGCGTGATGCTGTAGTCGGCGCTCAGCGACAGGAGCTGCTGGTCGCGCAACTTGAACTTGCCCCATCGCGCCGAGACGCTGTGAGTGCGGGCGTTCTTCAGGTCGGCATTGCCGAGGGTCACATAGAGAGGGTTGGCGTCGTCGCGGATGTCGAGCATCGAGGTCATGCCGGGCTGCGACTCGGAGGTGCGGTAGTTGACCGAGGCGTAGACATTGCCCGTGGAGTCGTTGAACTGGTACATCATGCCCACATTGGGCTGGAAGAGCACGTCGTGGCGCGACGTGTTGTAGCTACGCTGGCGATAGTAGTCCAGGCGGTCGTACTTGAACGACAGGCCCAGGTTGCCGTGGACCATGAAGCGCGGGCGTTGCACGCCGTCGCCCGAGTTGAACATCATCATGACGTTGGCATTTTGCGTGCGCGTCAGCTGGTCACTCCAATAGCTGTTGTTGCCATCCTTCACGCTGAGCAGGGCCTCGCGCGTGGAGGGCAGCACGCCCATGCCATAGGAGATGGAGTCGTAGTCGGCCAACTGGTCGAGACGGTAGAGGTCATAGGTCTGCGAGCTATAGCTCTGGCTGTAGTCATAACTCGGACGCACATACAAGTTGCGCACGCCGGCGGAGTCGTTGATGAAGAAATGGGTGTATTCGGCAGATGCCTTGTAATCATAGCCCTTGCTGGGCGACTGCGAGAACTGGTTGCGGTCATCCTTCTTGCCTGTCGCCAGGTAGTCAATGCGGTTGAGCGCAAAACGGTCGTTGGTCGAGCGGCTGTAATTGGCGCTGGCCTCCAGGTTGACGTTGTCCATCTCCCAGAAGTTCTCGCCGCTGCCCAACTTGAACCGATGGCTGAAGTAAGCGGAGAAGGCTGTCGACTCGCCTTGGTACTTGCTGACGTTTCTCACGCGGTTGATGACCGTCTGCGTCAGGGCGCGGTCGGCATCGGGCCCGAAGATGCTGTCGAGGGCCGACATGCCCCAGGGCTTCTGGCTGAACCTGCCGCTCAAGCTGCTGCTCCATCCCTTGTTGTGCGTGTGGGTGGCATCCGCATAGCCATACATCATGCTACGCTTGAACATGCGCGAGAACTCATGGCGAGTGAACAGCGTGAAGTTCTTCGAGCGGTTGGCGTCGGTGCTCAGGTTGTAGTAGTCACCACCCGTGAGGAACGTCTGCTCATTGGTCTGCGATGCGTAGTCGTTGTCTGTGGCGGTGTAAGAGTTTGAGGTCTTGTAATAGTCGTCCTCCGTCTTGCCATCATAGCGATAGTCCAGCCCAACCTGTTTGCGGGCAATGAGACCACTGCCGGCATCAGGCATGTCGCCCGTCACGTTGTCTTGGCCTGGCACCCGATAGTTGTTGACATTGTTGATGTTGCCGGTCAGCGTAAGGCGCGACTTCTTGCCATAGAACATGGAGAACAGGCGGGCCTGGTAACGGTCGCTGGAGCCAAGCGCCAGGTCCACATTGCTGATGTTGCCATGCTTGTATTGTTTCTTGAGGTTGACATCGAGCACCAGGTCCTTGTCGCCCATGTTCACGCCCTGGAAACGGCTCTCGCGGCCAGCCTTGTCGTAGACCTTGATCTTGTCTACCGTGTAGGCCGGCAGGTTTTCCAACGCCTTGGAGGCGTCGCCGCTGAAGAAGTCGCGACCGTCGACAAGCAATGAGCTCACCGTGCGGCCGTTGACCTTGATCACACCGTTCTCAAGCGTGGCGCCGGGCATCTGCTTCACCAGCGCGTCGAGCATCGAGCCCTCGCTCAGATTGAAGGCCGAAGCGTCGTAGACCACCGTGTCGCCTTTCATCACCATCTTGATCTTGGTGGCCTTCACCACCACCTCGCTAAGTTGGCGGGCGTTCTCCTCGAGCACGATGTCGTCCACCTCTTGCTCGTTGGCACGTGAGGCCATCTTCACGTCCACCTTTTTATATTTGGTCTGGTAGCCCAGCATGGAGACGCGCAGCAGATAGCTCGTATTGTTTTCCACATCAAGCTCATACACCCATCGCTTCCAGCCCCACAGCTCCACCTCCTTGGTCTGTGCAACACGGATGACGGTACTGTCTTTCACGGACAGCAACTCGACAGTGGCTCCCTCCAAGTCGCGATGATCGGTGTCGACCACACGCCCGATGATATGACGTGCCTGAATGGTCGTGGCAACCATCAGTAAGAATAGCAAGAATGTAAGTTTGCGTAGCATGATTATGGTTTGTCGTTTAAATGTAGGTTTTACACAATTAGTGCAAAAGTACATAAATATGCGAACAACCACATGAGGACCAACATTCTTTAACGCCCTATACAGTAATTTAACAATCCCTGCCAAGGGACTTCACGACATCAGCATACCTAATTGACGGACGGATGAAAGCAAACAGCCGGTGATGGTGAAGAAACATCTTGCTTCTCTTGCCAGTTAAACAAAAAAGTTGTTACTTTGCACTCTCGTAACATATTAGGCAATGAAAGTATTCACATCAATTGTTGACCTTCAGAACGAGCTCTTCCAGGTTCGCCACGAAGGAAAAAAGATTGGCCTGGTGCCAACCATGGGCGCCCTGCACGAGGGACACGCCTCTCTCATCAGGCAAAGTGTCAAGGATAACGAAGCCACCGTGGTGTCTGTCTTCCTCAATCCCACCCAGTTTAACGACAAGAACGACCTGGAGCGCTATCCGCGCACGCTCGATGCCGACTGCAAGCTCTGCGAGGAGTGTGGGGCGCAATATGTCTTCGCTCCCTCGGTGGAAGAGATGTATCCCACTCCCGACACCCGTCACTTCGAGTTTCCGCCCCAGTCGACTGTCATGGAGGGCGCCAAGCGTCCGGGACATTTCAATGGCGTATGCCAGGTGGTGAGCCGCCTCTTCTACATCGTAAAACCTGACCACGCTTACTTCGGAGAGAAGGACTGGCAGCAAATCGCCGTGGTGAAACGGCTCGTCAGCTACATCGGCTACGACAGGAAAACCCAGATTGTGGAGTGCCCCATCATTCGCGATGCCGACGGACTGGCCAAGAGTTCGCGGAACACGCTGCTCACACCTGACGAGCGTGCCATCGCTCCTCGCATCTTCGAAGCGCTCAAGCAGAGCGTCGATTACGCCAAAAACCATTCAGTGAAGGAAACACATGACAAGGTGGTGGCTGACATCAACGCCACAGAGGGCCTCGAGGTGGAATACTTTGAGATTGTGGACGGCAACACACTGCTCGATGTGGACAACTGGGATGACAGCGATTATGTGGTCGGATGCATCACCGTGTACTGCGGCAAGACGCCCATACGCCTCATCGACCACATCCGCTACAAGTCACCTAAGAAAGACATCGAAAAATAAACTGTAAGAACATGCAAATACAAGTACTCAAAAGCAAGTTGCACTGCGTGACCGTCACCGATGCCAACCTCAAATACCTGGGTAGCATCACCATCGACGAGGACCTGATGGACGCTGCCAACATGATCGCGGGGGAGAAAGTGCAGATCGTGGACAACAACAACGGAGAGCGCTTCGAGACATACATCATCAAGGGTGAACGCGGATCAGGCTGTATCTGCCTCAACGGCGCGGCTGCCCGCAAGGTGCAGATTGGCGACACCGTCATCATCATCTCATACGCGCTCATGGACTTCGAGGAGGCTAAGACGTTCAAGCCTACCATCGTGTTCCCCAAAGAGGGCAACAAACTTTAGAAAATTATTGCTGTCCGCTAAAACTCAAAATAGCTTAGAAACCCTATCCGCAATGCCCATAAATAGGCATTGCGGACATTTTTTTTATGAAAAGTAAGCCCCCTTAGTCCAATAAGGTTGGCTCAGGAGGAGCCTCCTTTGCTTTTTCAAGCATCTTCGCCCCGTCTTTTTGGGTTCTTCGAGGAATGTATAGCCGTTCACATAGTACATGAGCATGATTCTTACCATAGCAGCAAGTCCGGAAAAGTTCCATGAGCGTTTTTGTATGGCCATTAAAAGCAGGTTAGCAATAAGTGTAACCCAAATCTGAATTTTTAGTAGTGGGTGTTGGGACCTTCGTTGCGGACGTGGTGGGTGACGAGTGGCGGTCGAAAAATTTTAGCGGGCAGCAATATTAGAAAAAGAGACATCGTCATCTGATGATGGCATCAACGGGAAAGGGGATGTGGCATGCCACATCCCCTTTCCCGTTGGTTTATAACCGCCCTGCTATTGTTGCTTGCGGTGACAGCCTTAGCCTTAATAGCTTTCCCCGGCATTGGGGAACTCGCCCGTCTTCACTGCGTTGACATACGCCTGCACGCCGTCGGTCATGGTCTTCGACATGTCGGCAAAGCGGCGCAAGAACTTGGGCTTGAAGCCCTGCGTCATGCCAAGGGCATCGGCATAGACAAGAACCTGGCCGTCAGTGTCAGGACCGGCACCGATACCTATGGTGACGGCCTTCACCTCGCGGGTGACCTGCGCGGCAAGCTTGGCCGGCACCTTCTCAAGGGTAATGGCGAAACACCCGGCATCGGAAAGGGCATGGGCATCGGAAAGGAGTTTCGCGGCTTCGGCCGCCTCCTTGGCTCGAAGGCCATAGCCGCCAAACTTATGTATGCTCTGCGGCGTAAGGCCCAGGTGACCTTCCACGGGAATACCAGCCGCTATGATGGCACGGATGGTATCGACAATCTCTACACCGCCTTCCAACTTCAAGGCATCGACACCGGTCTCCTTCATGATGCGAATAGCATTGCGCACCGCTTCCTCACGGCTAACCTGGTAAGAGCCAAAAGGCATGTCGCACACCACAAGGCAGTGGTGGCAAGCTCGAGCCACCCCACGGGCGTAAACAATCATCTCGTCGACAGTGATGGGCAGCGTGGTCTCATTGCCCACCATCACATTGGAAGCGGAGTCACCAACGAGGATGGAGTCAATGCCGGCGCGATCGACAATGCCTGCTGTGGTGAAGTCGTAGGAAGTAAGCTGGGCTATCTTCTCGCCAGCGGCTTTCATCTCCGAAAGGGTCTGTGTGGTAATCTTTTTCTTGTCTGTTGTTAAATATCCCATTACTTATAACTGGTTTTATGGTGCAAAGATATATAAATATTTCGTAACTTTGCACGCCATGAGCCAAGAGTATTGGCTGAAAGCTTCATTTACGGTGGTAATTTATAGAACCCACCTTATATTGTTAGGGATATATGCTAAAAGGAAAGAAAATTGTCTTAGGCATCACCGGATCCATCGCTGCCTACAAGGCTTGCCTCATCATCCGGGGACTCATAAAACGTGGGGCGGAAGTGCAAGTGGTCATCACGCCCGCAGGCAAGGAGTTTATCACGCCCATCACACTGAGCGCACTAACACACAAGCCTGTCATCAGCGACTTCTTCTCGCAGCGAGACGGCACATGGAACTCGCATGTGGACCTCGGCTTGTGGGCCGACGCCATGCTCATAGCGCCTTGCACGGCCAGCACCTTGGCAAAGATGGCCAATGGTGTGGCGGACAACATGCTCATCACAACCTATCTCTCGATGAAAGCACCTGTCTTCATCGCACCGGCCATGGACTTGGACATGTACCGGCATCCATCGACCCAGCGCAACTTGAACACCTTGCGCAGCTTCGGAAACCACATCGTGGAACCCACAAGCGGCTTTTTGGCTTCGGGCCTGGAAGGGAAAGGACGAATGGAAGAACCCGAGAACATCATCGCGACATTGGAGCGCGAACTGCAACAGGAAAGCGAAGGGGAAAGTCAGCTCGGCGAGGCAAACGCCACGCTCGCGGGCAAGCGCATCCTCATCACAGCCGGGCCCACCTATGAGAAGATAGACCCCGTGCGCTTCATCGGCAACTACTCAAGCGGGAAAATGGGCTTCGCTCTCGCGGAGGAGTGTCGGAGGAGAGGTGCAGAGGTGACATTGGTCGCTGGACCCGTAGCCTTGCCATGCAATCCTGACATTCACCGCATCAACGTCGAGAGCTGCGAGGAGATGTTCCACGCGGCCACAGAACTGTTCGGACAAGAGGACGCAGCCATCCTCTGCGCGGCGGTAGCCGACTTCAAGCCTGCACAAGCCAGCGACGTGAAAATCAAGCGCAAGGGCGATGGACTGCACATCGACCTTGTCCCCACACAGGACATTGCGGCTGCTTTGGGCAAGATGAAAACGGAACGGCAACACATCGTGGCCTTCGCCCTGGAGACCAACAACGAGGAAAAGAACGCTGAGGAGAAACTCAAGAGAAAGAACGCCGACTTCATCGTGCTCAACTCCACACGCATACCTGGCACCACCTTCAGAAGCGATGACAACCAGGTCACCATCATATCGGCAAAAGGAAGAACGCACTATCCCAAGAAAAGCAAAGCCGAAGTGGCATCCGACATCATCGACCAACTGGAGCAGCTACTGAGCGAAACCCAAAACAACACACTACAATGAACATTTCCATCGGCATCGATGTGGGCATATCCACCACAAAAATCGTAGGCATCAGCAATGGCAAAGTCATATCGCCCGTTTGGATCAAAGCCACCGATCCGGTTACCTCTCTCTATGGCGCCTTCGGCAAGTTTCTCCACGACAACAGCATAAGCCTCAACGAGGTGGGGCGCGTCATGCTCACCGGCGTGGGGGCAGCCTACATTGACGGGCCCATCTATGGTCTCCCCACACACAGGGTCGATGAATTTGTGGCAGACGGTCTCGGCGCAGCCTTTGTTTCCGGAATCAATCGCATGATTGTCGTGTCAATGGGAACGGGCACGTCACTGGTGTCATACGACAACGGTGACATCCGGCACATCGGGGGCATCGGCATCGGAGGCGGCACGCTCAACGGACTGAGCCGTTTACTGCTGCAAACCGACAACATCATGCAAATTACCGAGATGGCACTCAGTGGCGATGTGGCGAACATCAACCTCAGTATCGGTGACATATCAGCCCGCCCTCTACCCGGACTTCCCATGGATGCCACTGCCAGCCTCTTTGCCAACGCACAGGGGAACGCAAGACAAGAGGATATAGCTAAGGGACTCATCTGCATGGTACTGCAAGCCATCGGGTCAGCGACTATCCTAAGTTCGATCAACAGCGACATTCGCGACTATGTGCTCATCGGAAACCTCTCCAGGCTGCCCCAATGCAAGGAAATCTATCCCAAGCTTGACAAGCTCTACAATGTGAGGTTTGTCATTCCTGAAAGAAGCGAGTTTTGCACAGCCATCGGAGCGGCACTGGACAACCCCGCCGCGCAACAGCAACCGAACACTTAGAACAAACACATAGAACAGCACAAATGAAGATTGTATTGATAGGTGCCGGCAACTTGGCCACCCATCTCGGGAAAGCCTTAAAAGAAGCCGGTCACGACATCGGCCAGGTGTACAGCAGAACATGGGCTTCGGCCAACCTTTTGGCCAACGCCATCGGTTGCGGTGCTACCGACGACCTCACCCAATTGGACGACAATGCTGACGCATATATCATCTCGGTCAAAGACTCCGCTTTAGCCCAGGTATGTGCAACGGCTTGCAAGAATCGAGGGAAAGGCGTGTTCATGCACACAGCGGGCTCCATGCCGATGGAGGTGTTCCAAGGTCACGTGCCACACTATGGCGTGCTTTACCCCATGCAGACTTTCTCCAAAGCCGCTGAGGTGGACTTCGCCACCATCCCCACCTTCATCGAGTATAACGATGCCATTGCAGAGCATGTCATCAAGGATTTGGCACTCTCCATCACGCGACACATCTATCCGCTATCATCAGCCGACCGCAAGTATCTGCACCTCTCGGCTGTATGGGCATGCAACTTCGTCAACCACTGTTACGACATCTCCGCCAGGATACTCTCCGCCCACAACATTCCATTCGAGGTCATGCTGCCACTCATCAAAGAGACGGCTCGTAAGGTAGAGCATATTCCGCCTCATGAGGCTCAAACGGGTCCTGCCGTACGCTACGACGAGAATGTCATCAACGCCCAAAAGCAACTGATGGCGGATTCGCCAACATGGCAAAGGCTCTACGAGCTACTGTCGGAGAGCATACACGAGGCTCACGATGGACATTGACCCTCATGGGTAAGTACCGCAAACGCAGGGGGGGAGCTTCATAAGCTCCCCCCTGCGTTTGCGGTGAATAATTGTGAAGTTTACTTATCAGGTGGAAACTACAAATTACCACGCTGAATGGTTAAAGGCGGGTTCTACAAATTAGCTTTGTCAGATTTTGAGGTTCTTTCCGAGTTCAGGACGTCAGCGAGTGAGGGAGCATAGCGGGCTATACGACCGAACGAGGTGGCGGCCTGAGCCGAAAAGAGGCCAAAAGATGGCAAAACGTAACTCTTCATTATTCATGTTTTTTATGGTGGTAATTGATAGACCCCACCTAAAGCATCAGCACCTGGTTTTTTCCCTTACGGGTCAGCTCCGAGGCAAAGAGCAACACTATAAAATATCCCAGGAAGGGGATGATGAACGGCAGGCTCTGCATGCCCGTCGTGTCTGCCACAAGCCCCATGAGCAAGAAGCCGCAACCACCAATGGGGGTCATCATCAGCAGTGACGAGGCGCTCTTGGTGAGGTTACCCAGTCCTCGCAAGGCCAAGGAGAAGATGGTGGGGAACATGATGGCTTCGAAAAGATAATTGCACACGAGGGCCACCATCGACACACGGCCCAGATTGAGCAATACCAAACCGATGCAGACCACACTGCCCACGGCGCAGGCAAAAAGCATGATCTCGGCACTGACACGCCGCATGACCCAACTGCCCAGGAACCGGCCTACCATGAAGAAGCCTAACGCGACGGTGAGAACAATGGAGGCGATATTGTCGGTCATCCATCCCTTGCCGGTGACGAAATTGATGAAATAACTGTTGATGGATATCTCCGCCACCTCATAAGCCAACAGGGCAAACAGGCCAAAGACAAACATGGGATGATGCTTGAACAACTTCTTGATGCGGGTGTCGCGCTGCCTGTCTTCCTCTGTCTCCGCATGCTTGATTTCTGGCAGGTTGACACGAGAGAAGATGACCGCTATGACAAGCACCAGGGCGCCCAGAATGGAGTAAGGCAGCACGATGTCGTTGGCCTGGGTGTTGCCGCTGAACAGAAACTGGCCCACAAAGAAGGTCGCAGAGAGCGAGCCCAATCCATTGAACGACTGGGAGAAGTTGAGACGGGCTGTCGATGTGTCGCGGTCACCAAGCTCGGTGACATACGGATTGGCCGAAGTCTCGAGAAACACCAGGCCGCAGCCAATGATGAACAGGGCACCCAGGTAAGCGTAAAACGTTCCGGCCAGAGCACTGGGAATGAAAAGAAACGCGCCGATGGCAAACAGCATCAGGCCAAACACCACACCCAGGCGATAGCCACGGCGGTTGATGAACCAACCCGCGGGAATGGCCATGAGGAAATAGCCCAAATACGTGGTGACCTGGATGAGCGACGACTGCGTGATGCTGATGTCAAGCTCGTTTTGGAAATGCTTGTTGAGCACATCGAGAATGGCGCGGGCAAACCCCCACAGGAAAAACAACGACGTGACAAGGATGAAAGGAAGAAGATACTTCTTGTTGGTTAATGATTGACGGCTCATAACATGATAGCCCCACCCTTTCTGTTGTCACTGTCGAACTACCATATAAGCCTCTAACGGCAGGCAACAGAAAGGATGGGATGGTTTGGGTTAAATATGAATTACTTGGTTGGTTCTACAATTTTCCACACCAGTGCGGCCAACGCGCCTCCCACGAAGGGACCCACGATGAAAATCCACAGGTTGGCCAAGGCCGTTCCGCCTTGGAAAAGGGCCGGACCGATGGAGCGCGCGGGATTGACAGATGTGCCCGTATAGCGGATGCAAGCCAGATGGACCAACACGAGCGACAGGCCGATGGCCAGTCCGGCAAAGTTGTTGGTGGCACCGTTGGTCTTCGATGTGGCGCCCAACACGACAAGCACAAAGACACACGTGAAGACGATCTCTGCCAGCAAGCCGCCAAAAGCCGTCACATTCACGCCGGCCTCATTGACTGCCTGTAGATCATTGGCACCTGTGCCCGTCAAGCCGGCGGCCTGCGTGAGGGCGTAGAGAACGGCTGCACCCAAGAAACCGCCAATGACCTGGAAGACCATGTACAGGCCGGCCTCCTTGGCCTTCATGCGACCACTGAGCAACACGCCCAACGTGATGGCTGGGTTGATGTGGCATCCCGATATGCCTCCTATGGTGTAGGCCATGGCCACTACTGACAGGCCGAACGCAAGGGCGGTTCCCACCACCGAAGCTTGATTGGCGACAGGGTCGCAGCCCAATGAGACTGCAGCTCCGCAACCCATCAACACGAGCACCATCGTGCCCACCATCTCTGCTAAATACTTTTTCATAAGCTCTATAGTTTAGGTTCTATTTGTCCATAACTTAGATTAATAACGAGCACAGTCACTCTTTATTATAAGGTGGAGACTAAAAAATCAGCTTTGCTCCTCCAAAATTTGCCTCAAGAGGTAAGTGGCATTTTGATTGCGCGCCACTCCGGGTGTTACCTTATAAGAGTAGGTGACACGATCGCCCAACCCTATTTCAAAACAATAGTTGTGGAAACGGGCGGGAAAACGGTCGGCCATCTCCGAGAGCTTCAGGTCGTGCGTGGCGATGATGCCTGCCACTTGCTTCTGGCTGATGGCCTCAAGAAACATGCGGCTGCCACTGAGCTTGTCGGCAGAGTTGGTGCCTTTCAGAATCTCATCAAGGATGAGGAGTGTGGGCAAGGGATGACCTGCATCGTCCAGGACCTGCCGGTCACAAAAGGCGATAAGCTGCTTGAGCCGCAACAGTTCGGCATTGAAATAACTGATGCCATGGCTGAGGTCGTCGGTGGTGCGCATGCTGGAGAAGAGCTTGAAACGGCTGACAGCCAACCGCTCGGCAAACACAGGCATACCTGTCATCGCCAACACGTAGTTGACACCAATGGCTCGCAAGAAGGTAGACTTGCCTGCCATGTTGGCCCCCGTGACGATGTAGAAGTTGCGGTCGTCAATGCGGAAGTCGTTGCGCACGGCCTTACCGCCCAGGAAGGGATGCCACAAGCCTTGCGCCTCATAAGTGAGCGTGCTGCCAGGCACCCAATGGGGCCACACCGTCTGGGGATGGTTGTGTCGAAGGGTAGCCACCGTCACCTCCACATCTTTCCGCACCACACGTTTCAGCCAAGCTTCCACCTCATCGGCACCCTGCCTACGCCACAAGACAAAACGCCTCACGGCATGGACGTCACTCACATAGAAGGCATCGGTAAGCAACAAGCCGAGGATGTTGCCACGCTTGTCAAGGTCATCGAGCAGGCGCTTGAGCCTTTGAAACGACGGCACAGGCGTCGGCGACAGAAGGCTCACCACCTCCATGAGTTGACGCAACTGGTCATGCAATTGGTCGAGCGCACTTCCGATACGGCGCAACGGGCCATTGCACAGGGCGTAAGCGGCAAAGAACTGGAGCGTGCCCCACCACATGGGCAACATGGCGCTGACCTTTCCCATTGCCGCTAAGGCAACACTGGTCAGAAACGCCACCACATCCATCCACACCAGCACACGCACCCAAACAGACGAAAACGCAGAAGCGACAGGCAGATGGCGGACAGCCTCAAGCGAACGGGCGATAGCCTCGGTGTCTATCTTTCCCCTGGCGCCTCTTGCGATGAATGACATGCGGAACGTCTCGTCTGCGGCCAACCGGTCGATATCTTCGGGCGAAGCCGACAAGGGATGCAGGTCGCATAGGTGACGGGCCAAAGCGTCGCTGCCACCTGTGGCCACCGTGCGGCAGATCCGTTGGTAGAGGCTGTCAGGCCCGAATAGGTCTAAGTCATAGCTGAACGCATGGTGCGGATTGACGTAACGCGTCCCCGCGTCAAACGCCTCGTAGTCGCCACGCTGGGCCCGGGCCTCACGGTCATAGACGGTCTGCAAGTCTTCAAGATGGCGGATGCGGGTGTCGTTGCGCACATCGAGCCGGCGCAACACCACATAGCCGGCCAGCGAGACCAGCGCAAGAACGGCGGCCGCCATGCGCCATCCCGTCTGCGTGACGCCGGCCAACGAGGCCATAAACGCCACGAAGAGGATGACTTCGGCCACGACAAAGCCTCGGCCACGGTTACGCAGCGACTGCGCCTGCTGACCATACGACTGTGCTTTCCGCTGATAGGAATGTTCAAGTGTCATATATTTCTGTGCGTGTTAAGGTGTTTGGCGTATTTCGCTTTCAGGCAAGAGGACAGCGCCCTCCTGCTTCATGCCATCCATCATGATGCGCAATGGATGGCCGAAGCGCACATGGCGCACCCATTGGGTCTCCTCCACCGCAGGCATCCGGTCAAGAAGTTCCTTGCGCAGCAGCCCGCCCTCACCGGGATGATTGGTGTCGATGGTGAAATAACCCACGCCGAACGATGTAAGGTTCTGGAAGAAATGGGTGCCCTGACTGGGGTCAACACGATAGTTGCGTAGCACCACCTCGACGATGGCACGCGCCGCTGAGATGTTGGGCCACTTGATGGGCACGCCGAGCCAAGGGTCACTGGAGCCCCAACGGCCTGGCCCGATGAGCACATAGTTGCGTCCCTCATCGAGAAAGTGGCGGTTGATGCGTTCGATATCCGAAGCTACCGAGGGATTGTTCATCGCCGAGAACTGGTCGTCGTATTTCACATACACCACGTCCGTCACGTCATCCACGATGCCATGTCCCAGCGAGTTGTGACAGCGCAAGAGGCAGTCGGCATCGGGAATGGCCGCCACGTCTTCCACCAATGTCTGCTTGGAGTCGACGATGGGACGGATCTGCAGGAGGTAGAAGTCGCCTGTCTTGTCATCGTTGAGGTTGCAGGCGAACTCAATCTCCACAGGACGTCGCATGGCCTCAGCGCCATACTTCATCGACATCTGCAAGATCTGTGGCAAGGGGAACACATCGTGCTGCAGCACACCGCAGAAGGAGATGACCTTGCGCCCGCCCTCGTAGAGGCCATCGCGGATGACCTGGTCGTAGGGGTCGAAGGTGGAGGCGATGTATCGCAAGGAGCCATCCTTGTCGGCCTCCTTCACCTTGAGCTTGAGGATGTTGAAGCCGTCATCGACCTTGAAGTCGGAGCCCACATGTTTCATGTCAAGCGCATAGAATCGCGTCTGTGTCTCGCGCAGGGCCATCTCCATCTCGCTCATCTGCAGCACCTGTCGGGGATGGTAGGGCGACACGCGGAGGGTCTGCCCGCCATCGACAATATACTTGCCCAAGCCCAGGGCCAGCGAGGCGATGCCTTCCTCGGCGGTCTCGTCGCCGATGGGGTAATAGTTGAGGCTGCGCAGCACTCCTGAGATGTTGGGATAATAGTGGTCGCCATAGGTCTTGCCCACCACCTCCTGCAGGATGACGGCCATCTTCTCCTGGTCGATGACGTTGCTCGTGGCGGTCATGTAGGCCTTCGAGTCGCGATAGTACACCGAGGCGTAAACGCCCTTGATAGCGGCCGCCAACATCTGGAGCATCTCGTACTTGTCCTCAAGGTAAGGAATCATGTAGGTGCTGTAGATGCCTGCAAAGGGCTGGTAATGACTGTCCTCAAGCAGCGAACTGGAGCGGATGGCGATGGGGCTCTTCGTGGCTTCGAAGAAGGTGAAGAAGTCGTCGATGTAGCTGTCGGGCAACTGCGCCTTGAGGAAGTGCTGGAGGATGACATCGTCGGGGGCGTCGCTCAGGGCGATGTCGTAGAGGTTGTTGTGTTCCATGAACTGGTCGAACACATCGGTGCAGAGCACCACGGTCTTGGGTATCTGCACCGTGGCCCCCGTAAACTGGTTGAACTGGGGATGGGTCTTCACCACGTTGTCGAGGAAGGCCAGACCACGGCCCTTGCCTCCCAGCGAGCCCTCGCCGATGCGGGCGAAATGGGCATACTTGTCAAACTTGCCGCGGTCGAAGACTGCCACCACGCCAATGTTCTTCATGTGGCGATACTGCACGATGGCATCAAAGATAATCTGGCGGTGCGCATCAACATCCTGCAACTTGTGCCAGGTGACATGCTTGAGGAAGTTGGACACGGGGAAGATGGCGCGCGCTGTGAGCCAGCGGCTCATGTGGTTGCGCGAGATGTGGTAGAGCATGGAGTCACGCGGTATCTTGAAGATGTTGTCCTGCAGCTCCTTCAGGGTCCGTATGCGCATGATTTCAGCATGGGTCTTCGGGTCGCGGAAGATGAAGTCGCCAAAGCCCATGTGTTCCTCCATGAGGTGGCGCAGGTCGACGCTGAGCATCTTGGAGTTCTTGTCGACAAAGCGGAAGCCTTCTTGCTCGGCGCGTTCCCGGTTGGCGGCCTCGGAGCTTTCCATGATGAGGGGCACATACTCGTCCTCGCGCCGGATGGCCTCCAGCAGTTTGAAGCCTGCCTCCGGGTCTTTCTCGACCGACGAGGCGCCGGCACCCACAATCTGCGAGCGCTTGGTGGCATGCAGGGGAAACCGCACATCGCTGATCACGCCCAGGCAGTTGTCCTTGTGGCGTTCGTAGATATCCATGGCCTCATCGTAGTTGCGGGCCAGCACTACCTTGGGCCGTCCACGCATGCGCAGGTTGGCGGCGTGGCGGTTAAGCGCCTCGGTGGCGAAGTTCTGGCTCTGCTTGAGGATATAGCTATAGAGGTTGGGAAGGATCGAACTGTAGAAGCGGATGCTGTCTTCCACCAGCAGGATCATCTGCACGCCAGCCTCCTGAATGTCGTGTTCGAGGTTCATCTTGTCCTCGATGAGCTTGATAATCGACATGATGAGATTGGTGTTGCCCAGCCAGCAGAACACATAGTCGAAAATGCTGAGGTCTTCGTCTTGCATACGGCGCGTGATGCCATGGGAGAAGGGGGTGAGCACCACGCAGTGAATCTCGGGAAACTTGCCCTTGATGGCGCGCGCCACGGTGAAGGCGTCGTTGTCGGCGTTGCCGGGCATGCAGATTACCAGGTCTATCTTCATCGTGGCAAGCACTTTCTCCGCTTCGGCAATGGTCGACACCTGTGTGAACGTGGGCGGATAGCGCAAGCCCAGCTCCATGTACTCATTGAAGATCTTCTCCTCCACGCGGCCGTCGTCCTCGAGCATGAATGCGTCGTAGGGGTTGGCCACGATAAGCACGTTGTAGATGCGGCGCATCATCAGGTTGACGAACGTCACGTCTTTCAGTATAAACTTGTTCCACTCCTGTGGGATTTGACTCTCCATGTCGTATTGTGTTAGGTTGTTATAGGCTTCACTCTGCAAATATAGCTCTTTTTCTCAAGGAGGCCATGATTTTGCAAAGAATAATTTGCATCAGTCTCCATTATTGAACTTGCGTCTACTTTTCCTATCAACAATTATAGGTGGGTTCTATAAATTAGCTTTAGCAGATTTTAAGGCTCTTTTTGAGGTCAGTGCGTCAGCGAGTGAGGAAGTATAGCGAGCTATACGACCGAACAAGTTGGCGGTCTGCGCCGATAAGAGGTCAAAAGATAGCAAAACGTAACCTTTCATCATACATGTTTTTGGGTGTTAATTTATAGAACCCACCTATAGATAACTGAAGTTTCCCACCCCTCTATTATCAGAGAGTGAGCACTAAACAAAAATCCCAACTCTCTGAAAGAAAGAGCATTTAACGTTTACATACTCACAAAGGACATCAAGCAGTCTTCGGATGCAGTCCAACATTCGATTCCACAAGGTGAGATCCCTTACATCGCTCTCCATGTTGACAAAAAGCTCCCCCATGGTCTCGTATTCGGGAAATCGTTTCTCCATTGCCATGACGATGTATGTCAGGAAGCATATTGTACAGTCAGCGATCTGTCCGTCAAGGTCACGTCCCTGATAGCCTCCCAATCCGAGGTACAGCTTTGCCTCCTTGTTAACCCACATTGCAGCTATACATCATGTAACTCCAATTGTCTGCTGCAATGGCAACTTGAAACTCCCTGCGACACCTTGGCTATTTGCGGGGCACCGGCGCACGTTTGCGCACACAAATCCTAAAGAATATCAAAATGCAAGATTGAGCGTTAAAATATCTGCTATTCATTTGGAACTTGCCGGAGAAAAGACTATATTTGCGGTGTCATTCATAACAAAATGACAAACGGCTGGAGTCATCCAACCTTAGGAACCTTTAAAACTATAACCTGCGGCAAGTGGGCGCAAACCCACAAACCCATAGAACGATTACTACTATGGAAGTTGAAAAAATCATGCAACAACTGGAGCGCAAGCATCCAGGTGAGTCTGAGTTTCTTCAGGCTGTTCGCGAAGTGCTCATCTCGGTGAAGGATGTCTACAACCAGCATCCGGAGTTTGAGAAAGCCAAGATTATGGAGCGGATGGTGGAGCCCGAGCGCGTCATCACCTTCCGCGTGCCTTGGGTAGACGACAAGGGCGAGGTGCAGGTCAACATCGGCTACCGCGTGCAGTTCAACAGTGCCATAGGCCCGTACAAGGGCGGCCTGCGCTTCCATGCGTCTGTCAACCTAAGCATACTAAAGTTCCTGGGCTTCGAGCAGACCTTCAAAAACGCCCTGACGACCCTGCCCATGGGCGGCGGCAAGGGCGGTTCCGACTTCTCGCCCCGCGGCAAGAGCGACGCTGAGATCATGCGGTTCTGCCAGAGCTTCATGCAGGAGCTATATAAATATGTGGGACCGGAGATGGACATCCCCGCCGGCGACATCGGCGTGGGCGGACGTGAGATCGGTTACCTCTTCGGCCAGTACAAGCGACTGACCAGCATGTTCCAGGGTGCCACGCTCACGGGCAAGGGACTGGAGTATGGCGGCAGCATCCTGAGGCCTGAGGCCACAGGCTACGGTGCCCTCTACTTCGTGCACCACATGCTCGACACGCAAGGCATCGACCTCAAGGGCAAGACCATTGCCGTCTCCGGATTTGGCAACGTGGCGTGGGGTGCCGTGAAGAAGGCCACCCAGTTGGGTGCCAAGGTCATCACCATCAGCGGCCCCGACGGTTACATCTACGACCCGGACGGCATCAGCGGTGAGAAGAACGAGTACATGCTGGAGCTGCGCGCAAGCGGCAATGATGTGTGCCAGCCCTACGTGGACGAGTTCCCGGGCGCCACGTTCTTCCCCGGCAAGAAGCCGTGGGAGCAGAAGGCTGACATCTACCTGACCTGTGCCACGCAAAACGAGCTCGACGCTGCCGACGCTGACAAGATCCTGGCGCAGAAGCCTGTCTGCGTGGCTGAGGTGAGCAACATGGGTTGCACGGCCGAGGCGGTGGAGAAGTTTGTCAACGCGCACCAGCTCTTCGCTCCGGGCAAAGCCGTCAATGCGGGCGGCGTGGCCACATCTGGGCTGGAGATGAGCCAGAACATCATGCGTCTACACTGGAGCGACAGCGAGGTCGACGAAAAGCTTCACTTCATCATGAAGAGCATCCACGAGCAGTGTCGCAAGTACGGCACACAGCCCGACGGCTACATCGACTACGTGAAGGGTGCCAACATCGCCGGATTCATGAAGGTGGCCAAGGCCATGCTCGCACAGGGTATCGTGTGACGCACTGAGCCAAGAAAACAATGTATACAAGCTCAAAATATTGTGAATTATAAGGTAGTAGTTTTTTTAACCATCATAACAACATCTGGCCTTACCCCCATGCAAGCGCAAACGCATAGGGGCAAGGCCTCTTATTATTCGAAAAGGGCCACAGGGGCCCGCACAGCCAGTGGCGAGCGGCTACACCATGACAGCCTGACCTGCGCCCACCGCAACTATCCTTTCGGCACGCTGCTACGGGTCAAGAACCTCAGCAACGGCAAGGAAATCACCGTGAAGGTCACCGACCGTGGCCCCTACGGCCGCGGCCGCATCATCGACCTGAGCTATGGGGCTGCACGCGAGTTGGGCATGCTCTCGCAGGGCGTGAGCATGGTGGAGGTGAAGCGTGTGGACGGCCCCAACCCGCCCTACCGCATGGACGACGAGACGGAGCGCGGACTACCCGACTTCGAGTTTGACTTCTCCAAGGCGGCCTACAGTTTCATCAAGGACTGGAAGGACGACGAGGAGGTGGACAAGGGCCTGACCAAGGAAGAGGAGATGGTGAGGAAGAAGATGCCCACCCAGAAACAGGCGCAGGAGAAACGGCAGAAGATCCTGGCCAAGAACGCCCCTGCCGCCACCGGCGAAAGCAAGGAGGAGCACCAGGCCAAGGAGAGCGTGGGCAGCCATAAGGCTGTGGCAGCCAAGCACGTCAGCAAGACGCCCCACGCCACCGCCAAGACGCCCCAGACTGCAAAGGCCAAGCAGCACACGGCCACCGCCAAGGAGAAGGACCCCTCGTTCTGGAGCAGTGTCTTCGACCACGTGAAAGGTTGGTTTGGCGACTAAGTGACGATGAAAAAATAACTTGGTACGATTTGAGAGAGAATTCTATCATATGCAGAGATGGTTCCAGCCTCATCTTTTTGGCTCTTTTCCTCCCTCTCATCGGTCGTATAGCCCGCTATACTCCCTCTTTGAGTGAGAAAAATAGCTCAAAAATATGAGGCTCAAATCATACCAATTTATTTTTTCACCGTCACTAAGTGGGGGCGAAACAGACGGCGTCCGGCAAATGGACCATGCAACAAACGAAAAAACATAAACAGAAAAGAAGTGAAACGGAAAAGAACCTTGAAGGACTGGGTGATCGCCACCCGGCCCTGGTCGTTCCCCGCATCGGTCATGCCCATATTGATCATGTGGGGATTTTTAGCGTACATGGGAAAACACGGAACAGATGTCAACTGGACAAACGCCTTGCTGTGCTTGCCCTTGCTGGTCATGGCTCATGCGGGCGGCAACATGGTGAGCGACTACTATGACTACACACGGAAGGTGGATCTCAAGGACAGTCCCAACGGCGTGACATGGATCTACGACGGCACATTCGCGGCCAAGACCATCCTCCGCTATGGCATCTGCCTGCTGGTGCTGGCCTTGCCCATCGGCCTCTATCTCCTGGCCCACTCGTCGTGGACGGCGCTGTGGATTGGTGTAGCGGGCATGGCGCTGGCCACCCTCTATCCCCAGATGAAGGCTCACGCCCTGGGCGATCTCAACATCCTCGTCAGTTTCGCATTGCTGCCTGCCTTCGGAACAGCCTATGTCGCCACAAACCAATACATGCCGGAGGCGCTGTTCACCATCTTGCCACTCGGGTTGCTGACGGTGGCCATCCTCCACGCCAACAACACGCGTGACATCGACAACGACAAGCGGGCGGGCCTGGCGACGCTCAGTGCCGCCATTGGTCTGGAATGTGCCAAGAAGGTGTATGTCGGCGAACTGGCACTGCCCTTTGTGCTCACGTTGGTCTACACCGCCATGGGAGGCGCACCATGGACATCGCTCATCGTGGTGGTGGCGTTGCCCCTGGCCCTGCGCAACATCAGGACCTTGCTGGGCGCACGGCACGACAAGGCCCACATGGGCATCGCCACACTCGACAAGGACAGCGCACAACTGCAAATGACATTCGGCGTGCTCTGCGCACTCGGTTACCTGATGGGAGGATGGATAGGATGAAGGACATGAAGCAGATGAGCAAGACATGGAGCGCGGTGAGCGTCGCCGCTCTGCTGTGGTTTGTCATGTTCTCACCATGGACCGCAACACACATCAACTTCTGGTACACCATGACGGCATCCGCCTTGGTGCTGACCACACTGGCTTGCCTGTGGTGCAGGGAGTGGACGCACGACGTGAGCTTCTCCTGGAGAAGCGTCGGTGCCGGCGCAGCCATCGCCTTCGTGCTGTGGTGGGTGTTCTGGACGGGTGACAAGGTGTCGCAGTGGATGTTCAGTTTCGCCAGGCCGGAGGTGAACATGATCTACGACATGAAGTCGGGCACGTCGCCTGAGGTCATCGCCCTGCTGCTGCTCGCCGTCATCGGACCGGCGGAAGAGATCTTCTGGCGGGGGTTCGTACAGCGTCGCATGATGGCCCGTTGGGGGCGCAACTGGGGCTTCGTGGCGGCCACGGCCTGCTACACGCTGGTGCATGTGCCGTCACTCAACTTCATGCTGGTCGTGGCTGCGGCCGTGGTGGGCGGTTGCTGGGGACTGATATACAGGTTCTGCCCCAAGAGCCTCACGGCACTCATCATCTCACACGCCATCTGGGATGCCTGCGCCTTCGTCTTGTTTCCCTTTTGAACCGGTTCGGTAAGGCCTGCACCTATCGCCCAGCCCCTGTGATCCCTTCGTATCGCAGCCTCTCCACAGAGGGATGACTATCAACCGGGTTAACCCCAACGCAAGGGGCTCATCACTCCAAATGCCGGAAGACTCAAACAATCTGCCAAGTATGCTTGTAGACGTGACGGAGGGCATGTTCGGGCGACCGCACAAACTCGCTCTCATCGCTCACCGAGACGCTGACCGTGTGGGGCGCAGGCTCACCGGCCCGGGGTCTACGAAGCCGGAAGCGCTTGCCGCCCACCTGTGCCACGCGCCCGTCCACACGCCAGACGATGAGCGTGTGGCCGCCACGGGCCTCCAGCAGCTCCGCCAACCTGAACCGAAGGGAAGAGTGGCGGCCCGGCGGAAAGGCCAACACGCTGTCGGCAGGCGTCACCGCCCCTATCGGATTGCATAGCTCATGCAACCGCTCCACAAGGGCCTCGCGGCAGACAGGGCAGAAGGCTCGGCCCAGCACTTGCATCTTGCAATAGGCACCGCCTTGCGTGGCCTCCGTGGGCTTGTACCATCGCGCTGCTTCCGGAGTGCCCTGGTAAGGATAGATGCCCACTCCCGGCTCGTCGAGCCAGCGACGCCAGCGCACGGTAGTAGGCTGGCTGTCATGGGTCATGTTGGGCAGTTCGTCGAAGAAGTCGTCACCGGCAAAATACTCGTCGGCCAGGTTGCCGAACATATGGGCAAACTCATGGACAAACACCTCGCGGCTCTGACGGTTGCGCGTAGCCAGGAGGATGTCGCCACCCATTCCCCCATACTCGTCGGTGTTGGAGAGGATGCCGGCCAGGTGACAACGGGGCGCACAACGGTGGAGGATGCGCCGGAGCCCCCGATAATTGCCACACCCCATCAGGCGATGGATGCCGTCGAGGTCGAGCGAGAGGCGGAAGTAGGTGTCGCGCTGCTGCAGGGGCAAGGGACTGTGCTCGGGACAAGCCCGTGTGCCGTCGGGAAGGCGCACGCCGGGGTGGCTGATACCGCGCTCACGGGAGACGACGGCAATGGCGTAGAGGTTGAAATAACTGCGATAGCGGTCGAAGGGCGACGTGTGAAACAGGTAACCGAAACAACGGCGCGCATCTCTCAAGAACTGCGCTTGGTCAGCGCGCGTGTAGCCGTCGCCGAGCAGCACGAAGTCGATGGCATGGCGGCCATGATAGGCCAGCGTGTCCACCCGCATACTGTCGGCCGAAACGGCATGGGCGGCAAGCAACGGCAGACAGGAAAGGAACAGGATGGACAGCAGTCGCTTCATGGGAGAAGCAAAAAGCAGGAGGGCCGTGCAAGCGTCAACAGCACTTGCACGGTCCTCCTGCAACTGGATATAGGCCCTTGTCATGCGTCTCGGGCTTATTTGACCGTCGGGATGTTAAACTCGGTGACCTTGGAGATGTGGGTGTTGCCCTGGATGACGCTCACGCAAAATTTTGCCGTGCCGTTCTTCAGGCGGTTGTCGGCCTTCACCATGGCCGTGTAGCGGATGCCCTTGCCCGGCGCTATCTGCTCTATGTGCATGTTGGGCGACACGAACAGGTGCTTGTTGCCGGTAGCCTCAACGACAGTGGGCTGCACATCGAAAACAGGCTGACTGCCGCGGTTCATCACTTCGAAGATAATCTTGCAGAGCTCACCGCGCTGGATCTGGCCGTCTTGGTTGTCATCCACGAAACGGGCATTGACTATCTCTATGACGGGCGTGTACTTCAGGCCCTGCGCCAGCTCATCCACACCCGACTGGAGGGGCATCGTGGTCTCGGGCTGCTGGGCGGTGTAATCGCCTGTGTAATCGCTCGAACTAAAATCATAGATACGGTCGTCGCCACTGTTGGAGGCGTCAAAACCACTGCCATAGTTGGCTGAAGCCGCGGTGTCACGGGCCACAGGCTGCGCTCCGCCGTTGCCCAAGGTGGTAGGGGCACCGGCCTGCTGACGGGCCTGGCGGGCCGCGGCGCGTGCAGCCTTGTCACGCTTATACTGGTCGAGCTCGGCCTGCTGCTTCTGGTCTTGCGCGTGGCCGATGGCTCCGCCGATGATGGCTCCGCCGGCCATGCCGACGATGGTGCCTATGTCTGATCCTCGAGGGCCCTGGGCAATGCCGCCAATGGCCGAACCGAGAATGCTACCCAACGAGGAGCCGGTGTATGCGCCAGCTGCCATATTCGTGTCACAGCTGCCCAGCAAGAGCACAGCTGCCGACAACGCCACTACCATAGTCTTTTTCATCTTCTATCGCTTATCTTAATATGCGTCAAGGGAAGGGCTGGCTGACGGGTGTCCTGTAGCGCGCCTCATCCCACAACACTTTATCAAGTGCAAAGTTATAACATTCCCACAAAAGCGCAAGGCTCATTTCCCTAAAAAGGCATAGGGATTTCCCCACACAAACTACAAGAGCAAGCGAGCGGTCAAAGAAGGAAAATGGTCTCATCGCCGCAGACATTGCGCATCTTCAGGCCAATTCCGTTCATACAAACAGTTTGCGCGGATTTTCTTCGTTCATCCGTTATGTCATGATTTTTGGTCGAAAAGTTTATCGCGAAATGTAGTTGAAATAGAGCGCGAAAATGGCGTTTTTTGTCGGTCGCACTGAGATTTGCGTGGGGTAATTTTGCGATAAAGGGTATTTTATGTTGCGATAAAGGGTATATCGCGATGCGATTAAGCGTTAATCGCATCATGATAAAGGGTATATCGCAACGCGATAAAGGGTATTCTTTGATGAAAAGTATTTACTTTTTAAACTGAATAAATACTTGTGTTTTATAAACGGCTAATTATCAGCCGATTACGAAAAGTGCCGAAAATTCGCGTATTTCGGCCAAAATATTTCTTCGCCGCAAATAATCGCTGTTTTTTTATATACATTGTCCTCTTTATTCAATGTGCACCAGTCGCAGTTCTTTATGACGACTGAACCTTCCGGTGTGCCTATGGAACAATGAGGGACGGGAGACTTGTGTCGCTTATGCGACCTGCGCTCTGCTATGCCGCTTGCGCGGGCTGACAGCCCAATTCATACATAGTCCAGGGCAAGCGAAGCGACACCCTGGGTAAATGCGATGTGTGCCAACGTCCTGTTGTAAGGACAAAAGTATAAAACGCAATGGTCTCTTCACCGCAAATCCGGGAAGAACCCCAAAAATGGCTCTGCGGACTTGGGCTTTCCAAAAATAAATGGTAACTTTGCGAACGGATGGATGCCAAGCCGCAAGCAAGGCGGAATTCCAAATCTTATGGGTTAAAATAATAGCGTTTGCTGTTTATTCGAAAAACGTTCAGGAAACTTGGCGGTGGAAAGAATGCGCACAGAATAAACAAGTGAATGCCTGCGATAGCGTGGGCGTTCAACTTGTCTGTGCACATGGGTTTCCGCCAAGTACCTCTGAACGTGGAAAGGTTGCAATGTCCACGTTTTACATTAGGTGCTTGGCGGAAATTCTCGTTTTATAAATGAATAACAAGCAGTCGCATTAAAACTATCTAAAAGCTTTAATGCCATGGCAAAATCATTGATCGAGGAGCTTCCTCGCATAGCGAGCGAAGGTCGTCAAGAGGCTCAGCGCATCATTTAGCGGCTGAGCAGCGGCACACGCATTGGATTGCAAACCAATGAGCTGGTGCTGCCACGCAAAGATGTCTCGGGATGTTTCCGAGGACAGGTACCTAACATTCCCAACGCCTTCAGCGCCGCCCTTAACGGGGGCGAATGGATGAACCGGCTCATCTATGGCGACAACCTGCTCGTCATGCAAGCTTTGCTGGCCGGCGATCCGCAGACAGGATTGCCTTCGCTTCGTGGTAAGGTCGACCTCATCTATATTGACCCGCCGTTCGACTCGAAGGCGGACTATCGAACTAAAATCAAATTGCCTGGAGTTGATTTACAGCAGAAGCCAACTGTTATAGAGCAATTCGCCTATGCAGATACTTGGGAGGAGGGAACAATCTCTTATATGAAGACACTTTACCCTCGCCTCATTATAATGAAAGAACTTCTTTCAGAAAAAGGAGCTATTTATGTGCACATTGATTGGCATATAGGTGATTACGTAAAGCTCATGCTCGATGATATTTTTGGTAAAGAAAATATGAGAAATGAAATAATATGGTGCTATAAAACAACGCTTAAGTTATCTTCAAATGCATTTGGAAAAGATCATGACACTATATATTTGTATTCAAAAAGTAATCTTCATGAAATACATCCTGATAGAAAAGATTTTCCAGCAAGTGAAAGCACATTGAAAAGATGGGGAAAATATGCAGATAAAAATGGATTTGTCAGTAATAAGCATTTTGCAGGAAGCAAGTCAACCATAATTAATACAGATGACGAAAGTAAGGGATTTTCTATACTAAATGGAATTCCTCGTGATTGGTGGGAAATATCTGCAAATGTTTCCAAAGGAAATACAGAAGAAGTCTCAGCTGGTAAATATGCCACTCAAAAGCCTGAAGCTCTTCTCGAGCGCATCATCAAAGCCTCCTCCAACGAAGGCGACCTGGTCTGCGATTTCTTCGGCGGTAGCGGCACAACAGCGGCCGTCGCCGAGCGCTTGGGCAGAAGATGGATTACCTGCGACCTGGGCAAACCTGCCTCACTCGTGATGCGCAAGCGCTTCGTCGACCAAGAGGTGAAACCTTTTCTCTATCAGAGCATCGGTGACTATCAGAAGGAGGCGTTCCACAACAACAAGAAACTGCGCCGCGTGGGCGACCTCTCACAGGTGGTCTTGGGGCTCTTCGGTGCCCTGCCCTTCTCGCCCGAACAGGTGAGCGCACGCAACTTTGGATATGTGAAGGGGACGCGCACGCTGGTGATGGTGGACAGCCCAAACCGACTGACCACGGCCGCCACCGTACGCCGTGCCGTGGAGGCCAAGGCTTCGCTGCTGGGTGGCGACTGGGACAAGGTGGTGGTGCTGGGATGGAACTTTGCCTTCGACATCTCACAAGCCATCGAAAAATACAAAGACAGCCATGTGGAGGTGCTCGTCATTCCGCCCGACCTGCTCGACAAACTGTCGAAGAAGGGCTACAAGAAGCTCATCACCGACAAGGCCGTGCGCTTCTCCTCGCTCCAATACTTGGTGGTCAACCCCGTAAAGGTAACCCTGAACGGCAACGGCGAGGATGAGCTCGACATCAGTCTCTGCAACTATGTGCTCCTCTCACCGGACAACATCCCTCTTGACGACAAGGCCAAGGCGGAGCTCCAACAAGTGATGGAGAAAGACCCGCTGTCGCTCATCGAGTATTGGAGCATAGACCCTGACTATGACGGCGAGACTTTCCGCAGCACCTGGCAGGACTATCGCGAGAACACTGACAACGACAGCACCCCACTCCACTGTGTGAATGCCACACGACTGGTAGTGCCACACAAGGCGGGGCGCAAGGTGTGTGTCAAGGCGGTCGACGTGTTCGGATTTGAGAGCCAGGTGGTGCTCAACTTGAACGACAACTCCAAAGACTGATGGCGATGACAACAATCAATCCGAACAACATATCCCTGGAACTGGCACGCCGATTGGCTGACAGGGTGAACGCCGCTTGGCAGAGTGGCGAAATGATGCAGAGGGTGACACCCACCACGGCCTCGCTCTTGAGCTATTGGTTTGGCGAGGGGTTCTGCGAGCAGCGCGTGCGCAACTTCCATGAGGGGCAGCGACAGGCCATCCTCAACATCATCTACCTGCACGAGGTGCTGGGCGAAACCCAGGTGCTCGACGCTTACGAGAAGGTGATCCCTGACCTGATGGACCGTGCCGACCTGAGCCAACTGGCTAAGCATAAATACCAGTTTCCAAAGTATGCCGTGAAGATGGCCACGGGCACCGGAAAGACGTGGGTGATGCACGCGCTCATCATCTGGCAGATGCTCAACGCACGCCACGAGGACGCCTCGTGCGGCCGGTTCACCCAGCGGTTCCTGGTGGTGGCGCCGGGCTTGATCGTCTATGACCGTCTGCTCGACGCCTTTTGTGGCAGGAAGAAGCGTGACGAGGACTATCGAGACCCACAGACCAACGACTACTACATGAATCAGGAGGTGTTCATCCCGGAGCGTTATCGTGACGAGGTCTTCTCGTTCATCCAAAACAATGTGGTGACCAAGGAGGATGGCATCGGACGGAAGGCTACGGGCAACGGCATGATAGCCCTGACCAACTGGCATCTCTTCGAAAACCAAACGGAAGACAGAGAAAAGGATGACACGGAGGATTCAAGCACGCTGACGCCTACGGAAATCGTCAACGGCCTCTTGCCCGTGCGGCCCGGCAAGTCGGCCGGCAACGACCTCGGCGCACTCGACCGCCGGGCACTGGGCGGCACGGAGCTGGAGTATCTCGCCGGACTGCCGGACCTCATGGTCATCAATGACGAGGCACACCACATCCATGAACTGAAACGGGGTGGCGAGACCGAGGAGGTGGAGTGGCAACGGAGTCTCAACAGCATCAGCTCGACCAAGGGAGACCGCTTCATGCAGGTAGACTTCTCGGCCACACCGTTTGACACCAGGGGAACAGGCGACAAACAGACAAAGATATTCTTCCCGCACATCGTGGTAGACTTCGACTTGCCGATGGCCATGAAGCAAGGGCTCGTGAAACTGCTTCTGCTCGACCGACGGCAGGAGCTCACCGACCTGGAGCACCTCGACTACAACGCCGAGCGTGACGAACAAGGCAACGTGGTGGGGCTAAGTGAGGGGCAACGCATGATGCTGCGGGCTGGACTGACCAAACTGCAACGGCTGGAAGAGGAATTTCTGAAAACCGATGACACCAAGAATCCGAAGATGCTCATCGTGTGCCAAGACACCTCTGTATCACCTTTCGTGGAAGAGTTTCTGAAGTCGGAAGGGCTGAAGGATGAGGACGTGGTGACCATCGACTCCAACAAACAGGGCGAAGTGGGCGACGAGGAATGGAAGGAAATCAAAACGAAGCTCTTCGACATTGATCGGTACAAAAGGCCCAAGGTAGTTATCTCTGTGCTGATGCTCCGAGAGGGCTTCGATGTCAACAACATCTGTGTGCTGGTGCCTCTCCGCTCTTCGCAAGCGCCCATCCTGCTGGAACAACTGGTGGGCCGTGGTCTGCGCCTGATGTGGCGGGAACCCGACTATACCGACGTGAAGCGCGAAGACCGCCTGCGCGTGTTGAAGTTACACAAGCCGCCTACAACCTATATTGACACGCTCTCCATCGTGGAGCACCCAGCCTTCATCAAGTTTTATGACAACCTGCAGGAGCAAGGCCTGGTGGCCACCGACGAGGGAGACGTCGGAACGGGAGGAGCCACGGGCGACATCATCACTGTGGGCCTGCGTGACGATTATGAGGATTATGACTTCATGTGGCCGCTCATCCTGCATGACGCCGAGGAGGAACTGGAGGATGCGGAGATCGACCTGGATGACCTGGAGCCTTTCACGATGTATCCGTTAGACTTGCTGCGCAAGTTCCTGGCCAAGGAGGGCGAGACGTTCGTGTCACAGGAATCGCTCACGAAGACCCTGTTTGGCAAATACAAGGTGACTGCCAATCTCTTCGATGCAAGCGGATACAATGAGTACCTGCAGAAGTTGCTGCGGGTGGTCACACTGCGCTTTGAGAACTGCCGCCGACAGGGCTTCCCCACCCTGCAGGTCAACGAGGCGCAGACCGTAAGGGTGATCGACTGGTACATCAGGACGCGCCTCTTCGGCCAACCCTTCGATCCTTTCCATGGCAGCGACTGGAAGATTCTCCTGGCCAAGGACGGCATCGTGACCAAGCACATCGTGGAACAGGTGGCCGTAGCCATATACAAGCTGCAAAACCGTCTGACGATTGTCAAGGCTGAAGTGGCCCACACGCCCTTCTCTTCCTTGCAGGCCATCAAGATGAGAGAGAACTTCTCCCTGGAACTGCACAAGTGCATCTATCCCCGCCTGGGCTACCCCTCACACGGCGGTGGACTGGAGAAAGCGTTCATGGAGTTTCTTGACAGGGACGCAGAGGTGGAGCGGTTTCTGAAAATCAATGAGTCTGGCCACTACTTTGCCATCATCTTTTATGTGCGCAAGGATGGGCTCATGGCCACTTATCACCCGGACTTCATCGTGGCAACGGCAGAGAAAATCTATCTGATAGAGACCAAGGGGGATGACAAGGTGAACGACCCTAACGTGAGGCAGAAGCAGACTGCCACTCTCGAATGGATCAAGAAAATCAACTCGCTGACAGCACAGGAGAGAATGTACAGGACATGGGAATATGCGCTGGTAGGAGAAAGTGTATTCTACTCCCTGAGCGGAAGCGGCGCCTCCATATCTGACATCTGCAATCAGTGCAAGGTGTCTTACTCGGCAGCTACGGGCAACCTCTTTGAGTGAGACATGGCGTCTTCTTGACAGCAACCAATAACAAGTACTGTACGCTAAACATTGAGGTTCCACCTCTAAATTAGGGCTGACACCGGATTCTGGTGTCAGCCCTTTGGATAACACTCCTATCAGACAAATTCGCTATCAGCTTAATTTTTCTCAATATTTTTATTACTTTTGCAAAAACAAAAGAGACAATCCACACAACTGACAAATTGCAACAATGACATGAAAAAAAAGTTTTTACTACTATTACTTTCTATTCTCACAAGCCTGTCGCTGAATGCGAAGGAGAGTGGAGAATGTTTCGTCATCCTCATCGAAAAAGCAAACGCAAGGGGACAACTTTACAATTTCTTGGACAGCAGACTCACCGGCAACGACATCAAAAGCATGTGGGATAGCGGAAAGCACCTGCTTGCAGCCAAGAACACGCGCGCTGGCTGGTTTACCGTCTGCCAAAACAAAGAAGACGGCGTTTCACAAAGCTACATCTATGACAGCTTCAAGGAAGTGAAGAAAGAAGCCGAGACGCAAGTGAACGAGCACAGGTACGTGTCATCGCTCTCCATCGGAGAGGTTAACACGAGATGGCTTTGGTGGGGGTTCTTCAACAGCATGCCTACCGTGAGCAAACAGACGATTGATATGGTCGGCTGCAAGGAACTGCCAAAATGGATGGAGAAACAGGCGCAACAGGGCATGAAAGTAACCGTGTGCTGTCGAAAATTTAGTGAGTGCGCAGTAGTGGCACATGACGGAACCGACATCGACAAGCAACAGATTTGTTTCTACAAGAATGCCGAAGAAGCATTGGAGGACATTCAAGTGAAATGGAAAGAAGGCTGGCGAGTGGGAATCATTGACGTGTCGATGATGAACAAGTATTTAATCGTTTACAACACATACCTCAAGCCTCGTGAAGGAGAACAATACATAGCATACTGTGACTCCAGAGAGAGCGCAAGAGACTTCATCAGCAAACGCACTGGCAACGGATATTACATCACACAGGTAGGCGGAGCTTACCACCCTGGCGCCACGGATGAGAACGGCAACAAACTGTCGTTTGTCGAGATCATTGGAGGATTGCTTACGACAAGCGCACAACTCTATACGGATATCAAAGGAAACAAAAACAACAACGCCGGAAGCAACAACAATGAGGAAAACGATAACACGTCCTCATGCCGGACTCAAGAAGACTATCAGCAAGAGTATGACAAATGGGCCGACAAGGCTCAGAAAACTGCCATGAAATGGTACAAGAATGGCAAGGTCGACAGTCAAAACAGCAAGCAAGGACAAATCACGGCAGGTGAGAGAAAAATCCTCAGAGGGTACCAGGAAATTATGAGAAATGTTGCTGACGGCGCTTCAAAGAAGGGATTTAGCATAAAAAGGTCGGACATTGAAAATTTCAACCCATAAGACATATTAACAAAGTATTTCAGTGACCGTCCGAAAAGAGCCGCCTTGCATATCCCATCGCATCGCTCGAAAACCTACATCTTGACGGAGGAATATCTTCGGCTGAAAACGACCTCGCTCCAAACGTGTGTAATACATCACATAGCTGCCTCGCTCCCAATGAAGCGTTTCATGACCTTGCGGGTCTTGCCAACAAAAATGTATACGCTTCCATCTGTCGGATCCAAACCAACGCTACGGACTTGACCGCACATGCCGTTTACTCCTATTCTCATGTCACTTGGATGTTGAGCCATGACAATCCGATTGCCTTCATTTAAATTGAACATGTCTTTTTTCAGGCAAAGTTCGCATGTTTCTGATCTATATGCAAGGCGGCTCATTTCGGATGGTTACGTTACGGATGGTTACCTATGGACGTAACCATCCGAAATGAGCCGTCTTGCATATATAAATAAAAAAGACTCGCAA
>ERZ808240.611-NODE-611-length-45842-cov-16.797366_pt1 | contig 45842 bp, 39 predicted proteins | sample MGYA00521084_ERZ808240 | MGnify/ENA primary metagenome ERZ808240 (study PRJEB31516, sample SAMN03275571) | gut metagenome | biome: mammalia-associated habitat; material: feces | host: Papio cynocephalus | place: Kenya | collected 2012-08-06 ...
AGGTATTCTTTTTGGTCAATCCCCTTTACTCTTTAAAGTATACAGGAAGCTCCTAAACATTCAAATAATTCATCATAGAAGCACCTTCTTTCTATTCTGGAGTATATCGTATTACACTATAAAATGTCAAGTTTTTCATTGTCATTTGAATATAATTATGCTATACTTTTGCTAAAAAGGAGCGAAGAATTATGGCGATTAAAACCACACACAATACAACCAAGATTTCCAGTATCGACCACGAGGAGCAGAGCTCTATTATCCTCAAATACGGCTCTGTCGACCGAGCAATTTACGAGGCTGAGCAGGAAATTTTCAATGGAGCAAAAACAATTTCTTTGGACAAAGCGTATACGGAATTAGAGAAAAAATATCGGGGATAATTGTAAAATATTCTTGTATGAGATTTTCTAATTCCTCAACCAAATCTCCGAACATACTCCTCCATTACCTTTCTTGTCGGCGGTGAAATTTCATCAAGATCAATTTCATCCACTGAGAAAAACCTTAGTTCTTCCATTTCGCCATCCTGCATCTTAGGCTCGCCTTCCCACTCGCTGCATAAATAGACGATTTCAAAGTTAGAAACTTCATCACCATTCGGATAAATATAGTGCGTTTCCGGGCCCGAATTTACATAAAAGAACTCCAGAGATTGTGCAGAAATTCCCATTTCCTCATACAATTCCCTTTTTGCACACTCCTCCGCATATTCGTCTATTTCAACAGAGCCACCGGCATACGCCCACTTGTGATTATCTGTTCTTTTTCCAAGTAAGATTTTCCCATTATCATCTACGCAGATTACGCTGGCGGCACATTGAATGATTGTCCTGTGTCCAACTAATTTACGCATTTCCGACATGTATCCTGTCATATTTTGCTCCTTTCCATTGCCTGCTATATCGGTCCTGAATAGTTACAATATGTGATTAAATATAATACTCCGGATATCTCGCCTGTCCTGCCGGACCGCAGCTGCTTCTGCTCATTAGTTTTCCCTCTAATTCAATTCGAACGACCTCATCATGACCGGCTTTCATGCGGTCAAGCAGTAAATATACCGCAAATTTTGCCATGTTTTCCTTGGGAAGCCGAACCGTACTTAGCATCGGAGTTGTATTTTGCGCTTCTTCAATGTCGTCACTTCCGATAATTGACGGCATATATACCGCGCTGTTAAATTGATTGAGACATCTAAGCAGGCCAATCGCAGTTATATCGTTTGCACAATAAATTGCGGTTGGCGGATCTTCCAGCTTCATAAACTTCTTCATCGCTTCAAATCCCTGCTTTTCCGTCTGTTCCACATTAAGCACGTATTCCGGATAAAAATCAATGGCGTGTTCGCGAAGCACTTCCTGATATCCTTTGTATCGAGACTCGCCTCGGCAATTACCGACATAGGCGATACGAGTATGCCCTAATTTCACAAGATACTCCACTGCTAATGCGGCAATTTTTCTGCCATCACATAGAACTTCATCCACTTCATAATTCGTTGAATTTCGGTTAATGGAAACAATATGCTTATAATATTTTTTTAGTATTTTAATTACCTTAATATTACATTTTCCAATAATGATCAGCCCTGTTTTTGACTTCTCTTTTTGCCCCGCCATTTCTTCAATAATAGGCTCGATTCTCGTCTGTTCACACTTCTTATCATCTGAAAGAAGCGACTTATACCAAAGAGAAGATAAAATACAATTATAAGCATGTATTTGTGATTCCACACATCGTAACAACTCCGCAAAAAAAGGATCTGAATTTGCCCCTTCCATTCTGGTCATTAAAATATCAACAAAATACATATTTTTTTCACTCAGTTTTCCACTTTTCAGGTTTCGAGCAGACTCATTGGGAGTGTAATTGATGTCCATCGCTATTTTCCATACTTTTTCACGTAATCCGGGTGTATTACATTTATAGTTTGGATTATTCAATATTCTTGAAACCGTCGCCGGCGAGGTTCCACTTAATTCTGCAATTTTCTTAATCGACATACTATCTCTCCTACAAAACATAGTGCTATCGTAACTATTCAGGACTCCCCCCACATTCGCATTTCGAACACTTCGTGTTCTTTTCTCGCCTTTGACAAGGCTAAAAATGCTCATATGTGGAGAGGGAGCCCTATTAGGATCTCAATGTATGGAAATCAAAGTCTCTTACGTGCAAGCACGGCGATTCATTGATTTCCATACATTGGATCCTGAATAGTTACGTGATATCATCATATTACACCTTTCAACCTACCTCGTCAATAGGAATACTTCCCGCGTTTGCGCCCAGGTATTGCTGCACGAGTTTGGTTACCTGATTCATAAATTCATCCTCCAACACAGCATTTCCCATCTCATATTTGCGGCCCAGATTTTTATATTTTCCTTCGCCGAATTTATGATATTTAAGCGGTTCATATTCCACATTTGACAAATTGCGGACAAGGCATAAAATATCTTTGATATCCTCTAAATTATCATTAAATCCCGGGATGATCGGTGTCCTGATCTTCTTGGGAATCTCCGGATAATCCGCGCACAATTTTGTCAGATTTTGGATGATCACTTGATTGCTTTTTCCGGTATAAGCAATATGTTTTTCCTCATTTAACGACTTGATATCAAACATAATATAGTCCAAATATTTTGCCGCCTCATGTAACACATGATAATCCCCATAACCACAAGTTTCTATCGCCGTATGGATCCGGCGTTTTTTAGCTTCGCGCAATAATTCGATAAGATACTCTCCATGCATCAACGGCTCTCCTCCGCTAACGGTCAGACCGCCATTTCCATGGTTATAAAAAACACTATCCTGCTCCACAATATCCAGAATTTCTCCCACACGATATTCTTTTCCAACAATTTTTAACGCTTTTGCCGGGCAGTCAGAAACAACTTCTTCCGGCGTCTTTTCGACATTAAATTCAGCGATTCCGTTTTCATTAAAGGAAACAATTTTTGACTCTTTCAGCCCCAACGAAGTAAGCGTATTCAAGCACCATCCGCAGTTTTCTTTTCCGATACATTTTTGGCAGTCATAGGAAATCTGTCGGTCAAATAATTGGGATTCCGGATTGCAGCACCATCTGCATCGAAGCGGGCATCCTTTCAAAAACACAATCGTTCGTATGCCCGGACCATCATGCAAAGAATAGTGCTGTATTTGAAATACAAAATGCTTATCATTCATCCGATCACCGCCTTCCTTACTGCGCTTTATCAGCCAACACTTTCGTGTTCTGTCCTTGCAATCAAATCATCCTGAAGATCCTTTGTCAATTCTGTAAAATATGCACTGTAACCTGCTATACGAACCAGTAAATTTCGATACTGTTCCGGATTTTTCTGCGCTTTTTTCATGGTCTCGCTGTTAATTACATTAAACTGCACATGCCATAACTTTAAATCCCGCCATGCTTTTATAAACTCAACAAGTTTTTCCGTACCTTCTTTTCCTTTTACGCAGGAAGGACTTAGCTTAATATTAATGAGCCGGCCTGCATGTTCATTACGATTAAAGTTTTTCGTTGCATAATTGGAAAGAAGCACTGCTGCCGGGCCATTGATATCCGCTCCCTGCGAAGCACTTGAACCATCTGACAATGGCGTATAGGCTTTTCTTCCGTTTGGCGTAGCACTGACTACTTTTCCAAATGGAACATGGGAAGTAAACGGAACCAGCCGCAAGTCCATATGTACGCCTAATTCGCTGCCGTATTTTGCGGTAAATTTCTGTGCCTCTAAATCAAGGAATTTTCCCAGTTCATCCGTATACGGATCATTATTTCCATAGCTTGGCGCATTGAGCAATAACTGTCGAATCGCCTCGTATCCTTCAAAATTATGTTCCAATGCTTCTTTTAATTCAGCCAAAGAAATCTTCTTGTCTTCAAAAACCAATTTTCGAATTGCCGACAAGGAATCGATAACCGTTGCAAATCCCATATATTCAAAGTAGCCCAGATCGATGCCGCCTTCGATTTTCGGTTGATGCAGATCGGTGTACGTTTCCCGGCAGAGTTTATGTAATGTGGATCCCAGCGGGGTAGCAAAATGTTCTCCACGCAGGCGGATAATTTCGTATTGTTGAATAAACGCATGCTTGATAAAATATCTTTGCTGCGCCAAAAAGGCATCGAGAACTTCCTCAAAAGAAGTAAACTCTGTGAATTCTCCCGTCTCCAATCCCAATACCTCATCGCCGTACTTCTTCATTCTGCCATTGTAAATAACCATCTCCAAAGCCGCCGCAAAATTAATATACGCATTGGGACTCGTATACGTATCACGATTTGGCATTCTTGATTCGGCACATCCGGAAACACTATAATCATAGGCTTCTTCTAATGTAGCACCTTTGGACAAAAGCAGCGGAATGACATCTTCGTCGTTTATTAATTTCGGGAATCCTTCTCCCGCCTTAATCGTCTCCACAACTTCATACAAATATTTCTTAGGGCTTCCTATATGAATTCTTGCCGCCAAATCGGGATAATTTAACGGAAATTCCCTTTTCGATTTCAATAAAATATAAGTTAATTCATTCGTGGCATCCAGTCCCTCTTTCGTCTGGCCTCCGATCGTAACCGCTTCCCAATGAGCATATCCTTCATTAAATGCGCCGCCGGTATCCGACAAATATAAGTCTATAAACTGAGCCATCGCAACCCACATGCATTCAAAAAGTTCCTGCACTTCCTCATCTGATATGATGCCTTTTTTTCGATCCTCGACGTAAAACGGATACAAATACTGATCCATTCTTCCGTTTGAAATAATGGTTCCCGTTTTTTGTTCTACGCGTGAAAACATTTGCGTAAACCACTGTGCCTGCATTGCCTCGCGAAAAGAACGAGGGGGATTTTCCGGAACATATGAGCAGATTTCACTTATCTCAAGCAATTCTTTTCTTCTTGTTTCCTCTTCTTCCTTTTCAGCTAATTCCTTCGCTAATTCCGCATGTCGATTTGCCCACAATACAATCGCATCGCAAGTGATAATTTCCGCCTCTAAAAACGGACGTTTTTCTCTGTTATCAATCGGGCTGTATTCATCCAATTGGCTGAGTCTTTCCTCCGCCTCTTCTTTTATTCCTTTAAACCCTTTTTGCATCACGATCTCGTAATCATGCACCCATTGCAGAGAAGAGCGAAAAGAAGCCGTTTCATTTACAATATACCGGGAAGTGTGTTCTTTGTCATTATTATATGTCAGCTTTCTTGTTTCTTCTGTTAATGCTTTACTTAAATCCTCGTGAAACGTCCTTTCCTCCCAATACGGAGCGATCTCATCCACGATAATCCGGGCATCTTTTTCATCAATATCAAACGGCGAATTTTCCCTTGTCGGAAGTTTCCGAACCGCCTCTCGAAAGATATTTCCATCCAGCTCCGGATATAAAATTCCATATCTTCCATTCTTTCCGCTTCGGCCGACTAACAATTGATCCTCATCGATATAAACCGTCGCTTTCTGCGCATAACGATACAGTGCCTTTGCCCATCTTAAGATCAATGGCTGGCCTTCTGTTTCCTTGAAAGATTCCGTAAAATAATACGCCCGTTCAATATCGATCTTCGGTTTTTGATTGCGAATTTCCTGCAATATACGATTCGCACGATTCTTTCTCGGGGCCTCCGTTTCCTTATGATTTATTTCATTTTGAATCCTTTCCTCCTGTGGAGAATACACCTTTTTTTCCATCTTTTCTTCCTCCATTCGTCACTTAAATAGAATACACAAACGCATCATTTTCAATATCAAAAAACTTTCTGTAAATACGATCTCTTGCTTCTGTAAACTCCGGACTCGTTCTGTTGTATTTACTTCGTAAATTTACTTTTTCCACATCTTTTATTTTGCCCGGATGTGGCGTCATGAGCACAACATTTTGTCCCAGATAAACTGCTTCATCAATGTCATGCGTCACGATGATCATGGTAATTTTTTCCTGTTTCCAAATCTTGATCATCTCTTCCTGCATATGTATTTTTGTCAACGCATCCAGGGCGCCAAATGGTTCATCCAAAAGCAACACTCTTGGTTTATTTGCTAACGCCCTCGCGATTGCCACCCTTTGTGCCATTCCACCCGATAATTCTTTCGGAAGCGCATTGGCAAAATCCTGCAATCCAACACGCGTTAAACTATCCATGATCAAATCATTATTTTTCTTTTCTTCTTTCGGAAGGCTAAAACGTATATTTTCTTTTACACTCAACCAAGGCAGCAATCTATGATCCTGAAAAATCAATCCTTTTTCTCTCGACGGCCCGGTTACTTTTTCCCCGAACAAGGTGTATTCGCCCTCATACTCTAACTCTAAGCCGGCAATAATTCGGATCAGGGTACTTTTTCCACAACCGCTTCCACCGATAATAGAAGTAAAACTGCCTTCCTGTATTTTCAGATTGATATCGGATAGTGCGGTAACCACACTATCCTTTCCGTTGAATTGTTTTGTTAAATGATTTATCTCAATCCATTCACTCATAAGCCTTATCTCCTATATCCAAGTAATCACTTTGTCACGTAATACTTTCAATATATCATCCATGATTTTTCCAAAAATTCCCACAATTAACATTCCTAATACGACAATATCCGGCCTCGAAAGACTTCGTCCATTCGCCAGCATATAGCCTACGCCGGATGTCGCACCAATCATTTCTGCGGCGACAACGCATACCCAGGCAGATCCGATTCCTAACCGGATTCCGGTCATAATACTCGGCAGGGCACCCGGAATAATCACTTTCACAATCAAATCTTTTTTGGAGACTTCATACACTTCAACAAGTTCAAAATATTTGGAATCAACGCTCTTTATTCCATCCACCGTGTTCAAAAACACAGGGAAAAAAGCACCTAAAAATATAATAAATATTTTGGAACTTTCGCCGATTCCAAACCATAAAATAGCGAGTGGAATCCAGGCAATGGGAGGAATCGGTCTAAGTATCTGAATCACCAAATCCGTAAACGTATCAAACTTCGGAAAAACAGAAACCAATACACCAAATCCCAAGCCACTTGCCAGCGCAACAAGAAATCCCTGAATTACTCTTAAAAAACTGATTAAAATATTGTCAAGCAGCTTCCCATTTTCCCAATATTCAGCCACTGTCTCTACAATACTTTTTATCGAAGGCATGGAATAGGAATGCAATAAGTTTAAGCGGTCTGCCCCTTCCCATACACACAGTATTAAAACCGGCAAAAGCATATAAAGTATCCAATATCCAATTGTTTTTTTCGACACATTATTTCTCATTGTATCCACCACCGTTTCCTTATTTTTCTTTTGCGATTTCGTCTAAATACTTGGTATTAATAAACTCATCGATATTTACATCATTACTGATAATTCCGGACTGCAAAGAGAAATCTTTTACCTTTGTAATTTCCTCAATATCCTCTTTCGTCAGCTCCGTGTGATAATCAAAATTAGCAATGATTTTTTTCATCAATTCTTCGTCAACACCAAAGTCTCCGGCAACGGTTTTCGCAGCCTTATCCGGATCGGATTTTAACACTTCATTGGCACGATTTAATGCTCTGATATAGGCTTTTACAACATCCGGATTTTGTTCCGCATAATCTTTCACAAAATAAGTGATCATGTTTCCTCTTTTGATTCCTGTACCATCTGCCAAAACTTTTGCCTGTCCGGAGGAAGTCAGCTGGGAAATAAACTGTTCCCAAATAACGATTGCATCTACTTCACCATTTGTCAGCGCAGCCGGCTGATCTCCTCCGGCCAAATTGATACTTTCCACGTCATCCAGGCTTAATCCTTCTTTATCTAACAGCAGTGCCAGTAAATGCTGTGCATAGGAGCCTGTTGCGTAGGCAACTTTCTTGCCCTTCAGATCTTTTATGCTTGTGATATCCGAATCACTTTTTACCAATACCGCAAGTCCTTTTTCTCCGTATGCAACATTCGAAACTACTTCAATGTCCTGACCGGTTGATTTGGCAATAATTGCCGGCAGGTCTGCCATGAAGCCCAAATCCGCTTCATTTACCAATGGACCGGATTTGAAATCCAGCCACTCGTATTCCGCTCCGACTTTCTTTAATTCCTCATCGAGGAATCCAAGATTCTTTGCGACATACACCGGGGTGTATAGTGGATATGGCTGGGCTGCTATTCGAACCACAGTATTTTCTTTTTTGCTATCGGTGCTTTTTGCTATATCGCTTTTTCCGCATCCTGTCACTGCTCCAAGTACCAATGCCACTACCAATACTAAAGTAACTACTAATTTTGTTCTCTTCATAATTTTGTCCTCGTCTTTCTTTTTTTATTTTGACCCCATCATACACTAGCCCAATCGGATACAGCAATCGTTTTGTGTGAAAACGTTTTCTTGGAATGTATCTGTTTCAGAAAAACATCTGATAAAGCAGCCTTTATCCCTAAAAAATCTAATTATTTCATGGGCGTGCCGTTTGTTTTATGAAAACGTTGTCACGCCTATGTTTATTGGGTTTGATATAGAGTTTTAAAACGATTTATTTGAAAAATTATATTTTAGAATGAAATATTGAAAAATATACCACTTGTATAATGCAACAAAGGGCAGAAACCAAAATCCGGTCTCTGCCCTTAAGAACAATTATTTTATTCTAACTTTATCCCACAGATCTGGCACCCTCTGGTTCCAATCACAAGTCTGTCGTCATATACCACCGGCGAAGCCTCGATGCAGCTGCCGCTTACATGCAGCTCGTCCTGCACTTCTCCGCTTTTTCCGTCTAACAGATACATCATTCCGGCGCTTGTCGCGTAAATCACTCTGCCATCGCCCTTTTGATCATAGACGCAGATTGGCGAGGACCAGGCATATGCGGCTTTGTGTTCCCAGTTTATCTTTCCGGTTTTCTTATCAAGGCAGGCGAGTACACCATTGGCTAAGCCGCCTGTCCGCGATACCGTGACATAAAGGTTGTCCGACAGATTATTTTTTCCAAGCGCGATCGTAGACTGAACACCGCCGGAAAGGTCACTTACCGAGCGGCAGTCGTATTCTGTTTTCCACAAAATCTCTCCCGTTTCTGCATCAATTTTCCAGATCGGGATCGGAGCCGTGGAACTGCTCCGCCATCCAAGGTGAAACGACGTACTCGCATACAGATATGCTTTGCCGTCTTCGATCGACATAACCGGCGAGCCATTGGAGTCGTCAAGGCAGTCCTGCACCCATACCAGCTGCAGGGTATTTAAGTCGAGACACATGAAATGGCCTCCATTGTCCTGTATATATAAATACCCTTTATAGATCACGGCACTGTCTTCCATCCCCAGCCAATATTTAGAAGTGCTGGTGCGAAGTCCCTGATAATGCCACTTCACGATCCGGTCCGGATTTATCGATAAAGTTCCCTTTGCCTCGTCATAATTTGTACCAAGATGGATCAGGTATAAAATTCCATTTTCGCCCGGGTAGATCAACGTATCCGTCTCCGCATCCACAAGCGCGGAAGAGTCAAAAAAGCTGAGAGAACCGCGCAAAGAAAACGGATCGCTGTCGCCAAAGGTATACAACACTTTTCCGTCAATGAGGCTGATGACAAATACGCGCGATTTCCCTTTGCTGTTATTGTAGCCGGAACCCACGTACATGATCGGATAGCCACGCGGATCCAATGCCCCGGCGCCTTTAAATGTGTACCCAATGTCCAACGTATCGCGTGTCTGCCTACCTGTTTTCATATCCAGAAAATAAATGTGTCCATCGAGACAGGCATAGATCACTTCCACTAGCGAATCGTCCTCTTTCGCCCAGGAATGCATATTCATCACCTGTTTTGTCGCACGCGGCCATTTGACCACGAGAGGCTGTCCGGTCCAGCCGCTGCCGGTCCACGTTTTCCCCTGCGAGGTAAGTTTTCCGGTCTGATATGTCCAATCCGATTTCAGTTTATTTTTCGTAAAATCTGCTGTTCCCCAAACCGGGTTATCGCGGAAATTGTTTCCACGGAAGGTAACGATTCCTTCTGCCGCCGTATACTCTGAACCCTGCTCAAAAGAAATCTCCTGTTTGGCATGATATTTTTTGTTATTTGACAACGTCTTTCCATTTACATTGATCTGCGTCATTTTCATGTATTTGGATGGCTTTGTACTCTTTACGGAATGCGGATGAAAAGACACCGCATCGTCCGCATTTTCCTGCTGTGGTGCCGCCGTCGGCTCGCTTTTCGCATCTTCCTTTTTCGTCGAGCTGTCCTTTTGTGTGGCGTCGGTTTTCGAATCGGTTTTGTCGTCTATATTTTTCGTCACTTCTGTCGCCACTTCGTTAAATTCTTTATCGTCTTTTACCACGGATAAAGCGAAGAGCCCCACTACAAAGCAGGCCGTTAATATACTTATGAGCAGCAGACAGGTTAAAATCTTTTTCATTGGTTTTTACACTCCTTTTCCTATTAAGATTTCAGTTATCTTTACTATACAGGATTACCGCCGGAAATGCAACATTTTCCGGGAATCCCCTTGCATTTCCCCATTTTATCCCTTATAATGGAAATAACAATAACGCACGGAATGGGGGTACTTAGTATGACAAAAATTTACAATACAAAAACTTTTTTAGAAGCAGATCAGATTATCGCTGCGCTGGAGTCACAGCACATCTCCGCAGAAAAACATGAAATCAGTGATATGGACGTAATTACGGGAAAAATGGAAACTGCCTTTGAGATTTATGTATCCGAAGAGGATTCGGAAACTGCTGTCAAATGCATCGAGCAGATGTCGGTTTCTGACACAGACACTCCCGGCAGATCCCGTGCTGCCCGCATTTATGCAATTGCAGCACTGGGGATCATCGCCGTCGTGATCTGTTTGGCGTTGGTTCTTTAACGTCCCATCCTATTAAATTTACTAAGGATAACTGCTATTTCATAGTATTCTTTTTTTGCACCGGATATTTACAGGTATCTGAAAAATGCCACCATTCCCCCGAATACGGGACAAATCCCTGCTTTTTCATGATATTTTCCAGTTTTTTTGCATTCCTCCGAGCCGCCGGTGTACAATCGCTATAGTCTCTATCTGCCTTTTTCGTAAAATTATCAAAATCGGTTGGCATGATTACCTTTTTTCCATCTGTCGCACAAATAGAAACATCTACCGTATTCCCCCTGCTATGCGAAGAATATCCGCGGTTTGGATTGGCAACATACGTAGGATCCGGGCAGATTTTCCAAAGTTTACGCTGCGCAGAAACCGGCCGGTAAGCATCCCATATAAGAAGTGTAAGATTGTCTTTCTTTAATTGCTTTTGCACCCGCTTCAGTTTCACTACGGTTCCGTATCGCAAATAGGCTTCCTTAAAGTTATATATCTTTTTTCCGGTAAAATTATTGGTAGTGGAATAACGTAAATCCACTTTAATATCCGGAATATAATCACGAACTTTAACCATCGTATCTGCCTTTGGCTTCGTACCGGCTTTTCCTTCCTGTCCCCAGGTCAGTCCCATGATAACACACAGAAGCAGGCATATAACACACTTGCCCTTTCTCATAGTTTCCTCCCAATGAATTAGTACCATTCGATCTCTGAAATTACCGTATCTTTGTATTTTTTTCCTTTATATACCGATTTAATCGTCACCGTCACACCGTATGATACAATCTGTTCATCAAAATCGATCTGCTGCATTCCATAGCGGTCCTTTAACTTAAATGACTTACTGCCGCCATGCGCAAAAGCAATTTCAATCTCCTTTGGACGCGAATTTTTATAATACAATTCTTTTGACTTCTGATACCCTGCATAAATCTTCATCCCAGAAAAATAATGTATATCATCAAATATAAACTGCACATTTTCACCAATTCCCTGTCCGGAAACGCCTTCTACCCATGCACTATTCAGGCTTCCATCGCAGATTCGATCTGCAGAGTGCGTCATCCCGCGCTCTGACAATTCCGAAGAAGCTTCCACCTGGTAAATATCCTCCATCGATACAGGTGTTGCCTCCGTCGATGCCACTTCGTCGTCGTATTCACCTTCATCGTACTCACCTTCATCGTATTCCTCTTCTTCCTCGGCCTGCTGCTCATCCACATCCGGCTGTACGGTTGCCGTTGGCTGTGGTGTTTCGGTTGGCTGTGGTGTTGGTGTTGGCGTCGGCGATTTCGTCTCTGCCGGTTTCATCGTCTCTGCCACTTCCCACTTATCCTCTGACTCTGCACCATCTCCGGAACCGGATCCAAAGACTCCCATCGCATACATTATTCCTACCGCCACCGCAAACAATAGGACTGCCGTCCCGGCAATTCCACCAATGATCCATTTCCAATTGGACTGCTTATGTACTTTTTCTTCTTTCTGAATAACCTGCTGCGTGATCGGCGCTCCACAGTTCACGCAAAATTTCATGCCTTCTTCAATCCGGGCACCACATTTTTCACAAAACATAATTTTTCCTCATTTCCTCGTTAAATCTATATAGTAGAATTGTAACATATGTAACATAATTTTACAATAAGAGATGTTTTTTCCGTAAAGCAGTTCAATCACTCATATCCATCGGAAGCAAAATAGTAATGATCCGTGCCTATTTTTTTCAATTTGCCTTTACGGTATGCGTATTTCTCATATGTGATACGCGTAGCCGATGACCCTCCTCTTTTTATATATTTCTTATATCTTTTCATAATATTTTGAGGACATTTTTCTGTATCATAACATGTATATTGTTTTTGATGCTTAACATAAAAAAAGCCATTTTTATCTTTAGCACTTCCAAATCCTACAAAAAGTCTTGATAGCTGCCGAATCACTCGAAATTTATTTCCTTTCCATTCGCAAACTATGGCATCGCTTTTTGCATCATATCCCCATCTCATAGCAAGAACGGTTCCACCATGTAAATGGTATACATCCAAAAAATAGGTCCCTCCATTCGTCCGTTTAGAAACTGCTTTTCTATTATCGATCATTATTGTAACATCAAAAAACTCTCCATTGTTAACAGGTTTTGTAATGATCTGCATCGTCTCTTTCTTTCCATCTTGATTAAAATCTTTTACAGAAACTGTTTTTACTGTTTTCGTTTCGCAGCCGCTAAAACGCAAAGTACTGACCGCCTTTTGTATCTGTTGGTAAGGGGCAAAATTTTCTCCCCGAAGCCCATATTCTTTTTGATAATACTCTTTGGCGCTTACTTCAGAAGATATTCCCATTATGCAGCATAAACAAAACACTGCCAAAATAAATCTCTTTGTATTCATATTGATTCCTCCTGTTTTTTAATAAATTTCACTATCTTCATTTCCTTCTTGGTATGCATTTTGTAAGGATTCTTCAAACCGCATTTTTTTCCACCCTTGGTTTCCGCCTGTCTTTTCCGCAAGACTTTTCTTGTATTGTTTCTCAGAAACTCTCTTTCCGTCAACCTCATACTGCTGCGCTCCACCTTTGCCAAAATAATCGGTGCCAAAGGCAGCCTCCACCTTTAACTGTCCATCCGAATAGGTAGTAAGTTCTCTTTCCACGACATTGGCTTCCTTCTCCTTGCAAACGTACAGTTTATTTTGTTTTTCCTGATAATAAATTGTCCAGTAGCAAAAATCATCCTGTGCCGTGGTTCGCTGAACTTTACCATCCTTATATGTATAATACATTACATCATATTTTGGTCCTACTTCAACAACCATTTCCAGCGAATCGTCTGCATCCAGTTTTGCCAGTCCATACTCATAACTTGCCCATTCCTCTTCATCCAAATGCGTTCTCAGATCATCAAAATACGTCGATTCCTCTGTATCACTTTCGTAATCATCCTTTTCCGTTTTTTCACTTTCCATCGTCATGTTTCTATCCTTGCAGAAATCTTCGATAACTTTCCCCTGGTTTATGTACTGCTGATATGCCAGGAAAGATTCCTCTTCCGCCGTCAAAGGCTGATTATCGGCAGATTCTTCCGTCGTTTTTTTCATTTGAGAGTTATTTTCGCCCTCTGCTGTCTCATTTTTCAATTTCAGCATAGTGCCTCCCAATGAGTTAGCGTATTGGATTTTCTCCCACGCTGACTGCTTCCCTTCTCCCGAGACGAAACCTTGTTCTTTACATTCTTTTCCATCGTAAACTGCCATTTCATATCGGGATTCTGATTGTTCCTCTGCTTCATCGTCAAAATCTTGACCGCAGTAGATTTTTCCCTGATATTTTTCATAATACAAATACTCCGTATTCCCATAAAACATCTTCTGCGTATCTACTTTCTGCACGCCTTTGTCCGTATAACGGTACAGCAGCAAACGATCGTCGTAACTTCTTTTCATCTTGCAAGTTACAAGCAGTTCCGGGATATCATCTTCATCCAACTGGAGCAGGGAATATTGAAACGTTGCTGTTTCGCTGACATAACCTGGAAAATCTTTATCCACCATAACATCCCAATCATACATATCCGGATTCAGCCCGGCATCCGCATAATCTTTCGCGAGATTTTCCTTTATATAGGCATCATACGCATCATATACGTTCCAAAGCATATCCTCCTGGTTTTGATTCTTTATAATATCTGCTGTTTTTCCTGTCTCTTTTGCATTTCCAAAAACTCCCAACGCCAGTAAAAAGGCCACGACTCCGATAGCAGCCACCACCGCACCTGCCGCGATCACCCCAAAAACAACTAATTTTTTATTTGTCTTTTTTCCCATATTTTGTCACCTCTTTTTACTTTAGCTGCACTGGAATTTATACCAGCCGGTTTGTTTTCCTTCCTGATATCGGATTCCTCGGATCGTTGAGTCGTCATTATATTGCAATTTAATTTCTCTCGCCTCCGTATCTCCGTCTTTCAGTGTCTTCTTTAGAAGTCTTCCCTCTTCATCATACTCCAAAACTTTTTCTTGCTGGCTTCCTTCCGAATCGGTAACATGTATTCTCTTGCTTTTTCCATCATCGGAATAATGATACTCTACTACTGTACCGGTTTCATTCGAATACTCTTCTTTTACTAATCGATTCTGTTCGTCATATTCATACGTTACTTCATCCATAATTCCACCATTTGAATCATACGATTTAAACGACTGCGGCCGGTTATCTTCTAATACGTATTCACGTTTGCTCATGTTTTCTGTACCATCAGGTCCTTCGCCGCATTTGATATGTAAATATTTTCCATCATCCTCATAAGTACATTCCCATTTGCCTGATACATACAGTTCTTCTTCTCCTGTCTCCCCGTCCGCATAACTGTACCAGAGACACTCTTTCAAACGCCCTTTCTCATCATAATCGATCGTCACTTTTGACCGGTCTGTCTCAAATTCCATTAGATTATTTTTGCAAATATCGATACACAGATTCTGCAAAATCCCGTCACCCTTTAAACTATCAGAAAAAATTTTTTCCAATAAAAATGTATTATCGTATGTCTTTTTTTCTCCAAAAACGACTTTGTATTTTTCCGGTCCGAGATCGATCTCGTCCTCTTCATCCGAAATGTATTCGTTATTTAGCTTTTCCCTGCACTCACTTTCTATTTTCTTCCAATCGCCGACATCTTTCTTTTTTAGGATACCACTACACCCTGTCATTAAAAGGGATACCAAAATAAGTCCACATAAAATTGTTTTCTTCATACTCATCCTCCTGTTTTCTATGATAAACCAAGTATAACATATATTTACAGCAAATGGAAGGGTATGACACTTTTAGTAGCTAGTTCGACATTTTTAACAAAGTAATACCCTATGAAAGTCCGAAAACTCCCATAGGGCATTTTCCGGTTGTCTCATCGTATTTGTGTCCCAATGCAGGTATCTTAACTTCCTGCTCTTTATCGCAGTTTTTGCATGTGCGATATTTCCAACCGTCCTCTTCAGGGATTACCGCTGCTTTTGCCTGAATCTTTGCTTCGCCGGCTTTATTTCTTTATAATTTTTCTACTCCACTTACCATATACCTTTTTCTTTCCATTCACTGTGTAGGCACGCACTTTGAGAAAATACGTTTTACCGGACTTCAATTTTTTCAGAAGAACCTTGTTTTTCTTTACTGTAATCTGTTTTTTACTGCTAAATTTCTTTGAAGCACTATAACAGATCTGGTAACCTCTGGCTCCTTCCACTTTTTTCCAAGTCACTGTCGCCTTACTCAATTTCCGCAGCACTTTGATCCGTTTCACATTTCCAACTTTTATATCCGTTGCAGATATCGTGTTCTTTGTAGAATTCGAACTACCACTCCGTTTGTTATTGTCCGTTGGCGGTAATTCAACGATATCAAATGTTGCTTCCACAGCTCCTTCATAATTTCCGATACCGCTGAGGATAATTTTTCCTATTCCCGGTCCGTTATTGTCTTCATATTTAACCGTATAATCTTTTCCTTCTGCCAACGCAATATTTTTTTCATTCATCACTTTGACTTTTGGCAAGATTTCATTTCCTTTATATGTGTACTCATCCTTCGGCAAGATAACCCGGCAATCCGAAAGTCTTCCTTTTTCAATGGTAAAGGTTTCTGTCATTGCTCCGTTGCAGGAACCGATTCCCTTGATAGTCACCGTTGCTTCTCCCACTCCCACATTATCTTTGTACTCTACGGTATAATCTCTGTCTTTCACAAGACTTGTTCCCTGTATCGTGACAGACGGCTTCTGCTCTGTGCCATTGTAGCGGTATTCTGATTTATCCAGCGTTACCATCGCATTTTTTATATCAAAAGGCAGGATTTCAAATTCAAATACCCGGCTTCCGGTATAGTATCCTTTTCCTTTTATCCGGACAGAAGCTGTCCCTGCATCAGTATTATTAAAATATACTGCTTTATAATCCCGTTCCGATTTTAGTTCATCGCTGCCAGCCTGTCCATCTTTTACGACTAACTTCGGTGTCTGGCTTTTCCCATTATAGATTACCTGTCCATCCGCCAGAGAAATGTTGCAGTCCTGTACATTTACGATTTCTTTCAGATGTGGATATTCTCCTTCTGCAAAGATCCAAGGAAAATACCGGGCATCCTCGCCAACATTGCTATTTAATTTCTCTGCAAACGTACTGGCCTTCATCGCATCATCCGATAAAAATGCACTATTGTCACTTGCTCCCGTTCCGGCTATAAGTGTATCACAGCTTTGGTCAAGCGCGTAACAGTATTCAAACACACTGGATGAATTCGTTTTCCCTGCCAGCGCACCCACATTTTCTGTATTGCTCGCAACAATAACTTCTCCGGTATTAAAGCAGTTTTTTACATCTGCCTTGCAAATCCACCCCGCAATTCCTCCTGTACCATTTTTACCATTCTCTATCAAACCATAGTTTGCACAATTGACGATTGTTACAATTTTTGAATTAATGGAATCTGAAAATCCAATCACTCCCCCAACCGAGTTTTTCCCATTCACTTCTCCCTCAAAAGTACAATTTATGACCTTGCTTGTATATTCCACATATCCTGCAATCCCTCCCAGGCATGCATCGCTCGCACTCGACCCAGGACGAGCATTGGTTGGAATTGTTTGTACTATTTTAGTATTCCTCACATGACAATTTTGAATTGTTCCTCCACTGACTTTGGCTGCAATACCACCAGCCTTAAAAGTTGATCCATTTTGTGAAAAGTTAGAATCCTTAATTGTCACATTTTGAACAACACCGCCCGAACCGATATATCCAAACAACCCTGCGTAATTTTGTCCGGATATACTGATCCCGCTGATACTGTGTCCACAGCCATCAAATGTTCCCTTAAATTTGTTTTGGTTATTCATGCAGATTCCTTTAAAATCATTTATTTTACTAAATTTGATATCCGCATTCAATACAATCGTCTCTCCCTCAAATGTTTCATCTTCTTCCGAGAGATTAATCAAATCCTGGGCGCTGGAGATCACTCGGATGTCGTCGTCCCAGTCTTCCACTTTTTCATCGTCGTCCCAGTCTGCCACTTCTTCATCTTCATCCGACGAGGCTGCTTTTACTTCCTGTCCGTATCCCATCACACCGGCAGATGCGCAATTCAAGCACAATGCAGCTGCCAGTCCAAGGGACAATCCCATCTTCCACCATTTCCGGCATTTTTTTGTTGTCACTTTTTTCATGTTGAGTTCCTCCTTCTTTTTTCAACTTGAAACAAGTGTACCATATATTCCCACCATTGTGCGAAACATAACATTTTTAACGCCCGGTTCGACATAATTAGCAAAATCGAGTAGGAGGCGGTGATTAACCGCCGTCCTCTCACACCACCGTGCGTACCGTTCGGTACACGGCGGTTTCAATAGTTGACGTGCACAGACTGATAGGCTGTGGCTAAATCATAAAAGCCACTGTTTATCAGTCTTTCTTTTGTCATGGCTTTCTTTACCGTCGTCAGATTAGCACAGTACCAGTGTCCTCTTCGACAGTTTGCCGCCATATGTGCATAGTATTCGTGTACCCCCATTTTAATCAGATTGCTCCTCTTTGTTCTGGGAAGTTTCCACTGTTTCCATATACACATGCGTATCCTATGATAGAGCCATCCATTGATGTCCTCGATGTTGTTCTTCATACTTGCAATTCCATAGTAGTTAAGCCACCCTCTTGCATAGACTTTGATTTTCTCAAGGCTTGGTTTGATTGACTGACAAGATTTTCGGGAAGATAACTCTTTCAGCCGTGACTTAAACTTCTTCCATGACTTTGGATGAACTCGGACATAAATGCCTCCCCCGTTCCTTCCCAATGCAAAGCCAAGGAATTTAAAATTTCGGATTGCAAATACACTGACTGTCCGACTTTTCTCTCGGTTCACTGTTAATTTCAGTTTCTCTTCAAGATACTTCGTACTGCTTTCCAAAAGTCTTTCCGATGCCCGCCTGCTTTTCGCTAGAAGCACGATGTCATCTGCATAGCGGATGCATGGGACGCCTCTTTTAAGATACTCCTGGTCGAACTCATTGAGGTAGATATTCGCTAATAACGGAGATAGATTTCCTCCTTGTGGCGAGCCTTCTTCTGTATCAATGACCACTCCATTTTCCATTACGCCACTTTTCAGATAGCGCTTTATCAGTTGCACCACTCGTTCATCCTTTACATTCCTGCGAAGCAGATTGATTAGGATTTCGTGATTAAGGGTATCAAAGTATTTTGACAAGTCCAAGATCACTGCGAATGTATAGCCTTGTTCTGCATACTCTTTTACCTTTAGGATTGCATCTTTTGCGCTTCTGTTTGGTCGATAGCCATAACTGCCTTCCGCAAACAGTGGTTCATAGATTGGCACTAACCGTTGCGTTATTGCCTGTTGAAGTGTACGGTCTATCACTGTCGGTATGCCAAGTTTTCGCACACCGCCATCTGGTTTGGGAATCTCAACTCGTCTCACGGGAGACGGCGTATATTTACCTCGATATATACGGTCTGTTAACTCTTGTTGATGTTCCCTGAGATAGGGAAGAGCGTCTTCGATAGTCATCCCATCGATTCCCGGTGCCCCCTTGTTTGCCTTCACTCTTTTATACGCTCTGTTAAAGTTATCTTTATACAGTATCGCTTCCAAGAGTTTCGGCTGTGCACTGTCTCTTTCTTTCCATATCCGATTGAATGACCTGCGCGCTTTCGCATACCCTTCATGTTCCGCATTATCTCTTTGCGAACAGCCATTGTTTTCAATGTTTTCTGCCATAGACGGTCATTCCTCCTTTCTCGGTCATACTCAAGACTCCTACTGATTCGGTCCTTCACCTCTCGGCTACTATGACCTCTGCTGACTTCTGTGCGTTCAGCATTGCTTTATGCAATGGTTACCTCTTTCAAGGCGTACCGCACAGACCTCCCTAGGTACCACACGTTTCTTCCTCTCCATCCATCTGCCTCATTTATCATGCATGATTCCGTGTAGTTATTGGACTTCGACTTGTAATGCAGCCTTATCCTCATGCATAACCTCATATGAGATTTCTGTTCGTCAGACCAGAGATTTGCCCGTGAGTCAGTTTACTCCTCACATCCAGCTTCCTTCAGATTCCACCTTACGATGGACACCCTTGCCTTCGGCTATATCCTTCCCACTACCGGGCGGATTTGGGACTTTAACCCTTAAGAAACGTGCGCCGCTGGGCGCACAACAAAAACGACCACACCTCTTCAACGAGAGATATGGTCGTTTTTATGCTGCACTGCGAAAATCAATCTTTGATCGATCCTGCTAACAGCCTCGCATATTTTTCTTTACAGGACACCCATAAAACAGAAACTTTTTTCTTCTTTTTTCCTTTCGAAAACGCTTTATTTCCAACCTTTTCCAATTGCTTTCCTTTAAACAGCATCGTAGCAATCTTTCGATCTTTGTAAAATGCTCTTGGTGCTATCGTCATTATATTTTCTCCAAATATAATCTTTTTCAGGTTACTGCACTGCTCAAAGGCACTTTTTCCAATTTGATCTACATTTTTTCCCATTTCTACACACGACAGCTTTTTATCTTTATAAAAAGCCTTTGCTCCAATGCTCATAACGCGGAAAATGCGTCCCTGATATCGGATCTGAGACGGTATCCGAATTGTCTTTTTTCTGCTTTTCGTACCGGTACAAACCACTGTGTTTTTGCCGCTGATCTTATATTTTAATCCCTTTTGGGTGATCTGCCTGCCAATTGCAAATAAATTTTTCGGACTTTCGGCTGTTGACGTCGGAGTTGGCTCTGCCGTCGTGATTGCTGTTGGTGAAGCGGTCGGTGGTACCGCCGGTGTCGGAGTTGAAGGCTCTGTCGGGGTTACCATTGGGGTTAGAGTCGACTCTGCCGTTGGTGTCTCTGTTGGTGTCAAAATCGGTGTCGGCTCTGTTGTCGGTGTTACCGCTGCCGTCGGTTCCGGTGTCGTACTTGCTTCCGGCGAGGCACTTGGCTCCGTCTCTTCTCCAATCTCCACTTTCGCACCTGTAGCCGCCAGTTGTTTATATACATTGCTTTCCTCCGTATACTCAGGCGCTAAACGGAAACAAAGGTTGCTGTACTGATCAAAATGATATGCTGAGATATCCTCGTATCCCGCCGGCACTTCGATAGTCAAGCCTTCTTTATCCGGAAAAGCCTCCTCTGAAACCTCCTGAATATGGTCTTCCCGTGGCAGAGTAATCGTTTCAAGTTCGTTACATCCCTTAAAAATATCTTTTTCAATAATTTCCAATTTAGCCGAAAGAGAAAATGTAAAAAAATCTGTATAAGAAAACGCTTCCCGACCAAGCTTTTTATAAGCCGGCAATATAAGTCGAGGAGCATCTACTCCGCTAAATGCGTACTCGCCAATCTCATCCACCATACCATCTGCTTCAAAATCTTCCGCTATTTTTGCATGATAAAAAGCATATTTCCCGATTTTCCCGGATATTTTATCAAAATGCATGTAACCATTCGGCACTTTGAAATTAGCAAATGCATAATCTCCGATGCCGGTAACTCCACCATCTTCCCCGCCACCGATAAAATTGACATCCATATCGGTCACCAGGGAACTCTGATGATCTACTGAAGTATTGTAAAAAGCTCGTTCTCCAATCGTAAGACCACTGTGCGTCTCAACATACATCATAGAAAAACTGTATCCGGAAAAGACACTGTCCATAATAGCAATCACGTCGTACCGCTTTTCTTCACTTGTTACATAATAGTTTCTGGCAAGTGCCAATACATATGGTTCTTTATTATCTTCCGGTGTATATGCACTAATCCTGGCAACATCCCCCTTGATCTGTAAGGACAATGCCGCATTCTGCATATACTTCCGATCTGTCTTATAATCCGCCCTAGCTTCTCTTACATTTCCACCTGCCAGTAATGCTGCAATGCACAACACTGCGGTCAATTTTTTAAACCCTTTATGATTATAAAACTCGTTCATTCTTCTTCGTCCATCTCCTCTTCCTCTATATTGTAGTGTACTCTTAGTATACCATTTTTCCAAAATCCGTCAATAGCAACAACCTCACTTTCCGGTAAAAACAATACCCTATGAAAGTGTGGAGACTCTCATAGGGTAAGGATGGGCAGCATTATATTTTCATTGTTCCGTCAGCAAGATCTTTTGCTACGAACGGGATAAAATAAAACGGTACAGTGAGTAACTTTTGCCCGGCATTGTAACCGTAATTATTTTTGGAAACTTTAATAGCATACTCAAACTTATTGTGGTTTGAGAATTTTTCCAGAGAATTAAGCGTGCCTCTGCCTTTTTTTACATCAAGCGGATATAATTTATTGTTTGACTCGATAATAAATTCAAGTTCCGCAGATGTCTTACCGCGCCAGTAAAACAGTTTATGCTCTTTGGCAATTAATTCGTTTGCCACAAAGTTTTCGAAAAATATTCCGGATAACGTATTATCTCTTTCATTCGACACAAAGGATGCCGCATTGATACCGCTTTGATACGAAAACATACCTATATCTCCCAGAAAGAGACGAAAATTGCTTTCGCTGTCTGGCATAAGCGGCATTGTTATATGTTCTTTCAATTGGAAAGATTGGTTTACAACGTGTGCCATTGTAAGCCACTGTATAGAAGTTGCATAATCCCTTGTTCTGCTCTTTTCCGCAATAAGTCTAGGAGAAAAATTTTTTGATTCCTTATTCAGCTCTCTGTAAATGTTTTGGAACAAGGCACGGGAACGCAATACTGCCTCCTGACTTGCCTGATAAAGTTCCATATCAGATAGATAGTTGTCATATAACACTTTAAGAATTTCTCTTGATTCGAGAAGATTCCCTTCCTCAATGTAGGCTTCCACCGCTTCGGGCATACCGCCTACAAGTAAATATCTATAGATCTGCTCCATTGCTAACTCATGAATTTGATTATCCAATGGTTTCTTTTCTTCATACGCTTTTTTAACAGCATTATAAAGTATATTATTGCTATTCATCAAAAACTCATCAAAGGTCATCGGATAAATTGTTAATTGATTTATCTTTCCAACAGGAAACAGGAATTTATTGTTTTCCCCAGAACCTCTCTTATGGGTTTCTCTTTGAATCTTAATACGAACCATTGAGCCGGTTGCAATAACAGGAATTTCTCTGAAATCCTGACAAAAATATTTGAGGGAAGATATAATATTAGGACATTCCTGTATCTCATCAAAAATCAACAACGTCGTTTCATCTATTTTTTTTCCCGTACGCAGCGAAATATATTCAATAATTTTTTCAGCATTGGCAGTTCTGGAACAGAACTCACGGATTTCATCCTCTTTTTTGCAGTCAACATAGATGTAGTTATTTTTATAATAGGTTTTAGCAAAAAGTTCTTCTACAAGATACGTTTTGCCAACCTGCCTCGCTCCCCAAATAATTAAAGGCTTTTTGCGTTTGTTATTGTTCCAATCTACCAGTTTTTGCAATGTAATTCGTTCCATAGATAAACCTCCAACTCATGTAATATATGTATTGTACCATAATCTGCACCAATTATCAAATAAATTCAGAAGTTATTTACACCTACAGTACCTTTAAAAATTCAATTATTTGCACCTGGGACACATTTTATATGTTAATTATCTGCACGCGGCCTCTGATATTTTAGCAAAATATGTCAGTCACATTTCCCTGCTCCGACAAATTTGCAACTTCACCTTGCATAATTAGCGCCTTTTTCGACACATTTAGCAAATGATGGTAAATTGACTGGTATATGAATTTATGATATACTTGATATAATTAAAAAAGAGTAAAAAAGGGTAAAAATAATGATAAAAATCGGAATTTGCGACGAAGATGTAACATTTACAAATAAACTTTACGATACGATCAGTACCATTCTTTTTCCTATTGATGAATGGACCACAAAGATATTCCGTAATAGTGATGAGATTATTGAAGCCATTAAAACAAATGAATATAACTGCCAGCTTCTTTTTATGGATATTATGATAAAAGATGGGCTGGATGTCGTCCGCTATATGTTGGAAAACGAGGTAAACACAGATATTATCTTTGTCACTTCTTCCAAGGATTTTGTGTATGAGTCGTACCATTATCACACATTTGCGTATTTGCTCAAACCGGTATCTGAAGATGATATTTCTACCGAATTGCAGCGATATTTGAAAGAATTAAATGTCTCTTTCCGGTTTCTGACTGTTACCAGCGAAGGTTCCAAAAAAAATATTGCGATCGATTCAATTCTTTATATTGAAAGCAGCGGGCACAAGGTGATCATTCATACAAAAGAGCAGGATTATACCTGCTACCAGAAGTTGAATGAACTGGAAGAGTCTCTCAAACCATATGGTTTTCTGCGATGCCATCAAAGTTATCTGGTATCCAGACGGCACGTTGTGGATTTTTCGCTGGCGTCCCTTCGTATTGCAAATAACAACATACCTATCAGCCGCCGTTACCAGCCGGTTTTACAGGAAGTTTTAGCCACAAAGGAAGAGATTGCTGAACCGTCGGCAAGTACCATCAGCGAAAAACAAAAAAATTACGGTGCTATCGTTTGTACACAGGGCGCCTACCTCGGATCCATCATACATATCTGTCCGGAACAAAAGATTTTGATCGGCAGAGACTTAAATATGGTAGATATTCAAGTAAATCTTCCCCTGACAAGCCGTCTGCATTGCGAGATTGTGTATCATGCAGACCGTCAGGAATACGATGTCACCGATTATTCAAGCAGCGGTACCTATATCAACCGTAAGCAGCGTCTCATACATGGGATCACGTATACTATGAAGAAAGGAACTGCTCTTTGTTTTGGTGATCTGGAAACAGTTTACAAATTAGCATAATTACAGAAAGGCAGTTTTCCATTATGAATTTAATCAGATGTCCCGAAGGGCATTATTACAATAAAGAAAAATTTCCATCCTGTCCGCATTGTGCCAATGTCCCTACCTTTTCGGAGGATATTGCAGAACAATCGGAAATTGAAACGGCTCTCCCTACTCCCAATGCCGTAAAGCAGATTCACCACGCATTTCGCAAGACAGCCGGCTGGCTGGTCTGCATAAAGGGAACCATGCTCGGCGAAAGTTTTCCGATATGGGAAGGGAAAAACCGTATTGGACGTTCTACCACAATGGATATCGTACTTCTTTACGAAAACAGCGTCTCAAGAGAAAATCATGCCTGTATTGAATACAATTCTGCCGATCAATCTTTTACATTGACAACGCAGAACGAAGACAATATTGTCATGATAAATGACAAAAAAATTTCAAAACCCGTACGTCTGTGTGATCGCGATACGATCACACTGGGAAAATGTGTATTGACATTTATTCCATTTTGTGATAAGAATTTTAATTGGAACCATTAACCCATAACAGGAGGCAGTACTTATGCAGGAGGCAGCCATTTCCGAAGATTACGCTCTGCCTGCCGGCACAATCCTCCATAATATGTACCGGATTGAGCAGATTCTTGGCAGGGGCGGTTTTGCCATCATTTACAAATGTGTAAATCTGTCTACCGGCGAAACCGCAGCAGTAAAAGAATATTTTCCGTCCAGTCTTGCAACGCGCAGACGCCGGCAGGGCTTTTTTTGCGTGCAGCCATTTGAAAAAAATGCGGCGGAGTTCCGGACCGGACACCGGCATTTTCTGGAAGAGGCACGCATTTTAAAGGAATGCCGCGATCTTCCGGGAATTGTAACCGTATATGATTTTTTTGAAGAAAATCAGACTGCCTATATCGTGATGGAATACATTGAAGGATTGACATTAGAACAATACATAAAGACGAATGGTGTGTTGTCTCCTTCGGAAATGCTGGAATTGCTCCTTCCACTTTTACATTCTCTGAAAAAAATACACAATAAAGGACTGATTCACCGGGATATCAGTCCAAACAATATGATCCTTGGAATGGATAACAAACTTCATCTGATTGATTTTGGTGCTGCCAAGATAAAACCAACACATCCCAGCCGACAGCAGACAATTATTTTAAAAAAGGGATATGCGCCGCCGGAACAGTACATGGCTTCCGGCAACATCGGCGCTTGGAGTGATATCTACGCTCTTTGCGCTACCATTTGTTTTGCGTTATCCGGTCAGACACCGCTATCTGCGATTGATCGTCTGCAACAAAAACCGCCACAGGCATTTACAAATTTTAACAATATTCCAATGCAGCTTGCCGCTGTGATCGAGCGCGGTCTTGCTTTACAGCCATCGGAACGTTACAAAACACTGGAAGATTTTATCTTTGCATTAGAACACCCGGAGTCCGTGGAAAACGGCAACACGATCATAGAATCCGCTTCCGGGCATAACAAGACATTTCACATACGCTCCCGTATCGCACTGATTTCATTATGTGCGGCAGTTCTTGCCACGGGCGGGCTTCTATATGCTTTCCGCGGATCCTCTGCACCGGATACCGTCTCGACGGTGCCGACTGCTGTACCTATGGCAGAAAAAAGCAGTACGCCGGTCTCTTCCCCGGCTTCAACCGTGCCTGCCATCCTGACGATGGATAATGTCACAGGATTATCGCAAAAAAAGGCGGAAAAAAAGGTTCACGCGTTGGATTCTTCCATCAAGATCCGCATTAAGAAAAAATATGATACTGCGCAGACAAAAGGCCTCGTAATCTCCCAATCGATTGCAAAGGGGACCGTTTTTAATGCCGGTTCTCTTTCGCAGATCACACTGACGATCAGCCGCGGGACAAAAACGGCAGGTCACAGCCGCAATACGGCTAAACCTGCCGATACAAAACCTACTTCGAAAAAGAATGACTCAAACGCCTTCGATGTAACTGTGAAAAAGAAAACTCACAGTTTTGAAATCGACTAACCCCTACACTTCAAAATCGTTGCAGTCACTTGGTCGATCTGCAGCGGTTTTGATAAATGCGCATCCATTCCGGCCTCCATACATTTTTTCACATCTTCATCAAATGCATTCGCCGTCATGGCAATAATTGGGATTATGCGGGCATCTTCGCGCTCCATCGCGCGGATTCTCTTCGTTGCTTCCAAGCCATCAAGCACCGGCATCATAATATCCATCAAAACAGCATCAAACGTTCCCGGCGGATTTTCGGCAAATGCATCCACTGCCTGCTGCCCATCGGTCACCAGCGTGATCGTAAAGCCTTTATCTTCCAAAAGCATCCGAGCGATCTCGGCATTGAGTTCGTTATCTTCCACAAGAAGCAGGTGAGACGCGCCAGCCTCTGCACTTTTGTCTTCTTTCGTCTGCTGGTAGACAATCTCTGTTTGCGACACCGTCTGAAATGGCAGCGTGATGACAAAGGTTGAACCCTCGCCCAGCTTACTCGTCACTTCGATTGTTCCCTGCATTTTATCCACAAGATTTTTTACAATTGCCATGCCCAGACCGGTTCCATTATACTCACTTCTGGCATCCGAATGCTCCTGTGCAAAGGGTTCAAAAATATGCGCTACAAACTCCTCACTCATACCGATTCCGGTATCCCGGATCGTCCATTGGTATGTGACAAGCTCCTCTTTGGCACAGATACAGCGACAGCTTGTCTCCACTTTTCCACCCACTTTATTGTACTTGATACAATTTCCATAAATGTTCAAAAAGATCTGGCGGAGGTGAAGCGGGCTTCCATAGATATCTTTATACGGTACGCGTTCCTCCGTTTTGTCGTAAACCAAAGCAATGCCGGCTTCATCCGCACGCTGCTGTACGATTGCCAGCACCTCACTGGAAAGTTCTGCCAGATTGATCCGTTCATTCGACAAATAGACTTCTCCGCTCTCCATCTTACTCATCTGCAGCACGTCATTGATCAGCGACAGCAGATGATTCGCGGATATTTTCATTTTTTTCTGATTGCCTTTGATCAATGCCATGTCATCGGGATGCCGCTCATTGATATCGAGAAGCCCAATAATTCCGTTGAGAGGAGTCCGGATATCGTGGCTCATCCGCGACAGGAAATTGGTCTTTGCGGCGTTCGCGCGGTCTGCCTGATCAAGAGCCTCTTCCAGCTGCTCATTTTTATTTTGCAGCCGTGTCGTGTAGTCATTCTGAATCCGCAGCTGCTCCTCGCGGTACCGCTGTGCCGTTTTCCACCGCACCATATTGATGGCAGCGAGAATAATAATGTAAATAATAAGGGAGTAGAGTATATTCTGAAATGTACTATTAAACACATCGCTCTCTGGCATATAGGCATATACATAATAATCTCGGCCGTGTTCCATGAGTCCAAAATTTTGTGTCAACGAAGTCAGGTCACGCTTCGTATGTACAAGTGTATCACTCACCCCTTGCTCCCGAATTTTCCGAAGAATTTCAATATCATCCGTACTTTTTCCGATTAACGCCTCGTTATTCGATGCAATGATTTCTTTCCCATTGCTGACAACGATCGTTCCGTCGCGCTCCAGATTATACCCGGTGAGCAGCGATTCGACCGAATTACTAAACGATGCGATGTATTCTTTCGGTGTATGATAATATACCAAAACAGCGCCAAAGTGATCCCGCAGCCCCACTGTCGCAAGATCCACATATGAACCATCTGCACAATCAAACCTGCCGGCATATGTTTTGCCGCTATATTTTATCGTATCCAGGACCGCCTCTGTTTCCATATAATCCTGCAATTCTGACCATTCATTCTTGATTTTGTTGTATTCTTTCTTTACTTTTCCCTTTTTATCGAGTACAACAATACCACTCAAATGATTTTCTTCAGTATACTTTTTTAATAATGTCTCATCCAGTGAATTCTCATTTTTATTTGCATAAATATCCTCTTCAATCTGCCGTGCACTTTGAATCACACGCATACTGCTCTTCGTTTCGGACGCAAGGTTCAAACGCTTGTGCTGATTATACTGCTCTTTGATATAACTTATTGTTCCACTCAGGTGCTCCCGGGTTCTTCGTAAATCCATATTTATCGCAATAACAGATACACTTCCTAGTAGAATCACACCTAAAAGTATCTCTGCCACATATAACCAACGGAATTTCTTATCTGATTTTTTCTTATTTTTCATCGGCAATACCCTCCAGATATTCTTCCGGATGTTCCAGATATTTTCCAATTATTTTTTGAATGCTGCCATCTTGGCGCATTTTCAAAAATGCATCAGACAATTTTTTCTCAATGCCACGCGTATCATTTTTAGCAAATGCCACGCCTAGACCTACCGTAAGCAATGGCTCATCAAGGATACGAAATTCCAGATCATAATCTTTCATGCATTGTAAAATAGCCGTTTTATGGGCCGCAATCGCATCGGCGTACCCCTTACTCAAAAAGGTATAGATCAACTCCCTGTTTTGCAGTGAAAACACTTCTTTTACCTGCGGAATCCTCGCATCGGTGTGAGACAATAAGATTTCTTCCGGTTTTGTCGTCGACTGCACTGCCACACTTTTTCCTTCAAGGTCAGCGAGAGTATAGATATCACTGTCTTTTCGGACAGCAACTACCTGATAACTTTTCATATATGGACTAGTCCAGCGATACAGATTCTCTCTCCCTTCAATCGAATAACTTCCCCAAATGCAATCAATGTTACCATTTTCTACCAATTCCTTTTTCTCTTCCCAATTGATATAACGAAATTCCGGTTCGTATCCAATCCGGGCAAACGCCTCCTTAGCAAGTTCCACGTCAATTCCCGTCGGTTTTCCATCCGCATCTTCATAATTGTAAGGCGGATAATTATCGCTTCCCACAACAATGTGTGTCAATACTTTCTCCGATAAATTTATCTCTTCTTTTGCACTTTCACATCCACTGCACAAAACGACAAGGGCGGCAGCCAAACAAACTGCCGCTATTCGTCCTGCTGCACGAAATGTCTTTCTCATCGGCAACGCCCCTTTTGTTTGTAGTAGTAACGATTCAAGTTACCTATAACGTAAATTTCTCTGTATGATCCGCCAGATCCTGGGCAAGTTTCGTCAATTCATTGGTTGCCTCATGACAGGAATCAATGATCTCATGAAACTCTGCCATAGATGCCGAAGTTTCCTCCGTTCCGGCTGCATTCTGCTCGGCAATCGCAGCCAAGCCATCCACGATATCCAATACTTCTTTCTTCTGAGCATCCAATGCCTCCGTCTGCTTACGGATCTTCTCAATGGCCTCTGCCACCTCGGCAATTTCTTCATTGAGGGAGCGGAACATTTCTCCGGTTTCCTCAATCTTATTATTTTGTGTACGAATTTTTTCTGCCACTTCGTTCATCGTATTTACACTCGTGTTCGAATTGGCGATCAACGTATTCACAATTTCTACAATATGTTCTGCAGACTCTCTGGACTGCTCTGACAGATTACGGATCTCGTCTGCCACAACGGCAAAACCGCGGCCGTTCTCACCAGCTCTTGCCGCTTCAATGCTCGCATTGAGGGAAAGAAGGTTGGTCTGATTGGCAATATCTGTAATCAGCTCTGTCGCTTCCCGAATTTCCTGTGCGGAATCATTGGTCTGATTTGTCTGATTCTGAACCAGAAGAACAGAAGATTTCGTCGTCTCACTGATCGAAGACAATTCATCCAGATTTTTTGCTGCGGTCTTATTGTACTCGCGCATTTTTTCAGAACTGCTGCCAAGCGTCTCTACATTCGCCGCCGTCTCATCCAGTGCATTTCCCATCTGTGCTACTTTCTGGCTTGCGTTCATCGTCTCTGCTGCCTGGCTCGAAGAACCATTTGCGATCTCGTCTACCGCAATATTTACGTTGTTGATCGACTCCGCAATGTGATCAAAGGAAGCGGAAAATTCTTCCGAAAATCCCTGAAGTGCCTGTGAAGACGTCGAAATATTGGTAATAATCTCACGCATGGACTCGACAAGACGCTGAATCGCACGGGCGATATCTCCGACTTCGTCTTTTCTCTCCACAAGATTCTGTTTCATTTCCAGATTCAATACACCCTTTGACAATGTACCGAGGTTTCCTACGGCTCCGTCGAGGTGTTTTACAATTCTTGTAATAACAAACATACCGATGGCAATCGCAACCACAAAAATTCCCAGCATGGAAAGTATCATGGAAACAACGGTATTACGTACTGCCGCATTAATCTCTGCCTGGCTTCGTCCACAGAAAATGCTTCCTACAACTTTATCAGAATCCGGCTGATACAATGGTACGTAGTAACCGGAGTACGGTGTTCCAAATAATTCCAGATTCTCGGAGTAATAATTTTCTCCACGCTGAATTGTATCATATACTTCTTTAGACATCTTAGTATTGATCTCACGTCCTCCGGAACTGTTCTTCAATGTCGTAAGCACACGGGTTTCCCCGTAAAATACGGACAGTTCCACTTGTCTTTCCTGTTTCAATTTATCAATGAGCTCGTAATTTTCACTCAATGTCACACTTCCCTTTTTCAGTGTATCTCCGCTCATTGTAAAATCTGCGCCATCTCCCATCGCCGTGTAAGCTTCTCTTACGCTCACCGCGATTCCGCTGATCTCGCGTTCTACCAGATCTTTCGATATACTGTTCTGCTTTCCTGCACTGACTGCAATCGCTACAATCGTAATCAGAAGCAACGGGATTGACATCGTTAAACTCAATTTGAATGCCAGCCGCACTCCTTTTTTCTTTTTCAACTTTTTCTGAGATTTCATTCTCTTTTTCCTCCTTTTTCTACAATCGCTTTAATTTTACAGAAATTTCATTTAATTATACCATATTTTTTACATCTCAACAAGTCAAAAAAGAGCCACTACATGAAATAGTGACTCTTTGAAAAATTGCATATTTTTGATTATGCTTCCTCAGCCGGAGTTTCTTCTTCGTCTTCAGCCGGCTGTACATTTTTACTTGCTACAACGCTGACGATCGGAGTATCCAAATGTGTCTGCAGCTCAATCTTGTCATTCTTAGCAATGTCAAGATCGGATACTTTGATAATGTCGCCCAATCTCAGGGAACTACAATCAATTTCAACTTTCTCAACCAGCTCTTCCGGAGTAGCTTTGTAGGAAATTTCTTCCAAAAGTTGTTCCAGTACACCTTCGACAACTTTCTCTTTATTGTGAAGGACAATCTCCGCAACAGAGTGTACTTTTTCTCCTTTTACCAATGCCTGGAAATCAATTTCCAAAATCTGGTGGTTCATGGTGTTATAATCCATCTCTTTGATCAGCACATCGTAGGTCTTTCCTTCCAGTTCCAGATACAACTGGCTTCCTTTCATGCACTCTCTCTGGATTCTCTCTGCTTCACTCTTCTCGATCTGCACAGGAACCGAACCCTCAATCTCTTTTCCAAAAAGGTTACCGGTTACATAACCTTCTCTTCTCAGCTTTTTAGCCTTGGTTTCCATGTTTCTTCTTTGTACTCTTAAAGTAGTCATTTGTCTTTTCCTCCATTCATACAAATTGATAACATAGGGAAGTTTGCGGAATGTCGATATTAAATTGGCGTTTCGTTTCTCTTGTTACAACTGTTGTTTTTATTTACAACTACGTTATAGCACCATTTTTTTGATTCGTCAAGGGGTCAGCCGTATTTTTTTGCAAGTAATTTCACATAGGCCGCTTTTTTGTCCCGCGGAACCTTAATCTTCGCCTGCTTCTGAATGCCGATAAATGCTGCTTTGCCGACACTTTTTAATTTCTTCGAGCGAATATCAATAAATTTCAGTTTTTTTGTCTGATAAAATGCCTGGCTGCCGATCGTACGCACATTGGTACCAATCTCTACTTTTTCCAGTTTCTTATTTTTATAAAAAGCCTTGCCGGCAATCGCAGTAACCGAAAAATTCATTCCCTGATAACGGATCTTCTGAGGGATGCGAACCACTTTTTTGACTGTCGTACCGCGCACCACCTGAACTTCTTTCTGCTTATCATTAAATGCTGTAACCTCATACACAATCCCGGCTTTTTGAAACTCTGCATCAAATACCGCTGTTTGGGCAGCATAACCCGGAAACATGCTGACGATCTGCCCCAGCAAAAAAGCCATTACAAGGATAAAATATTTCTTTGTCCGAGCCATACGAATCTCCTTTGTCAATCTGTAATGATCTGGATTCCACCTGTTTTTTCCGCTGCACGGGATTGAGAGATACTATCCCCCGTCTTTGCCGGCGTCTTTGTGCCTTTGCTCACGGTCAGATGGATCACGGAACCTTTTTTCACTTTTCCGTTTTCTCTCTGTTTTAGAATACTATTTTTTTGGTCATTTGAAAAGACTTTTTTCAAGGAAATTTTCATTCCGTTTGCATTTAGCACTGCTTTTGCTTCGCTCAACGATTTTCCGACGACATTTGGCACTTTTACCTTCTCTACGCCTTTGCTCACAACGATGGTAACATCGGTTTTATTTCCCTTTTTATACTGTTCCCCCGGTGCGATGCTCTGGCTCACAATCCGGTCTTTCGCCGTTTTACTGTACTGCTTCTCAACGACAACCGACAAATTGTCATCTGCCTGTTTGATCCGCTGCAGCGCCTCTTCTAATTTTTCCCCTTCCACGCGCGGCATCGTAATAAGTGCTTCGGTTTCTGTGAAGGGCTCCGGCGAAGTCAGACGAACGGTTTCTGTTACCGGCGCCGCTTTTTCTCCTGACATTTTTTGCCAAGCAATAACACTTCCCAAGATAAGGATACATGCAGCCGATACTCCGATCAGAATCCGGCGTTTTTTCCAAAGTGGAAGCACTTTGCGCCCTTTCTTTTCCCGGTTAAAATAAACGGTTTTCTCAATCCGCGTTCGCTCTTTTTCCATCGGCACTGCCTCTTTCAAGGCATGCAAAAAGGCCGTAAAATCCGAATAACGGTCTTCCGGCTGAAATGCCATTCCCTTTTCCAGCACTTCTGCCAGCGCCGGCGAGATCCGGTTTAAATTTTCCTGCATTTTCCGGCTTGCCGTTTCGGACTCGCGTTCCAAAGCAGATACCGGAACTTTTCCGGTCAGCATGTAGTACATCGTCGCTGAAAGCGAATAAATATCGGTCCACGGTCCCTGTCTTCCATTTCTCGAAAACTGCTCGCGCGGAGCGTACTGCTGGCGCACCACTACCGTCATACTTTTCTGGCTTCCCTGCGCATCGATTTCTGTTTTCCTTGCGGCACCAAAATCAATCAATTTGACCACGCCATCCGGACGCAGTATCATATTATCCGGACTGATATCGCGGTGAAGAAGCCCTTTTTCGTGCAATTTCTGAAGATCACGCATCAATGGTTCCAGCAGGGCAAGCATCTCCCCCGGCCGAAATACTCCCTGTTTTTCCACCTGCTGCCACACTGTAATTCCCGGAACGTATTCCATCACTATGTAACCGGTTTCATTTTCCTCAAAATAATCATAAATCTGTACAACGTGGTTGCAGAACGCTGCCTTTTCCAGCGTCTTTGCTTCTTTTTTAAACCGCTCGAGTCCTTCTTGGAAATATTTTCCATCTTTCCCATCGAAACAGGTGATTTTCTGAGAACGCCCGGAATTGGTATCCCTCGATACGATATTGGCAGGGAAATATTCTTTGATGGCTACCGGCCGTTTTTCCTTGTTATCGTATCCGGTATAAGTGATCCCAAAGCCCCCTTCTCCCAGCATTTTTCCGACCATATAACGCTTCGCCAGCCGCGTACCCACACGCAAAAATCTTGGATTTTCACTTTTTAACGGATCAAACCCACAATACGGGCAAATTCCACTATGAATAGAAATCTCTCGCAGACATCCCAGACATATCTTTACCTTTTTACGCATGTTAATCCCCTTTCACGAACCTTTTATAAATAGCGAAAAATCTCTTGTTCTTCCCAGTCAAGTTCCTGCAGGATATTTTTCAGATAATCTCCAATGCTCTCTTCCAAATACCGAAGTGTCTCTCTTTCTTCCGCATACAAACCCGCTTCCCAATACTGCGCCAGGATATCGCGGCATTTTTTCTGCAATACCGGATTCTGTTTGTAATGCTGTAAAATAATGGCACTTTCCACCGAGTATGCCGGATTCATCAAGTACGCATTTTCGACCGCATACATAATAATGCACTCCAGATTATCTTTCGCACACATCGGTTTCATATACGCCAAGGAGAGCATATAATTGATCTGTTCCATCGACATATTGAGATTTACACCGAGCAAAATCAGCTTTATACGATTCGGGCATTCCCCGCGCTGCCGCAATGCAGACATCATTTTTTCATAGGAAAAAGGGAGCGAATTTGTCTGTACAAAACGATGTACATTTTCCTCTTTCGCTTTGATAAACAGTTGAATAAACTCCGCCAGTTTATGATAAGATTCTTCATACGAACCCGCATTTTCACAGATGAATTGTTCAAATTCCTCTTTGCTTTCCTGCGCCATAAGCCGCTCTTCGATCTCCATCGTGTCGAGCGGTCTGGCATTTCCTTTTCCATACTCGCGCATCCGTTTCAAAAGATGCTCTTTTAACTGGAGATACACTTCATACGCATCTCCCTCACTCGGATAATGCCGTATAACAAACAGGCAGACCGCATCTTCCATGTTTTTCCCATAGAGTCTCGGATATCTGCCATAACGTAAAAGCAGTTCATTAAATTCTTCGAGGTTCAACCGCAGCCCGAGTCCTATCTTCAAAAATGTCTCACGGTTTTGCGGCATCGCTCCCTCACGGCACCATTTTTTGACCGTATTCCGGCTGCAATGACAAGTTTTTGAGAGCTGCACATAATTTAAATGTTTGCGTTCGACAAGCCGGTTAATGTACTGTTTCCAGTCTTTATAGTAGTTACTGTTTTTGCTTAGAATTTCCTGCAATTCTACAAGGCTTTCGCATTTACTAACTTGTTCATTTACATCAATTGTATTTCTTTTGTCTTCCATTTTACACTTTCTCTTACTTGATTTCAACATAGAAATCCATTTCACCAAAACTAATGACGTCTCCACTCCGTAGTGTGACATCCTCTACTACTTTTACATTGTTATGATACGTCGGATTGGTCCCGTCAAGATCCATCAGATATACTTCATTTTCCTCCGTATACAGCCGGCACTGCCTCCCGGACACCGTCGGCTCTTCTACGATCGCCACATCACACAAATGGGGATCTCTCCCCACTACCATGCACCCTTCCAATTTATACTCATACACGCGCGTTTTATCATGGACATCTTTCAGATAAATCCACGGCGTATACTCCCCCTCATTTTTCACCTGTTTGCGATTCATTTTCCATTTCCTCATTTTACGCAGCATTTTCCAAAATCACTCCTGTAGCTATCCTATCCTAGATAGTATCACAAAAAGCGCAGAAGTTTTTCCGCAAAATGACCACTTTTTATACTCTTATTTTCTTCTCTTTACTATACGCACGGTACTTCTTTTTGCCCTTATTTTTCGTATAGGTACGCACTTTAAACCAAAGTTCCTGTCTCTTTTTTATATACGAAAGACGTATCGTGCATTTTCCGTTTTTCAACTTCTTTTTTGTCAATTTTACTTTCGTATACCGCTTTCCTTTCTGCTTCACGTAAAGTTCAAAATACTCCGCTTTTTTGTCCGTAACTACGATGCGGAGAATCTGCTGTTTGGACTGTTTTTTCACTGTCAGCGACGGAACACTGCGATTCGGCTCCGCCTGCGGAGTCACAACCGGTGTTTGTCGCACCTCATCGACAGCGGTATTTGCCGTCGGCTCCGCCGGTGTAATTTCCGGTGATGCTGCCGGCGTCTCATCCGGTATCTCTGTCGGTAACGGAGTTACAGTCGGCGTAGGTGTCGGTTCCGGCTGTCTGCAGGTAAATACCACTTTGCCATCTTCCGGATTGACCGGATTAAAGGTAATGGAATAGAGATAGAAAAGGTAGTCCCTGTTAAAATCATCTTGGGCTTCATCGGGATCGAGACAGCTTCCAATCGCGAGATATTTCGCTGTCTCGGTGGTATTTTCTAGCTTTTCCGGAATTTCCTCCATTTCGGTTGTATATTTTATTTCACTCGTCCCATAATTTCCAAAAGGATACACTGCCCCTGTTACCGAAGAGCAGTTTGCCACCAACCTTCCCTTTTTCAAAGATTGTTCCAATGACTCTCCCCAAAAATCTACCAATAGCTGCGTTCCCACTTTTGCACTTATAGTAAGCGACGCATAGTCGTCCACGTTAAACCAGTCCGGAAGTTCGAATGCCACTCTTTGATAACGCTCCTCTAAAAGAAGTTGAAAACAAGACACCCCTTCCTGATCTGTCACCAATCTTGCCTCTGCATTCTGAGTTCCCCCCTGCCATGCATACGCATCTTCCAAATAACAGATCTTATCTGGGGTCCCCTCTTCTGGCACCCACTCCTTCCACTGAAGACTCGGATATTTTTCTTTTATTTTCTTCCAAAATTCGCTATTTTGCGGAATATACATCGTGCCTTGCATTTGTGAGAAAAATTTGTTTTCTTTTTCTTCCGATTCAAACGTAATCTTTTCCCCTTTCCAATAAATGTCACTGTTTGTAAAAGACCCTGTTCCAATCGTCTGTAAATCCGCCGGCATCACAACTTGCTTTAATTCCGGACAATTAGAAAATGCACTTTGCCCTATCTCGAATACGGTATCCGGTAATTTTAATGTACTAAGACTCGTACAGCTTTGAAATGCTCTCGCTTTAATCGCCTTTACATTTGCTCCTATCTCTACTTTTTCAAGCGCAGAACACCCGGAAAATGCTTGATCCCAAATGGTTACCGTCCCTGTTTGAATCGATACTCGTTTTAATTTTTTGCAATTGATAAATGCTTGATCCTCAATCGTATTCACTTGTCCTATTTCTATTTCTTCAACATTGGGGCTTCCATCTAACAAGTATCCACTACTACCTGCGTTTGTTATCGTTCCAACCTCTATCGTTCGAAGCTGTGGGCACTCATGTAACCCTAGCAAATAGTCTACTTTCTCAATATTAACAGATTCCAATTGCGGAAGCATATATATATCCAAACTACTTGCGTATCCCTTTAATACCACTTTTTTTATTTCATCCGGATTTGCAACTTTCAATACTTTACCATCATCAAAGGGGTCAGGGCATACCTCCAACTGCGTGTCAACACTTGGTCCTGAAGACTGTATCGTCAACACGCCATCTTCCCATTGCACCTGAATGGTTTGTGTGTCTGCTTTTGCTTGCGTACCGCCGGTCAATATATCCGTTGAACATCCTGCAAGCACTATGGCAGCTATAAGCAGGAATGCAATTCGTCTTTTCATCGTTTTGGTCATAAGGGGCTCCTTCTCCTTTTTGCAAATTTTAGCAGCAACAAGCCACTTGTCTAGTTAAAGTATAGCATGCTATACCAGGTAAGACAAGTGGCTTGTTGGTGGTTATTGTGAAAGGGTGAAATAGGATGGGGTTAAAGTCGGAATAAAATTACAACTTTTGGAGTAAATCCGCTTTCTTTTGAGTAAATTCTTCCTCAGTAATAATCCCAGCCTCCTTTAATTTATTCAATTTTTCTAACTGTTCTAAAGGATCATTTTCTTTTTGCTGCATAACTACCTGTGGCTGCCGTGCTTGTTCTTTTATATTCTTTCTCTGCTGATGATAGATTTCAACAACTCGATCTGCTTCTCTCTTTTTCAATGTAGATATTTTCATTTTGGAACCTGCAACTGTAATTTCCAAATCACAAAGCTGCAATGCACTCGTTAATGCTGTATCTATCAAATAACCTGTCAACGATGTATCTTGAGAATTCTGCAAAGTAGCCATGGAATTAATATCTTCATAATAAAACTGTTTTACATCTGCCGTTGCACCTAATGCTTCTCGATTCAAATAAACAATTTGCTTATCCGAGCAGAACATAAAGTCCTTTGCTGTAATAGAATCAAGCCCCCAAGCAAAGTAAAGCAAAAGTTCATCATCATACGTCATTTTTCTCTTTACTTCTTCGTAAACTTTACTTCCAATTTTCTCACGGATAATAGCATCTACTTCGGTATCTTCAATTACAAAATCTTGTTTTTTTATCATATCTATGTAATGATCAATTGAAATGAAGTCCCTTACATAATACGGTTTTGATTCAATCGTTAACACCGGTTGCCCGTTTACCAAAAAGATACAATTTTCGCCTTTGTAGTCTACTGACAATTCACTTATCTTTTCAAGTGGAACGTTTCCAATCACATGGTATTTATTATCTTCCTCAAGTGTATCAGAATAGCACACTTTTGTCTTGGTTAATATAACTTCTGTTTTTTTATTGATACGCAGATACAATATCACTGTATCATCTGTTTCATGTTCCGGAAATGCTTTCTTAATTTTTTTCTCTACACGTTCATCAATGTAATGATACATATCAATACAGCATTTATCCAAACTTGCTGCCGGTAAAACTAACTTTGAATAAAACTCATTAGTAAATTTCAGCAATTCGTCCATATTAATATTTTCAAACATACTCACACCTGAAAAGCCATCTATGATTCGCTTACTCCGTTCTTCCGATTCAAGCTGAGCTTTCTCTGTCATCTCTTTTTCATATGCTTCCTTTTCTGCCTTTTTCTGTGCATTTTGCTCTTTTACAGAATCATATGCTTTTTTTGCCTGATCGGATGCATTTTGTACTGTGTCTTTTACTTTGTCAAAAAATCCCATAACTCATTTCTCCTTTACTTCATATGCTTTTATAAATTATTATTTATAATTTTAACAGAACAAATTTTTCATTTTTTCAAACAATGACCATCTGTTAAAATCACTTTTCTATATTTACTTTCCTGTTTCATCTTCAACCTTAGATTTTGTATTATCACGTTCTCTAAAATCTTCAGCAACAATAGTCTGCAGATCTTTTTTCGTTGGATTTTCTATCAAATCCACTCTTCTTGCATGATTCATAACAAGATCATCATAAAGATTACGTACCAATCGACCGTTTGCAAAATTAGTATCTTTTTGCTCAACACATTTTCTTAAATACTGTGTTATTTTCTTTTGAACATTCTCATCCAAAACATAATCATTATTTTTGCAAATGGATTCAAGAATTTTTGTTAATTCAGCTTCCGAATAATCAGGAAATTCGATAAAGGTATTAAATCTCGATTTTAACCCCGGATTGGATTCAAAAAAACTATTCATAGGCTCCGTATAACCCGCCACAATAACCACAAGATCATCTCGATAATCTTCCAATGCTTTTGTCAGTTCTGTGAGACATTCTCTTCCATATGAATCACTATTTTCATTTTCGGTAATACTATAAGCTTCATCTATAAACAAAACTCCACCTTTTGCCCGCTCAATTACCTTTTTTACTTTCAAAGCAGTTTGTCCCTGATAACCAGCTATAAGATCTGTTCGGGAGACTTCTATAAACTGACCTTTGGATAAAAGACCTATTTTTTTATATATTCTACCAACAATTCTCGCAACTGTTGTTTTTCCGGTTCCCGGATTTCCTGTAAACGCCAAATGAAGTGTATTTTTTGAAGAATGCAGGTTGTTTTCTCTTCTTAATTTTTGAACTTTTTGAAAAATAATTAGGTCATTAACTTTTCTTTTTACAGATTCTAAGCCAACTAAAGAATTTAACTCTTCTAATAATTCTTCCAAAGATCTGTTATCTGTAATATTCTCGCTTACTGGATTGCACATATTTTTAAGAGTAACATAACCATAATATTCAATCAAATTTTGATTCAATAGCTGTGCCACTTTTTTTATATCATTCTTACAATTTGAATCCATAATATCTGATATTTTATGTAACACTAAAATTGTCTTTTTCCTATCATTTGTTTTTATTACATCTGATACTACGGTGATAATCTCTCCATGCGAACTTGTAAGTGCATCCAATTTTGATGCCGTATCCAATAAAATATCTTTATATTTATTCATCAAATCACTCCAATCATAATTAAAATCAATTCGACTATTGCAATTCCTGCTGAACCTCCGGCTATCATATACGAATACCGTATTTTCTTTCTCATGTCAGCAAACGCATCCATACTATTTTTTTCATTAGTCTTAATCATTTCTAACAATTCATTGTTTTGATCTTTGATGACTTCAAAATTAGAATTTTGTTTTTTTACCATGCTTTCAACAGTATTCACGCATTCATTCAAACTACTGACATTTTCATTAAGCATTTCATATTTTTTTACTGTATCCTTAACCGCCACAGTATTTATTTCTATTCTTTTGTTTGAATTTATACACTCCTGCCAAAGCTGATCTATATCATATATATGTTCATTTTTTTTAAGTTTTTGCTCAAACTGCTTTAATTCATCCGTGCTTTTACTAATGCGGTCAACATCTTTTTTATACCGCACAAGTTTCTCTGATAACTCTCCCATTTCTTTCTGGAATTTTTCACAACTATTCCACATTTTATCGATATCATATATATGTTTATTATTTTTAAGTTTTTGTTCAAACTGTTTTAGTTCATCATTGTTTTTAACAACACGATTAACCTCTTTTTTGCACCGTTCAATCTGCTCTGACAAATCAACGATATCTTCCTGCCAGTTTTGTAAATCTTTCCATAATTGATCAATATCCTTTAAATGCGTATACTGATCCAGTTTTTCTTTAAATCGCTTAAGATTTTCCAACGTTTTTTTCTGATTATCAACAACTTTTTTCAAATCCTGCTGTGTTTTTTGAACCTTTTTACTTGTTTCCTCTGTTGCTTTAATCGACAGCAAAATTCCTTGTATATAATCTTTATCCAAAGACTCCAATGCATTATAAACTTGTGAAAACTCTTTTATCGTTTTATTTATGCTGTCGTTCATAGCAATCATATTATTCTGAACGGACCCCATTCTTTCATTGAGTTCTGATCCGGTAACTTTATGATTTCCCAAGCCAAATAAACCACCGTCTGTATTAACCTCCTCGATTTTAAAATCGTCCGCCTTTTTTTGCGAAAAATTTTTTATACTTTTTTTTGCCATTTCGAAAGAATGTGGGTTAATTGTAATTTCATCCATTTTATTCGTCTCCTAACAGTTTATCAAAATCATCTGAAATTTGATCCAAATCATCACTCAAATCATCTTCCTCATCTAAAATTACCTTCATGGAATCTCTTATTATTGAAGATGCTTCCAAGTGTCGATTTACCATCTCATCTTGAGCTGCTTTTTTTCTTGTTTCAACATCCTCAAATTTAGATTCATTATCTGCCACCTTATTCGCTAATTCATTTTTATTATCCTCATTATTTATCTTTACGTCTGCCATAACATGGCTAGTTTTTTCTTTCTCTGATTTCTTATTTGGCGTCTTTTTATTTCTTGACAGATAAACTGCAACTCCTGCTACTATTACTGATAATGTTATAAATATTTTTTTCATGTTTATTCACCTTCCATATCTAAAAACAATTCATCCATTTCATCTAATGTCTCATCAATTGAATCATCATTTTTACTGTTTTCTATTATATTTTCCATTGAATCTCTCATTTCTTGTGCTGCCTCAACATGCCGTTGTTTAATGTTATTTTGCACATTTTCTTTGGTACTATCAAGTTTAACCTCCTCGACGATTCGAACTTTATTTTGAAGGTTAATTACTTTATTTCCCTTTTCTATTATTGCATTTTGGGCTTCCTGTTTTTGCTTCTTTTCTAACCTTTTGTCAATAAAATTAATAATTATTGCACCAATTACTCCGCTAATCACGCTTGCCAAAAACATTCCAACCAGATCAGCCAAACTTCCCAGCAACGGTATCTGTATAGCCATACCAGGAATCGTTCCTAATATTTTTGAGAAAAATTCTCCTCCAAATAAAGCACCCGTTGCCACCAAACCAGCTACAACAATTTTTCCAACTTCAGCAACCTTGACACTAAAAGGTTTATTTTTATTGTTTTTATCTTTCAAGTAAGAAATAGCATCATGTACACTTTTAACACCTTGTTTTATCAAGCTAGCCAGTTTTTTGAATAGACTAACCACTGGTCCGAAAATTTCTGAAATTACCGTACCAACAAAACTATCTGCGCCAGCCTTTACAAAATCTTTAATCTTTGCTAAAAATCGTTTGAAAGCCTCTTTCATTTCCTGTATAAAATTAGAAAATGATTTCTCCGCCTGCTTAAAGAAACGAACCAATGCATTTATTATCTCTTTTAACATAGAAGACAACGCTTGTACAGTCATTATCTTTAAGGCATCTTTTCCAGCCTTTTTAGCGGTTTCTTTTGCCACTCCTTTTGCTATATCTTTATTAATTGCTTTTCTTGCTTCGGCATCTTTTTCCTTCATTAATTCAGCATCCGCATCCAGCTTATCCTGCATTCTTTTATCATTTTCTTTCTTTTTTAATTCCTTTTCTTTTTTTGATAAATTAGGATCCTTGTCAATTTTTTCATTTGCCTTTCTATTTTGTTCCCGCAAATCGCGCTCACGTTGTTCTTGCGATTTATTATAAGCATCAACTGATTTAGAACCCTTACTTTTATTCAAGGATTCATTTGTAGGATTCAAGTTTTCACTTTTATTTGCCAAATCTTCTGTCGCAATTCCTGCTTGACGACGCCGCTTATTTTCATATATTTCTTTTCTGGAAACGGTGTGATCCAAGTTTGCGTTCTCATTTGGAGCAATCGTTTTCCCTGTATATTCATCTTTTAACGTTCCCGCTTTTTGCTTTTCCTTCATAGCCTTATTGGCCTCTTTATATCTAGAATCCTGCATGACCTTCTTTCCCACTTCTTCATAGGTTTCAGGATGTTCACGATCATATTTTTGAATCAGTGTTTCATTTGTCATTTCTAAGCCAATCTGCGTTGTAAACTGATTCCATATCTCATCCATGATCACTTTTCCAAGTGCATCCGGATTTCCAATTTTCTTTTTTTCTTCCTCTAGATATTCAAAATCTGACAGTTCTTCATCCAATTGGCTTTGAAGTTTTTCCTCTAATTCATCGAAATCAAACACATCATACTCTTCATCGTATTCTTCAATTTTATTATAACGTTGTGTATCCTCTGCCATGCTTATCTCCTCACTCAAACTCACAATTTACGGTTTACAGGTTCTAATCACCTTGCATTATAAGATTTTGTCTCTTGATTTTTTCCTTAATTTTACCACATCCTCTTTTTCGTTTTTCCCAACTTTGACCACCGCAAAAGCCTCCCTGCTAATTTACATTAACAGAGAGGCTTCTCTTTTACCCATTCATTCACGACATTATGGCATTGGATACTTTTTGTAGCGTTTGTATTTTCCAGCCAATTCTTTATCGTATCTTTTCTTATTTACAACTTTAACCGTAAGTTTCTTTTTACCAACTGTAATAATAAGCCCCTTTTTACTGGAACGATATTTATTTGCACCTATTTTAATAAGTTCACCTTCAAACACGCCGTAGAGATGCGGCTCATTAAATGAATAATTTCCATAAGCTTTTCCCTCAACGGATGAATACTGGTTCAGATAGACAGAGGCACCTGCACTACCATCACACTTTGAATACTCTCCTGCAAAGTAAATTGTTTTTGCACCTGCGCTTCCGGCGTTTACACCGATTGCCAGCACAATTGCCATTACCATAGCTAAAATACGAAAACTTTTTTTCATAAATTTCACCTGTTCCTTTCAAAATTTGATATTTTAGTATTTTTGTTACGTAACATATTTGTATACTACCATATCTTTTTCTAGTTTTTTCCCAAAAATGATCAGTTGAAGTCTACAAATATTTTTAATCACAAATACTTACCTATTTTCCCCAGCGAAAAAAGCCGCCAAATCTGGCAGCTTTTCCGCGTTTACTCATATCAACTTTTACAGCTTTTTCATCAATTCCTGAATTCGATCTTCTGTCTCCTCACACTCATCTGCAATCTGTGAAAGCGATTTCCCTTTCGCTAGTTTTTTGGAAATCTGTGTAAGAAGTGTTTTCTCTTCTCCTTGTGCAAGTCCTTTTTCAAGTCCATTCTCAAGTGCATCTTCCCAAATCCCTTCACCTAAATTACACATGGCTTCCACTTCCTCTCTCGGCGCATCGTTTCAAAAACAACTATAACATCTACACCAAATATTTTTTATTTAGAGATCAATCGATTCCTACAGCTTTTTCATCAATTCCTGAATTCGATCTTCTGTCTCCTCACACTCATCTGCAATCTGTGAAAGCGATTTCCCTTTCGCTAGTTTTTTGGAAATTTGTGTAAGAAGTGTTTTCTCTTCTCCTTGCACACGACCTTGTGCGCGACCTTGTGCAAGTCCTTTTTCAAGTCCATTTTCAAGTGCATCTTCCCAAATTCCTTCACCTAAATTACACATGGCTTCCACTTCCTCTCCTAATACTTGACTTGGAATATCATATTCTTCTTCCATGATACTAATACGTTCTTCGCTTGTCAAGCCTTTTGAGAACAAAGGCAAAATGGTCGTTCATACGCGTTTTTTCCAATTTCATTGATTTTTTTCCATAATTCATTTTCACACCCAGACAAAAAACGAGGACTGCAGCGCCACACTTACGTCACACTACAATCCTCACTTATTTTTCCATTTTCTAGGAATCCAGAAACTGCCCAATCGATTTCTACAGTTTTTTCATCAATTCCTGAATTCGTTCTTCCGTTTCCTCGCACTCATCCGCAATCTGTGAAAGTGATTTCCCCTTGGCAAGTTTTTTGGAAATTTGTTCAAGAAGATTTGCTTCACGGCCTTCGGCGATTCCTGCTTCACGACCTTGTGCAAGTCCATTTTCAAGTGCATCTTCCCAGATTCCTTCGCCTAAATTACACATGGTTTCCACTTCCTCTCCTAATACTTGACTTGGAATATCATATTCTTCTTCCATGATACTAATACGCTCTTCGCTTGTCAAGCCTTTTGAGAACAAAGGATAGCGTAAATTGTTTTTCGGAAAAACGTAAGCAGACCAGCCCTTTGATAATTT
>ERZ808240.612-NODE-612-length-45795-cov-5.858352_pt1 | contig 45795 bp, 43 predicted proteins | sample MGYA00521084_ERZ808240 | MGnify/ENA primary metagenome ERZ808240 (study PRJEB31516, sample SAMN03275571) | gut metagenome | biome: mammalia-associated habitat; material: feces | host: Papio cynocephalus | place: Kenya | collected 2012-08-06 ...
TACATCCCCATAAAGCACTTCAAATATAAAAATAATTATGAACACCTACTTATTTGTCAAAAAGACTTGTCAGCCACCTTAAATAGGCGGCAGACAAGTCTTTGTATTTTATCTTTATGTGTGATGCTTACGCAACGCACATTTCAACCTTAGTTAAACCAACGCACGTAGCAGAAGTCTTGACGGTTGGGTAACATCTTATTCTTTGGATACATGCGGTATGCCACCTTATAGCTACCAGCAAGATCAACGCTTGCTGTGAGTTCAAAGGTATAGAGGTTGCCTTCATGTCCTGTTACATTCATAGGCATTACGGTGTAGATTTCTTCTTTACCCTCTGCACCCGACAAGATAACCAAGTCTACGCCGATAGCATCGTCAAGACCTTGTTCGTCGATTACATGTTTCACAGCAAATTCCTTACCACTGATAAGTGCGCCATTCTGTAAGTTTTCGCTCTTTTCGGTGCTTACCACCTTGATGTCGTCCCAACGTTGAGCCACGCTCTCCTTCCATGCAGCAATTTCTTTTGCCACTTGGTTATCGTTAGCAGAGAGCACCTTAAAACGCTTAGCCTCTGGGTTGTAGAAGCGGTCGTAGTAGTCGTCAAGCTGACGCTTCATGGTGTAGTGTGGAGCAATGCCAGCGATAGAGTTCTTTACTGTACGAACCCAATTCTCTGAGTATCCCTTGCGATTACGAGCATAGTAAAGAGGAATAATCTCTTGCTCAAGCATTGAGTAGATAGTAGATGCGTCCAATTTGTCTTGGTAACCTTGGTTTTCGTAAGTGCGGCGATCGGTCAATGCCCAACCCGCTCCTTCGCGATAGCCCTCGTACCACCATCCGTCGAGTACACTGAGGTTTACCACACCATTCATCAAGGCTTTTTCGCCCGATGTACCACTGGCTTCGAGAGGACGTGTTGGGGTGTTCATCCAAATATCTACGCCCGATACCAAGCGACGTGCCACCTGCATATCGTAGTTATCGAGGAAGAGAATTTTGCCCATAAACTCGGGGCGTTGCGAAATCTCGTATATCTTCTTAATCAAGCCTTGACCTGCACCATCGGCTGGGTGTGCTTTACCTGCAAAGATAAACTGCACAGGATAGTCGGGGTTGTTTACAATCTTCGACAAGCGGTCAAGATCTGAGAAGAGTAAGTGTGCACGCTTATAAGTGGCAAAACGACGAGCAAAACCAATAAGCAATGCATTGGGGTTGATTTTGTCAAGCAAACTTACAACGAGTGAAGGGTCACCTTGGTTCTTCAACCAGTTTTCGCGGAAGCGAGCACGTATGTAGTCAATGAGTTTGTTCTTAAGCGTTACGCGAGTGTTCCAAATTACCTCGTCGGGCACATTGTATATCTTCTCCCAAATCTTTTCGTTGCTTTGGTCGTGGATATATTCCTTACCCAAGTACTTAGCATACACTGCTTGCCACTCTTTGGCACACCATGTGGGGAAGTGAACACCATTAGTAACATATCCCACGTGGCTCTCCTCTGGATGAGGATTGTAAATTTTAAACCATTCGTCGTGGCTACGCTCTGCATGGTCGGGGTGAGTGTACGAAGGCATATAGCCAGGCCAAATACCCTTGAACATTTCGCGAGATACCAAGCCGTGCAACCAGCTCACACCATTCACCTCTTGGCAAGTTTTGCAGAGGAAGGTAGACATACAGAATTTCTCGCCTTTATCATCGGGATTGGTGCGACCAAGTCCCATAAAGTCGTCCCATGAAATGCCCAAACGAGCGGGGAACTGGTTCATGTACTTGTTAAACAAGCCCTCGTCAAAGTAGTCGTGACCTGCAGGCACTGGAGTGTGTACGGTGTAAAGCGAAGATGAGCGAACAAGTTCGAGTGCTTGATCGAAGGTTAAACCGCTCTCAACATAGTCAGCAAGGCGCTGCACATTGCAAAGGGCTGCATGGCCTTCGTTGCAGTGATAGATATCCTTTTTAATGCCCAGTTTTTTAAGAGCAAGCATACCACCAATACCGAGCAAGTACTCTTGTTTGATGCGGTTTTCCCAATCGCCACCATAAAGCGAGTGAGTAATACGACGGTCAAATTCTGAGTTCATCTCGTGGTCAGTATCGAGCAAGTAAAGTTTGATACGGCCCACATTAGCCACCCACAGAGCTGCATGTACCATAAAGTTGGGATAAGGCACATCTACTATTACCTGGTTGCCTTCTTTGTCGAGTACACGTTCGATAGGCAGACGGTCAAAGTCTTGCGCCTCATAGTTAGCTATTTGCTGACCATCCATTGAGAGGGTTTGAGTAAAGTAGCCATAACGATAGAGGAAACCCACTGCAACCATATCGACATTGCTATCCGAAGCCTCTTTCAAGTAGTCGCCAGCAAGGATGCCAAGACCGCCCGAATAAATTTTCAGCACGTGGTTTAAGCCATATTCCATGCAGAAATAAGCAACCGAAGCGCGGTTTGGGTTAGGCTTAACATCCATATACTTGCGGAAGTCGCTATATACGCGATTCATTCTTTCGATTACATCGTCGTCTTTTGAGAGTTCGATTAAGCGATCGTAATCAATGCTACGAAGCAAGTCGATAGGATTGCGGTTTACCTTTTTCCAAAGGTCTTCGTCAAGACTTGCAAAGAGTTGCAGAGCTTCGGTGTTCCATGCCCACCACAAGTTATGAGCAATTTCGTCGAGTTTCTTCAAAGCCTCTGGGATGTGGCTTTTCACGTTTACCACCCTCCATGATGGTTGGTTGGCATTGCTGATTTTAATATTCATAATATAAAATATTGAACCCTCGTTAGCGCCTCATATTTACTGATTTGTTTAGATTGATGAGTACGCTTGCCGAAAGGCTTTTTTACATTAGGTTAGTATAATATGCTGTTTTATTTTAGTTCAGTGCGTTTAAGCGCAAAATCGTAAGCATCATAATAGTATTTAATAAAATGCTTCCACTGCGCTTTGTCGGCAATTAGTGCTGCGTTCTTGCGACAAGTAGCCACTTGTTTGGTGTGCATGCCGAGCATTGTGTGTATGCATTGACAGATGTCTGCCGACACCTCAAAGTAGTTATTGTCGTCGCGATGTATCACTCTTACGCCATCTTCAAGCTGGCCTTCGTGGCCAATCTCCTCGTTTACCCATTGGCCAAATCCGCTTAAGTCGGTAGTGACGCAAGGAGTGCGGAAGGCGCAACTTTCAAGCGGAGTGTAGCCCCACGGTTCGTAGTATGAGGGGTATAGCGCCAAATCGTTGGCTGCAAGCAAGTGGTAATAAGGCATATTAAAAATGCCATCATTGCCCTCAAGATAGCATGGTACGAGCAGCACTTTCACTTTGTCTTCGGGACGATTGAGTATGCCTAACTGACGAATTTGGCTCACAATGCGATCTTCATCTAAATTGTGCAAATCGTGAGTAATGATAGGGTTAGGCAATGCCTGCGTATGAGATTGTGGATGCGCCAAAGCCTCTTGCAAGTCGGCACGTGGCCCCTTTAACCAGCAAGGCACTTCGATGAGAGCCAATACTTGTTGTTTACTCTCTGCCTGCTCATTGAGCTGGGTTCGCAATTCGGCCATTGCTTCAAGAAACACGTCGAAACCCTTGCATCGATAGTCGTTGCGCCCACTTGTTGACACGATGAGCGTATCTTTGTCTGCCAAGGTTTGTCCCGTAAGTGCGCTTGCCACGCTGAGTATGCGTTGGCGGGCCTTTTTGCGTACGATGGTAAACTGACTACCTTTGGGCACAAAATCGTTCTCAAAACCATTGGGCAACACTACATCGGCTGGTTTATCAAGCAGTTGCTTACACTCGCGGTTAGTAAACTGACTCACGGTTGTAAAGCAGTCGGCATGCCATGCGCTTTGCTTCTCTATGCTGTGTTTGGCCTCCATGTGTAGTTCTTGTGCCATTTGGTCGCCATTGTATCCATCGAAGTAGGCATAAAGTTGCTTATTATTGCCACATATAGAGCGCCCTATGCTTGTGGCGTGTGTGGTAAATATGGTTGCCACATGGGGTTGATGCTTCTTTAAGAAAAGCATGCCCAACCCCGACATCCACTCGTGAGCTTGGTATACCACCTTATCTGTAGGCTGCAAGCATAGCGACACTACAGCCTCAACAAAGCGACCTGCTGCATACGAGAACATAGAAGCCTCGTCGTAATCGCCATAAGCATGGAGCGAATCTACACGAAACAAATCCCATGCCTCGGCATAAATTTCGTTTTTTATTTCAAAGAACGGGGCAAAATCTACAAGCACAGCCACAGGTTTGCCTGGCACCATCCATCGGCCAATTTTACACTTCAAGCCTAAATCTGCTGCAGCCTGTTTCCACTGAGGCAACAACCTTTCATCTTCACAAAAATCAACATTAGCCGTAGGTTGCTTCAAATCAGGACCTATAAAGACAAGTTTGTCCTGATATTTAGACATGAGCGTTTTAGCACGCGATGACAGCACGGTATATATGCCACCGACCTTATTACAAACTTCCCAACTTGTTTCAAATATATAGTCGGGCTTTAGTGTTTCTGTATTCATAAAAATCTGTAATAATCTATGCAAGATAGTGCAAAGCAAAAGCCATCAAAAAGCCTTTTTTTTATTGCTTAACTACATACTATCTGTTGCAAAGATAATGGCTTAATAGTGAATGGCAAAGCGTTTGCTCACATTTTTTCAATAATGTAACATTCTTACAATCTGTGTTTTCTAAGTTTTGCGGTATTAACAATCTTTATTTGTTTAAAACTTCTTTTAAAACCGTTTTTGACCACAAAAATAGGCTTTTGTATGCCAATAACAAGGGAACTAACAATACATTTTTACAAGCTATTTTGAGAGGTTTACAAAAGTTAATCTTTGAATTCGTAATCTTCATTTTTGCCCACTCTGCACATTTATTTTTTATTTTTCGAAAAGTCCGCATTTTTAGGGAATTTCTATATTTAATTGATAATCAGAGAGTTACAAACTATCACAAAATCATAAATTGGCTTTTAAGTGCTTATTATCGTATGCAAAGCCCTAAGGATACGTATCCTAAGACCATAAGGATACGTATCCTTATACCCTAAGAACACGTATCCTTAGGTGGTAAGCATACGTATCCTTACACCCTAAGGATACGTATCCTAAGGATTAATACTTGCGAAAGGGGGCTTTTTCTGCCTCGTTCGAAGCAAAAATCATGCTTTTTAGCTTCTATTTTACGAGTTCAAAATGTCAAAAATAGTTCACGTTTTGCTCGTATTTTTTAAACAGTCTGATAAGTTGTACACACGCCTTTTTAGCGGCTGCTTGGTGTGTTATTTTGCCGTTTTATTGAAAGAGAAGTACTTACTGAATAATGTTAAAATTGCTTATCATCAACTCATCATCATTTATAAATTAAAACCGACACCGCCTCTACCATACCAAAAAAATCAACATTTGCTTTGTTATGCGTTTGCTTTGCAGTAACTTTGAATTAAATTTATAAAGCACATTCGTGCATTTACGACAAATATTCAGAAACAAATACTTGATAATCATACAATGTACGACAACTATACCGAACTAACCATTGAGGGCATAACCCGAGGAAAGGAGTTGCAAGATGCCTTTATCCTTATATTAAGAAAAAAGGATGGGGCTGAGATATTTCCGGTACTGATAGACGAGAAAGGGTTTAACCTCATTATGAATGCACTGAAGCATAAGGACTATGCTTGCTCGCACTTGATGAACAAGCTTGCTGGGCGTGTGGGTATGACCTTGATTGGTGTGAGGGTGATGCAACCCGCCAATGGCAACACTCAAGCATTAATCGACTTTGAACTTATCAACGAAGTGGTGTCTATCACCGTGCCTGTGGCCGAGGCTGTTGTGGCTGCTCTTGAAACGCACGCGCCACTATGGGTAAACAGCGAATCGTTTCAGAGGATAACACGTGCCCAAAACAACAAAGGGGCAGAACAAATGGCACTACCCCTTACTGCCATGGGCGACAAACTGCTGAAGGAAGCATTGGAGAGCGCCGTGGCCGAAGATAACTTTGAGTTAGCCTCGATATTGCGCGACGAACTGTCAAGACGCAGCAAGGTGGACAATACTGACTTGATTTTATAAAATGTTGAACAACATGAAAGAAACGCATATATTCTACGCCCCCGACATAGAAAATAACCCAAACGAACTGCCCGCTGAAGAGGCTGGACACGCTGTTAGAGTGCTAAGAATGCGCGAGGGAGACACCATGCTACTTACCGATGGTAAAGGGCACTTTTATGATGCCCACATTACGCTATGCGCCAACAAGCATTGCCAAATTGCCATTGACAATCAATGGGACGACCATAAACTATGGAACGGAAACATACACTTGGCGGTGGCACCTACTAAAAACATGGACCGCATGGAATGGTTTGTTGAGAAAGCTACAGAAATTGGCGTAGACGGCATTCATTTGCTACTCTGCGACAATTCTGAACGCAAGATTGTTAAGACTGAGAGGTTAGAAAAGATTGTGGTGTCTGCCATGAAACAAAGCCATAAGGCTTATAAGCCTATGGTTGAACCTTTGACCAAGTTTAAAGAGTTTGTTAATAGCCCATTTGACGGACAAAAATTTATTGCCCACTGCTATTCGCCCGAAGAGATTGACGACGATAGCACAGAAAGCATACACCTTTCGGGACGCAACTTTTTAGGCGATTTGCTTAATAGCGAGGGGGATGCTTTGGTGCTTATTGGCCCTGAGGGAGACTTTAGCATTGCCGAGGTAAACGAGGCTATACGTTGTGGCTTTCAGCCCATTAGCCTTGGCGAAAGTCGTCTACGCACCGAAACAGCGGCTTTGGTGGCTGTACATCTTATGTATTTGGCAAAACGCAATAAGTAGCAAGATTGAGTAGAACAGATGTGTGAGCATCAAACATATATTTAGGTATTATGCATTTTAATAAAAAACATTGTTGGATAGGTTGCTCAGCCATTGTGGTTTGTGCGCTGGTGGCTTTGATAGCATGGTGGCTATGGCCCAAAAACTATGCCGACATGATACCAGCACAAGCTAAAGCCGTGGTGCGAATTGTGCCGTCTGAACTGACCAACTCTCCTCTTAAGAGCGTTAATCCTATAGAAAAAGCCATTGGCATAAAGCCCGATGGAATAGACCTTAAAAGTCCTGTTTATGCTTTTGTAACGCCCAACGAATACATTGGTTTTACGGCCAAGGTAGAGAACAAGGAGGCTGTTATTAACCAAGTAAATAAACTCGTAAGGGCTAAAAAATGTGCACCTATTGAGTATATCGATGGGCAAGCTTGGATTTGGATAAATGCGGGGTGGCTGGCCACTTGCACAGACAATACGTTGCTTATACTCGGCCCTGGTGTGGCGCAAGAGCGCGATGTGTTACGACAAACCATGACGGCAATGATTAACACTGGCGACACGTTTACAAGTACCGACAACTTTAAAAAGCTCAAAGAACTAACGGGCGGCATACAACTCTTTGCACAACTTGATGCTATGCCTACCCCCTACAACCTTTTGTTCCGTATGGCCATACCTGCCGACTGCGACCCTGCGGCCGTGAATGTTTTTGCCACCGCTGATATGAAGCTAAATAAGGCAAAACAATGTGTCACAACGATAACAAGCACACTCACAAGCGAAAACAATGATATATTGGCAGCTATCGACCAATACGAAAAGGAGAAAGGATGTATTAGCGTGCCTACAAATGGCAAGCAACAAACACCTCTTTTCGTTCTGAGCACACGAACACAGGGCAAACCTCTGCTCAAACTTCTCAAAACCGACGCCACCTTGCGTGGGTTGCTCATGGGACTAAATCAGACCTTTGATGCCGACCAAATGTTGGGGAGCACCAACGGACTTTTCAGCATTGAGATTGACTCTTTGGCCAACGATTGGACTCCCATCTACTGCATGAAAGCCGAAACTCAAGCAAAGGGATTGTTTGACAATGCCGACTATTGGATGGACTGTGCAAAGAAACAAAAGAACGTTACGCTGAGGCGAATTTCGCCCAATGCTTTTGTGCTTAATAACAACAAACAGCAGTTGCACTTTGGCCTTAATGCCACAAACACAACTCTTTACTTTGCCTCGGCAGCAATGGTTGCAAAGGCTCAAATGCCTTTTGACGCAACAAAAACAAATGCCGCCAAAGGTACGCTTGTTTACTTTCAGCTAAACCTTAAGAGGTTCTTTGAACAGCCTTGTGTTAAGAGCAAAGGAGCAAGTTCGCTCATCAAGATGCTCATTCCAGGCTCTGAAAAAGTTTGCTACCAAGCTACAACCGGACGCAAAGCTACATTGACTATTGAATAAAAAGCAGACTCGCAAGTAATGGGTATTTCGTATCTTTTACTTGGCACAAGGCCTGTCTTATTGATAAAAAGTTTATCATGCAAACCATTACATTATCAAATGTTCTGCCACACGTTTTTGAAAGCCGAACTGACCTTAAAAGCGATGTGTGGAAGAACGAAGTGAAATTTGAAAAAGAGAAACTTTACTTAGTTGAAGCCATGTCGGGTACGGGCAAATCTACGCTTTGTAGCTACATCTTGGGATATAGACACGACTATACTGGAACGCTTTGCTTCGACAACAACAACGTGAAACAACTCAAAGTGAACGATTGGGTGAGCATTCGACAAAATAGCATTAGCCACCTTTTTCAAGAGCTTAGGCTCTTTCCTGAACTTACGGCTCTTGAAAACGTTGAAATTAAAAACAACCTTACAAACTTCAAGCCGCTTGGCGAGATTAAAGAATGGTTTGAACGACTGGGTATTGCCGATAAACTCAATGCCAAAGTGGGTAGAATGAGCTTTGGACAGCAGCAACGTGTGGCCATGATTAGGGCCTTGGTGCAGCCTTTTGACTTTTTGCTTGCCGACGAACCTATCAGCCACCTTGACGACATCAACTCTGCTATCATGGCAGATATAATGATGACAGAAGCTAAAAGGCAAGGGGCAGGTGTAATCGTTACGAGCATTGGCAAACACATGGAACTTAACTACGACAAAGTGTATAAACTATAGATTAGCATATAACAATGAACTTGATTTGGAAATTGCTCCGACAACATATTAGCCTCTCACAGTTTGCTGGTTTCTTCTTTGCCAATCTCTTTGGCATGTGGGTTGTTATGCTGGGCATTCAATTTTATAAAGATATTATTCCTGTTTTTACAGAAGAGGATAGTTTTATTAACAACAACTTCTTAGTGGTGTCGAAACACATCACTACGGTTGGCACACTATCGGGACGTAGCAACTCCTTCTCTACCTTCGACATTGAGGACATAGGCAAACAGCCCTTCTGCAAAAAAGTGGGTAGCTTTACTTCATCACAATATAAAGTGTCGGCTGCAATGGGCATGAAAGGCTCTGAACCACTCAACACGGAGATGTTTTTTGAAGCCGTACCCGATAGCTTTGTAGACGCCGACGCTGCCGACTGGCACTACACTCCTGGCGACAACACTGTGCCTGTTATACTACCACGTACTTACATAGCTCTCTACAACTTTGGCTTTGCTCAAAGCCGCAACTTGCCCAAGGTGAGCGATGGTTTGGTAGGCATGATTGATATGCGCATCTTTATAAATGCTAATGGACAACATGCACAGTTTAATGGTAAAGTACTCGGTTTTTCAAGCCGTCTCAACACAATCCTTGTGCCACAAAGTTTTATTGATTGGAGCAATAATACATACGAACCTGGAAAAACCGAAGACCCTTCAAGAGTGATACTCGAAGTGAACAATCCAACCGACTCACGTATTGCCCAATATATGCAACAAAAGGGCTATGACGTTGAAGACAACAAACTTGATGCGGGCAAAACTACTTATTTCTTAAAGGTGGTGGTAAGCATGGTGATGTTGGTAGGACTGTTGGTTAGCATCTTATCGTTCTACATTTTGATGTTGAGTATTTACTTACTGGTTCAGAAAAATACGCAAAAACTTGAGAACCTGTTGCTCATCGGCTATAGTCCCGACAGAGTGAGTAGGCCCTATCAACTCCTCACCCTTGGCATGAATGCTGCCACACTGATTATTGCTTTTATATTGCTCATAGCCATCCGTAGTTACTATATGGGGGTTATCAGCCTTATATTCCCTTCGCTTAAAAGCGGTAGCATGTTGCCCGCTCTGCTCACAGGAGGTGGCATATTTATATTGGTCTCTATCATTAACATTATTGCCATACGCAAAAAGGTAATGAGCATTTGGTTTAGAAAAGAATAATTTTGAACATAACACACTTCTGACATTTACGATGAAACAATTACTCTCACTATATAAGGAATGGAAAGGGCAAGCTTCGCCTAAAGTAGAAACGCTACCTAAAGCTGGCAGCAATAGGCAGTATGTGCGTATGTTCAACGACGACGGCACAAGCGTTATTGGGGTTATTGGTCCCTCGGTGGTTGAAAATAAGTGCTTTGTATATTTGGCTAAGCACTTCACGAGCAAAGGGTTACCTATGCCACAAATCTATGCTGTAAGTAGCGACTACGGCTGCTACATACAGCAAGACCTTGGACACACGGCTCTTTACGACGCCTTGGCATCTGCACGTAAAAACAACTACACTTATAGCGAGGAGGATAAAGAACTACTCCGCCAGACAATTTGTGACTTGGCACACGTGCAAATTAAAGGGGCTGAAGGACTTGACTTTTCACATTGTATTCCTCCCATACGTTTTGACCACCAGGCAGCTATGTTTGACCTAAACTATTTTAAATATAGTTTTCTGAAGACAACAGACATGCCATTTGATGAAATCAAGTTGGAAACCGACTTGCAACGCATGGCTAACGACTTGGCAAGCAACGATGACGAACACTTTTTTCTTTATCGCGACTTTCAAGCACGAAACGTGATGTTAAAAGGCAACAAACCTTTCTTTATCGACTTCCAAGGGGGCATGCAGGGACCATTGCAATACGACATAGCCTCGTTTCTGTGGCAAGCCTCAGCTCGCTATCCACAAACGTTGCGCAACGAACTTATTGATGCCTATGTTAGCGAGGTGAAAACGTTATTGCCCAATTTCGATGAAAACGGCTTTAGAAGACGCTTGCAACTATTTGTTCTCTTCCGCATTCTGCAAGTGCTGGGTGCATACGGATTGCGAGGCTACTTTGAACGCAAAAAGTACTTTTTAGATAGTATTCCGTTGGCTATACAAAATCTTCGCCGACTACTACTCGAAGACGCAGCTAACAACTATCCATACTTGGCAGACACACTACAACGCATGGTAGACTTGCCACAATTCGACCAAAAAAACGTTGAGTTGGGCAAAGCATCTGTATCAAAATACGATGGTCAAGGACCACTCGTTGTGCGCGTATTTAGCTTTAGCTACAAAAAAGGAATACCCGAAGACACATCGGGCAACGGAGGGGGATACGTGTTTGACTGCCGAAGTACACACAATCCTGGCAGATACGAACAATATAAACCCCTCACAGGATTGGATGCCCCCGTCATTAAATTTTTGGAAGATGATGGCGAAATATTGACCTTCCTCGACTCTGTTTACAAACTTGCCGATGCACACGTAGAACGCTATATGCAACGCGGATTTACCAACCTCATGTTCTGCTTTGGCTGCACGGGCGGACGCCATAGAAGCGTGTACTCAGCCCAACATCTGGCAGAGCATATCCACCAAAAGTTCGGCATTGAGGTACATATATGTCACCGAGAACAAGGCATATCGTCTGTTCTGAAATAGAATACCCCAATAAGGGGTTTTTCGTTAAAACACAAGCAATTATTACCTATATATCCGAAGTATAGAACAATATTATAACGTTAAGTAATCTAAAAAAAGACATAAATAGTTCTTATATTAGAGAAATAGCAGTAACTTTGCTTGTAGTAAAATGCCAAGTTCTATGAACAAAAGGAACACTTTACAAGAAATAAGTGACGCTCTACAAGCCAACGACCTGGCAAAAGCTGAAAACTTATTGCAGCAATCATGCGAAGAAGGCAAGAATAATTCATTGTTTTACTACCTAAAAGGTAAGCTCTACATGAAACGTTCGCAATGGGGAAAGGCCATGAGCGCATTTATGCAATCAGAAAACATCGCCCCCAATGGGCCTGCAACAGAATGCAGACTCATGCTTGAAGATATTATGGCATTCTATAACAAAGATATGTATAACCAATAAAAGGAAATACATACACATAGAGAAATTGCCATAAACCGCCCTGCTGAGGTTCGAAAATGAACACCTGTTAAGGCAAATAATGAAGTTATAAACTTATTCTAAAATGAGTAAAATAAAAGGAGCTCTTGTCATCGATACAAACCGATGCAAGGGATGTGCTTTATGCGTAGTGGCATGCCCTACTCACGCTATCGCATTATCCAAAAACGAAGTAAACCATAAGGGATACGCTTTTTGCCAACAAATAAATGATGCTTGCATTGGATGTGCATCGTGTGCCATCGTGTGCCCTGACGGATGCATAAGTGTATACCAAGCTAAAGAGAAATAATTAAGAACAAAAGAAATAGTCTGCAATGCTTACTTATACAAACATTCAGACCTTAAGATTTCTTTAAACATACTTCTATGAACGAAGAAAACGAAGTGCTCCTTCTTAAAGGAAACGAAGCCATAGCGCATGCCGCTATTAGATGCGGATGCGATGGATATTTTGGTTATCCCATCACTCCACAAAGCGAAGTGCTTGAAACTTTGGCTGAACTTAAGCCTTGGGAAACTACAGGTATGGTGGTTCTACAAGCTGAAAGCGAAGTGGCTGCTATCAATATGCTTTATGGTGGTGGCGGCACGGGTAAACGTGTGATGACCTCTTCTTCTTCGCCCGGCGTAGCCCTCATGCAAGAGGGCATAAGCTATATGGCTGGTGCTGAAATACCCGGATTAATCGTAAATGTGCAACGTGGTGGCCCTGGATTAGGTACGATACAACCTTCGCAAAGCGACTACAACCAAGCTACTCGCGGTGGAGGCAATGGCGACTATAACGTGATTGTATTGGCTCCTGCCTCTGTTCAAGAGATGGCAGACTTTGTAGACCTTGCCTTTACTCTTGCCTTTCGCTATCGTAACCCTGTAATGATTTTGTCGGATGGTGTTATCGGACAAATGATGGAAAAGGTTGTGTTGCCACCCTTTAAACCACGTCGCACCGAAGAGGAAATAGCAGAAGAGTGTCCTTGGGCTACTAATGGACACGGACTCTTTAAGCGCGGTCCTCAGGTTATGACATCACTCGAACTTGATCCAGCTAAGATGGAGGCTAAGAACCTACATCTACAAGAGAAATATCAAGCGGCCAAAGATAATGAGGTGCGCTATGAAGAGTTGCATACCGATGATGCCGAATACGTAATCGTAGCTTTTGGGTCGGCAGCACGCATTTCGCAAAAGGCTATGGAAACTGCCCGCAAACAAGGAATGAAAGTGGGACTTTTCCGTCCTATCACGCTCTGGCCTTTCCCCGAAAAAGAAATCAAAGCACTTTCTGAAAGGGTTAAAGGTATGTTGGTGGTTGAGATTAATGCAGGACAAATGATATTCGATGTTAAATATGCTGCAGCAGGAAGCAACATTTCTATTGAGCATTATGGCCGTTTGGGAGGTATCGTTCCAGACCCTAACGAAATCATTGATGCACTAAAGAATTTGCAGAAATAACAACCTCTAACACAAGGCATCCTAATTTTATTTATTCTATCTATTTAACTCATCCAATAAATAATACAAACAAAGTGCTGAACAATCCTTTTTCGAATAAACACAATATGTTGGAACGATTGCGCAATCCGCAACAGCAACAAGAAGAAAGACGACAAAAAGCCAAAAACTTGTTCTTGCGCAACATCCTTAATAGCATATTCATATTAGTGGCACTTGCTGCAATGATTGGAATATTAGTAGATAACAACCACATCATGATTTGGTATGGAGTAGGTCTTTTTGCCGTGCTTATCAAAATGGTGGAAGTCCTACTTAGGATGCCTGGACTAAGGAAATAGGTGCTTACTTATACATTATTTAGATAGTACTCTCTATATAATAAATGTATTTGCAAACTGCTCTACTTTGACACAAGGCCCTCAATGCCTAAACAAAAAGAACAAGCACTTTAACATATTATTCAGTCAAGAACATTTTTCATGACAAGAGAAGAAATTATAAAACCAGAGAACTTGGTTTACGAAAAGCCAAAGCTTCTTAACAATACCGATATGCACTACTGCCCTGGTTGCTCACACGGTGTTGTGCATAAACTGGTTGCTGAGGTAATTGCAGAAATGGGCATGGAAGAGAAAACCATTGGTATAAGTCCCGTAGGATGTGCCGTTTTTGCATACCGATACATTGATATAGACTGGCAAGAAGCGGCTCATGGTCGTGCGCCTGCACTTGCTACAGCTTGTAAACGCTTATGGCCCGATCGCTTAGTTTTTACCTATCAAGGCGATGGCGACTTAGCTTGCATTGGTACAGCCGAGACTATCCATGCACTAAACAGAGGCGAAAATATCACTATGATTTTCATAAACAATGCAATCTATGGTATGACTGGTGGACAAATGGCACCAACTACATTGTTGGGAATGAAAACCGTTACTTGCCCATACGGACGCGATCCGAAACTGCACGGATACCCTCTTAATATTACTGACCTTGCGGCTCAACTTGAAGGCACTGCATACGTTACACGACAAAGTGTGCATAGTGTGGCTGCAATCAAAAAGGCTAAAAAGGCTATCCGACATGCATTTGAAAACTCTATGCAAGGCAAGGGATCAAACTTGGTGGAAATAGTATCTACTTGCTCTTCGGGTTGGAAACTCTCTCCGATTAAAGCCAATGAATGGATGGAAGAACACATGTTTGACTTCTACCATATTGGTGACTTGAAAGATAAATAAGCAGTTTTATGAAACAAGAAATCATTATATCTGGCTTTGGTGGTCAAGGCGTTCTCTCAATGGGAAAAATCCTTGCATACGCTGCACTTATGGAAGGTAAAGAGGTTACATGGATGCCTGCTTATGGTCCGGAACAACGTGGTGGTACGGCTAACGTCACAGTTATCATTAGTGATGAACCAATTTCCTCTCCTATCCTAAGCGAATATGATACAGCTATTTTGCTTAACCAGCCATCTCTTGATAAGTTCCAACCCAAAGTTAAAGCCGGCGGAACGCTTATATATGATAGCTTTGGCATCATTGACAAGCCCTCGCGTAAGGACATTACGTCATGGCACATTCCTGCAATGGAAACAGCTGCTCAAATGTCTATGATGAAATGCTTCAACATGTTTATACTTGGTGGCTTTTTGCATGTGCATCCAATAGTATCGATTGAAAGCATTATGAAAGCACTCCATAAAACGCTTCCCGAAAGACACCACGACTTATTGCCCATGAACGAATGCGCAATTCTTAAAGGAAGAGAGATTATCACTCAATAACTATTTACAACCAACTCCTAAACGCTAAAAATATGGCAAACCGTAGAAAACTTAAGAAAAGCATCAAGCAAATAACAGGCGACCTTTTTGCTGATTGCGTAGCACTTAGCATGTGCCAACAAGCAGACCAAGCAACACTTGATAACTTGATGAAAGAGGTGCTTGCACTTCACACTGAATACGTAAGTCGCATTAGCCACACAGAGAAAAAAGTTGAACATAAGTTCTATCAAAAACTTAAACAAGAGTTTACTGAAAAGGTTAATGACCTTAGCGAACGTATTGTTAAAGCTTAATCTATGAACACATTGTTAAGGCTTAATTTATAAGTTTGTAACAACGATATTTATTATGTATTTATAGAATGAATTATAAGCGGATGCTATACTTTATTTGAACAGTCCGCTTATAATTCATTTTTTAATTATCATTCTATGTTTAAAAATATAAGTAAGACTATTTTGTATTCTTGGATGGGATGGAAAGTAAATGTAAACCAGCCTACACCTAAGAAATGCATTATATGCGTAGCACCTCATACAAGCAACTGGGACTTTTTGATAGGCGAACTATACTACACATCAATAGGCATGACATCTAACTTTTTAATGAAAAAAGAATGGTTCTTTTGGCCTCTTGGCTCTTTGTTTAGAAAGCTTGGTGGCATAGCCGTTGAACGAAAAAAACATACAAGCATGACCGACCTTTTGGCAGAAAAAGCGCAAGAATCAACTAACTTCTCACTTGCCATAACGCCCGAAGGCACGCGTTCTAAGGTGCTTCAATGGAAAAGAGGCTTTTATTTCATAGCACTTAAAGCACAACTCCCCATCCTACTCTATGCCCTTGATTATGCTAAAAAAGAAATTATATGTACTCAAACACTCATCCCATCTGGAGACGTGGACAAGGATATGAAAATCATTATGGAGTATTATAAAGACATAAAAGGAAAGCACCCTGAAAAATTTGCTATTGAACAAATCTAAGAGTGCTTTCAACGATTGTTATTACCATAAGATTTACCAACTACTATTGCTGTTTTAGCAGATAGTCTGCAAACAATTGTGCCCCCGTTCGTACCATTTCAGCACATGGACGCTTTTTGTAATAAGCAGCGGTACGCTCTTCGGCTTGTGGGTCGTGATTAGGCTTGCTTAGGCCTAACAATTCTGCACAGATTATGCTTCCGTTAATGTGTCTGAAAGCATCCGCCAACTGTTGCACTACGGCATAATTATGACTCTTTCCGGCACGATCTGCACCATCTGTTGCACCGCAATCAAGTCCTGCTAAGAGAAACATGCCGCAAGCTGCACCACAAGTTTGGCGCATTCTGCCAATGCCACCACCAAATGAAGCAGACATACGCAATGCTTGTTCCTTAGTAAAACCATACAAATCGGCAAAAGCTGCTACCACACTTTGCGAACAATTATATCCTTGCTTAAATAGCTCAACAGCCTTCTCTACACGTTGCTTAGCCTCGTCTTCAGTGAGTTTTATAGTGGTATTTATCTGTTCATTCATAGTCTTTACTTTTTATTAAATCTATTTTCTTCGTAATGTTTTTTTCAAAGCCAATCTATTTCTTAATTCCTTTTTCACTTCTGCTGCAAAGTTGTCAAAGCAATTTTGACAAACGATTGCAGAAAGAAGCAGAAGAATATACAGCCAGCAACTGCCCACAAGCCGTTGAAGAAGGTACAAAGTTAGACAGCATCACATATAATACACAAAGTCGCGTCTATACATTGCATTATGCAGTAAATGCTTACAACGAGCAGGCGTTGCAACAAAAAAGCAACCTAATGCACCAATTGTTGCTCAACAATCTGCGCAACGATGTGAATTATAAAGAAGTTAAAGATAATGGTGTAACGTTCTGCTATATCTATCGTTCAGAAAACTCTGGTTGCATTGTTTATAAAACAGAAATCAAAGCTACGGAATATGATGTTACTCACTAATCTCTCTCATCTATCATTTGTTTTCTTTCAAAGCTTGCGCTAATTGGTCTGGGCACGAAGTTGCTTTATTGCCGCAATGTATTCCTTGCAAACGCTTAATAACCTCGTCCTTGTGCATACCCTTTACAAGTGCTCCTATACCTTGTAAGTTGCCATTACAACCGCCTTCAAAGGTAACATTTTCTACCACATCATCGTCTGACAGCGTGAGATGTATGCAACGAGAACATACTCCCTGTGGTATAAAATCATATTTTTTCATTACTGTTTAAAGCTTATTTTAATAGTATTTCAATATATCGTCAAGTCTTTTGATAATGTGAGTAGGCAATGTTTCATCAAATGCTTTTTCCTCCCACTCTTTACCTTTAAACCATACTGTTTGGCAACCTATAGATGCGGCAGGAACAATATCCTTGTTATAGCTGTCGCCTATAGCAACACAGCTACTTGCATCGCAATGAGCCGCCTCTACTCCTAACTGCCATATAGCAGGATCGGGTTTACGCACCCCTACCACGGAACTCTCTATTACATCGCTAAAGAAGCAATCCAAACCATATGCTTGCAATACAGCATGCAAATTGCCATAGAAATTCGACACCATTATCAACTTGTACTTTGGCTTCAAAGCGGCCAAAACATGCGCTGACTGCTCTGCATGTTTGCGTGCAAAATCATCGCAAGAAGAGGCTATTTGCTTTATAAAACTGTTTTTTTCTTCAGCTGTAGAGAAATGTAGTAAACTTAGCACATTTTCTAAATGATCAACCTGTATGCTCACTTTCTTTACAAGCATATCATAGAAGGTATCGCTTGGCATCACAATGCGTTGCTTTGCCAATGCACGCTCGCCCATCACGTAAGCTTCGCGCAGATTATGCTCTTCAATATGCTTTGTAGCAATAGCAGTATAGGCATTCTGAAAAACATAAAACCAATGGCAAGCAGATGTGTCGAGCGTACCTCCATAGTCAAAAAGCAGTGTTGTATTCATAAGGATTAATCGCGCATTATTTTTTTGTTACCCACTTTTACCAAACTAACTCCTATAAATATCCATACCAATTCGCGCACGCGAGTATAAAGACTTGTTAGCACACCAATGCCAGGGGCACTGAGTCCTAATATCTTTACAATGAGCGACAAACCACCTTCGCGAGCACCTAATTGCATAGGAAGGAAAAAGAGCAAATTGCCTATCAATGAAGAGAATGCAAGTACAAGAATAGCGTCCCAAAAGGTAAGATTTACGCCCAACGACAATAGAATAAAATAATACTCCAATGCATTGATTACGCGTGCTACATACTCAAAGAGCAGCGATTGATAAAAAGCCTTAGGCTGAGCGTGCAAGTAAGCAATGTTGTCATCAACCTTTTGCATATCCTCTGCATGTTTGTCATAAAACTTGCGTGCCCATCGTTTAGCAATTGGCATGTAGAGCAATGGTTTGAAAAGTTTAACTATCACCCCCTTCTTGTAGCAAAGATGAAATACAAATAATACCACCAAGAAGAGTAATATAAAAACAATGAAAAGTCCCCACCAAAAGGGAGTCATTTTCTCTGTATACACAACGGCAAACAACACCGCAGCCGAGCTCCACAAACAGATATGAGAGAGTATGTGCATCATAGAATAGAGCACCACCGACGACATTGCTCGTGGCACGCCTATATAAGCACTCAGTTCCATTACTCTGTAGGGGCCTCCACCAAAACCAAAGGGTGTGGTATAGCTAAATGCAAAACCAGATACCGTTAGCTTATAAGCGTGGCGATAAGATAAATGTTTGCTATGCGTTCCGCTATTCACGATTATCTGAAAAGCCCAAGCATTAAATGCATAAACAAATATCCACACACCAATAACAGCTGGTAGGTAAAGTCCTGCACGATACAAATGTCTGTAAAGTTCTGTATAGTCTAAATCGAAAGTGCAAAGCATCACGATTATAGCACCTATACCAAAAAGTAAAAATAAATTGCGATATAGAGGTTTCACGTTATATGAGAAATCAGTATTTTTTCTTAATTAATAATATAATAACACATCATAGACAGACCTACATCCACCTACTAATCTTATTAGCTTTCCATGCCATTAAAGCATTCTTTTATTGCTCTATCTCTTTTTCAATCTGTTGGCAAAGTGCCTCGTGTTTACTACGCATGTAAAGGAACAGGATGTTCATCACCGTTATTTCAAATACAAAATACAGCCAAGGCTCCTTTATCAAGAGCACGATATACAGCACAATAGCACGCGTATTGAATGTAAGAATGTTGGTATATTTCATCAAAGGCAGACTGCCCTTTCTAAACTTCTGTGCAAGAGTTGTTGGCACAGGATCGTTGCCATATTTGCGCAACAATGCAGCACGAAGATGTTGGAACTTAGGCGTCATACTCTCTTGCGACTTTGTATAGTTTCCATAAAAATAAAGGAAAACCATCCATACCAAATCTTTCTTCCATGATAGTTGCTTCATCTCTGCACGTAGCTTCACAAAGCTATCCAATTCACTCCCCGATTTACCTTTGATAAAGAACAAGTGGATGTTGCGATAATAATCGGCCAACTGGCATTGCTTGCCATGAAAGATAAAGCCCGACACAGCAGCCAAAATCCATATCCACGCCCCCCACTTCACATCTGTGAATGGTATACACTGCGCTTGCAGACGCAAGCAAATGGCTGCATAAATCGTAAAGAACCACACATCGCCAGCAAAGCCATCGAGTATTCTGCCCCAACGAGTTTTTTTCCCCGTCATACGAGCAAGTTGTCCGTCGGCACTATCATAAAGGTTTGCCCAAACAAGCAACAAAATGCCTGCGATTGTATATCTTATATCGTCAAAATAGAACATCACGCCAGCAGCAGCCCCCAAGATGATACTTAAGATGGTTACTACGTTAGGATGTATATTGAAATGATTAAAGAATTTTGCCCAAAGCAAACCCAAAGGACGAGTAAAGTGAACGTCAAGCCATTCTTCAGTGTCTTGCGATTTAAATGTAGATTGTAACTGCGTATTTTGATTATTCGACATATTTTTTTCTCTTACAATTCTATCTTAATTAATGATTTTATTGAACAGATATTACCTAATATCTTTATTCTAACATACTATTTATTCTTTGGGCTATAGCCTTTGCAGCATCCTTTCGGCATGATGCAAAACTTGGCCAGTCATTAAAGTCAATGATAAAGAAACTACCATCAGCCTGTACAATGGCATCACCTCCATACACAGTTATACCCGTCAATGCAGCCACTTTATCAGCCACCTCTTTGAGAGCCTCTTTGTTATATGCAAAATGGTTGGGAGCGCCATTTATCTTCTCTAAACCAAACTTTGAGAACCCGCCATTTTCTGTGGGATAAGCTGCACTAAAGAACGCAGTACCTTCAACTCCATAGAACTTTACTAAGTCGCCTGTCAAATGCTCTTCTACCACCAATTGCTCCACTCCTTGCGCCAATAAAGTTTGCAATTTAGCTTGCATTTGCTCCGCAGTCTCTACAAACACCACGTCGCTTGGGGTTTGCGCACATGCATCAGCTCGCTTTATCCAGCATGGATAAGCCCACTCTGTCTGCATCATCTCAGCAGGCGTTCCTACTTTTATTTGCGGAATAGGTATTGCATTGTCGTGCAGTAGCTGAGCGATATTAGCTCTTGACATACAAAGCAACTTACTCGGCGAATTGACCACACAAAGCGGTTGCTCTTTCTCAGCTTGTGCCAAACTTTCGAGCACACTGCGCCCTCTTGCCATAGAAAACACCAAGTCAAACTCTGTTAGATCAACAGCAATAAAGAGGTCTTCACTAATTACAGACACTTCGTTCTGCCCACGGTTAAGTCGGCTTGCAACAGCTGCAAAGATGGCAGCATCTCTGTCCTCCGAATGCGGACTAAACTTTGTTGAGCGGCTAATGCCCAATATACAACGTTTCATGGTTTTGTCCTTACTTATTGCTTAAAAATTGCTCGGCTTTTGCTATGTCCTCTGCATGGTCTACGTCTAATATTTTTGTAAAAGCATAAGCCTTGAGTTTCAAGCCATCTTCTACAAGAGCACGCTGAAAATTACGCATACGGCTTTTGCCTTCTTTCAAGCATCGGTCAAGTGTTTGCAGTGCATTTGGATGCAAGCAATATATGCCCCCCGATATGTATTTGTCGCCCTCATTTTTATCATGAAAGCCCTTGATATTCATATCATCATCTGTGGCAACATATAGGGGTTTTTCATCATCAACATAGTCGGTAACAGCCATACAACCATCAAAGTTGCTTTGCTTAAAATAGTTGATATAAGCCTTAAAGTCTTCTTCTTTAAAAATTGTATCAACCGTTGTCAAGCAAAACATATCGTCCTTAAGATAAGGAGCTAATTCGGCAAAACTATGCATCGAGCTGGGGGTACTCTTTACCACCATCTTCACGTCGTCAGCCTTTCCCTCTTGTTTTAATTGCAAGATATGTTGCTCTGTTTGAGGATTGAGCGTATTGACGATAACAACAATTTCGTGCGCACCATTCTCACGAAAAATGCGCATCAAACGGTCTATCATGGCCTCTCCATGAATATTAACCAAAGGTTTAGGCAAGTTCACCCCTTCGTGTTGAAGGCGTGAGCCCTCACCAGCTGCTATAATAGCGAATTTCATTTATTGTTTTTTCTTATATATTAATGCAAGCAACAAGCGGGTGTTCAAAGTTGATATTTGAGCACCCGCTCACAGTTTTAATGTTCCTTTCTATCTTGATATATTTTGGGAAGCGGATTTTCGTGGCTGTCAATGTATATACGTCGTTTTTTATATATATCAATTGCCGCATAAACAGCTTGACGGAAAGAGTCGGGCTGAGCGATGCCTTTGCCCGCAATGTCGTAAGCCGTTCCGTGGTCGGGCGACGTTCTTACCAATGGCAAACCCGCCGTAAAGTTCACTCCCTCATTCATTGACAAGGCTTTAAAAGCCACAAGTCCTTGGTCGTGATACATGGCCAATATGCCGTCAAAATGCTTAAACATGCCTGCGCCAAAAAAGCCATCTGCCGCATACGGGCCGTAACATGTCACTCCCTCGTCTGAAAGTTGCTTAATGGCTGGTATGATAACATCTTCTTCTTCGTGTCCCAACACACCGCCATCTCCTGCATGAGGGTTGAGCGCAAGCACTGCGATGCGTGGTGCCGAAACATTAAAGTCTCTTTTCAAAGAATCGAATAGTAGCCTTGCTTTTTTAACGATAGCCTCTTGCGTAATTGCCGCTGCAATATCAGCTACTGGCAAGTGGGTTGTTACCAATGCCACACGCATTACGCTATTGCACAAAATCATTAAAGGTTCGTTCTCTTCGCCCCCCACTCTATCTTGCAAATACTCTGTATGGCCTACAAAACGGAAATTGCTGCTTTGTATACTTGCTTTGTTGATTGGCGCCGTGACAAGCGTGTCGATTAGTCCCTCTTTGTAGTCGGCAACAGCTTGTTCCAAAGCCATAAATGCGGCATGACCAGCCTCTGCACTTTGTGCGCCAAAGTCTACTTTCACGTCATCGTCAGAGCAGTTTACAAAATTTATTTTGCCCTCAATAGCCTCGTCTGCAGAGGTTATTATATTGAGCGGTGCGTTTATGTTAAGCACCTTTTTGTGGTAGTTTGCCACCTTGATATGACCATATATGATAGGTGTACACATCTCAAGCATCAACATGTCTGAGAATGTTTTTAATATCAATTCATAGCCCACACCATTCGTATCACCTTGGCTGATACCCACACGAACGAGGCGTGGTTTGGGGTTGTTTGCTGCGGGTTGAGATGCATTATTTATTTCATTTTCTGCCATATCTTTATTCATGGATTAAAAAGGATGCCGCAGCAAATTGAAAAGCTACGTATGCACCCACATTGTGAGTTAATCTTTAGTTTCTGAGAGCGAACGATGTTTCATTTCTTCTTGCTTAGCTGTGCTTAGCAAGCCACATGCTGCAAAGATATCTTGCCCACGCGAAGCGCGAATAGTGGTAAACAATCCGTGCGAGGTTAAATAATCTCTAAAAGCCACCATTTTGTCGTCAGACACACCTTTCAATGGAGTATCGGGTATGTCGTGAAAGCGTATCAAATTGATGCGGCAGTCTACTCCTTGCAAAAGCGTAAGGAGCGCATCTGCATGTTTTTTACTATCGTTGATGCCTTTAAACACGATATACTCAAACGACAACCGGCGTTGATGTGCCCCCTCAGTGCCAACCGAGTTACGTGTGTTTTTACGACAAAATTCGTATTGTTTCAATAGCGAAACCACATTTTCAATGCTGAAAGCCCTTTCTGCAGGCATCAGTGCAGCACGTTCTGCGGGTATGGGGTTGTGTAAGCTTATGGCAAGATGACACGAACTCTCTTCAAGAAAACGAGCCAAGCCTTTAGCCAAACCCACGCTCGACACAGTGATACGCTTAGGACTCCATGCCCACCCCCAATCGGCAGTTAGCACTTGAGTGGCTCTGAGCACATTGTCGAGGTTGTCAAATGGTTCACCTTGACCCATAAACACTACATTGGTCAGTGTGTCGCGTTCGGGCAACGAATAGATTTGGTTTAGAATATCTGCTGCTGAGAGCGAAGCCACATAACCTTGACGTCCGGTCATGCAGAAAGCACACCCCATTTTACAGCCCACTTGCGAACTTACACACAATGTAGCACGATTGCCATCGGGTATGTAAACAGTCTCAATAAAGTCGCCTTTGGCCGTAGTATACAAGTACTTAACGGTTCCATCAACCGAACGTTGCTCATCTATCGGAGCAGAACAACCTATTGTGTAAAACGCTTTCAGTTTGGTGCGAGCATCTTTTGATATATTAGCCATTTGGTCTATATCGGTTACATGCTTGCCATATATCCAATCAGCCATTTGCTTGCCCACAAAAGGCTTTAATCCAACCTTTTGAGCTACCTCTTTTAGCTCAGCAACGCTGAGTCCTAATAAACTTGTTTGCGTACTCACTACGATTTTGTATTACACTTTATTATAATATAATATAAGTCATCTACATAATGCAAAGAGTTGGACGACTGATAAACCAACCGCCCAACTACTCAGCTATTTAGTATGATTTATTTACGGAAAAGCAACCATGCACCAGCAAACTTAGCACTCAGAGCCTTGCGCGACTGCACTGCAGATGCTTTGTCGTCGTAAGACGAGGCAATAACTCTGAACCAAGGGGTGATGCCTTTGATTTGTTCGTCGGTTTGGATAACACGTGCGTCGTATCCTTGCTGCTCCAAACGAGTCTTTAAGCCTTCGGCATTAGCACGTGTAACAAAGCTACCTACTACCACACTATAAGTTTTTAGTGCGCTACCACTTACCACCGACATATTGCCATTAATCTCGCGAACATCGCTGTGATCAGTAGTAACTGCGGGGGTTGTAGGTTGTACAGGAGTTACTGGGGTAACAACTGTTTCTTGCTCTTTGTTATTGTCGGTAGTTACCTCTTGTTCATTTTGATTTTTGTCTTGAGCCATAGCTTGCTCCCATGCCTGACGATATGCACTCTCGCGCGACTTACAGCTTGTAAACAATGCTACTGTGCACAAACCAATTGCCAATACCAAATTTTTCTTCATTGTCTTCATTTCGTTTTTTTCGTTCTTAAGTAACGGATTGCGCCTTACTCTCTGTGTGCCACACCAAAGTTTATTTTGGCTTTAACACATGTAGGCAACTCAAAATTAAGCCTTCAATCATGCCCTAACAGATAGCACAAACCTTATGGCAAAGGTACAAAAGGCTGTTGAATTAGCAAACAATGTTACCCAAAACCTACTTATTTTTGATAAAAACGGTATAAACGATAAAAAAATATCGTCATTTCTTGGTTTGTTATGAGGTTTTTACGTACATTTGGCAATAAGAAAACCTATGTATTAACTTTTAAACAAATAGATTATCATGAAAGGACTTAGCATTTTAGCAGCATTTCTTGGTGGTGCAGCTGTAGGCGCAGCATGCGGCATTTTATTTGCACCAGAAAAAGGTACTGACACTCGCGAAAAAATTGCAGCTGCCATCCGCAAACGTGGCATCAAGCTCAACAGCAAGGAAATGGAAAGCCTTGTAGATGATATTGCAGACGAATTGCAACCTGCAAACGACTAATAATCCATCACTTTATTACAAGCCAAAGAGCAGGCGCACACTATGCTAACTTTAGCACCTTTGCACATGCTCTTTGGCCATTTTATTTTTATCAAAGCAACCTTTTAAACTCTCTCTTTCTGTGTTATCATCCAATCGAAATATTGATACTATTTGTCAGCTCATTGAGGAGTTGAAGCGTTATGTAGAACTCAAAACAGATGGTTTGCAAATCGACATTGTGAGCAAGCTATCAAAACTTTTGTCTGCTCTTATCATCGGAGCCATCATCTTTATGATTGTTGGTTTAGCCTTGATATTTGTTTCAATGATGATAGCAGCATCACTCACTTCCCTTATTGGAAATGCCACAATAGCTTATGCCATCATTGTGTGTGTCTATGCCCTCATCGTATGGATAATTTACTGCAATCGTACTAAATGGATTGAAAATCCCATAACTAATTTCTTGGCACACTTGTTTATTGAAAATCAGTTAGAAAACGAACAATACAAAAACACTGAAAATAAGCAATAACCTCACCCTTTAGTTATTGACTCTTAACAGCATTAACAGCCAAGGGAAACTAATCCTCACATGGGCTATTGCTAAACCCATTTAAACCTTATACACATATCATACACACAATGAATAACGCATACTACACACAAGATATTTTACAAGCTAAACGCAAAATTATAGATAAAGAACTTAGGTTGAGCAAGGGCATTATCAACCATCATTGGCAAAAACTAACCACGCCCACTAAGGCCGACACACAAATGCAACAATGGGTAAACCAAGCTGAAAAGGCATTTGCCGTATACGATGGCTTTATGATGATGTATAAACTCATGCGCAGATTTGGTGCCATTACAAGCTTGTTTAAGCGCAAAAGTAATAAGAAGAAAAGCAAATAAGAAAGTCTCCAACTTCACCCCTAAGTTAGAAAAGCAAACGCTCATAAATCAAAAAAAAATCACCAACTATCATTGTGGCTGATTTTTTGCGATTTATGAGTGTTATATCGTATTTTATTGATAATCAACCAGTTATGTATTTACTTCGCTATTTTCCATAGCTTTTTTATTCTAAAAAAAGTGCTTTTTCTACAAGGATACGTATCCTTATACCCTAAGGATACGTGTTCTTACCCCCTAAGGATACGTGTTCTTATGACCTAAGGATACGTATCCTTACACCCTAAGGATACGTATCCTTGTGTGCTTACATTCGTGTCGTAACAAAAATAGTAAACGTTTGGGTTACAATCACCTCTATATTTTGTTAAATTTATTAACATTTCATTTCTATTTCAAGAGTCTGAAATGTCAAAAATAGTTCACGATTTTAATGCTGTATGATGCACTGAAAGTTACTTTAGCATAATCAAATTCTTTACGATGCTCCATCTGTACGTGAACTTTTGCCAAACGGAACTTTCGCTTTTTTTGGCAGTAGAAGATGCATTGTGGTCGCCACGACGTAGGTAGCTACACTTTTGAGGGATAAAAGTGACATTATAGTAAAATGCTGCCACATTGCCTATCCAAATATCGTGCATGGGTATGTCCTTAGGAAATGGAAGGCTACGTTCTTTAACGGCTCGTGTAAAGGCCATTGAGCCACCAAGGTAGTTGTTCTTGCGGAGCAAATTGTAATATCGGCCCTTGCGCATATGGTTGCAAGCGTAGAACGAATTGTAGAGCACATTGAAGTCCATATCAGTAACAATGCAATCGGTTACTACACAAGCACATCCGCTCTTAAGTTTTTTCATGCATATAGCCACTTTGTTAGGTAGCCATTGGTCGTCTTGGTCGGAAAGGAAAATATAATCGCCCTTTGCCTGCATCAACACATTTTCAAAATTGGGCACAGGTGAGCCTTTGCATGGTCCTTTGACTATGCGTATGCGTGCATCATTAAGGCTTTGTATCTTCTCAACGGTTCTGTCGGTAGAATTATCGTCTGAGATAACAACCTCATCATCTTTGCCAAGTTGCGGAAGTATGCTCTTGAGTTGAGTTAAAATTACATCCTCACCATTATATGTTGCTATACAAACTGATATCATATTATCCTCTTTTTATAAATTCTTTTATATACTTACCAATGAAATAAAGGTTGTGCGTGCGCACTGTTAGCGAAAGGGTGTGTTTCATCACCTCTGCGTAATGCTTGCATTGCAATGCAGGGCTATCGGCCTTAAAGTGTACAGCACTTTTAAGGTACAAGGCAAAGCGTTTTTTCATCTTTTCTAAGTTGCTGCAATCGTTCGAAAAGTCTTGCATAGCCTTTGCTTCTAACAGGAGGAACTTGGACCGCAACTTGCGCAGACGCACCTGAAACTGAAAGTCTGAAAAATCAAGCGTTACGCTTTCGTCATATCCTCCGCAACGATTGAACAACTCAGTTGGCACGCAACTGCCACTGTTTACAACTGCATATTGATAGAGCGAATACTCGCCCCTTTCAAGTTCATCGACGGGAGTTAAAAAACACTTATCTATACGAACAGGCGAGAATGGTGCACCATTGGTGGTGACTATCAGGGGCGAAGTGATGCCATTATAGTCAATATGATTCATATACGCCTGCCACGTGCCAGCCATGAAATGAGTGTCTTGGTCGAGTAATAACACTCGCTTATACCCTTGTTCTGAGGCTATCTGTGCCCCACGATTGTAGGCCAACGAAAGTCCACTATTGCTTTTGTCGTGGATATAAGTTGCTTCTTTAGGCAATTGCGACAAGTCGGTATAACCCTCTTCGGGCGAATTGTCGTAAACCAAAAAGTTGGTTATATGGTTTGGCTCTATCAGCGTTCTATAAGACTCTGCCTCAAATAGGCTTATCTTATACAACACAATTATCACGTATATTGAGTTCATCTTATTCTATTTTTATTCAAGCCAAATGCCTTTGGCTGTTCCTTTGATTATTTTGTGGTATTGCCATGCATTAATCACCAATCCCGGCAAATTAACGGCACTCATCACCGCTAAGAGATATAGCACATTGTTGCTGCCTTTGCAAAAAAACATTGCTAATGGAATATAGCAAACTGCAGCCGATACAGTGGTTATAAGCTGAAGTTTTAATGTGCCAAAACCATTGAGTATGTACGAATAGCGCATGCTCAGCGTGAGTATCATAACATAGATAGCCACCATTATCGTCATTTGTAACGACACAATTGAGGCATCGCCAATCCATACTTGATAAACCCACTTGGAGGCAATAATCATAACCAATGCTACCAGCATAATGCACAGAATAATGCGGTCGAGCGAGCGACCTGATGCCTTTATCCATGCAAAGTCTCTCTTGCTATATGCATCGGTTGTGGCCGACCAATAGGGCACACAGATGATAAAGAATAGCAATTGGACCACGCTAAAATAGCGGTAGGCTATCTGGTAAGGAGTTACCATCTCGGGGGTGTAGTATCGGGATATGAGTATGTTAGTAGTCATAAATAGCACCACGCCCGATATCTGCAATACAAAGAACTTTATGCCCATTTTAAAGAGCGAAATGGCACTCTTTGTATCTACATACTTGAGCGATGGACGCAACTGCGGATAACGTTTGCAAAACGTGATAGGATAGCTTATAAGATAAACTAACAAGGGAGCCAACGTGTTGGCTATAGCTATGTAAAAAAGCGAATGAGTGTTGCTCCAATACACCAAAATCGTACCTATCAACGCTAATGTCTGCCCTAAACAACCCAGCAGATTGTTTACCGCTGGCATTTGCAAACCCATGTAAAAATTGCCAATAAACTTAAAGATGAACGTGGAGCATACAAATATGGCTGAGCACGACAATATTTTATTTAAATTGCCCACCACATGTGCATCTACATTAAAAAAGGCATACGTGTCGGCATTCCATATCCACATATTAATAATGATGGATACGGGAACAATAAATACTATCAGCATAAAGAGCGTTGAAGATACAGAGCGACGAGCACTTTCATAATCGTTCTTAGCTATATACTCTGCTAATTTGTTGCGCAACCCATTGCCTAATCCTACATCCAAATTATCTATCCACACCAACATTGAACTTATGGTGAGCCAAATGCCATTTTCGTAAACACCCAAGCAGTGCAACGTTAAAGGAACCATCAGCAATTGTACCACAATGAGCCATCCTTTTATGAAAAAAGAGGCCAAGATGTTTTTCTTTATCAGTCCTGTTCGTTTATTATTGCTTTGAAACAAACTTGCTATTTTTGTTTTTATCATCTGTTCTTTACGCGCTAATCATTTACTAACTAATCTTGACTGCATGCTTTGTTCGTCTCTTTTCATAACTATGCCAAGATAGCTATATATCATCATCATTACACACATGCCCGAAGAGTTGATGAGCATAGGATTGGTACCTGCCACAACTAAATAGAATAGGTATGTTATGATTATTCCCATTGAGCCATCGTGCTTAAAGAATTTTTTGATGAACGAAACTGGGTAAAGCAGTAAATAAAATATCCCGACACTGAACGCACCACACATGCGGAGTATCTCTAAGTAACTCCATTCTGTTTGGGGTACCATCTCTCTAAAGCCTATAGAATAGAACATTGAGCCTGGACCTTGACCTATTATAAAATACTCGGGATTGTAGTGTAACAAACGCCCATACGAATAGAGATGGGCATACTTTACGATGTTGGATGTTTCGTTTTTCTCTCCCGCTAACTTTATGATTAATACAATCAATGCCACACCTAAAACAAAGAGAGTTGGATATATAAGCATCCTTACATAATGCGACTTGCGATATACGATATAGAGCGAAAGTCCAACTAAGCAGAAGGGTAACAACATGGTTGAGCGTGACCCGCTTGTAACAAACAAGAAGATGATAAAAAGCATGCAAAGGAAATTGAAAAACCGATGTTTAGCTTTTGAAAAGACCGAATAACTACTTGCAAAAAGGGGCAATGCCGTGCAAATAGTAGAGTTGTAATTGATGCCCAATACCTTGATGCCCAAGAAATAACGCTCTGACAATAGGAATGCACCTTCGTGTCCATTGTCTTGAAAGTTCCATATAGCAGCTTTTAATAAATCGTCGGATGCTGCCGCTATAAAAAGAATTGTGCCACAGATACCAAATATCAATGCTGCAAGTTTGCTCAACCTTATAACGTCGTAGTAGGGTATCCATAAAAGGAGTATAAGCATTGAAAACCCCTTGAATGTACCTACAAAAAACTCATCGTTTATGACAACTCCAAGTATCTGCGAAGAGATGTAGCCACACATCAAAGCAATAAATGGCATCAATATGCAAGTAAGATAGCGGAAGTCTGGCTTGAACATTACAATGTTATAGCCCAAAAGCAACACGAAAGCAACATTCTTCAGATGAAGAATGCTATTAGATGGGTCTATCATTGACACAAGTATCAACAAAAAGAATAAGGCATTGCCACCCCATTTAACCCATTTGTTTGCGTTGTTCTGATCAAATAACATTTATTGCTTTATTATCACCTTTTAGCAGGTTTCTTCGTTACCTTTTTTCTTTAATTGCTCACGCAAGATTGTATAACATACCGTGCCTGCTATGAATACAAAAAGATAAGCTATAACTATCATTTTCTTTTTAGGTGAGCTTGGATATGGAGCCACAGTTGCACGCTCTAACACCGTGAAAGCTGGCGTGCGCTCTTGCACCTTTGCCTCGGCCATTGTTACTTGCTGACAAGCCTGCGAGTATGTGTTATAGGCTAACTGCAAGTCGTTCTCTAACGCATCAGACTCCAATTGATATGATTTTAATGATAAATCCATGTGGCTATCACTATAAATTGCATACTTCTTTTGGGCCTTCATATACTTGTCGTATGCCTCTTTTTTTAAGCGTTGATAATAGAGCAAATCTACACGCGACTTGCTTGTTCTATAATCAGTTATAAAGGATTGCAGTTGCTTTGTAACTGTCTCTACAAGCTGTTTTGACACGTAGGGGTCTTGCGAATAAACTTTGATATTTATCACTCCCTCCGACTTGTCGAGTGTACAAATAACCTGTCCTTTCAGTGCCTCAACCAAAGCGTCTTGGGGCTTAGTTAGCTCTTCGGGGTTGATTGCTTGTGCGTTTAAATTGTCTGACTTTTTCTTTGAAAGCAAACCTACAAGTCCCTTTATAGCATTGGTCCACCAAGGTGATTTGGTGTAATGTTGCAAATAATCTAAATAGGTAATATCTTTTTTAAGTCCCTTAGGACGTACTTTTGTCTTTAACAAATTCACCAAGAAGTCATTGGTCACAACCACACTCGGATAGAGCTCTGGCACAATGGCATCATTTGATCCAGACAAGTTTACGCCCGCCAACGATGCCAACGAACCCATGTTGCCAAGCTGCGCTTCGTCCTTTGACTCTGATGCCAAACTTGAAGAGGACTCATAAGTTGCTGGCATACTAAACGAAACCATTATGCCTAAAGCCAAGGCGATAGCCACATTTACAATTAGAACCTTTTTATACTTCCCAATCGTTTTTATAATAGATCTAAATGATTTATTACCCATTGTTTTTGTTTTCTCTGTAAGAATATGTATATACTACTTGCTTTTTGCTTTTACAATCAATTGTTACTTCAACAAAGCGGCAATCACACTACCCATAGACGCTGTAATTGAGCCTAATGACATGATTTCGCCAAACGACATTCTGCGTCGGCTCAACTTTGCTGGTACTATGATAGAGCAACCAGGAGTGATGTCTTTAACAGAGCGTACACGATTGACGGTGCCATTCATATTTATAGCAAACACACGTTTTGTTTTTGCTCTCAAGCCATAGCCACCTGCTTGATTAATGTAATAAGAGAGTTTCTCACCTTCTTTATAAGAAACTGTATTAGGTAGCATCACCTGACCACTAATAGAGACTGTGTTGTTAAACTGCGGTATGATAAGTTTGTCGCCATCACGCAATACGATATCCCATTGGTCGGAACCTGGATGTTCAAGTGCCTGCTGCAAGTTGATACCTACATTTTGCGTATCGCCCAAATCGAGCTTGCGAACATCAATAGAGTCACCACTGAAAGCAAACTTAAGCATAGACTGTTGTTTGATTTTTTCTTCTGGAGTAAGTGTACGCTCTAAGTGCGCACCAAGTGCATAAGCCTCCTTAGTTAGTCCACCAGCCTTCTTAACCAAATCGCTTAAGCGCATGCCTTTATTATTGAGTACGTAAGTACCAGTAAAGCTGACTTCACCTTCAACTATTACGTGTTGTTGCTCCACATATCCAGGTGAGCGACGTACATACACCTCATCAAATGGCTGAAGGATAAAGCCTGGGGTACCATCTACAACAAAGCCTTCTTTAAGTGAAAAAGAGAATGTCTGCGCAATTTGCGATTTATCTTCAATCGACTTATTATCACGCATTCGTCGTGACACATCTACCTTTACATATGAGGCTGCATCCTTTAATCCACCGGCCTGAAGAATGAGTGTCTCTAAAGATGTATTGTCTGCATAATTGTACACGCCTGGATAGTTTACTTCGCCTTGAATAGTAAGGATGCGTTCTTCTTGCATCACTTTTTTAGAAGGTACGTAGAACACATCTTCGTTCTTCAATGCTATGTCGGCAATAGTGTGATTAAGCACTCCCTTTACGTCTACCTCTACAACTTCGAGCGTTCTATCCTCCTTCATACGGTGAATAAAACCACGGTTCAAGAATGCATCTTCGCTCACTCCACCTGCAGCTTCGATGAGTTGGCGCACTGTGGTAATACTACCATCCATTTGGTATTTGCCTGGACGCATAACAGCACCTTTCACCTCTACCATATTGCGATAACGCTGCAAAGTGCTATCTACACTAACGGAGTCACCATCTGCCAATTGAAATGAATTGCGTTCGAAATCATCTATTGAATATACCGAGAGTTCGCCTCCCGACTTACGCATTAAGCGAACGTTTCCTTGATAAGCATCGCCTGTAAAACCACCTGCATACTTAATGAGTGTACCTACGCTCTCTTTCGATTTCATTTCATAGTACATTGGGCGTTTAACCTTACCTGTGACATTTACTAAACACTCATAAGGCCCTACAATGATAACATCGCCAGAGGTAAGACGCACATTGCCCTTCATATTACCATTAAGGATATAATCGTAAATATCGCAAGTTGAAATTTGTCTGCCTTTGCGGTATATTTTGATATTACGCAATGTACCAATCTCGTTTGTACCGCCTGCCATATAAAGTGCATTAAACACGGTTGAGAATGCAGAGAGTGTATAGGTGCCTGGCACCTTAACTTCTCCCATAACGTCTACAGTAATTGTTTTTGTTTGTCCTACTGTTAAACGCACATTCGATCCTGCAAAACGTCTTCCTAAGGTTGAACGCAAACGCTGATTGGCTTGGGCTACGGTTAATCCATCCACATTGACAGGACCGAAGTTATCTATATTAATTGTACCATCAGGCGACACGGTACTTTCGTATCTTTGTTGCGAAGCACCCCATACATCCACGTATACAGCATCGCCTGCTCCGAGTCGATAGTCCTGTGGAGTGGCAATGTTCATATTGGGCTCAAAGCTGAGCTTACGGTTATTGAATATATTTCTACCAAAGACCTTCTTTTGGTTTTTATCTTCTTTTTCATCATAGTCAAGAGAGTCTGGAATAATCTCATCAACTTGGTCTAAATATTCATTATGTTGCTCGTCATCATAGCGTTTTCTTTGAGAAGAAGTCATTTTACTCACATTATCCACGTTGGATGATGCACGTTGATTTTCTCCATTATTTTTACGTAATCGCGTATTAGAAGCGCCATCATCTTTTGCGCCTGTAATATTCCTTGCCCCCATTACACTACCCTTCTTTTGCTTTTCGTACGTGTCGCGTATACGGCGTATCTGGTCAATCTTAACACCACGTTGCATGAGCTTTGTTACGATTTCAGACCGAGAAGTTCCACGTTCGTTTTCTCGCATCATAAACTGCATTACTTGACTATCTGTCATACCAGACGACTGTGACATAGCTTGAAATGCAAGGCAAAATAATAAGGTAAAAGCAAGAAATATTCTTTTTAATATCATGTTGTTTATATGTTTCTAAATAATGATTTGAAGTTGTTGCTATTTGCACAAGTATAGAGTCTACTTAATGTAAATAAAGAGCAAGGCAAATGCAAAGATACAAAGATTTTATTGTTTTATGAGAAACAACTAACATATAAACGAAACAAACAGAAAAATATTGAGTTTACACACAAAAAAAGCTGCAAGCAATAACAACACTGCTTGCAACTTTGTAATATATAAGGTAATAGTATGAGCATCAGATGCTGAGTTCATCCAACACTTTGATAAGCTTTTTGTCCATTATTTTGCGCTTACCTACTGCATCAATAAATGGCACATAGACTACCTCGTTATTGCGCACACCAACCATCACGTTGCGTTGGCCTTGTACCAAAGCCTCAATTGCACCAACACCTACTTGCGATGCCAATATACGGTCGCGAGCCGACGGACTACCACCACGTTGCAAGTGACCAAGGATAGACACACGTACATCAAAGTTAGGATATTCTTTTGTTACACGATCGGCATAATACATGGCTCCACACTTTGGACTTTCGCTCACAATAACGATGCAACTCTTTTTACTCTTACGGATACCACGCTCCATAAATTCTATCAACTGGTCGCTACCCGTTGTATCTTCAGGAATAATAGCAGCTTCAGCACCTGCTGCTATTGCACTGTTCTGAGCCAAGAAACCTGCATCACGCCCCATTACTTCGACAAAGAAAATACGTTCGTGCGATGTTGCAGTATCGCGTATTTTATCTACACACTCAGTAATGGTGTTCAACGTGGTATCGTAACCTATTGTACTGTCTGTACCATATAAGTCGTTATCAATTGTGCCAGGTAAACCTATACAAGGAAAGTCATACTCCTCAGCCAAACGCATTGCACCAGTGAGCGAGCCATTTCCACCTATTACTATCAAAGCATCTATTGACTCTTTCTTTAAAGTTTCATACGCTTTTTTTCGCCCTGCAGGTGTTTGAAATTCCTTTGAACGAGCTGTGCGCAATATTGTACCACCTGTTTGTATAATGTTGCTCACATCCTCAGTGGTAAAAGGCTTAACTTCGTCGTTTATTAAGCCATCATAACCACGATAAATGCCTTTTATCTTATATCCATTACAAATACCACTACGTGTTACCGCACGGATTGCAGCATTCATACCTGGAGCGTCGCCACCTGACGTAAGAACGCCCACACATCTAATCTTACTCATCGTATTTTATGCTTATTATTTACGTCTTTATATTAATTATTGAAATAAATTACTCCATGAATAATGAGTGCCAACAATATGAAACCTACAGCAAAACCTGCTATAACCTTAGGCACAATATGGCGCAAATACCAACCAAAGTTTACATCTTCCATGCGCATAAACAGTATGCCAGATATGCTGCCTGTTAGTAGCATTGAGCCTCCCATTGCTGTGGCATAACTTATCATTGGCCACAAGTATCCATCTGTATCAACCAATGCAGAAAGACTACCCGATGTGGTATGTGCAAACAAATCGATACTGCCAATCAACGTAGGTACATGCCCTAACAATGAGGACAAAATTGCCGATACTACCCCCACCACATAAACATTGCTCTCTTGCAAATATAGCTTTTCATAAAGCTGACGTATAATGCCAGTTTCGTCTACTGCACCAAACATCAATATCAAACCTATAAAGAAAAGCATATTTTGCAAATTAGCATATTGCAATGCCATTGGCAAGCGGCGGAGCACCATTTTATCACTGCCCAATAGTTGCCGATTGCATAATTCATTTACAATCCATAACAAGGCAAGCACACACAATGCTCCTACAAAAGGCGGCAATAACGTGATGCGATGAAAACTCGGTATAAACCACAAACCACCTATGCCTACAAACAGCATGAGCATACGCTGAGGACGCGACAACAATGTATCGTCACCACGATAAGGCAGACGATCCATAGAAAGTTCTACTCTACTTGGTAAATCACGCATGAGCAACCATAATATGGTACACAAAGCAGCACACATAGGTAAAACCAACGTCAAAAAGAATGTTGAAGGGGTAACCAAGCCATCCGTCCATAGCTTCAGACTCGTCATATCACCAATAACCGTTATGGCCCCACCACAATTGGCCGCCAATATAATAACAGCTCCGTAGATACGTCGTTGCTTGGCACTTTGCAACAATGGATGTATGATAGAAAATAACAATACAACGGTGGTTAGATTATCAAGATTGGCTGATATAACAAAAGTAAAGAAAGCTAAAAGCCAAAGCATTTTACGTGGCTTACGCGTCTTTATCCACTCTGCTAAGAAGTCAAAGCACCCATTATTGTTCAGCACATCTACGATGCAAGTAGTTGAAAGTAAGAACAATACAATATTGGCACTCTGAACCACATATTTAAAAAAAATGTTTGAAGCAACAAACTGCTTTATAGACATACAACTATCAGAACACTGAGATAAGAAGCTTTGATAATCAGCAGTATATTCACCACTAACGAATGTATTGCTATAAGCTATATAGAGCAACCAACACGTAACGCCGAAAAACATAGCAACAGCGGCCTTATTTACTCTATGCAAAGGCTCTGTTGCTATCAACAAAAGGCCGATAAGCATGATAGACAACAAAACTACAGCCATAGCGTCAATAACAAATTTAATGAATTTTACGTGAGCGGTAAACGGGGCTCGAACCCGCGACCCTGAGCTTGGGAAGCTCATGCTCTACCAACTGAGCTACTACCGCATTTCACTGCAAATATAGCTATTTTTTGTTATATAATCATGACTGAGGCTCATTTTTCGCATTCTTTCCTGCGTAAATAGCATTATTTTTACAGCATATTGGTATTCATATTTCTTTGGGATTGGTTACCACAAAGCAAAATATTGCCAGTATTTATTTTAGATGTATCACATTCTTTTTTATCCACACACTCAATAGGAGATCCACATTAATTCTACCATTGGGTTATCAATTAAAAGTAATCACCCATACATGGGTATTGACTTGAAAAAAGGCTATAGAGTACTATAGCAACAACTTAAAAGCGACCTTGCGTACTACAGACTTGTACACAAGGTCGCTTTCATTATATTATAGTACGTTTTGTTTCACTTACTTAATATGTATACCAAACTAATAACGCTTATGCTGGCCCACAACATTATGCCTTGAACAAGTGGCTTTACGCCCACACTACGCAAGGTTTCTCTTGTGAGCGAAGCTCCGATAAAGAATAGTGACAACGTAATAAGATGCTTAGCTAATTTACTAACAGCTCCACTAAAATTACCTCCTATGGTTGCTGCAACATCGCCAATGAGCGCACCATTGCTGAGGACATAAGTATTAAAAAGAATTGCAATAATAAACCACACGATAAAGCGTGGCACACACTTATACCAAGGTTTTAAAGCAGAGCCATCGCCTTCTGTTGCTAAGCGTTTTCTAAACAAGAAAGGGGTTACAAGCGCTATAACAACAATCCACAAAGCACGTGTCAATTTAATAGTTGTGGCCACTTCAAGGGCACTAACCCCTTGTGATGCCACAAGTTCGGGATGCATTTGATCGTAAGCAGCTCCAGCACCAACTACCGACGATGTGTCATGTATGGCAATAGCAGCCCACATGCCAAACTGTTTCATACTCATACCCAATATGTCTCCTATCACGGGGAACAAAAATAGTGCTACAGCATTTAGTATAAAAACTACTCCTAAAGCCACCGACATGCTTTCAGCCTTTGCCTTTATCACCGGACCTACTGCAGCAATGGCAGAACCTCCACATATAGCAGTCCCCGACGACAATAGATAACTTGTCTGCCAATCTACCTTTAGCAATTTACGACCAAATAGCCAACCAAGAATAAGCGTACCAAACACACTAACAATGGTAAACAACATGCCTTCGGCACCCGACATTATAGCTTTGTTTACATTCATTCCTAAACCAAGTCCCACTACGGAATACTGCAACAATTTCTTTGACATCAACTTATTAAAGTTTGGAAATACCTTGCCAAACAAAAGAGCAAATACAAAGCCAATAGCAAGTGCAATAGGCGACGACACCCAATTTGCTACCCATGCCATGCTTCCTAAGTCAATGTCAAACACCTCTACGGCAAATCCCATCAATAGCGACACACCGAGTATGGCTACAATCGCAATGTAGCACATTTCTTTCTTTTTCATTCAAGCATACAATATTATATAATACATATAAAGCGTCCTTTCTTATTTTGAATTTAGAAAGGACGCTCTAATTAAATCAGTACATTCATCAATGTACTTATTTGATAAGATATTGAGAAGATATACTTTCGTTTTCCATCACACGGCGGATAGTTTCTGCCAACATGCCGCTTACGGTGAGTTCCTTCACCTTGTCGCATTTGCCACGGTAAGGAATGCTATCAGTAAACACCATTTCCTTCAATGCAGAAGCTTGAACACGATCGTCAGCAGGACCAGACATGATGCAATGGCTTGCAATAGCACGAACGCTATTTGCGCCACACGACATAATCAAATCGGCAGCCTTTGTGATGGTACCAGCTGTATCAACGATGTCGTCTACGAGTACAACGTCCATACCTTTAACGTCACCAATGATTTGCATGTCAGCCACTTCGTTTGCTTTTTTACGACTCTTGTTGCAAAGTACCATAGGGCAATCAAGATACTTAGCGTACGAAGCAGCACGCTTAGAACCGCCCACGTCAGGCGAAGCAATGCAAAGGTTCTTCAAGTTTAAGCTCTTTACGTATGGAAGCATCACAGTAGATGCATACAAGTGGTCTACAGGTACATCAAAGAAGCCTTGTTCTTGGTCGGCATGCAAGTCCATTGTCATCAAACGGTCGATACCAGCCACACTAAGAAGGTCAGCCACAAGTTTAGCACCAATGCTCACACGTGGTTTACTCTTGCGATCTTGACGAGCCCAACCAAAGTAAGGCACTACAGCACAAATACTACGAGCCGAAGCACGCTTTGCTGCATCAATCATGAGGAGGAGTTCCATTAGGTTGTCTGAGTTAGGGAAGGTACTCTGAACCAAGAATACATCACGTCCACGTATGCTTTCTTCGTAGCATACCTCAAACTCACCATCTGCGAATTTTGTTACCGTGAGGTTTCCTAGCGGACAGCCAAGTTCCTCACAAATCTTTTCAGCCAAATAACGAGATGCAGTTCCCGAAAAGACCATAAAAGAGTTGTTATTCATTTTGTTATAATATGAAATGTTATTAAAGGTGTTTCTTGTTGGCAATGTGTATGCTATATCACTCTGCAGCCTTGCGCAGTTTTCTAAACTGCATGATTAGGCTTTTATAGTCTTGAGCCGAATACACACTGAAGCGGTTCCATATATCTCCGAGCACAACAGCCCCACCAAACCCGAGGTCTTTCACCCGTTGGATATTATCGAGGTTAATGCCCCCAAAGGCCATCACCTTGCGATCTATCACTTTACGCTGCGCCAAATCGCGTAGCATGGTTTGGCTTAAGTGCGAACTCTCGCTCTCTGTGTTAGCATTGCTGAATATAGGCGATAAGAACACATAGTCGCAACTGCGCTTGTGTGCCAACACCTCCTCAGCCGTATGACACGAGCACGAGATATGCCCTTTATACTTAGGTGGTAGCTCGGGATTGCGATGATTGAGGTGTATGCCTCGCAATCCATATTCATTTTTTAGGTAAAAATGATCGTGCACCACTATTTTTTTGCGATAGCTCTCTGATATCAAAGTAAGCAACCGCTCTGAATATACAGGTTCTGTGCCTGGCTTGCGTAAATGCAATATTTCCAAGCCTTCATCAAAGAGCGCATTTATTATTTGGTGCTCTTCTACAAAGAAATACGGAGTGGTCATTAATATCAGTTTCATAATGTATCTCCTAATTTTGACTGCAAAGGTACAATTTTTAACGTACAATAAGCATTCTATCTTTACATTTTTGTGAAGACATGGTAAATGTTATTTGTTTTTATCCGTGATATTATAAAAAGTGAACGCGCGCGTTCACAATGTTAGCCCCATAATAAAACGCTCATTATCATCTCATAAAACGCAATTAAGCAGATGCTCGAAAAGAAAAATCAAGCATCTGCTTAGCGCAATGAATTGGTCAAAATATTATTACTATGAGTGTCGCATTTTAGTTTTAAGATGGGTTCGACTATCGTACTATCTTCGTTCCATCGTTCTTTATTACTATACCATGAGCAGGGATACTTAATAAGCGTCGTCCATAGATATCGTAATAAACATGTGGAGCATTATCTGAGTTTAGAGGCAATTCATTAACATGCGTAACCTCTCCCCAATTCAAGGTAAAACCTTGGTGTTGAGCCGCAAGTACACGCGGCATGGCTAAATAGGCACGCAAGGCTGCATTAGTAAAGGGAGTGCCACCTTCTGCCCCCCAATAGAAGCCAAGCGGCGACGAAGCATAGCTACCATACGATAGTTTGTAATAGAGGTTATCACCTTCAGCCTCCGTTGTTTCATTGTCAAGTGTACCATGTAGCAAGTTGCCCTCTAGGGGTGTCGTAGCGGTTGTAACACTTGGATTCAAGACTACAGCACCAATGTTTCCCTTCTCCCCCTTAATAAGCAAAGGCGTAAGTGCTGGCACAATACTGCCCTCGGCATAAGTGGGAACAATTGCAATACCACCTTTTGCAGCCTTTACTATACACCCCGTCATGCCTTGTGGCATTTGGTAGGCATAAGGCAAATAAGCCGTAATGTAGTCGCTTTGTCCTAACGCAAAGGCATAGTGAGGGGCTTCGCTACCTGTTGGTTCTACAAACCACTGTGCGCTTTCACTGCCCGTAGCCCAAGCTTGTACCACATTACGTTTACCTAAGCGCAATGCTGCATAGTCGGCATTTACAGCTTGCACTGCAACAAGTGCGGTGGAATAAGTTGAGAGCGAAGTGTTAAGAGTAAAATCGGCAGCTTTGTCTATATCATCAACAAGTTCTAAATCCATTCCAGCTTCGGGCATCGAACCAACATACTTATGGTTTCCTATGCATTGTAAGCGCCACGTGCCCTTTGTCAAACCAGGAACGATACAGAATGTTTGTTCAGCCTCATCGCTTTCGCCCCATGTTTGTCCTACGAGGCGTTGGCCGTTTGCAGTCAAATAGAGTGTACCATTGTCGGCATAACGGCAGCGTATGCGATAAGTTTGTAAGGGTTTTGCACTAATGCGTGGTGCTTGTTCTATGCTTCTACTTAACAAATTCAAGTTTTCGGTTGATGGGTTGATAGCATAAGCATCATAAGCCTTTTTAATCAGCGCATAGTCGGCTTCAGCAAATCCTCCTACCACATTACGAGCACCCGCTACTGGATTTGAAGTGGTTATACTAAATTGACGACGTGGCACAGTAGAGTTCCATAAATCAACCCATGCATTGTCGCGATTCACCTCAACGTGCACTTCATAGGTGCGATTGGCAGTAAGTTCGTCTATGGGCAAGTTAATGCGAGTTTTGCTGCGCAAGTCGGCCGTGCCATAAGGCAAGCGTACACTCACAGGGGCAGAAGTATAAGCCCATGTACCATTGCTCACATCCTTTATACGATAGCGCACGCTTGTGTTGAGCCAATCGTCGCGCATGCTTGATATACGAGTTTGAATGCCAAAGCCTATTTGCTGAACCTCGCTTGGGCTGAGCAGTTTCTTTTCCGATTCTGTGCCGTCAGCATAAAGCGTCAATCCCGTTATAAGGATGGTTCCTTTGCCATTTGATTTAGTAACATCCACTTCAAAGTTAGGCCATGTTAGTAGGGTGGTAACGTAGTTTTTCACTTCGTCATCAAAATAATCATCACCCTCTGGATAGGTAGCCTCAACCTCCAAGCTATATTTACCACACTTCATTGCGGCACTGGTTGTTGCTGTGGCATACGAAGTACCAAAGGATATGGTCCATTGGGTTGTAGTGTTGCGTTGTGCCAAGTATAAATTGTTTATCTGGCCTGATGGCACTTCGTACACCTCACCTTCAAGCGAGCCCTTGCCCTTAAAGCGCACCTTCAGTTGGGCACGAGCATCAAGGTTGGTATTATTTGCCACCTTTAGGGATATGGCAGCCAAATCGCCCGCATACTCAACAGGTGGTACCAGCACCTCAGGACACTCTGCCAAAGCTATTTGTGCATATTTGGGTGCGGCATCGGGCGTAACAACCCCATCCTTTAGCGTGAGCCATAGCGTGTTAGCATTATACATCAGTCGCCAACTCTCCCACTCATTGGTCGTTGCGTTAAGTCTGCGATGACACATTGGACGCAAGTAATAGCGTCCGTTAGTTACTTTACCTACCACTTCGCTAAAGTTCAGTTTCCAAGGATTTTTAGATGAGTTTAAGTGGTAATTATTGTAATAACTTGAAAACTCCATAAGACCATAAGGCGACAAAAACACGTGTAGACACTGCCCCTGTGCATTGAAAAGGCCAATGCCCAATTCGCCCGTATAGCAATAGTCATCACCCTGTGCCAAGTTGTGCGCCGACACAGCCGATATTTCGGCCGTGAGCGTACCACCACTCAAGGCGCAACTATTCTCTTTTATGGTCATACCCATATTATCTGTAATAGTCAGGACGACTGGTTGCTCGCTAAACAAAGTGTGTTTACCATCTTTTGGATGTACAAACAAAGCTCTTTGTTTATAGTAGAACTTACCTTGGGTATAAGGATTACCCGAGATACTAACCGTGTTGATGTCGTAAAAGCCTGTATAACTTCCGCCCCATCCCCAGTCGGCATGTACCAAGCCGTTTTCGTCATATCCGTCGTACACAAAGGCATGATCGCCGCCCAATACAAACACGGGATAACCCTCAGACAATTCGTGATAAATAGTTTGTAGATATTCGCCCACAGGCATCACATCCTTTTCGATATAGCGCACAGAGTAGCCAAAGGTATTCTCAAAGGCATACCAAGCTTTTGCTTCATCGCTCCAGCTGCCTTCGGGTCCATAAGTCATTCTAACAGCCTGTCCCACATCGCGCGTAAGAGTTGCAACGGCCGATGCTTGGTAGTTGGTATAGCCAGAATATATGGGTAGCATGGCGTCCCAATCGTAATAATCAAGAGCTTGAGCATCCGTTCCACGCACCATGCCTTGCGGACGTTCTTTAGGCCATTTATGAAAATACATCACCTGCGACATGGCTGCTGCCACACATCCTATGGGACAATGCGTGCCCGACTTTATGGGGGTGTACATGTTGTAAGGTGCATCTTGGTTCCACGCACAAGGGAGCAAAGGGTCTACCTTTCCCTTTATAGGCTTGTCGTATGTAGGCGGCAAACTTATGCTGTCGTAAACTATCGTCTCGGCTGCCGCTGCATAGTCGGCAAGCAAGGATTGCATAGCAGGGGGCATCAAACTATCTGCTTGCAAGTGCCCCGTTTTGCTATAACCTATCACCCCACCCTTGCCCAAATGGTCGTCAGCGGCAATAATGGCAAAACCTTTGCCCGTTGTGTTATTAAACAAGTAGTAAGAGGGTTGTTTATGTTGGTTTTTAGCCTTTACGCCTCGTGCTTGCTTGCATGCACGTTCAGACTTTAGCCCTACAGGCGAAGCAACATACTTTTTTGCCATTTGCAATGCCTTAATAGCATCAATAGGACCAGCCATAGCTGTTATGCCGACCGAAGTAAGCAATAAAGTAATTAGTGTTTTTTTCATATATAATGGGTAATGGGTAATTATCTGCCACCAAATGTCCTGCCGCCTCCACGATTGAGCGAGGGGTTACTACGATTTGAAGAGCCTGTTTGAGAGCGCTGTACGGCAGGCATAGCGTTGCCACTGCGCGCCGGAAGAGAGGGCGAAGTCACTTGTCCCACACCACGAGCACCGCCACGATTGGTTTGAGGTTGGCTATTTCCGGTTTGTCGATAATTGGTGTAAGGGTCGTTAAATGTGGGGCGAGACGATGAGCCTTGTCCTTGGTTCGGGCGATTGGTTTTAGGCGGATTAGGCACGTTAGGACGGCTATCGTTGCGCCAACCATCGTTGCGATTATTGCCCATGGGTGGACGGCGATTGTCATTCGGTCTGTCGTTCTTAAACGGAAAGCCATCGTTGCGCCCAGGACGCCCATTGCCAGGGCGACCTGGCATGTGGTTGCCACCATGGTTTGAGCCATACCAATTGCGATTTTGATATAAATCGCGCATGCCCGAACCACGATTTGGGCGCAATCCTATGTAAGGGCTTGGCGCATTGTGTCCACGACGATGCCACATTCCGCCACGATAAGTGGCATAGACCATAGGACGATCAAAGTAATAATAGCCGTAACGATAACGATCGAACACGGGGAAATACCATGCCGACTGATACCAACGTACTGGACGGAAAAAGTAGTTGAGTGTGCGGTAGAGGTTGTACTGCCAATCAAACAATATACAACGCAAATCGGTATCGCGATATTGCCAATAATATCCGTTACAATCTGATGCCGTGCGCACATTCATCAGATAGTCAAGATTTATTTGATAAGCGCGGTCGCATTGTTCGGGGGTCAAATTGAGTTCATATGCCATTTTATCGGTTAAGAACCATGCCTGTTGGCGGGCTTCTTCATAGCTCATAGCTTTGGCTGCAAATGCGCTCAAAACAAGGAGCAAAGTTAAGATGTATCGTTTCATAACTATATGTTTCTAAGTTTTTAGTTAAAATTTTGTTAGGTTTTATACCATAGCCTTTCTTGTGGCAAATATCGCAATAAGTTCTAAGATAATCTACAACATTTAAGCGTTTTTTCGGTTTTTCAAAACACATTTTAAACATTTGCAAAGGCGATAATTATCAAACTGAATAGTAAGTAGGTGTTCAAAATTAATTTATACAATCATGTCCTACATTAGTTGATATGCCTTAGCACATTGTTTCCGCCATAACCACAGGCTTCATCGGTCACGT
>ERZ808240.613-NODE-613-length-45792-cov-44.657061_pt1 | contig 45792 bp, 34 predicted proteins | sample MGYA00521084_ERZ808240 | MGnify/ENA primary metagenome ERZ808240 (study PRJEB31516, sample SAMN03275571) | gut metagenome | biome: mammalia-associated habitat; material: feces | host: Papio cynocephalus | place: Kenya | collected 2012-08-06 ...
TGAAGACAATACAAAATAAATTCGTTTATTTTTATAGTTGAGTGCAGCCTGCCTTGTTCAAAGGTAGTGCAATAAAGTAAGATTTTCATCAGATTATTTCTCTTTTTACGATAAAAAGGTTAATTTTGCACCAATTTATGGTGGGAGAGAAGATAACAGCAGGATATTTGGAGCAAATCTTTCGTGAGAACTACTCGCGATACTATTATTATGCTCTGAGTGTAGTCGATGAGTCTGAGGTGGCAAAGGATATTATCGGCGAGGTGTTTCTTGCTGTATGGAAAAACAGGGCGAATATAGATGAAAAGAAACTGAATAGTTATATATTCACCAGTATTCACAATAAAAGTCTCAACGAAATAAACAAGAACCATGCTTTTATATCGGTGGAAGCAAGCGAGGCACGCCTGTCGGTAGACAGCGGCGAGGAATGGTTACAGAAGGAGGAGCGCATCTGTGAGATGGAGAAGGTCATTGATACCATGAATCCACGTACCCGCTATATCTTGGAGCAGTTCTATTATCAGCATCGTTCCTATAAGGAAGTGGCAGAAGAATTGGGCATTACCACGGAGGGCATCAAGAAGCAGTTGGTCAAGGCCATGACACTGTTCCGCGAGCACTTTAACATCAATAAACACAAAAAGTAGTACCATTTTCTGCCATGTCTTGTCCTTATAAATAAGATAATATGCCAATGAACGAATTTAACAAAATAGAAGGAAACGAAATAGACAAGCTGTTGCCGACGAAGGAGGAAATAGCTGACGTTAGGAACGCATTGCTGCGCTCCAAGTTTCCTGTGCCAGATATAGATGCGGAATGGGCAAAGTTGAGCGACAAGATAAAGGACGAGGAGTCGCAGGAAGATGAAGCCTTCAAGGAAAATATCTCAAAGGAAGAAATCTTGGAAGACGAAAATCTTGACGATGAATCTCCCTCGCGCGTACATTTATATATATGGAGCGCCGTGGTGGCTGTGGCCGCTTGCTTGGCTTACGTTTTCCTGTTGCGCACTCCCGCTCCCGAACTTCCAGAAAATGTAGCCATGGTAACGGCTCCTCAGGCTACAACCCATGTGACGCTTACCAATGCTCATGGCGAGGATGAGAATGTGGACGATTCTGCTGTGTCCTTTGCCAGCGAACAGTCTGCCAAGCCTGTCGACGGCAAGCTCTTGTCCTTGTCGACACCGCGTGGAAAGGATTGCCATCTGGTACTGCCCGACGGAACCAAGGTATGGCTGAACGCCGAGAGCATGCTCGACTTCCCTTCTCAGTTTGGCAATGGCAAGCGTGTGGTTCGTCTGAAGGGAGAGGCTTACTTCGAGGTTACCAAGGACAAAAAGCGCCCCTTTGTGGTGAAGAACGATTATTTCACCACTACGGTCTTGGGGACTGTATTCAACATTCGTGCCTATGACAAGAAAGATGCCAACGTGGTACTGGTGAGCGGTAGCGTGGCGGTAAGCACTGGCTTCTTGTCTGACGTGAAGTATATCAAGCCAGGCGAGATGGCGGTCTGCAAAGGCCGGAACCAGTGGGACATCCATCCCGAGTCAACTTATCCCTACACACAGCGTAAGGAAGGCTATTTCTACTTCGACAACATGTCGCTGCATAAGATAATGGCAGAGATAGGCAGATGGTACAACAAGACGGTTGTGTTCGAAAATACCGACCTCATGACGATGAAGCTCCATTTTGTGGCAGAGCGCAAGCAGTCGTTGTGTTCCATCGTCGACAACTTGAACCAGATGGATGGACTGCATGTTGTATTGGGCAAGAATGAGGTGATTGTGGAGTAAATCTTATTGTAAGATAATCGTATAAAAATAACAAGTTCTGTTAATAAAATAGTCTATTTTCTAACTTTTTTGATAAAATATTAATATTTTCACTACCATTTTTAAGATTCTGTTGTCTTAATGTTATAAGAGAGAAATAATTAATGTTTAATCAAAAGTATGGTCATGAAAAGAGAGACTTCCTTTATTGCCCAGTTGTGTGTGTTCCTATTGCTGTTCTTGTTGCCAATGGGGATCTATGCACAGGGTAACAAAGTATCTTTGAAATGCAGTAACATGGCACTCACATCAGCGTTGCTCGAAGTGGAGAAACAGTCGGGTTACTACAAAATCAACTACAATTCGGGTGAATTGTCGGCCTATAAGGTTACGGCAATAATCAGAAATCAGGCTCCCCTTGCCGCTGTCAACCAGTTGCTGTCAGGCTTACCTTTCTCGGCTTCTGTCAATGGCAAGTTCATCCAGATCAATCATGCTACTTCCAACAAGGCCAAGGTACGTGGTGCAGGTCGCACCATCACGGGCAAGTTGTTCGATTCGCATGGCGATCCACTCATTGGCGCCACTGTCAAGGAGGTGGGCACTAAGAATGTAGTGGTAACCGATATTGATGGTAATTACGAGCTACACAATGTAGCAGACGGCGCTGTATTGGAATACTCTTATATAGGTATGAAGAATTATCGGCGCAAGGCATCCGACAAGCCTGCCAACATCATCATGGAGGATGATACCAACACGCTGGGCGATGTGGTGGTAACCGGTATGCAGACTATGGACAAGCGACTTTTTACGGGTGCTTCGACCAAGATTAACGCTGCCGATGCCAAGTTGGATGGTGTGGCCGACATCAGTCGCTCGCTCGAAGGGCGTGCTGCCGGTGTGTCGGTACAGAACGTGAGTGGTACCTTTGGTACGGCTCCAAAGATTCGTGTGCGTGGTGCCACCTCTATCTTTGGTTCTTCCAAGCCTTTGTGGGTCGTCGATGGTGTCATCATGGAAGATGTGACCGAGGTAGACGCCGACAATCTTTCATCGGGCGATGCCGAGACGCTTATCTCCAATGCCATTGCCGGACTGAATGCCGACGATATCGAAAGCTTCCAAGTACTCAAGGATGGTTCGGCAACCTCTATTTATGGTGCCAAGGCCATGGCCGGTGTGATAGTCGTAACGACCAAGAAAGGACGTTCGGGCACCAATCATATCAACTATACGGGTGAGTTTACACTTCGCCTGAAGCCTTCTTATAGCCAGTTTAACATCATGAACTCGCAAGAGCAGATGGATGTGTATCGTGAGCTGGAGAAGAGTGGCTACCTCAATATGAGCGATACTTACCGCGCCGCAAGCAGTGGCGTGTATGGCAAGATGTATCATCTGATAAACGATGTAGACCCCAAAACAGGCCAGTTTGCCTTGGAGAACACCCCCGAAGCTCGCGCCAGCTATTTGCAACAAGCCGAATACAGAAACACCGACTGGTTTGACGTGCTCTTCAACAACAGTATTTCGCAAAACCATGCTGTCAGCATGTCGAGTGGTACCGACAAGGCACAGTATTACACATCGTTGAGTGTGATGAACGATCCTGGTTGGACCAAGCAGAGCAAGGTAAACCGCTATACGGCCAACCTCAACTCGCTCTACAACCTCACCAAGACCCTGAAACTTAACTTGATAGCCAATGCCAGCTATCGTAAGCAGCGTGCCCCAGGTACCCTGTCGTCGAATGCCGACCCTGTGAGTGGCGAGGTAAAGCGCGATTTCGATATCAACCCTTACTCTTATGCCCTCAATACATCACGCACACTGGATGCCAATGAGTTTTATGTGCGCAACTATGCTCCGTTCAATATCTTGCACGAGTTGGACAACAACTATATGGACCTGAAGGTAACCGACCTTCGATTCCAAGGCGAATTGAAATGGAAACCATTCAGCAAGGGCGAGTTCTCGGTGTTGGGTGCCTACAAGGCTTCCAATACGGTGCAGCAGCACAAGATAACCGATTACTCCAACCAAGCATGGGCCTTCCGTGCCATGGACGACGCTACGATGCGAAAGGCTAACCCTTGGCTATATACCGATCCCGACAATCCTAACTCGCTTCCTGTATCTGTGCTTCCTTCGGGTGGTTTCTTCCGCGAGACCAAGTATTCGATGGAGAGCTACGACATGCGAGCCTCGTTCAGCTATAATAATGTGTTCAAGGACAAGCACATCGTCAACTACTATGGTGGTATGGAGCTGAATGCCGTAGACCGTGAGCGCACTTGGTTTAATGGTGTGGGCATGCAGTATGGATATGGCATGTTGGGCAGCCCTAACTACTTGTTTTTCAAGCAGGGACAGGAAGAAAACGCTGCGTATTACACCGTGGATAACACCAAGACTCGTGACGTGTCCTTCTTTAGCACTGCCACCTATTCTTACAACGGTCGTTATACCCTTAATGGTACCATTCGTTATGAGGGTTCCAACAAGTTGGGTCGTAGCCGCAAGGCCCGTTGGCTGCCCACATGGAATGTGTCGGCCGCATGGAATGCCCATGAGGAAAAGTTCTGGCAGAAGATACGCCCAATAGTATCCAACCTCACGCTCAAGGCCAGTTATTCGTTGACAGCCGATCGTGGTCCTTCTTCGGTCAGCAACTCCTTGGCCATTATCCAGGCCTACAACGCTTGGCGTCCATTCGCCGACGTGAGCGAGACTGGTGCCAAGATTATCTACGACGAAAATCGCAACCTGACTTATGAGAAGAAGCATGAGTTCAACTTGGGCTTGGAGGCCGGATTCCTCAACAATCGCATCAATCTGTCGGTAGACTGGTACAAGCGTAACAACTACGACTTGATAGGTATTTATTATGGCAAGGGCCTCGGCACCTCCATCACCAATTATCCCAATGTGGCCTCGATGAAGAGCCATGGTGTCGAGGTGTCTTTGTCGACCGTCAACATCAAGCAGAAGGACTTTAGTTGGAATACCGACTTCGTCTTCTCGGATGCCCGCAACGAGGTAACCAACTTGAAGTCGAACACCACCGTTATCTCGATGGTGTCGGGCAATGGCTTCGCCCTGGAAGGTTATCCCGTACGCTCATTGTTCTCCTTTGATTTTAGAGGACTCAATGAAAATGGTTATCCTACCTTTATCAATGAGGATGGTGAGCTGACGACCAGCAACATCAACTTTCAGGAGCAAGTGAAGAAAGGCCACTTGGTGTACGAGGGACCTACCGACCCTCCTATCAACGGAAGTTTGAACAACACCTTCAAGTACAAGAACTTCGCGCTCAATATATTTATGACCTACTCGTTTGGCAACGTGGTTCGCCTCGACCCTGTGTTCCACAGCTCGTATAGCGACCTTGACGCCATGCCCCGCGAATTTATCAATCGTTGGACCAATGCAGGCGATGAGAAAATTACCAATGTGCCCGTGATAGCCGATCGACGTGCCAACCAGCAGGATACCTACTTGAGCAAGGCATACAATGCCTATAATTATTCTACGGAGCGTTGCGCCAAGGGCGATTTCATCCGCATGAAGGAAATAAGTCTCGACTATCAATTCCCACTAAAGTGGATAGGTAAGTGGGGCTTGACCAACCTCTCACTCAAGCTGCAAGCCACCAACCTGTTTCTTATCTATAGCGACAGCAAGTTGAACGGACAGGATCCTGAGTTTATGAACACGGGTGGTGTGGCAACCCCAATGCCTCGCCAATTCACCCTTACATTGCGTTTGGGACTGTAAATGAAGAAAACATAAAAAGAGCAAAAACAATGAAGAAAATATTTATAAGCCTATTGGCGGTCACCTTGTTTGTTTCTTGTGATAGCTACCTCGATACGGTTCCCGACAATCGTATGGAGATAGACAACTCGGACAAGATAACCAAGTTGTTGGTTTCTGCTTATTCTACCAATAGCCCCGTGATGTTGGCAGAATTGTCGTCGGACAATGTGCTGGACAACGGAGCGCAATATGATGTATATGGGCAGAACAGCATGGATGCCTACCTATGGAAGGACGAGACGACAGAAGAGTCGGACGCCGTCAAAAATCTTTGGCAGGGACATTATTCGGCAATCGCTTCTGCCAACCAAGCCTTGGAAGCCATCGACAAGTTGGGCAACCCATCGTCACTCAACCCACAGAAGGGCGAAGCCTTGCTGTGCAGAGCCTATGCCCACTTCTGCTTGGTCAACATCTTTTGTCAGGCCTACAATCCCAGTACGGTCAACCAGGTGTTAGGCATACCTTATATGCGTCGTACGGTGACCGAGATAAATCCATCCGACGAACGAGGAACATTGGCCGAGACCTATGCCAATATCGAAAAGGATATATTAGAGGGATTGCCCCTCATTGATGACCAGATATATACCGTGCCCAAATATCATTTCAACAAGAAGGCAGCCTATGCCTTTGCGGCAAGGTTCTATCTTTATGCCCAGCAATGGGACAAGACCATACAGTATGCCAACCTCGTGCTAGGTGACGACCCTCGCGCCAAGTTGCGCTCATGGAAGAACTTCTCACTGCTGGATACCGACTGGGACACTCGTACCAATGCGTATGTGTCGGCCAAGGAGGAATGTAACCTGATGTTGCAGACAGCCGTCTCTAGTTGGCCTTATGTTTGTGGTCCTTACACCATCGGTCGCCGCTATGGATGTGCCCAAAAGCTCATTACCAGCGAGATACTTCCGGGCTTGTGGGGTTCTTATGCTCAACTCTATATGGCCAATGGCATTTGGGGCTTCGAACAGAAATATGCCTTGCCTAAGTTTAATGGCTATTTCGAATATACTGACAAGACATCTGGCATTGGTTACCTTCATTCTGTCAACGTAGCATTCTCGACCGATGAACTGTTGATGGACCGTGCCGAGGCTTATGTTATGACTAACCAGGAAGACAAGGCCGTGGCCGACATCAACAGTCTGCTTGGCACCTTGGCAGGAGTATCGTCCACCAAAGACAAAATCGTGGCATATTATAACGGCTTGAGCTATATGCGTGTGCCTTTGCGAAGCGATGACGACCGCACAATCAAGAAGCATCTTAATCCACAAGGTTTCAGTCTGCCAGCATACGATGATGCCGAGCCTCTGATACAATGTGTGCTCCACTTGCGCCGTGTACTTTCTGTACACGAGGGCTTGCGTTGGTACGACATCAAGCGATGGGGCATTGAGATAGGCCACGTGCGCTCGGGCAATACCGAGGAGGTGCTCACCGTCGATGATCCACGCCGTGCCATCCAGTTGCCACAAGAGGTCATAACGGCAGGTCTGGAGGCTAATCCTCGTAACTAATGTGTAGAACCAAAAAACAGACGATATAAAATGAATATGTATAAATCAATGATTAGGCATCTGTTGACAGGAGGCATATCTCTCTTCCTCCTGTCGGCAGCCCCTGTCTTGTTGTCTTCGTGCAGCGATGACGACTTGTCGAAGAACAGCATCTTCGACGAAGACGTGAAAACGCCAGAGCGTGACGGGTTTGACACTTGGCTATACCTCAACTATACCCATCCCTACAATATCCAGTTCAACTACAAGTATGTCGACAAGGAATCGGACAATACCTACAACCTTGTGCCAGCCGACCGTACCAAGGCGGTGGCCATGGCCAAGTTAGTGAAGTATTTGTGGATGGACAGCTATGTGGAATTGATGAACGACAATGGCTTGTTCTTCAAGACTTATTGCCCTAAGATTATCCAGTTGATAGGATCCAAGGCCTATAACGAGCAAGGTTCGGTGGTGCTGGGTACGGCCGAGGGTGGTATGAAGATTACCTTCTACAATGTCAACGAACTCGATCCCAACAACTTGAGCATCAGCTTCCTCAACGAGTGGTTCTTTGAGACCATGCATCATGAGTTTGCCCACATCCTGCATCAAACCAAGAACTATCCTACCGACTTTAAGCAGATATCAACCGACTATCAAGGTCCATCTTGGCTTAACCTTCAAGAAAAGGAGGCTCATCAGCGTGGCTACGTTACTGCTTATGCCAGCAATGCGCCAGATGAAGACTTCGTAGAGTTGATAGCCAATTATGTAACTCATGACGAGGCTTGGTGGAATGATGTACTCGAGGATGCGGGCGAGGCCGGCAAGGATAAGATAGACCGCAAGTTTAAGATAGTAAAAGACTACATGCAGGAGTCTTGGAAGATAGATTTGGACAAGTTGCGTGAAATCGTGCAGCGCCGTTCGGCCAACTTGTCGAGTGTAGACGTAAGTAACGATTTTTAGTTATGAGAAAGTTATTATTATTCATGTTTGCCGTGTGCATGGGACTTTGCTCTTGCCAGCAGACCGAGGACAATCTTTTTGGCGGAACGCCATCGCAGCGCATGGACAAGGAAATGGCACGTGTCAAAAAGTTGCTGGCCAAGCCTAGCAATGGATGGCTAATGGAATACTATCCATCTTCTACCCAGGCCTATGGAGGCTTTAATGTACTGGTAAGATTTACAGATGCTGGTAAGGTAACCTTTGCCAGCGAGACGGCGGGAGCTGATGTAACGGCTACTAGCGACTATGAACTTACACAGAGCTCGGGTTGTGTCATCACTTTTGATACCTATAACAGTGTGTTTCATGCTTACTCTACTCCTGAGGAGTCGAATGGGGGTGGCTTGGGCTATGGATATGCTGGTGACTTCGAGTTTATCGTCATGTCGGCTTCAGAAGACGAGATTGTGCTGAAGGGCCGCAAGACAGGTTCGGAGGCACGCCTTATACCATTAACACCAGCCATCAAATGGGATGAATATCTCTCGGCCATCAAAGAAGAGTCGGCCTTTGTTGGCAACTACTATCGCCTACAATATCACCTGAATGGCCAACTGTATGAGGCTCGCATGAGCGGTCGCCACATGGTGGTGTACCAGTTAGGTTCTGATGGTGAGTGGCAGGCTGCCCAGAATACGCCTTTTATCGTTACGATGACGGGTGTCAAGTTCTACGAGCCCCTGACGATGGATAACGTCTCTATTGATGGACTGGTGTTCGACCCGCTCAAGGGCGACGAAGGCGCATGGGTGGCCACCAACAATATGGATGCGCAGTTTTATCCCTCGTATCCTACAGTCAATGAGTTGATTATTACCAACAATTGGTACTTTGCTTGTTCTGATATGAGCGAGAAGGCACGTGCTTACTGGAAGCCCGCCGAGGAAGCCATGGCGGCCGATGATGACCGCTTGCTATATGCCAACACGGGCTGGGTAAGCGATTTCTTGAGCAACGACCTTACCTTCTCTTTCCGTTGCACTAAGCATGGTACAGGTTATCTCTGCCTGAGTTATGAACTGATAGGCGACAACCAGATGTCGCTGATGTTTGGCAAGCAGGGAAGCTATTATGGCAGTCTCCACTATAAAGACTATCATTTCAACTCTATTCTGACCATGATGGGCAACGACAAGAAACGCACCTTCACGATAACCTCCGACAATATCAAGAATCCCAAGCGCCTGAAGTTTGTCGACAACGACGATCCCGACCTTTGGTTCACCCTGCATCGTGAGGTTGTATATTATCCATTTAGCAATTAAGAAAATAAATAAAGCATAGAAAGTTATGAAAGCAGTCAAACTTTTATCCCACTTAATGATGTTCGCCTTTTGCGCCATCATGTTAGCTTCTTGCAGTGATGACGACGACCCTGTTCGCGCAGGCTTGTCACTTAGCAGCGAAGGAGCAGTCTTGCCTGCTGAGGCGAGCGTTTCATCAGCATCGGTCAAGGTCAACGGAAAGGGTGGAACCCTGACCATTCCGTTAGTATGTAGCACAACCGACGAGACCATCGATGCCACTTACACCGCTTCGTGCGAAGACGATTGGTGTAATGCCTCTATCGATGGTTCTAACCTCGTGCTCAACATAGCCAGAACTAGCCTGCGCGATGGACGTAGCACTACCGTTACCGTGCAGGGAAAAGCCGAGGGTGCCGAGGTTCGCCCCTTGGCTGTTACGGTATTGCAGGGCGACATGATGGTTTCTGTAGTAGTCCTTACCGTCAACAACGAGGCGCTTCAGTTGCCAGAAGGCGCTGAATGGGGAGCTAATGCGCTCACACTGTCGAAGGCTGGCCAAAAGGTATCATTGCCTGTTTCCATTGAGAATGAAGACAACGTGGAACTCGACTACAAACTCGACTCTCCTGCGGATGCCACATGGCTCACAGCTACCTTCGAGGATGGTAACATCGTATTGCAGGCTGCGCAAAACCTGACACCCAATGCCCGAAAGGCTACCATAACCTTGAGCGTAAGTCAGAAAAATGGCGAGCCACTCACCACCAATCCGTTGTCTATCGAGGTGACTCAGGCAGGTTTCAAAGGCTCCGTCGATATGGTATATGTTGAGGGTGGAACCTTCAAGTTTGGTGGCATTCCTGATGAGGAAGAGTATCCTAATTCTTATACTTACGCATTCGATTGCGAACTGGATGGCTTCTACATGGCCACCACTGAAACTACCGAGAAGCTCTATACCGAGATAATGGGCACATCCGTCAAGAAGGGCATCGATTATCCTTGTGAGAAGATTAGTTGGGTGGAGGCTGTTGAGTTCTGCAACAAGTTGAGCGAGCATGACGGCCTTACACCTGTGTACAAGCAAACCGGCAAGGTGGTCATCGAGGATCCCTGGGGATGGTATGGCGACCAAGAATATCCTCTCTATGAAGCCGATATGACAGCCAATGGCTATCGCTTGCCGACCTCTGCGGAGTGGGAGTATGCTGCCAAGGGTGGCAAAAGTGGTGTGGCTTCGCTCACACTCTATCCAGGTGGAAACAATATAGACGAGTTGGCTTGGTATCGCGACAATTCTAACCGCGAGATTCATCCAGTGGGACAAAAGAAGCCAAATGCCTTGGGACTTTACGACATGGCAGGCAACGTGGCTGAGTTCTGCTACGACTGGGAAACCAAGAAGACAGAGTATCCTACATCGCTCACCAAGAATCCGACAGGACCAGTCTATAAGAGTGGTTTCGACTCGAAAGTTTATCGTGGCGGCTACTATGGTTCGATGACTTCCGACTGTAAGACCTATTACATCAAGAACGGTGATTATGGTGACACTATGTCGGGTGTAGGTTTCCGTGTAGTTCGTAACGCAAAGTAAACAGATAATAACAAAACAAAGATAAATATTTATGAAGTATTTAAATCGTTTCTTCTTGTCGCTCGCAGTATTGGGCATGACGCTCTTTGTAGTCTCATGTAGCAGCGACAACGATGTGGATAATTATGCCAACCTCGACCTGAAGGCGCAGTTCTCTTCAGAGCCTAGTGGCATTAGTAGTTTCGATGAGGAGGCTCGTGTGTTGGTAGTCAACGAGGGTGGCGTCACTACCAGTGCCATCACGCTGAGTGATGTGAAGGGTATCGACATCGGCAAGCTGACCTTCAAAACTTCGGTTCCTGCCGACGACCATGTGTGGTGTCTTGCCAATTGTAGCAAGAATCGTCTCTCAATTGCTGTGGCCAAGAATGACACCGAGACAGCTCGTCAGACTTTGGTCGACATCACTGCATGGGATGGCGACCGACTGGTCTACACATACACCCTTATGGTGTTGCAAACACCTAAGAAAGAGGAAGTGGTCAAGGAGTTGCCTACCATCAAGGCTTTTTTGATTCCTAACCAGATTTCGTCTACCATCGATAAGGATGCCAATGTTATCTCTGTTTCAATGCCTGCTGGTACAGATGCTTCGGTATTGAAACCTACCATCGTTCTTTCGGCTGGTGCCACGGTGGAGCCTAATAGCGAGGTGGTACAAGACTTCAAAAATAATATCGTGAAGTATGTTGTTACTGGCCCAGATGGCTCAGTCAACGAGTATTATGTGGTTGTTACCGTGAAGGAGTCTTCTACAGGTGGCAATACGGGTGGCAACACACCTTCGGAGGATGTAGATGGTTTCAAGCTCTTTGACATGGTGGATGTGCCTGCTGGCTCTTTCATTATCGGTGAGGACCTTGGTACGGGCAAGAAGAAAACGGGAGCTCATAAAGTAAACATATCTTCTTTCCAGATGGGCAAGTATCTTGTTACTCAGCGCGAGTTCCAGCAGGTGATGGGTTATAATCCTACATTGGAATTTACGAGTAACGACCTTTATCCAGTCAACAATGTAACGTGGTTCGAAGCTTGTATGTATTGCAACAAGTTGAGCGAGCGTAATGGTTTAACTCCTGTATATACTTTTACCGGTACTACATATAGTGGCAACGAGTTGCTCGATGCAACAGGAATTACCATCAACCGAAATGCCAATGGTTATCGATTGCCTACTTCTGCCGAGTGGGAATATGCTGCCAAGGGAGGTCCTAACCAAGATCCATATACTTATCCTGGTAGCAATGACTTCGATGAGGTATGCTGGTATGCCGAGAACTCTAAAGTGGGTGATTCGCCAGCCCTCCATCTTGTAGGTCAGAAGAAGGCCAACAGTCTTGGCCTGTTCGATATGATAGGTGAACTCTATCAGTATACCACCGAGTGGTACAATACCTATTATTATGAGAGTGATGCTGAGGAAACCGATCCTTGGGGACTACCAGAGCCTCGCGATGCAGAGAAACTGACTATTGTTCGTGGTAGCGACTATCGCAAGCCATACAAGGTGTCTATCATCGAGTGGAACATGCTGACTGCCTATATGAAGACCGACACCGATGAGTACGGAGGAAAGCTTTGGCTCAAGACCATTGGTTTCCGTGTGGTATTACCAAGAAAATAGCATAACAAATTTCTCTCTCTCTCTCATCCACCGTCCCTGAGACAGGACGGTGGATTTTTATATGTCATCAACTCCTCTTCAAGCAAACAGGACCAACCTCTTTGTAATGATTTATTTCTATATTTGTCCGCTTGTTTTTGGGGGAATCTAAGAGAAAAAGGGGGATTTAAACATAAGTGGCTCCCTTATTTTATGACTTTTCGCAAAATAAAATTCTATAGTTGTACGACTATGCGACGATAGTTGTACGTCTATATAGACTCATGTCGTACAACTATGCAGTCTCATGTCGTACAACTATGCAATCTCATGTCGTACGACTATAGAGAAAACAAATAGTACCATTGAAATTCTGAATGCATAATTCGTTGATTATCAGCATATTCGGTTTAGCCTTCATATTCTCGATATTCACGGATAAATAAGAGTCGGTTGGAAATACGGAAATCTCAGAGCGGAAAATGTAAAGGAAATTTCAATCTTCTTCTCTCCACCGCTAACTCTCCATTTTGATGGAAAGCGAATCCTTGTCAAGACGAATGCCTTTACGGTCTATAAACTGCGAGAGAGAACCCTTGGCTGCCAGTTCGTGCGACGTGCCTGTTTCGAAACGCCCTGCTTGCATCAGCCAAATGCGGTCGGAAAGTTGCAACGCCATTTCCACATCGTGTGTGGAGAGGAACACCGTCTTACCAAGATTGTGAGCCAGGTTGCGCAACAACTGCAGCATCTCTACCTTGCTGGGATAATCCAAAAAGGCAGTAGGCTCGTCGAGAAAGATGATGGATGTCTGCTGGGCGAGGGCCTTGGCTATCATCACCTTCTGGCATTCGCCGTCGCTCAATGTGCCCAAGTTGCGCTTGCTTAGTTGGGACACGCCCATCATGCAGAGCGACTCCTCGACCACACGTTTGTCTTCGGTCGACAACTTACCCCAGAAATCAGTGTAAGGCGAACGTCCCATGCCCACCACCTCGTCGACACGAAGGTTAGGCACATCGGGTCTCGATGTAAGGACGATGCTCAGTAGGTGCGACAGTTGCCTGAGTGAGCAATCCGAGATGTCTATCTGTCGTGCCTCGTTCTCTATCAGCACCTGTCCCGACAAAGGGGGCAAAAAGCCCGCAAGGGTACGCAGCAGGGTTGACTTGCCCACTCCATTTGACCCTATGAGGCACGTCAGCTCGCCTTCGTAGAGCGAGGCATCGATGGCAGGGGCTATAGGATGGGCATGTCGACCTTCCTGGTAGCCTATGCATAAGTGGCGTAAAACGACGGTTGGTTTCATGTCGACAAATATACAGTTATTTCTCGGATAACCATGGCACATGGTCGTTTCTTTTACAACTTTTTCACTTAACAGAGCCCCTTTGTAGCCAGATTTGCCGCTTAACATGCAATTAATGCACATGCCATTGTTTCCTGTCGAGCGCAAAATGAATATTTGAAACCATCAAGTTAATAATGCTTCATAAGGTAAAAAAGTACCTGTTGACGGAATTAATTTAGTGCATACTTAATCTTGCCAATGGGCAGTTTTTAATTTATTTATCCGATAATCTTTCTTTATTTCGACTATTTGCTATAATTTTGCAAGCGATATGGAACAAACGTCACCAATACAAGCTCTGCTTCAGCAACGTACATTGCTCCAACTGGAGTATTATACGGAAAAAGAAGCCTTTCGCAAGCTGACCGAACAAATGGGTATGCAACGAAAGGTGAAGCGTGGCGATGCCTGGTTCCCGCTGCGTGTGGGAAAGAGCTTTTATAACTCGCTCAACCAAACAGCCATCGAGGTGTTCCGCACCTCCGACCAAGATATCGAGCACAACTTTGAGTTCGGTCGCCCCGTCATGTTCTTTAAGAGTGAAGAACGAAGAGTGAAGAGTGAAGAATCCAATAGCAGCAATGCTAACACTTCATCAAAGACACAGAAGTCAAAGCAAGAGAATTCTTCACTCTTCACTCCTCGCTCTTCACTTAAATACTTCCCGTTTACGGGAGTAGTAAGCTATGTGGATGGCGACCGTATGGTAATAACCGTACCCGACTCGGCTCCCTTGCTCGACTTGCAGCAAGCCATCGAGCCTATCGGTGTACAATTGTCGTTCGACGAGACGAGCTACAAACTGATGTTCGAGGCTTTGGACAGGGTGATGAAGGCCAAGAACAATCGCCTGGCTTATCTGCGAGACCTCTTCTATTCGCATCAGAAGGCTGGCAAGTTCTCGTTTGAGCCGATGAGATTTCCTTGGCTCAACCCTACCCAGGAACATGCCGTGAACGAGGTGCTGTGGGCCAAGGACGTGGCCATCGTGCATGGACCTCCAGGAACGGGGAAGACCACAACCCTGGTGGAAGCCATCAACGAGACCTTGATGCGAGAGAGCCAAGTGTTGGTGTGCGCACAGAGCAACATGGCGGTGGACTGGATTTCGGAAAAACTCGTGGACAGAGGCATTAATGTACTTCGTATCGGCAATCCTACCCGTGTGAACGACAAGATGTTGAGCTTCACTTACGAGCGACGCTTCGAGAGCCATCCCGACTATCCGCAACTCTGGGCCATCCGAAAAGCTATACGTGAGCTGCGCAAAAACCGCAAACGGGGCAGCGAAAACTATCACCAGAAGATGGACAGGCTGAAGAGTCGTGCCGCCGAGATAGAGATACGCATCAATAGCGAACTCTTTGGCGAGGCTCGGGTCATCGCCTGCACCTTGGTGGGATCGGCCAATCGCCTGTTGGAGGGTATGAAGTTTGGTACGCTTTTCATCGACGAGGCTGCACAGGCCTTGGAAGCCGCTTGCTGGATTCCGATGCGCAGGGCAAGTCGTGTCATCTTGGCAGGCGACCATTGCCAGTTGCCACCTACGGTGAAGAGCATAGCCGCTCTTCGTGCCGGTCTTGGCAAGACACTCATGGAGCGTATCGCCGAGAACAAGCCCGAGGTGGTGACGTTGCTGAAGATACAATATCGCATGAACGATGAGATTATGCGATTCTCCAGCAATTGGTTCTATGGAGGAAAAGTAGAGAGCGCACCTCAGATAAAATTTCGAAGCATTTTGGACTACGACAACGCCATCACGTGGATTGACACCTCAGGCAAAGAGCCCTCCGACACGATAGAAGAAAGAGAGGATCTGAACTTCAAAGAGCAGTTTGTCGGTGAAAGTTTCGGACGTATCAACAAGGCGGAAGCCGAGCTTACGCTCCTCACCCTGGCCGAGTATTTTACAAAGATAGGCAAACAGCGAGTATTGAACGAAAACATCGACGTGGGCATCATTTCGCCCTACAGAGCACAGGTGCAGTACCTCAAGAGACTCATCAAGAAGTATGAGTTCTTCAAGCCTTACCGCCGACTCATCAGCGTGAACACGGTGGATGGTTTCCAAGGACAGGAGCGCGATGTAATCCTCATCTCGTTGGTGCGCTCGAACGACGAGGGACAGATTGGTTTTCTCAAAGACCTGCGACGCATGAATGTGGCGATGACGCGTGCCCGTATGAAACTCATCATCCTTGGCAACAAGGACACGATGACGCGACATCCTTTCTACCAGCAACTGTGGGAATATGTGGAGGCGCTGCACGGCAACGAGTCTGATGTCCCTGATGATGAAGGGGCGGAACTTTCAAGTTAAAAACTAAAATTATGCTACAACGTGACTATATTCAGCGGCTGATACGAGAGTTTATGGCCGCAATAGAAAGAATGCTCGAAAAGAAAGAGGTGGAGCAGAGGCGCGAGAAGATAAGGGAACTCTACAACCAGTATGTGGGACCTTATGCTTTCTACAGCATCGCCACCATGGAAGACGTGATGAAAGCCATGGCGGGCATCGACGACGAGGAGAAGCGACTCTCCAAGATGGATATGCTTGCCGAACTCTACTATCACGAGGCCGACACCGTGGGACAACCCACAAGGGACGAGCTGCTCGGCAAGGCTTTCATGCTTTTCGACTACGTGGAGAGCCACGGCAATACGTTCTCTATCGACCGCCGTAACAAAATGGTAGAAATCAAAAAGGAAATAGGAGATGCACTCAAATAAACTTGTAATTTAAAAAGACCAATGCTCAAATCTCGAAGTTCAAAGTCCACTAATGACATGACTGTAGGTTCGCCTCTGCGAGCCATCGTCAAGTTTGCGATTCCACTCATCTTGGGTTATATTCTGCAGCAGATGTATCTTATCATCGATGCTGCCATCGTAGGAAGATGGATTGGCGTGGGAGCCCTGGCGGCTGTAGGCGCATCCAGTTCCATCATGTTTCTTATCATGGGATTCTGTAATGGCTCGTGCGCAGGTTTCGCCATTCCTGTAGCTCAGGCTTTTGGCGCCAAAGACTTTGCCAAGATGCGGGCTTACGTAAGCAACAGCATCCGCATTGCCGTGGTGTTCGCCGTGGTCATCACCTTCCTTTCTTGCATCTTCTGCGGAAAGATTCTACACTTGGTGAATACGCCGAATGAGGTGTTCGAAGATGCCTACATCTTCCTGATGCTTCAGTTTGCTGCCATTCCTTTCACCATCGCCTACAATCTGCTGTCTGGGCAGATTCGCGCCCTTGGCAACTCGAAGCAACCTTTCTATTTTCTTATCACCGCATCTGTCATCAACATCATTCTCGATGGCATTCTGATTCTCGGCATGGGGATGGGTGTAGAGGGAGCGGGCATCGCCACCTGGCTCTCGCAGGGAATTTCCGTATTGCTTTGCATCTGGTACATCAAGAAGAAGATGCGCATCCTCATCCCACAGGGCGAGGAGTGCAGGTTCGACAACAAGAAAATCAGCATTCTGCTGAACAACGGTATTCCGATGGGGCTCCAGTTCTCCATCACCGCCATCGGCAGCATCATGCTCCAGAGCGCCAACAATGCCTTGGGCACAGTCTATGTGGCGGCATTCACAGCCTCCATGCGCATCAAGTATCTCTTTACCTGCGTGTTTGAGAACATCGGCGTGGCGATGGCTACTTATTGCGGCCAGAATTTAGGGGCTCGGAAGTTGGAACGCATCGGGCAGGGAGTACGGGCTGCCATCGGGATGATGGTGGTCTATTTCATCTTCACCTTCCTGCTCATCTATCCTTTTGCCGATGAGATGATGATGCTCTTCGTGGACAAGGGAGAGGCTGAGGTGGTGACTTATGCCGCCCAGTTCATGCGCATCGCCAACTACTTCTATCCAAGCCTTGGTTTGCTTACGATACTGAGGTACAGCATCCAGGGCTTGGGCTACAGCAATCTCTCGATGCTGAGCGGTGTGATGGAGATGATTGCGAGATGTGGCGTGAGCCTGTGGTTAGTGCCAGCCTTGGCGTGGACGGGTGTGTGCTACGGAGACCCTGTGGCTTGGGTGATGGCAGACCTGTTCCTTATCCCCGCCTTTCTATGGCTGTACGGGCATCTGAAGAAGGAGAATGCTGTGCGGTAATACTCAAAATGTATCATCTTGCAAGAATAACGAATCATCTATTTGCGTTTTTTTACTTAAAAAGTCTGCTTAAGGGTTAGGAAAGCGAAAACTCGATTGTAATATAGGCAAAGCGGAGCGAGAACGTAGGCTCGTTTTGCCTAATATGAGTTTAGAAAAGAAGAGAAATAAGTAATGCAAATAGACAAAGAAACGATAGGACGACTCTTCCGACAGCATTATCTGAGGATGTACCAACTGGCCAGGGTACTTCTGAAGGATGATGCCGCAAGCAAGGATGTGGTGAGCGAAGTCTTTGCCGATGTGCTCGATGGAAAGGTGAAGCTGAGGCTGGACGATGGAGCGTCTGATGGCGATGAGCCCTTGTGTTCCGCTAACATCGGGAACTACTTGTTGGTGTGTGTGCGACATAAATGCCTCAACTTGTTGAACCGTCAGAAGATGAAAGACCGGGTGCATCATCTCTTGCAGGCCGATGCAATACCTTCGATAGTTCCCGTGGAAGCGATGATTGCCGACATCGACAAGGAGGCTGACAAGCACGAGGCGATACGAGCTTACATGGATACAGAACTCACGCCCCAGACTCGAAAAGTTCTCGACCTTCGGTTTCGTCAGAAATTGAAATATCGAGAGATTGCCGCAACATTAGATATCAGCGAGGTGGCGGTGTATAAGCATCTGGCGCAAGGCATCAAGAAATTAAAGCAACAATTTAACCCTTAAGCAGATTTATTATGGACAAGTTTGAAAAAGTATTAGATATCATTGACCATCAGGAGAAATATTCTGATGAGGAGATTCATGCGATATTGCAGGATGGAGAATGCCGCAAGTTCTACCAAACGATGCAAGAAGTGGATTCTGCGTTGTTGAAGCGAGATGCTCAAGTAAATGTTAATGAGGAATGGCAAAAGTTTGATAACGAACATTTCACCAACGGACATTCTGGAAGGACTTGGCGCAAGATGGTGGCATCCTTTGCCGGTTTTGTTTTGGTTTCGGGCATTGCCATTGCCGCCATCCATACTTATATCAAGCGCAGTCAAGAGCCTAAGCTGATTTCTGATGACAACCGGGTGATGGCAATGGCAAAGGACTCTCTGAAGCAAAATGCAGCAAAAGACTCATTGCAGTTGCAAGCCAAGGTGGAGAAACCTTCCGTACACAAGACCTTCGTGAACGTGGCTTTCGACAAGATGATTTCGGAGATAGCTTCTTATTATGATATGCAAGTGAAATTTGACAATGCCGAGACTAAACACCTCCGTCTCTATTATGAATGGGACAGCCATTCGAGCATTGAGAGTATTGTGAAAGACTTGAACCAGTTTGAGAACGTGAACATCGAATTGGAAGGGAGCAAGATAATCATAAAATAAAGCCATATCATTATGAGAAGATTTTCAGCAATCATATTCTTGCTGTGCACTTTCGCTTTGGCGATCAGCGCACAACATATCACTCGCAACTATCACGACCGCAGCATGTCGGATGTCCTTATCGACCTCGGCAAGGCTTCCGCTCGCTATAAGATTAGCTTCATCTACAATGAGCTGGAGGATTTCACGGTAACCCAGAATGTGAACGCGATGAATGTTCCCGATGCCGTCCGAAAGGTAATCAGCTATTATCCGATGAAGATGACGGTGGGCGACAGTCTGATTACCGTGGAGTGTACCCGTAAGGCTGACCGCAAGCTGATAGGTCGCTTGATAGACAACCACAACCTGCCTGTGGAGTTCGCCAACATTCAGTTGCTCAATCCGCAGGATTCCTCTTTCATCTGCGGTGGTGTGAGCAATGCCAACGGCGACTTCGTGATACCTTGCGACAAGCGACAAGCCATCATGAAGGTCTCCTTCGTGGGCTACAAGACTATCAGTAAACTCGTGAACATCGCTCGTATCGGCAATGTGAGGATACAGGCAGATAGTTATCAGTTGAGAAAGGTAGAAGTGAAGGGAAGCCTCCGTACCGACCACGGCGACCATGCCACCTACGCTTTCTCCGACGAGCAAATCAAGAACGCCCGCCATTCGCAAGACCTTTTGGCTTCGCTCCCAGGCATCTATACAGACCCGATGACTGGTAAGACCACCAGCATGGTGGGCAAGAGCATCAAAATACTCATCAACAACGTGCCGATGACGAGCGAGAACGACTTGAAAGCGATTGCCGCCAACAAGATTAAGAAGGTGGAATACTACGAAGACCCTCCTGCCAAGTATGGCGATGTAAACATCTTGATGAACGTCATCACCAAGCCGCTCGACACGGGCTTTGCCACTGGCTTCGATATTTGCAGCGCCTTGACCACAGGCTTTAGCGATGACAACGTGTATTTCAAGTACAACAAGGGCAACCATCAGTATTCCTTCGACTATACCATCAATGTGCGCAACTACAAGGACTGGATAGAGGACAACCAATATTCCTTCACGCTCGATGACCAGCAGGCTGTCTATGACTACCATCGTCACAAGCGTTTCGGCTATACCGACAACAAGTTCAATCTGAAGTATGCCTACAGCAAGCCCGAAGACATCACCTTCCAGGCCACCTTCTCGCCTGTGTTCTCGCATAAGTTCAATCGGGGCAATGGCGAGGTGAAGACGCAAAACAATCCCGACTGGCAGGACGGCGTGGAGCATTCCGACGCGTATGTCAACTATGTGAAGCCAGCCCTCGACCTCTATCTCGGCAAGAACTTCGCCCACAAGCAGACGCTCGACGTGGATGTGCTCGGCTCTTACTTCGACACGAAGCAGCGGATGCTCAACCAGCAATGGACGGGCGACAAGAACCAGGTGCTTTCGGATGATGACATGCGGTCGAAGATGAACATCTATTCTCTGATAGCCGAAGCCGACTACAGCAAGGAGTGGAAGAAGGGCGAGTTGGACGCAGGCATTTTGACTTGGAACAAGTGGAGCAACTATGATGTGCGCAACATAATGTCTGGTTACGAGCCTTCGCAATATTCTTCTGGCATCAACATCCATACGCTCTATGCCCAGTATCAGAACAAGATAGGCAATCTCACCTACCGCATTGGTGTGAAGAGCACTTGGAGAAGGCAGAACTATGAGGATGTTACGTACAACAGCAACTATGTCCTCCCGTTGTTCTATCTCTCCTATAAGTTGAAGCATGGCTCGTTGCAACTGCTCACTTCGAGTGGCATCAACTATCCTGCCATCTCTACATTGGGCGAGAATATGACGGTGGTTATCCCCGGACTGTTAAAACAAGGCAATCCGAACGTGAAAGCAACGATGGAAATAGGTCCTATCTTCCGATACACCTACAACGATGCCTTGCTCTATCTGCAAGTGGCATTGTACGGCATCTACAACGACAAGGTTATCTCGCCTTATTATTATTGGAAGACCATCAACGACAAGCGGTATGTCATCGAAACTTACGAGAACGGCAACTTCTTTTGGCGTTATGGCACAGGCTATTTCATTCAGTTGAAGCCATTCCGAAACGAGGTGCTGAGGCTGAGCGTAGGCGGTGGCTTTGGACGAGAGGTGATAAGCGATGCTTATGGTCGCCATTGCTACAATTCTTGTCCTTTCAATTACGGTATCAACTTCCGAAAAGGCAACTGGGGCGCTTCTTACCAAGGCAATATCCCTTCGAAGACGATCAATTTGGATGGGCATAAATCCGATGAGACCAAGAGCGAGTTCACCGCTTTTTATCAGAAGGGCGCATGGCGCTTCTCGCTGTATGGCATGTGGCTCTTCGCCCCTGCCAAGTATGAGACCGAGTCGTTCGCCAATCCGATTATGAATCAGAAGGAGTCGCACGTCATCAAGGACAATCGTTGCATGGTGGTGTTCGGAGTAAGCTACAACTTCTTCTCTGGGAAAAAAAAGAACATCCAGAAGAATATCAACAACTATGATTCTGATTCTGGAGCTTTCAAGTAATTTCAACCGTGCTGGTTGAATCTTATAAAAAAACGCTCCCTCGTCATGTGAGTGTGCGAGAGGAGCGCCAACCTTTGTCAGAAAGAGGTTTTGTAGACATCATTTTCCTAAATACGTTCAGAGGCACCGTTGTGCCTTGGCAAAATATCTTGTTAGGCAAAGTTACGCATTTCTTTTTAAAGTGCAAAACAGCGAATACTTACTTTGTGCTTGAATGGGTAATGATAGTGTCTATGTTGATAGAAAGCGTGCCTATGTGGTAGAAAAAAGTAGCAGGAAAACAGAAAAGTAAAAAGACAAGGTTTTGTTATTTCGAAAAAAATGATTAATTTCGCAGTTGGTTATCGAAATTTGTCATGAAAGAATATCTGAAGTACGTTGTCTTGGCGAAACTGGGTCTGTGTCTGTTACTTATGGCTGCCTGTAGGCGGTCGGAAAGTACAGCCATGCCCGATGCTGAGCAGCATTTGCTGCAACAGCTTGAGGACTCGATAGGGGCAAAGTCGCCCCAAGCTCGGCAGATGATTCTTAAGGCTATGGCTGCGGCACCCGACAGCATCTCTTACTATGAGTGCTATGTGAGAATGGGCAAGATGTACTGCCTTTCTGCCACACCCGATTCCATGGTGCCTTATCTGGAGAGGACGATCGACTTTGCCCAGCGGCAACCCTCGTCGTCGAGACGCAACGCTTTGCTGGCTTATGCTTACAATTGCAAGGCTGTCAACCTGCACAACTTTCATAAAGATCCCGACGAGGTGATTAGGCTCTATAGTCGTGCCGACTCGTTGTTGGGTGCCAGTAGCCTGCAGAATCAGCGTCCCTTGGTGTGTGCCAACCTGGCTGATGCCTATCTCTTCAAGAACCGCCTTGTGGAAGCTGCCTCGTGGTACAGGAGAGCCCTCTTTTTGGTAGATTCGCTTAAGTTGCCCAAGCAAGACAATGTGACGCTCTACCTGGGGCTTGCCTCCATCTACCAGCAGCTGGACGACTGGAATACAGCCCTGCGCTATTATCAGCAGACGGAGGCTTGCATGAAATCCATGTCGGTGAGCATGCAGGCTTATTTCCTGAACAACTATGGCAACTATTATTATTATGCAAAAGACTACAAGGCTTCGCTCGAAAAGTTTGTCGCCTTGAAAAAGTTGTTGGAGGAACATCACATGCAGGACAACTTCGACATGTTCGTCTGCAAGATAAACATGGCGGACGTGTATCTGAACCTCGGCAGGCTTGACTCTACGGCTCTTTATCTTGACGAGGTGGAGCCATTTGCCAGTCGTACCCACGATCCGCTGATAACGTACTACTGCAATACCATACGTATAGGGTTGGCAGTAAAACTTGGTAATATGGAGGAGGTGAAGCCTATCCTCAACTCGGAGAAAGGAATGAGCACAACTGATATAGCCTTTACGATGAGGCAGGTGCGCAACAGCTACTTGAGGCGATACTATGAGTCGATGGGAGACTACCGCATGGCTTACGACAACCTGAGAGAGGATATGAGGCAGAATGACTCCTTGGAGCACAAACGAACCAACATGAGATCCTCTGAAATAATGGAGCGCTTCGCACAGGACACGTTGAAGTTGCATCACACATTGGCACTCGAACGCAAGAATGCCGACATACAGCAGGCACATGCCACGACCTTTGCCGCCGTGTCAGCCGCATTAGTGCTGGCTCTTACATTCGCATTATGGATGGTGCGTATACGCAAGCGTGACCTGCAGATGAAGATGAACATCATGAAACTGCGCCTGGGAAGCGCACGCAACCGCATCTCGCCCCACTTTGTGTTCAATGTGCTCAACAACAAGATTGTGCACTCGGGACAACAGGAAGAGCATGAGCTGTTGGAGCTTACCAAACTCATCAGGTCCAATCTTGATATGTCGTGCCAGTTGGCTGTAACACTTGGCGAGGAACTCGACTTTGTGAGCCAGTATGTGAAGGTGGAGCAGCAGTTGTTGGACGACGACTTCGACTTTAATATCCATATAGCCCCCGATATATGTATAAATAAGGTGAAGATTCCATCCATGCTTGTGCAAATACTGGTAGAGAATGCCTTTGTGCACGGATTGAGAGGCTGGGAGGGACACAAACAACTCGACATCAGAGTGGAGCGCAGGCAGAGAAAGATACGAATAGCAGTATGCGACAACGGACCTGGCTTCGACATACGAAACGTGGGTGGCAGCAAGCGAACGGGACTTGGCATCATCACACAGACTATGGCCATCGTGAACGAACGCAACAGAAACAAGATGTCTTTTTCCATGGGCAACCAGAAGGATGAGACGGGTAAAACCTGTGGATGCGAGGCGGTCATCATGTTGCCCGAAGACTTCAGACTGAATTTCTAAAACCCGCGATGAAAACGAGAACTCAATATCAACACAGGACATACAGCTCATGAAAACGATCATCATAGACGACAACAAGGATGCTGCCCACTATTTGGCTGAGCATCTCGAGAAGTACAAGGATACCAGTGTGGTAGGCATCGCCTACAACGGATTCGACGGGCTGACAATGGTCAGCGAGCATCAGCCAGACCTAATATTCCTTGACGTGCAGTTGCCCGATATCTCGGGGCTCGACTTTCTGGACCGTGTGGATGTATTCACGCACGGTCGGTGTCGAGTTGTGATGTATACGGCTTATGCTGAGTTCGTGCTGCCCGCTTTCCGCAAGAAAGCCTTTGATGTACTGCTGAAGCCGATAGATGAAAAAGAGTTGGCAACGGTAATGGACAGGTTGCGGAGCGAGGCAGGCGGGAGCGACGGCAATAAGGTGATGCGTGACGGCAAAAAAAACGATGACAAGTTTCTGCTCTATACCAATACGATAGACTTCAGACTGGTGGACAAGCGTGATGTGTGCCTGTTTCAGTACAATCACGAAGTGCGTTGCTGGGAAGCGGTGGTGGCGGGCTGCAAGGCTCCAGTAAGGCTGAAGCGCACACTGAAGAGCGAGGAACTGCTCCGTTTCGACAGTCAATTTGTGCAGGTGAGCCAGCGATGCATCGTCAATATGAATTATCTCATCGAGGTGGTCGACAATGTTTGCCATTTCTATCCTCCTTTCGAAGCACTCACACATATCAAGGTGGGACGCTTCTATCGGCGTAAACTGATAGATAGGTTCAGCAGTCTGTAAGCAGCTGCCTTATGAAGAAAACCAACTTTGTGGATCGTTTTGTGCGATTGTGGTTTAACAATTTTTGTTGACCACTATTATATAAAACTGTTGGACTTGTGGCAGAATCCATTGAGAGATTGTTTCAAGAAATCCTCTTTAACACCGTGATGATTTGCAATTTGAATGATTGCGGATATTCATTATTTTTTACCAAATAGGCACGGAATACTTCCGTTTATGTCGCATAGGATGACGAATAGGCACAAACCCTTGATTTCTCGGTTTGTGAATATATGTTTTTTTTATTATCTTTGCCATATATTATTTGATTAGCATCTAAGAGATATGAAAAATTGTAATGGTAGGTGATATATGTAGTGTCATTATCCACCTTTTGAGCAAATAGGCGTGGTGGATGGGATTTTACAGAGATAATTGGTAAAAAGTTTTAGTGTGTTTGAAAAATTAAATAAGATGAGAAAGAAATGTTCGGTCATCATGATGACTATGGTTGTTCTTTTGGGAGGACAGGCTACTGCAACCCAAAAGGTGAAACAAAAGAAAAAAGTTGCTAAGGTGGAATCCGTGGCTGCTGTAAAGGATACCTCTGTGCAGCAGGAAGTAATAGCTTCAGTGCCGCAAGTGTCGCAAGATCGACTTGACACCATCTATTATAATAAGAATTGGAAGGTGACTTACAACAAGGCTTTCGCCAATTATTATCGCTTGGCGCTTTATCCTGCGGACTCTTTTGCTTCTAAGGAATTTAGAACTTATTATATGAATGGCGAACTTCAAGGTGAAGGTAGTTTTGTCAAGCTCGACAAGGTGGATGATGCCAAGAGTGAGTTCGTAGGAGCAATAACCACTTATTTCAAGGGAGATAAGGTGGAAGAACAGAAAACCTACCAAAAGGGTAAGCTCACTGGCGAATATACTTCATACTATAGCAATGGAAATGTGAAAGAGCATTATTTTATGGCTGATGGCGAGAGAAATGGCATAGGTGCTGCTTTTACGGAGGATGGTAGGGTATGTACGCTTACTCCTTATAAAAATGGTGTCTCTGAAGGATACTATGTGGTAGTTGATGCGGATGGAAATTATTCTAAATATTCCAGTTCTGACCATCATCCCATTTTGGAGCCATCTTCTATGGATGAGATCTTGACAGAATACAAAAATGGTGTGGCTTGGCCTTATTATAACAAAAACGGGCTTATCGTTGGTGCAAGCAATTCCATGGTGGATGAAAACATCGGCGACTATCGTGAGATTGGCATCTTTATTGTCAATAAGAGCATGATCAATGTTGATATTGATCCTGCAGAGATCGAAATTTATGAGATGAAAGGTGGTAAGCGTAAGAATCTTGAGCAGGTTGGAGCTGACGAATACGACAAGAAAATATTGAAGTTCAAGAAAAAGGTAGCCAAGCGTTCTGCCAAAAACAAGGCGATAGTACAGGTGGAGCGTGAGAACAATGTCAATGCCAACTTGGGAGCTCAGGTGTTTGAGGCTGGTACGTCAAATACCTTGAAGGATTTTCAGATGCGTATTTGCAAGATGAAACAGCTGGTTTCGGAAAACCGCATGAAATATTCAGAGAAAATGCCAGAAGACTTAGGGTACTTGGAGCGTACCACCGTTCATCCAGGAGAAGTGGTTTCTGGTTATCTTTACACCTCGGATCGTAAGGTCGCCGATTTGTTTGTCAAGGTGAAAATCAAGGGCATTGATTATTTGTTTGAATGGAAGACCAATAAGAAAAAGTAGGAGAATTCCATAATATAAGTGCAGGGTGAATATGAACTTTATAAAAATATCGTAACGTATGACAAAAAGATTACTGGTGGCTATTTATAGCCTTGTGTTTGCGACAAGTGGCTTTGCCCAGTTTACAAGAACAACTTTTAATCATGTAGGACTGAATGTAGGTGTTGGTACGGAGGGTATCAACGTGGGTGTCGCAGCTCCGATTTCTAATTTCTTTGAGGTTGAGGCAGGGGTAAGCGTCCTGCCGTCTGTCTTGAAGATAGATGCCGATGTGGACTTGGATGTGGATGCTTCGCTAAATATAGAGGGGCAGCAGGTGCGTATTCCTGACGAGATGAATGTAAAGGCCGATTTCTCTCGTACCGCATTGAATGTGAAGGCGAATGTTTATCCCTTTGGTGGAAATAGCAAGTTTTTTATTGCTGGTGGTTTCTCTTTCGGAGGAGCAAAACTCGCCAAGTTGAGCGGTCATAGTGACGATCTGTCGAGGTTGGTTGAGCAATATCCTGCGTATAAACAAGAAATTCTTGACAAAGTGAGTGTGAATCTTGCCGACTATAAGATGGAGTTCGATGATGATTGTAGTATAAATGGTGATATTCGTTGCAATTCTTTTCGTCCTTATTTAGGCTTGGGGTTTGGTCGCTTGGTGCCCAAAAATCGTTTGGGCTTCCGCTTTGAGTTGGGTTGCCAGTTTATGGGCAGCTTGAAGGTTTACCAAAATGGCGAGAAAGTTGATATTGATAAAGTCTTGAATGATGCAATGGGAGAGGATGCTAACGATATTTCCAAGTTCATTAACAATTGGAAGTTTTATCCTGTACTAAAATTCCAACTTGTGGGTAGAATCTTGTAGAAATGATAGAGGTAAGGCTTCGATAGAGTGTTGATTGTAAGTTGAAGATACATCTCTGTGGTCACAAATATCGTTAATAATTTATAAAATATTAAGCGTCGGACTGCTAACTTACACATAATCAAAAGAAAATGTGTAATTTTGCAGTCCGATTATTTTGGGGATACACTTAGAGTCCCCAGGGTAGGTGTGTTAATAGCAACGTCCTGTGGCCGGGAATTGCGGTTAGTGAATCACCTATCTAATGAGTAAAAAGAATAAAAACGTTTTTTAGTAGTAATTTAAATTTTAAAATGGACACATTAAGTTTCAAGACTATCTCCGTAAACAAGGAGACAGCTAAGAAAGAGTGGGTTGTAATCGACGCAACAGACCAGGTTGTTGGTCGCCTTTGCTCTAAGGTTGCTAAGTTGCTTCGTGGTAAGTACAAGCCAACTTTCACTCCACACGTAGATTGTGGTGACAACGTAATCATTATCAATGCCGCTAAGGTGGTATTCTCTGGCAAGAAGGAGACTGATAAGGTTTACACACGTTACACTGGTTATCCTGGTGGTCAGCGCTTCAATACTCCAGCTGAGTTGCGCAAGCGTCCTGATGGAATGGACAAGATCCTTCGTCACGCTATCAAGGGTATGTTGCCAAAGGGCCCTCTCGGTCGTTCTTTGATGGACAACCTCTTCATCTATGATGGTACAGAGCACAAGCACGAGGCACAGAAGCCAAAGGCTATTGATATTAACCAGTATAAATAATTAAGGTAAGAATGGAAGTAATTAATGCAATTGGTCGCCGTAAGAGCGCTGTAGCTCGTGTTTACCTCACAGAGGGTACAGGTAAGATCACAATCAACAAGAAAGATATTGAGACATATTTCCCATCAGCAATCCTTCGCTATGTAGTAAAGCAGCCATTGCAGTTGCTCGAAGCTGAGGGTAAGTATGATATTAAGGCAAACCTCGACGGTGGTGGTTTCACCGGTCAGAGCCAGGCTCTTCGCCTCGCTATCGCTCGCGCACTCGTTAAGATCGACGCTGAGGACAAGAAGGCATTGAAGGACGCAGGCTTCATGACACGTGACTCACGTGCTGTAGAGCGTAAGAAGCCAGGTCAGCCAAAGGCTCGTCGTCGCTTCCAGTTCAGCAAGCGTTAATCTATACATTATTATTATATTATAGGTTATATATAGCTGAACTAAGTTTAGTATCTAAATCGGTGAGATTCCAATAATCGGGGACTACCCACCGACTGATTCTAAATCGTTAGAATTAAAAAGAAAGTAAACACATTTAAACAAGAAAAAGAAAATGTCAAGAACAAATTTTGACCAGTTACTTCAGGCAGGTTGCCACTTCGGACACCTCCGTCGCAAGTGGAACCCAGCAATGGCTCCTTACATCTTCATGGAGCGTAACGGTATTCATATCATCGACCTCAACAAGACTGTCGCTAAGATCGACGAGGCTGCTGAGGAACTCAAGGCGATTGCTAAGGCGGGCAAGAAGATCCTGTTTGTCGCTACTAAAAAACAAGCTAAGGACGTAGTTGCCGAGAAGGCAGCTTCTGTAAATATGCCATACGTAAACGAGCGTTGGGCTGGTGGTATGCTCACCAACTTCCCTACAATCCGCAAGGCAGTGAAGAAAATGACAAACATCGACAAGCTTTTGAACGATGGTACATTCTCTAACCTCTCTAAGCGCGAGTTGCTTCAGATTAGCCGCCAGCGCGCTAAGTTGGAGAAGAACCTTGGTTCTATCGCTGACTTGACTCGTCTCCCAAGCGCACTCTTCGTTGTTGACGTAATGAAGGAGCACATCGCTGTTAAGGAGGCTAACCGTCTTGGTATCCCTGTGTTCGGTATCGTAGATACCAACTCTGATCCTAAGAATATCGACTACGTTATCCCAGCTAACGATGACGCTAAGGACTCTGTAGAGGCTATCCTCTCTGCAGTTTGCGGTGCTATCGCTGAGGGTCTCGAGGAGCGCAAGGCTGAGAAGGCTGACGACAAGGCTGCCGCTGAGCAGAAGGACCAGCCTAAGAAGAAGGCTGCACGCAAGGAAGAGGCTGCTGAGTAATTAGGTAAACAAGAATATACTGGAGCCATTGATTCTACTAACTGTTGATTCGATGGCTCTAGTAGCTTAAAATAGATTCATTTATTAACTTTTAAATAAGGAAAAAATATTATGGCTGTTACAATAGCTGAGATCCAGAAGCTTCGTAAGATGACAGGTGCTGGTCTTGCTGACTGCAAGAAGGCCTTGACTGAGGCTGATGGTGATATCGAGAAGGCAATCGAGCTCGTTCGTGAGCGTGGTCTTGCTATCGCTGCTAAGCGTTCTGACCGTGAGACTTCTAATGGTTGCGTGCTCGTTAAGAGTGCAAATGGCTTCGCTGCAATGGTTGCCGTTAAGTGTGAAACTGACTTCGTTGCTGCTGGTAAGGAGTTCATCGGTATGACCGAGGAAATCCTCGACGCTGCTATCGCTGCCAAGGCTAAGAGCCTTGACGAGGTTAAGAAGTTGGTTCTCGCTTCTGGTGATGACGCTGAGACTGCTGTTAAGCATCGCTCTGGTATCACTGGCGAGAAGATGGAGCTCGATGGCTACAACTTCTTGGAGGGTGACAACATCTCAGTTTACGACCACATGGGCAAGCACACATTGTGTACTATGGTTCAGCTCAACGAGAACAACGAAGAGGCTGGTCACAAGGTAGCCATGCAGGTAGCTGCTATGCGTCCTGTAGCTCTCGATGAGTCTTCTGTTTCTGAGGAGACTAAGAAGAAGGAGCTTGAGGTAGCTGTTGCCAAGACTAAGGAAGAGCTCGTAGAGAAGGCTGTTAACGCTGCTCTCAAGAAGGCTGGCATCAACCCAGCTCACGTTGACTCTGAGGATCACATCGAGAGCAACACCAAGAAGGGTTGGTTGACACCTGAGCAGGCTGAAGAGGCTCGCAACATCAAGAAGACTGTTGCTGAGGAGAAGGCTGCTTCTTTGAACGAGAACATGATCAACAACATCGCTAATGGTCGTTTGGCTAAGTTCTTCAAGGAGAACTGCCTCGTTGACCAGGAGTTCCAGTTCGGTGATGGTGACAAGCAGACTGTTGCTCAGTATCTCACTGCTCAGAGCAAGGGTCTTAAGATTGTTGCTTACAAGCGCTTCACACTCGCAGCTGAGTAATCTTCGGGTTGCTTAAGGCATAGCAAGTGAAAATTTGACTTATAGTTAAATTAGAATATCTGGGAGTTAAGAAGTAAAGGCTTTGGCTTTTCTTCTAACTCCCTTTTCTTTTTTTAGTGTTGTTATGAAGATATTTGCTATTGGCATGAACTATGCCGAACACAATAAATCCTTGCATGGTACGTTATCTAAACCAGAGCGTCCTGTCATTTTCACCAAGGCTGATTCCGCTTTGCTCAACAATGGCAAGCCTTTCTTCATCCCTGACCACTTGGGGAGAATCGAATATGAGACAGAATTGGTGGTTCGTATCTGCAAATTGGGCAAGACTATCCCGCAGCGTTTCGCCCATCGCTATTATGATGCGGTGACAGTGGGCATCGACTTCACGGCTCGTGAGATGCAGAAGCAGTTGAGGGAGAAGGGGCAGCCATGGGAGTTGGCCAAAGGATTTGATGGCTCTGCCGCTATCGGCGAGTGGGTGGATGTCAGGAAATTCCGTGATATCCAAGCTATCCATTTCCACCTCGACCTCAACGGAAAGAATGTGCAGGAAGGTTGCTCTTGTGATATGCTATATAAGGTGGATGAGATTATCTCATACATCAGTCAGTATTTTACATTGAAGACTGGCGACCTGCTCTATACGGGATGTCCTACGGGCTGCGGACCTGTCAAGATAGACGACCACTTGGAGGGTTATCTGGAAGACAGAAAGGTGCTCGATTTCAATTGCAAGTAAACAATACCAGGCGGTCGGGCTCGACTTCCGCCTCATAAAAAACAAGTTTGTTCCCAAGATATGACGAATAAAAGAGTTTGGATATTTTTTTTGTGGGTGGCTTTGCTGGTTTTTGCTTTGCCAGCAAAGCCACAGCAGCGGTTCTTCAACTTGACAGCCGAGGAGGTCAAGGTAGACTCCGTGTTGCCTCATTTCCTCTATTCCATTCCTTTGCCCCAAAATTATCAAGACTCCGTCTACACTGTTTCTGTGAAATATCCGGAGTACATGGATATGACCGTGAGCGATGTGGCCAACTACAATCGCATATCTGGAGCGGTTCTGCCTTCGCAGGTGCCTCTTAGCCAGAAAATCTCTGTGAGCAGGCGAAAAGGTTATCTTGTAGTTTCATTCTGCCCATTGGTTTTCCGCAACAATAAGTATCAGATGTTGGTGAGTTTCATGCTTGATGTCAAGGCAAAAGCTGTGAAAAGCAGTATGCTACGCCTGCGTAAGGACAATAAGGCTTATGCGTCGGCATCCGATATCTATGCAGAGCATTCGTTGCTTGCCTCGGGCAAGTGGGCAAAGATACGGGTAAGTTCTTCTGGCATTTATCAACTTACCGATGCCACTATCCGTCAGGCGGGATTCTCTAATATTGATAAGGTGAAAATCTATGGTTATGGTGGCAACCTGCAGAATGAGGTTCTGTATGCCAACGATCTGGCTCGCACCGACGACTTGAAGGAAGTGCCACAGTGTGTCGTGGGTGGCAAACACTTGTTTTATGCCAAGGGACCTGTCAGCTGGACATCTAACACAACGGCTGTACGTACGCGCAATCCTTATTCTGACTACGGTTATTATTTTATTACCCAGAGTGACGATGAATCTGCCACGGTTGACTCGGCTACCTTTGTATCTTCTTTCTATCCTTCACCCGATTACTATCATTCGCTTTATGAGGTTGATGGCTACAGTTGGTACAATGGCGGCAGAAATCTCTTCGATCCTACTCCTATCAGCGTGGGAGGCAGTCAGCAGGTAGTGATTACCAATACTACCGGTAGTTCGAAGGGACACCTTACTGTCAATGTTTCGGCTGGAGGTGAAAATCAAATACGCATTCTTTTCAATGGTAAAGTGTTGGAAACACTGAAAGTGCGTGTTTTGGATTATTGTAAAGCAGGACAAGTGGGTGGAACCTATTCGCTTGACAGCCTGAAAATAAACGATAAAGACACCATAACCATAGAGAATGTGAGTGGCGAGACGGCTCGCCTCGATTATGTGTCGATGGCATGGGAAAAGGCGATTCCGCTGTCGCCCCTGTCGGGAAAGCATCCTTTGGCAACTTATGTGGGGAATGTAGATAATCAAGACCTTCATGCAGACGGTCAGGCTGACTTGGTCATCATAATTCCCTCCTCCCGGGCACTATTGAAGCAGGCGCAGCGCCTTAAGGAGTTCCATGAAAGTCATGATGGTATGCGGGTGAATATTGTTGCCGCAGACCAGTTGTACAATGAGTTCTCGAGTGGAACTCCCGATGCCAATGCTTATCGTCGCTATCTTAGAATGTTGCAGGATAGAGCTGCAACAGAGGCCGACATGCCTAAGTATCTGTTGCTCTTTGGCGATTGTGTTTGGGACAACCGTATGCTCACGCAAGATTGTAGGAGATTTAATCCTGATGATTATCTTCTCGTTTACGAGAGCGAGAACTCGTTTAGCGAAACAGCCTGCTATGCGGGTGATAGCTGGATGGGCATCTTGGCAGAAGGTGCAGGTTCCGACCCAAGGCGAGAATTGCAGGACGTTGGTGTAGGCCGATTCCCGGTAACCACAGTGGCGGAGGCAAAGATTATGGTCGACAAGACGATCAATTATGGTAAAAACCAGAATGGTGGAGCTTGGCAGAACACCATCATGTTTATGGGCGATGATGGAAATGACAACATTCACATGAAGGATGTTGACTATGTGGCTAATAGTATTGGTAGGGATTATCCTAATTTCCTCATTAAGAAAGTGATGTGGGATGCCTATACCCGTGAAAGTTCAGCCACAGGCAATACTTACCCGGAGGTGAGCAAGATCATACGTCAGCAACAGGCCAATGGAGCCTTGGTCATGGACTACGGAGGGCATGGCAGCGCCACGCAGATTTCACACGAATCTGTGCTTGGGCTGAGCGATTTTAGCGAGTCGCGCACTTCCAACCTGCCTTTGTGGGTAACTGCTGCCTGTGATGTTATGCCTTTCGATGGTGTTGCAGAGACTATAGGCGAGGCTGCGGTACTCAACGAAAAAGGAGGTGCCGTGGCTTTCTATGGCACAGCGCGTACGGTATTCACGTCAGCCAACAAATATATCAATCATGCTTTCATGAAGCGTGTACTCTCCCTTCAGGATGGCAAGCCCATTACTTTGGGAGAGGCACATCGTCTGGCGCAGAATGATGTGATGTTAGGAACCAACAGGTATCCAATTTCTACGGAAGACCCCACCAAAACGAACCCGGAACAAGACAATACCGAGAATCATTTGCAGTATTCGTTGTTGGGCGATCCAGCTCTGTCGCTCAATCTTCCTACGGCTCAGGTGCTGGTCGATGAGATTGACGGTGTGGCTGTCGGATCCGGTACGATGCCCACGGTCAAGGCTGGAGCTGTGGTAAAGATGAAAGGGCATGTGGAAGGGGTAGAAGGATTTAATGGTGTGGTGACTGCCACTGTGCGCGACACCCAAGAAGAGATAACCTGTAAGTTGAATGATACTGGTAAGGATGGTGCAGAGGTGGCTTTCAAGTATTTAGACCGTACCAAGACTCTCTATCAAGGTTCTGATAGTGTTCGTAACAATAGCTTCGAACTGACGTTCGCCGTCCCTAAGGACATTAATTATGCCGATGGTCAAGGAATGATCAATCTCTATGCCTTGAGTGCTGATAAGAAAATTCGGGCTAATGGTTCCTGCAACCAGTTTATTGTGGGTGGAAGTGTCGAGGTAAAGAATGATTCAGTAGGTCCTTCCATCTATTGTTACCTCAACTCGTCCTCGTTTGTCGATGGCGGTAATGTGAACAGTACTCCTTATTTTGTGGCAGAAATCAAAGATAAGGATGGAATCAATGCAGCAGGAAGCGGAATAGGTCATGACATGCAGCTTGTCATCGATGGCGACATGGCAAAGACTTATACACTCAACAACAACTTCTGCTACGATTTTGGAACCTACACCAGTGGTTCCACCTATTACAGTATTCCTGAGTTGGAGGATGGACCGCACAAACTACAGTTCCGTGTGTGGGATATTCAGAACAACAGTTCTACAACCGTGCTTCACTTCAATGTGGTGAAAGGTTTGCGTCCGCAGCTCTTTGGAATCAGTGTGACCAACAATCCTGCCCGGACTTCCACAACTTTCATTATCAGCCACGACCGTATGGCGAGCAATATGGATGTTGTCATAGAACTCTTTGATGCGGCAGGACGGCAGGTGTGGCGCCATGCAGAGAACGGTGTGTCGGCTACGAGCAATTATACTGTGGATTGGGATTTATCGGTAGATGGTGGAAGGCCTTTGCAGACGGGAGTCTATCTCTATCGTGTCAAAGTATCATCGGAAGGCAGCAGCTATGTATCGAAGACGAAGAAACTCATTGTTATCAGCAACAGATAAGATTTTGGCGATGATACAAAAATGGCTGACAGTAGCCGTAGTCTCTTGGCTGATGATAAAAAATAAGGGGATATTAACAACAAACAAGTTGCATGGTAAAATAAAAGTGCAGCTTTTACGTTTTATTTTTGACAACAGAACAATAAACCACAAGAAAATATGAACAAAGTATTCAAAATATTACTGGCAGTATTCCTGATGCAACATTCCATCCAGATGAGTGCTCAGGAAAAGAAGGACCTTTTCAATCCAGTCAACTATGCGGCCGTTTCGCAGACCATAGCCCCTGATGCACGTGGAGGAGGTTTGGGAGACGTGGGTGCTGCAACCGACCCAGATGTCAACTCTCAGTACTGGAACCCTGCCAAATATCCTTTCTGTATCTCGCGTGCAGGAGTGGCACTCAACTTCACACCTTGGCTCCGCTCATTGGTCAACGATATGAACCTTGCCTATTTGGCAGGCTATTACCGCATAGGCGACCACAGCGCCGTGTCGAGTTCGTTGCGCTATTTCAACTTGGGTAAAGTCTACACCTCGTACGAAGGAGCCGAGACGGGGGAAGGAACCACTATCAATCCTTACGAAATGTCGCTCGATGTAGCTTACTCGCTGATGCTGAGCGAAACTTTCTCGCTCTCCGCAGGCTTGCGCTGGATATATTCTGACATTCGTTTTGATGAGCGAGAAGACAATTCGCCAGCTTCAGCCTTTGCTGCTGATATTGCAGCCTATTATCAGAACTATATCAACATAGGCCAGCGTGAGTGCCAGTTGGGTATTGGTCTTAATATCTCCAACATAGGTAGTAAAATCAAGTTTAGTGGCAACGAGTACAGTGAGTTCTTGCCTGCCAACCTGCGTTTGGGTGCATCGCTGATGATTCCTATCGACGAGTATAATCGTCTAACCATTGCTGCCGATGCCAACAAGTTGCTGGTTCCTACTGTGCCTAAGCAGGAAGAAGGCGAGGACAACTCGGAATACGAGGATCGTGTGCATCGCGAGTACAATGATATTTCTGCCATCCGCGGCATATTCAAGAGCTTTGGTGATGCTCCAGGTGGATTTAAGGAAGAACTGCAGGAGATTTACTATGGTGTAGGAGCCGAATACACCTACAACGACAAGTTCTCTCTCCGTGCTGGTTATCATCACGAAGCCGAGAACAAGGGCAATCGCAAGTACTTCACCGTGGGCGCAGGCTTCAAGATGAGCGTGTTCCAACTTGATGCAGGTTATGTGATAGCTACTGCCAAGAGCAATCCGCTCGACCAAACATTGCGCTTCTCGCTTACCTTCGACATGGACGGTATCAAGGACTTGTTCAAAAGAAGATAATTGATCAGTTTCCCCTATGGCGTTCTAACCTTTAAGGTCTGAGATAATCTCTGCATAGATTTCTGAGTTTTCGCTTTTTAGGGATTTGTGATGAATGGGGTATTTACTAAGAAAGCAATTATATACTATTTTATATTATGAATATTCGAGTAGGATTCGGATATGATGTCCACAAGTTGGTGGCTGGACGCGAGCTTTGGCTTGGCGGCATCAAAATAAATTATGAGTTGGGCTTGTTGGGTCATAGCGATGCTGATGTGTTGATACATGCCATTTGTGATGCGCTCTTAGGGGCAGCCAATATGCGCGACATCGGTTATCATTTTCCTGATACTTCTGCAGACACACTGAATGTCGATTCCAAGATATTGCTTCGAAAGACCATCGAACTGATTGCTGCCAAAGGGTATCAGTTGGGTAACATAGACGTTACTGTATGTGCGGAGCGCCCTAAACTCAACCCTCATGTGCCAGCAATGAAAGCTTGTCTGGCACAAGTGATGAATACCGACGTGGACAATATCTCAATCAAAGCAACCACTACAGAGAAGTTGGGCTTCACGGGGAGAATGGAAGGAATATCGGCTTATGCCATTGTTCTCATAGTGAAAGCTTAATGACCGTTAATGGAGGCTTAAAATGTGTTGTGCTCGAACACATTTTCTTGATTTAAATCAAATAAACACTAAAATATATCATTTTCCTTTCAAAATGTTTGGCGGTATAGCAAAAAAAGTTGTACCTTTGCATCGTCAAAAGGTTAATAGATTGTTTAGGTTAGTAGTAATAGATTTAGGTTTTTAGTTATTAGGTTTTAAGGTAGATTGTTTAACAGATAACAAAGGGAATCGTGAGATTGCCTTTGGGATAGAATTTTAAAGTTAAACATAATGATACGCTGCAGCTCGTTGAGAGTTGCAGCGTGTTTTTTTTATCATTTTGTTGCTTCTTTTGTTTTGTGTTTTCCCTAAAATACATTACCTTTGCATGTGCAAAAGATTACATGTGTCCTGTCTCTGTCGTGTCGGGCAACCTTGTGGTCGGTTATAAAAACAAGTAAACGATGCGAGTACTTATAGTAAATACAAGTGAGCTGACAGGTGGTGCCGCCGTAGCTGCCAACCGTCTGATGGATGCTCTTAACAAGAATGGTGTTAAGGCCAAGATGTTGGTGCGCGATAAGGAAACAGAATCGATAACTGTGGCTCAAATTCCTCGTTCTATCTTTGGACAGTGGCATTTCTTATGGGAGCGTTGGTGCATCTTTTGGAATTTGCGCTTTTCCAAACTTCATCTTTTCGACATAGATATAGCCAATTCTGGCTACGACATAACAGGTTTGCCAGAATTCAAGGAAGCCGATGTCATTCATCTGCATTGGATAAATCAAGGCATGCTCTCATTGGGTTCCATTCGCAAGATACTCAAGAGCGGGAAGCCTGTAGTTTGGACCATGCACGACATGTGGCCTGCCACTTCGCTGTGTCATCTCACTATGGGCTGCAACAAGTTTCTTAGCGGTTGTGCCAAGTGCAAGTATCTGCCTTCGGGTGGGTTTATGGGTGACTTGGCTGCCAAGGTGTGGCGGCGCAAGCAGAATCTCTACAGGCAGAACAGTATTCTGTTTGTTGCTTGCAGCGAGTGGTTGGCAGGCGAGGCCAAGTCGAGTCTGCTTCTCTCAGGGCAGAAGGTGGTAAGCATTCCCAATCCCATAGATTCACGTATATATTGTCCTGACAATCGTCAGGAAGCCCGTATGCGTGCCATCTTGCCAGCCGACAAGCGCATTATCCTCTTCATTGCCCAGCGTGCCACCAATCCCTACAAGGGAATGAATTATCTCATGGAAGCCTGCCAGCAGTTGGTCGATAAATATCCCGATATGCGCGACAATACCTGCGTCGCTATCCTCGGTGGCCATAGCGAGGAATTGGAGGGCAAATTGCCTTTTCCGTCCATATCATTAGGATATGTGAACGATGATCGTCGTATAGCCGATATTTATCGTTCGGCAGATGTCTTTGTGCTTCCCTCGCTTTCTGAAAATCTTCCCAATACCATTATGGAGGCGATGGCCTGCGGCGTGCCCAGCGTTGGTTTCAAGGTCGGCGGTATTCCCGAGATGATAGACCATCGCAAGAATGGCTATGTGGCCAACTATCGTGATGCTGCTGATTTGGCGGCAGGAATTCGTTGGGTGCTCTTTGAAGCCAATGCCGACGAGGTGCGCAACAACTGTCTGCATAAGGTGTTGTCCAACTACTCGCAGCATGTGGTGGCGCTTAAGTACATCGAAGTTTACAATCAGGCGATGGCCTATAAAAATTACCGCATATGATCAAGTTCACCATCATCACCTGTACCTATAATGCCGAACAAGTGTTGCAGCGTACCCTCGACAGTGTGAAGAAACAAACTTATTGCAACATTGAGCATATCATCATGGACGGAGGCTCTTCTGACAAGACCCTACCGATGGTGCGAGCTTACCAGCACAAGATAAGCAAGGGCGAGAATGCCCACGACATAGTTATCGTATCAGAGCCTGACCGTGGACTCTATGATGCAATGAACAAGTCGATAGCCCGTGCCACGGGCGACTATCTTGTTTTTCTCAATGCAGGCGATGTTTTTCCTTCCAGTGAGACATTAGAGTATGTGGCAGGTTGCGTGGGCGAAGGTGAGACTTTGCCTGGAGTGCTTTATGGCGATACGGATATTGTGGACGATGCAGGACATTTCCTTCGCCATCGCCGTCTTCAGCCACCAGCCCATTTGTCCTGGCATTCCTTCCTATGGGGCATGTTGGTGTGTCATCAGTCTTTTTATGCCCGCACGGACTTGGCAAAAGGCATACCTTACGACCTTGGTTATCGTTATTCTGCGGATATAGACTGGTGTATCCGCATCATGAAGGAGGCAGCGAGGCTCCGTCTTCCTTTGCGCAATGTAGGTATCGTTATTACTAATTATCTTGATGGTGGCATGTCGGTGCAGAACCATCGTGCTTCCCTTTGTGAGCGTTTCAATGTGATGCGTTCTCATTATGGTCTGTTTGCCACACTCTTCGCCCATGTCTGGTTTGTGGTTCGTTGCATTGTGAAGAAGTAAAAGTGTCAACTTACCCCCAAGGCAGTGCTCAAGAATGGTGATCGATGGCAAGGGAATGGCCATGGTTTCCACCTTGTGTGTTGACAAAGCAGATACCGACCCTGTGGCCAGTAGGCTGCTTGTCAACATGATCGCTGATATGTTCTAAAACAAGTTGTATGTTTTTCCTGCTTGTGTCAAAATGTCATATTCGTAGACACGTGGAACTTTGGGCTTTACCCCATTCTCGGCACCCTTGGTATTTATGATGGGAGTTTTGATGTCGGCAGTCTCGAGAAGAGGGTTGGGACATGTTCCTGAAGCCCTCTTCAGGCCTTTTCCTTTGAGAGGAACATAAGAACGTATGCGCAGGGTTCCGCCTATGGTAGAGCGTATGCATGCTGATGTGAGGGCATGGTTTTTCCAACTCATGTCAACTTCAAAACCTCCACGTGCCCGCAGTCCTTTTACGCTTCCTTCAGCCCATTCGTCAGGTAGTGCAGGCAGCAGGTGTACGGCTCCGTCATGGCTTTGCAGTAGCATTTCCGCAATGCCGGCACATGCGCCGAAGTTGCCGTCTATCTGGAAAGGAGGGTGGGCGTCGAAGAGGTTGGGGTAGGTTCTTCCCTCGGGGTGTTTGCTCTTGTCTTCGTCTTTGTCGGATGGCAATATATGGAGCATGTTGCTCAGTATCTTAAAGGCGTGGTTCCCGTCTAACATGCGTGCCCAAAAGTTTATTTTCCATCCCAAGCTCCATCCTGTGGCCATATCGCCACGGTGTTTCAGGGTTGTGGCAGCTCCGGCGAAGAGTTCTGGATGTGAGAATGGCGAGATTTGGTTTGATGGGTATAGTCCATAGAGATGCGAAATATGTCGGTGCTTGCTCTTTGGATTGTCACGATCTTCTAACCATTCTTGCAACTGTCCGTATTGCCCGATCTGCATAGGGGGCAATTTGCCAAGTTTCTCCTGCATTTCCTGTCTAAGGCCTTTGTCTGTGTTTAATATTTCAGACGCTTTTATGGCATTCGAAAGTGCATCGAAGGCTATTTGGTTGTCCATGGTGCAACCTGCAGTAATGGGTGTTTTCTTTCCCTCTGGTGCGTGTTCAGGACTCATTGATGGAACTGTTACCACCCAGTCTTTTCCTGGATATGGTTGCATGTAGTCGAGGTAGAATTCTGCAGCTCCTTTTATGACGGGGTAATAGTTGTTCAGAAACTGTTTGTCGCCCGTAAATAGGTAGTGCTGCCATAGGTGTGTGGACAACCAGGCTCCTCCATTAGGGAACATGCCATAGTAATAGCCGTCTATAGGACCAGCGATGCGCCAAAGGTCGGTATTGTGGTGCGCCACCCATCCTCGGCATCCATAGAGTTGCCGGGCGGTAATGGAACCCGTCTCGCTGAGGTCTTTCAGCATGTTGAAGAGTGGCTCTGCGCATTCGCTCAGGTTTGCTACTTCGGCAGGCCAATAATTCATTTCAGTATTGATGTTGATGGTGTATTTGCTGTCCCAGGGAGCTTTTAGCTTATCGTTCCATTTGCCCTGTAAAGTGTTGGGCTGTCCGCCTGGTTGCGAACCTGCAATCATGAGATATCGGCCGTAGTTGAACATCAAGGCAACCATAGCCATGTCTTTGCTTCCTGCAAAAGCGGCCAGTCGTTGGTCGGTGGGCAATTGGGCGTTCTTGTCTGTTGGCAGATTCAGTTTTACGCGGTCGTATTGTTGCTTGTTTCTTTCTATGTGGCGTTTCAGAAGTTGTGTGTAGGAGTATTTCTTGGTTGCGGCAAGATAGGAAGCGTTACGTAGGCTTGCGTTGCCAGAAACATCGTGGTAGTTTACATAGTTGGTGGCGGCGCTAAGGCTTATCGTAGCGGTCGTGGCTTCCTTTATCAGCAGTTTGTTGCCTTCTGTCTGTATCTTTCCATCGCTTTTCACCTGCGATACACATTCAGCGTTGAGGGCACTTTTCACCCCTCTGTATTCTTCTCCTTTTATGTTCATGACGAGTTGTCTTCCCTCGGCTTTTACCTCATGTTCGAGCGGTGCGTCGAGTGCCACATCCAAGTTGATTGCCCCTTTTTTATTGGCTTCTACGTGTACCACGATGATTCCGTCGGCAAGTGACGCAAAGACGGTGCGTTTGTATTTTACTCCATCGGCAATAAACGTAGTGGTGTTGATGCCGGTTTCCAGGTTCAGTTCCCTGTGATATTGGCTTACATGTTGCTTGTCTCCTCTCATGTTGAGCCTGAGATAACCAAGAGGTAGAAAATGCATACCGTTGGGGCCGACTATGAGATTCCGATTGATAAGCTCGGGGATGTTGTCTTCCTTTCCTTCAAATATTTGTTTTCTTAGATACGGCATAATGGCAATGGCCGTTGTGCTGTTGTTGTTGTACGGGCCGCCAGCCCACCATGTTTCTTCGTTCAGTTGCAAGGTTTCGTTGAAAGGATCGCCATACACCATGGCACCAAGATGCGAGTTTCCGATGGGCAGTGCCTGTAACCAGTCGTTGGCTGGTTGAAGATACCAAAGCTTCTGGCTGTTGCCTGTCGTGGCGGCTTTCATGCCTTGTGTCATTAGTAGCATGATTCCTACAGCGATTAGATGATAAAGTTTGTTCATTGTTTTTAATTTTATAGTTAATAGTTAAAAATTACGCTTGTAAGAAGTTAGAGGGTTTAAAAGATGCTGCGATAAGGCTTTTTGCCGCCATATATGTAGCTTAGCGTTTAATGTAAGCATAAAAGCCCAATATGCGGCTTCTTTAAAAGCCAAACTTCTAACACTTGTCGGTGTTTTGGATGTGCAGTCGATGTTGTGAAACTATAATTGAAGTCTGGAGCGAAAGGTCTTGGCTTAGTTTTCGTATTGCAAAGATAAGTTGTTTTAGTACTATGTTGCACAGAAGTATTTATTGTAAAATGCGCAATAATATGAAAAATACTACGCACAAAATACGCCAACCTGATAAAGACTCTGCTTCAATGTGATATAGTCATTTTTGTTCTATGGGATTCATAGCTTTGAAAGTCGGTTTGTTTTTGGGGGTGTTTTTTGACTTGCATCCAGTAGTAGTTATGTCTATCGCAATGGGTTCTTCCAACGCAAAAGTTATTTCTTTCATGTTTTGTTTGTTTTTTCTTTTATGGCAAAAATACAAATTATGGCGATACAATACAAAAAATAAACGTTAAATCTTGTTCTTGCTCGAATAAATGCCCCAATTCTCTTGCAAAAACGTAGTCTTGCAGATAATAAAAGCATCTTTTCCTGCGTTATAAGCATACAAAGCCTTCATATGAATGAAGAACAACGAAAAACTTAATCTACAAGACAATGAGAAAACTAATCAAGACCTTGGCAAAGATGGCTGTGGCTTTTGTGCTCCCGGCAACGCCTCTCTCGGCAACCTATGCCGCAACCCCCGGCGTGAAACCTTGGGCGAATGGGCGGCTGAAAGTGTCGGACAACCATCGCTACCTGCAGTTTGAGAACGGACAGCCTTTCTTCTTGTTGAGCGATACGGGCTGGCTGCTGCCCGAACGTCTCGACCGCTCGGAGGCACAGTATTATCTTCAGAAATGCCGTGCGGCAGGCTTCAACACGGTTCTTGTCCAGGTGATGGACGGAACGCCAGCCTATAACATCTACGGTCAGCCCTCGTTGCCAGCGGGCTGGGACATGGCGAAGGCCGACCCCGATGGCGTGTACAGTTATTGGGACCACATGGATTATATTATTAAATTGGCAGAGCGGAACGGCATATATATAGGTATGGTGACAATATGGGGCTCCCAGGTGAAAGCAGGCAACATTAATGCCCGGCAAGCCAAGGCCTATGGCAGTTTCCTTGCCAACAGATACAAGAACACGCCCAACATCATCTGGGTGATGGGAGGAGACATACAGGGCGACATCCATCCTGAGGTGTGGGAATCGCTGGCCACTACCATCAAGAGCATCGACCACCATCATTTGATGACTTACCATCCACGCGGGCGCTATACTTCTGCCAAGTGGTGGAGCAAGGCAGGGTGGATAGACTTCCATGCCTTTCAGAGCGGACACCGCAAGTATGGACAGCGCATGGGCAACAAGGATTATCCCATAGCCGACAATACCGAGGAAGACAACTGGATGTACGTGGATTCCACCTGGGCCTATAAGCCCATGAAGCCTGTGCTCGATGCCGAACCCAGCTACGAGGACATTCCCAAGGGGTTGCACGACCCTCGTGAGGGACGTTGGCAGGACTACGATGTGCGACGCTATGCCTACTGGAGCGTGTTCGCAGGTTCTTGTGGCCATACTTACGGGCATAATGCCATTATGCAGATGCTGAAGCCAGGCTATCCTACCGGCTATGGAGTCGACGGAACGGAGAAAACTTGGTATCAGGCACTTAACGACCCGGGATTCAACCAGATGAAGCATCTCAAGAATCTAATGCTCGCCATGCCTTACTTTGAACGAGTTCCAGACCAGAGCATCATCGTGGGCAAGAATGGCGAGCGTTACAACCGTCTCCTTGCCACCCGTGGCAGCGATTATCTGATGGTATACAATTATAATTGTGTGCCCATGAAGATAGACCTGGACAAGGTGTCTGGCATCAAGAAAAATGTGTGGTGGATGGATGCTGCTACAGGCAGCCTCGATTATATTGGCGAGTTCGACAGTCGGATTGTGACGTTTGCTCCACAGAAGGGAGTCCGTGGCATGAGCGATGGTGTGTTCATAGCCGTCGACAGCAGCAAGCATTATCTGGCCAAGGACCAGAAGCAGATTGCCGACAGGAGCTTGGCTGGCAAGAAGAGAGACCTGAACGAGTGAGCAGCGTAGAAGACGGTATGTTTTTTTACCTTTTTTTAATCTCCGTTTTTCCCCACTTTCATAAAAATAAGCTATCTTTGCCGCTCAATTATACAAAAGCATGAATGTTACTATGGATGAAAAACAAAGATTGAGAGAAGTTTACAAGGTTACGTTGACAGGAAGCGTCATCAATGTGCTGTTGCTCGTGGTGAAGTTTACGGCAGGAATTTTGGGGCATTCGGCTGCGATGATAGCCGATGCCATCCATTCGCTCACCGATTTCGCCACCGATGTGGTGGTGCTGGTATTCGTCAAGCTCGGCAACAAGCCCAAGGACAAGGACCACGACTATGGTCATGGCAAGTACGAGACCCTTGCCACCGCCATCATCGGAATCTCGCTCTTCGTGGTGGGCGTGATGATTTGCTACACGGGTATTAACAAAACTTATCGTGCCATTGAAGGCGAGACGCTTCAACAACCAGGTGTCGTTGCCCTCGTTGCAGCTATCGTGAGCATCGTCTTGAAGGAGTGGGCTTATCAGTTTACGGTGAGAGTGGGCAAGAAGTGTCATAGTGAGGCGGTGGTTGCCAATGCCTGGCATCATCGTAGCGATGCTCTGTCGAGTGTCGGAACGATGATCGGTGTGGGTGGTGCCATCCTTTTGGGCGATAAATGGGCTGTCCTCGACCCATTGGCAGCCATCATCGTGAGCGCCTTCATCATCAAGGCTGCGTGGGGATTGGTGTTGCAATCGGTCAAGGAGCTGACGGATGCCAGTCTGCCTGATGCGGAAGAGGAAGAAATCATGAAGCTTGCCAACGAGGAGTCGGGGGTTCGTGAGATACACAATCTCCAGACGCGTCGCATCGGCAACAAGATAGCCATCGAGATGCACGTCCGCATGCCTGGTTCGCTTTCGCTCTACGAGGCACACGAACATGCTACGGATATAGAGAAAAGATTAAAGGAAAAGTTCGGGGCGGACACCCATGTGGGCATCCATCTTGAACCGATCAAGGTGAATGGGAAGTATGAAAAGCCGGAATGATAATCGAAGGCATTGATTAGAAAATATTTCTACTTTCCGTGTCGTTTGAAGGCATTGATTAGAAAATATTTCTACTTTCCGTGTCGCTTGGGGCGTTGATTAGAA
>ERZ808240.614-NODE-614-length-45680-cov-5.395112_pt1 | contig 45680 bp, 38 predicted proteins | sample MGYA00521084_ERZ808240 | MGnify/ENA primary metagenome ERZ808240 (study PRJEB31516, sample SAMN03275571) | gut metagenome | biome: mammalia-associated habitat; material: feces | host: Papio cynocephalus | place: Kenya | collected 2012-08-06 ...
CACGTTTGCGAGCCGAGAAGTATTTTTGCCGACGTACACGCCGCCGGCAAAAATGCTTTGAACTTTATTTGCGCCTGCGGGCGCAAACTCTGCGAGGCACCGTGGAGATTTATTCACAATTTTTTCGTTATACTAAAGAAAAACACGAAAGAAGGCCCGCTCCATGTGCACAGCTGCGACATATAAAACCGACGGATTTTATTTTGGCCGGACGCTCGACTACGAGTTTTCCTACGGCGACGAGATCGTCGCCACGCCCCGGCGCTTCCCGCTCGCTCTCTCCGCGCCAGCCGGAAAACACGTTCGCGCCCGCGCTCGATCTGCGCTCCTACAGCCGCGGCATCAGCGCCGCGGACATGCACCGCTGCGATCTTGACGCCGCCGCACTCGTGCGCTTCACGCCCCGCACGGCGGAGGATGTGTTCTTCCAGAACCGAACAAACGCCCCGGCGGACGAAAAGTCCCGCCGGGACGTTTGCCGTTGAAATGCCGGTCCTATTTCATTTTAATGCTCTTCGCGGACAGGTACATATCTTCCGTCGTCTGCTGCGCGGCGATCAGCTTTTGCTCCGCTTCCTTCACATTGCCCGCCTGGATCATACACAGCGCATCCGTGACCGCGCGAAACAGGCGGAAATACATACGGCGAAAAAGCAAAATACGTCCCTCCCTTCTGCGTCCGTTTTTGCACCCATATTTGTACGCATGTGTGTACATTATAATAGATTCCCTTTCTGATTACAATATGTACGCAGGAGGGAAAACGATGGATTCTTTTAAACTTGACACTTCCGAGAGGAAAATGTCCTCCGTCAGCCGGACGATCCGGATGAAGGAGGAGACGTTCGACCGCATATGTGAGATCAATCTGAAAACCGGCATATCGTTCAACCGGATCGTGAACCAGTGCATCGAGTATGCGCTGGAGCGGTACGAGGAGACGCCGGAGGACAATGCGGAATAAGCAAAAAGTTGTCAACGGGAACCGTCCTTGTTGACAACTTTTTGCTTTGATTTTTATAATACACGTTCCAGTCGGCTGCTGCGCGGGGCCTTGCCGCCGACGATGAGCGGCACGGTCTCCACGACGAGCGAGGACGTGTCCAGCCCGTACCAGCGCACCTTGGAACCCGCAACGCGCCGGATGGCGTATTTCGTGTTGAGCACCAGCTCGTCGGTGAACGAAAGCTCCGACTTGGACGGCACCGCCTTGTGCAGGAAAATGAATTTGAAAGAGCCGACGTCCGACTTGCCGTAGATCGAGTATTTGCGCTCCTGCGGCGGCAGCTCGCCGCTCTCGATAAGATCGCGCACGATTTGCCGGAGGTATACGTTCACGCGCTGATGGCACTTGAAGCCCAAATCGAGCCGGACGCGGAAGATGTAGTCCGTGCCGTAGGTCTCGACACTGTAGCGCCTCGTGTCCGGCTCGTCGGTGACGTTCATGCTGATGAACCAGTATGCCGCGGCGCGCTTGGGGTCTTTGTCGAGGATGGAATAGAGAATGTCGCGGTCGATGGTGTCCATATCCCCGGCCTTATCGAGAAAGACGAGGTTGTCCGCGAGCAGCGGGAGCGAAGTGTCCTCATGGAGCGTATCGAGATTCGGGAGATAATCCCGGATCGGCAGGCGCGTGGCGTACTCCTGCTCGAGCTGCGTGCCGCGCCGCCAGACGACCATGATGAGAAAGAGCACGAGCGCCATGAGCACCGCGACATACCCGCCGTGGGCGAATTTGCTCAGCGAAGAGACGAAGAATACCGTCTCGATCGCGCCGAACACGAGCGCGATGCCGACCGCGAGCGCATGCTTTCTGCGGATGTTCCAGAGATATACCGCGAGCAGGAGCGTCGTCATAAGCATCGTCACGGTGATGGCGAGACCGTAAGCCGACTCCATGCGCGCGCTCGTCCGGAAATAGAGCACGACCGCCGCGCAGCCGAGATACAGCACCGTATTGACCGCGCCGATGTAGATCTGCCCCTTCGTGTCCGAGGGGTAGCGCACTTCGAGATGCGGCATGAGATCGAGCCGAATGGCCTCGGACACGAGCGTATACGAGCCCGTGATGAGCGCCTGCGAAGCGATGATCGCCGCGAGCGCGCCGAGCGCGACGGCGGGGGCGCGCAGCGCCTCCGGCAGCATCTGGAAGAACGGGTTCATGTCGGGAATGGCGGCGAGCGTACCGGAAGCCGTGTGCGGCAGTATCCACGCGCCCTGACCAAGGTAGTTCAGAATGAGGCACGCCTTCACAAACGGCCAGCTCGCATAAATGTTCCCGCGGCCGACGTGACCCATGTCGGAATAGAGCGCCTCCGCGCCGGTCGCGGCGAGGAACACGCTGCCGAGGATCATGAAGCCCGCCTTATTATAGGGCGAAACCAGAATGCGCACCGCGTACACCGGGTTGAACGCGCGCAACACGCCGGGATGGTCGAAAATGTGCAGCACACCCATGACGCCGAGGAACGAGAACCACACGAGCATCACCGGGCCGAACGCCTTGCCGATCTTGCTCGTGCCCGCCCACTGCACGGCGAAAAGCGTGCTGATGATAACGAGCGTGATAAGGACGACGCGCGTCTGCCCGCTGCCGAGAAAGCGGTCCATCGCCGGGATGCTGCGCAGGCCCTCCACCGCCGTCGTCACCGTGACGGCCGGGGTAAGCACGCCGTCGGCAAGGAGCGCCGCGCCGCCGATCATCGCCGGGAAAATAAGCCACGGCGCGACCTTTTTGACGAGCGCGTACAGCGAGAAGATGCCGCCCTCGCCGTTGTTGTCCGCGCGCATGGCGATGAGCACATATTTGACGGTCGTGAGCAGCGTGATCGTCCAGATAATGAGCGAGAGCGCGCCGAGGATGAAGTCCTCGTTCACGTGCGCAATGCCGCCGTTGCCCTCGAGGATCGACTTCATAACGTACAGCGGCGATGTGCCGATGTCGCCGTAGACGATGCCGATCGTCACGAGGAACATGCCGAAGCTGACTCTTTTCTTTTTCTCCATGGCTATCCCGTTTCTCTCCTTTTGGGATAAAAAACGCCGCCCCGGCACAGGCCGGAGCGGCGCGCAGTATTTCTGCCTTGTGCAAAAATACTTTAACATTTTCTTTATGCGATATCAAGAAGAATTAACGGAGAATTTATACGCATTCCCACTCTTCTGCGTATCAGCCTGTGGCGGTTGCAGTATGCATACATTCACCCGCCGCCGCACAACTCGACACGGCCCAGGATCTCATAGCCCGACGGCGTGACGCGCGAAAACTCTATGCCTACGATCCCGGCGGTAAACGGCGCAAAGTCCGCCGCCATTTTTCGGCACACGGCAGGCAGATCCGCTTTGGGGTCATACAGCAGTGTCGTGTGCGGCAGCCACGTTTCGTCCGAGCTGGTCCATTCATTGAGACTGCCGCCGTATTCCTCCGCGATGCGCCGGTGGAGCGCCGCCAGTGTGCCCGCCTTTTCCGCAAGCGCCGCCACGATGGACGTTTCCTCCAATACCGCGAGATGCGTATACTTCACCGCAAACCGTGAAACGCCATTAAGCATCGAGACGCAGAACGCCATGAACCCGGCCTCGTCCCCGCCCATATACGTGGCGAGCGTGATATGCCCGTACAGCGGTTTCAAACCGGCATTTGGCGCGCCCGCCTTCTGTATGGCCGTCAGCTTTTCTGTGGAGCGCTTATCCAGTTTTGCAATCACACAGCACGACTTTTTAGCCCATCAATACACGACCACGAGCGTGCCGACGGTGATATTGTTGTAGATCGTCGCAATGGCGTCGAGCGGCGTGTTGACGCAGCCGTGCGAGCCGTCGGTCAGGTAAATATCCCCGCCGTACTCGGTGCGCCATGAGGAATCGTGCAGGCCGATCTGGTCGTCGAACGGCATCCAGTAATCCACATGGTCGTTCCACGTCGGGCCGACGAGGTAGGTGTCCGTCGTCATGCTCGCAATGCGGAAGCAGCCGCGGCGCGTATAGTCCCCGGCGGAGATGTTGCCGGTGACGACCGGCGTTTCCACGAGCAGCTTGCCGTCCACATAGTACCACATGTACTGGTTATCGAGGCTGATCTCCACGAACGTGTCCGTGAAATCGTAGAACCAGTACTCCTGCTTCCAGTACCACGAGGTATCGTAGTTCGGCGTGACGGTCGCATTGGTCCCGGTCTCCAGCGCCGCGGTGATATCTGCGGCGAGCGCTTCGCGGTCGAGGATCCAGCCGTTATCGCCGACACGGTAGTAGATATACGGGCGGGTCTTTTCGGCGTTGTGGAATTTGGCGTAAACGCCGTCGAGCGCGTATTCGTCCGCGAGCGCATCCGAAAGCGCCTTCACCTTTTCCGGCACCGGGACGCACACCGTCTGCCCCTCGGCATCCGAGAGCGTCACGTCGCTCATGCGCCAGATATCCTGCGGCGTGAGCGTATAGGTGTTCCCGTCCTGAAAATCAAGCGTCACTTCCGTGGCGAGATAGGCATCGATCGCGGCGCACTGTGCGAGAAGCTCCGGGCTCTCTGCCGTAACGTTCTGCCGGATGACGGCGTTTTTCGCCTCGATCACGGGGCTTTCCTCGCGCAGATCGCGCACCGCGGGCAGCTGCTCCGCGATGGCGGAAACGCAGTTTGCGAGATTTACGAGATTGCCCTTCACGCCGGGATCGACCGTGTAGCCGTCCTCGCCGAGGACGATGCGCGCGTCCACCGGCTCCTGCCGGGGCGTTTCGTCATAAAGCGCGCGGGAAAGCAGCTCGCTCGCCGCGGCGGTGTCCGAAACGGCGTAAACGCCCGCGTTCAGACTCCGTTCGCCCTTCGTCATCCAGCCGAAGAGACCGGCCTCGGCGTGCTGCGCGTCAAAGTATTCCTCCAGCGCGGCGGTGAAGCCCTCGGTATCCACGAAGCTCTCGAGCGGCAGCGCGACGATGGCGTCGCCCCGCGTGTCGCGCAGCTGCGCCGTGTGCGACTTTGCCACGCCGAGCAGAAACTCCGCCGCTTCCGATTCGGACACGCCGCCGCAGTCGTACCCGTTGATGACCGTGCCCGGCAAAAACGCCGAGCGGTAATAGATCGATACGCCGCCGAGCGCGATGACCGCGAGCAGCACGAGCGAGAGCGCGATCACGAGCGCTATGCGCGATTTTTTGTTTCCCCGTTTTTTCGTTGCCGTTTCTTCCATTGGAACCGTAAACCCCTCCGAAGCGTTTTCATCCTGTAAGACGGCGCAGCGCTGCTGAAAGTTCTCTTTCTGATTTTCTGTTTCGCTCATTTTTCTCCGCTCCGATTCTCCGCCGCGGCGCTCATTGCGAGCGCGGCGGTATTGATGAGCCGCACACTGTCGCGGCAGCAGTCGATCCAGCCCTCGGCGCGCAGCCGCGAAAGCTCGCGGCAGAGGGCGCTCCGGTTCGCGCCGAGATAGGCGGCAAGGTCCTCCCGGCGCATGCCGAGCGAGAACGTGTTCCCCCCGGCGTCCGCGGCGGCGTCAAGAAGGAACGCCGCGATGCGCGCGCGGAGAGAATGCCGCGCGAGATATTCCGCCCGGCGGCGCAGCCGCCAGTACTTTTCCGCGATCTCCGCAAGCAGGTTTTCGCGCAGCAGCGCGTGGCGCTCGCATGCGTGCGCGCACGACGCCATCATCGCCCGATACGGCAGGAAAAGCGCCGCGGTATCCTGCGCCGCAATCACGTCCACAGGGCTTTTCGTATCGCGCGTCGCCATGAGCACGTCGCCGACGAGCGCGCCGGGGCCGTGCACTGCCGTGAGGCTCCGCTCGCCGGAGGGCAGAAGGCTCTCCGCCCGCACGCCGCCCGAGAGGACCACCGCGCACGCGCTCACCGCGTCGCCCGTGAGCCAGAGCGCTTCGCCGCGCTTATACCGACGCTCGGCCGCGCCCAGACATTCTATCAACGCAAAAACGTCTTTGGGCGCGATGTGCGCGAACAGCGGGCAGCGCAAAAGCGCCGATCTTTCCGTATCCGTCGTGCGTCTCACCCCGCTTTGTTGCCGCGGCAACTTACAATTCGGGTATACTATACTATACTGCCAGCGAAATGTCAAAAGCGGAGGACCCCTATCTATGAAAATCCAAAAACTTACCGCGCTCGCCCTTGCGCTGGCGCTCCTTTTCGCTCTTACCGCCTGCGGCGCGCCCGCAGCGACGGACGCGCCCGTCGAGGCCACGGAAGCTCCGGCGGAGCCGACCGAAGCGCCGGGCGAGACTGCCGAAGAGAGCGCTGAACCGGTCACGGTACGCCTTGCCGCGCTCACCGGCCCCACGGCCATGGGCATGGCGAAGATCTTCTCGGATGCCGACGCGGGTACGGCGGCGAACGACTACGAATACGCGCTCTACGGCGCGGCGGACGAGTTGACGCCGCAGCTTTTGCAGGGCGGCGTGGACATTGCCGCAGTGCCGCTCAATCTTGCGAGCGTACTTTATAACAAGACCTCCGGCGGCGTGAAGCTCTGCGCCGTGGGCGTGCTGGGCGTACTGTATATCACGGAGTTCAACGGCGAGACCGTGCAGTCTCTCGCCGATCTCAAAGGAAAAACGGTCTATGCGACCGGCAAAGGCAGCACGCCGGAATATTTCCTGCGGTATCTGCTCGCCGAAAACGGGCTCGATCTCGACACCGACGTGACCGTCGAATGGAAGAGCGAGCCGAGCGAGGTCGTCGCGCTCCTCAAGACCGAAAACGGCGGCATTGCGATGCTGCCGCAGCCCTATGTCACCGCCGCTGCCGCGCAGCTCGGCGAGGGCTTCCGCACTGCGGTGAGCCTTTCCGAGGCGTGGGATGCGCTCGATAACGGCAGTCGCTGCGTGACGGCGGGCGTCGTTGTCCGCGCCGAATTTGCCGAGGCGCACCCCGAGGCGGTCGAGGCGTTCCTTGCGGAGATGGCGGAGAGCGTCGATTGGGTCAACGCCAATCCCGCGGACGCGGGAGAGATCTGCGGCGCGCTCAATATTGTCAAAGCGCCCATCGCCGCGAAAGCTATCCCGAACTGCAATCTTGTGTGTCTGACCGGCGCGGAGATGATCTCTGCCGCCACCGGCACGCTGGAAACGCTCTTCGCGCTCAACCCCGCCGCCGTCGGCGGCGCGCTGCCGGGCGAGGATTTCTGGTTCGGTGCGTAAGGGTACGAAAAAAATCAACTCCAACAGCGCCGCGGCGAGAATTTTCGCCGCGGCTCTCGCGCTTTGCGTCTGGCAGGCGGGCGCGGCGGCGCTCGGGAACGAGCTTCTGCTCGTAACGCCCGTCGCGGTCGCGCGGCGGCTCTGTGAGCTCATCGTTACGGCGGACTTCTGGGCAACGCTCGGCTTTACCTTCTCGCGCATTTCGCTCGGCTTTCTGCTCGCGCTCGCGCTCGCGGGGATCCTCGCGGCGCTCTCTGCCGCCGTGCCGTTTTTAGAGACGCTGCTGCGGCCCTACGTTGCGGCGATCCAGTCGGTGCCGGTCGCGTCGTTCATCGTGATCGCCTTTCTGTGGCTCTCGGCAAGGCGGCTTTCGACGTTTATCGCCTTTCTGATGGTCTTTCCGGTATTGTATACGAATCTATTGCAGGGTATCCGCGCCGCCGACCGAAACCTTCTGGAAATGGCGGATGTATTTTACCTGCCGTTTGCCCGGCGCGTCCGGTGCATTTATCTTCCGGCACTGCGCCCCGCCCTGTTCGCGGGCTGCCGTGTCGCGCTCGGGCTCTGCTGGAAAGCGGGTGTCGCGGCGGAGGTCATCGGCGTTGTGGCGCGAAGCGTCGGCGGCAAGCTCTACGACGCAAAGGCGTATCTCGAGATCGCCGATCTTTTCGCATGGACGGTCGTGATCGTCGCGGTGAGCGCTCTTTTTGAGCGCGTATTTCTCTTCCTTCTCGGCAAAATCTTTGATGCTCTGGAGCACGCGGTATGACGGACGCTATTTTGATAACAAATCTTTCAAAAAGCTACGCCGAAACGGTCGTTTTCCGCGATTTCTCCGCGCGGCTCCCGCTCGGAGAGACAAGCGTCATCACCGGCGTTTCCGGCGGCGGGAAAACGACGTTGCTGCGGCTCATCCTCGGTCTTGAAACGCCGGACGGAGGGAAGATCTCCGGTGTTCCGGCGCGCCGCGCCGCCGTTTTTCAGGAGGACCGGCTCTGCCCGCAGCTCACGGCGCTCGAAAACGTTCTGCTCACTGCCGGGCGAATAAAAGAACGGGAGTCGCGGGATATGCTCGCCCGGCTCGGGCTTGGCGAGAGTCTCGCCGTCCCCGCCGCGGACCTCTCCGGCGGGATGCGGCGGCGGTGCGCGCTCGCCCGCGCTCTCTGCGCGGAGTTTGACCTGCTCGCGCTCGACGAGCCGTTCAAAGGCCTGGACGAGACGAACCGCCGCGCCGCCATGGACGCGGTGCGCGCCCTCTCCGGTGACAAAACCGTCTTACTTGTCACCCATGACGCCGCCGAAGCCGATTTTTTCGGCGGAAACCGGCTTTCTATCCCTTGACAGCATGCCGATTCCACGATAGAATACAGGAACTCCAAGGGGGAGTAGTCTGCCGCGCCTGCGGCTGCAAATCAACATTTACTCGGCGGGTCTCCCGCCTGGTTTGCATGAAATGACCAGACCCACGGACAGAATGAAGGAAAAACATTCTGTCTGCGGGTCTTTTCATCATTAGAAAAGCACATCCGAACATTCATCAAGGAGGGGTTTTCTTTGAGATTCTATTGCGAAGAAGCCGAAGCCGTCCTGCGCGATGTGGACAGCACATCCGAAGGTCTCACGAGCGCCGAGGCGGAAAAACGTCTCGCGGCCAACGGCAAAAACAAGCTGGCCGAGGGTAAGAAGGACTCGCTCATCAAGCGGTTCTTCCAGCAGATGGGCGACCCGATGATCATCATTCTGCTCGTCGCCGCGGCGATCAGCGGCGTGCTGGCCGTTGTGCAGGGCGAGAGCTTTGCCGACGTGATCATCATCCTCGCCGTTGTCATCATCAACGCGGTGCTCGGCGTCTATCAGGAGAGCAAGGCGGAAAAGGCCATCGACGCTCTGCAGCAGATGTCCGCCGCCACGTCCAAGGTGCTGCGCGACGGGAAGATGGTCACCATCCACAGCGAAGATCTCGTCGTGGGCGACGTGGTGATCCTCGAGGCCGGCGACGCGATCCCGGCGGACGGCCGCATTCTCACGAGCGCCAGCATGAAGATCGAGGAAGCCGCCCTCACCGGCGAGAGCGTCCCCGTGAGCAAGTTTATCGATATCATCAACCTTGCGCCCGACGCGAAGGACGTCCCGCTCGGCGACCGAAAGAATATGGTGTACATGGGCTCCACGGTCGTTTACGGCCGCGGCTCCGCCGTCATCACCGCCACCGGCATGGACACCGAGATGGGCAAGATCGCCGACGCCCTCTCCAACGCCGAGCAGAGCCAGACCCCGCTGCAGATCAAGCTCGGCCAGCTCTCAAAGATCCTCACATGGCTCGTGCTCGGTATCTGCGTTGTCATTCTCGCGGTGCAGCTCCTGCGCGCGGGCGGTTTCAGCTTTGAAGTGGTGCTCAACTCCTTCATGGTCGCCGTCTCGCTCGCTGTGGCCGCCATCCCGGAGGGACTCGCCGCGGTCGTGACGATCGTGCTCTCTATCGGCGTTACGAACATGTCCCGCCGCAACGCGATCATCCGCCGTCTGACCGCCGTGGAAACGCTCGGCTGCGCGCAGATCATCTGCTCGGATAAGACCGGCACGCTCACGCAGAACCGCATGACCGTCACCGACACCTGGACGGACGATCCCATTCTGCTCGCCAAGGCCATGGCGCTTTGCAGCGATGCGAAGCGAGGTCTCGGCATGCACTCCGCCGAGGGCGAGCCGACGGAGGCCGCGCTCGTCAACCACGCGCACGATCTCCGGCTCTACAAGGATGAGCTGGACGAGAAATACCCCCGCATCGGCGAAGCGCCGTTCGATTCCGGCCGCAAAATGATGTCCACCGTCCACACCGAGGACGGCAAAACCGTACAGTACACCAAGGGCGCGACGGAAATGCTGCTCGAGCGCTGCTCCGGCTACTGGTACGAGGGCAAGATCCACCCGATCACGGAGGAATATAAGGAAAACGTCCGCCGCCATGCGAAGGAATTTGCCGACCGCGCGCTGCGCGTGCTCGGCGCGGCGTTCCGCCCCTGGGACGGCGTCCCGGCGGACTACGAGGCCGAAACGCTCGAGCACGATCTCGTGTTCATCGGCTTCCTCGGCATGATCGACCCCTGCCGCCCGGAGGTCTACGGCGCGATCCGCGAATGCCGCGAGGCCGGCATCCGCCCGATCATGATCACCGGCGACCATATCGATACCGCCGTCGCCATCGCGCGCGATCTCGGCATCCTCACGGACGATACCCGCGCCATCACCGGCTCGCAGCTCGGCGAGATGAGCGACGAGGAGTTTGCAAAGGTCTTTCAGGAGATCTCCGTTTACGCCCGCGTGCAGCCCGAGCACAAGACGCGCATCGTAAACGCCTGGCGCAACGCCGGGTACGTCACCGCCATGACCGGCGACGGTGTGAACGACGCGCCCTCCATCAAGTCCGCCGACATCGGCGTCGGCATGGGCATCACCGGTACGGACGTGACGAAAAACGTGGCCGACATGGTGCTCGCGGACGATAACTTCGCCACGATCGTCGGCGCGGTCGAGGAAGGCCGCCGCATTTACGACAACATCCGCAAGGCCATCCAGTTCCTGCTCGGTTCGAACATGAGCGAGGTCATCAGCATCTTTGTCGCCACGCTCCTGGGCTTCACGATCCTCAAGCCGGTGCATCTGCTCTGGATCAACCTTGTGACCGACTGCTTCCCGGCGCTCGCGCTCGGCATGGAAAATGCCGAGAAGGACATTATGAAGCGCCGCCCGCGCAGCGCGAAGGCCGGCATCTTCGCCGGCGGCATGGGCGGGGATATTGCGTATCAGGGTCTGATGGTCTCGGCGCTCGTGCTCGCCTCGTATTTCATTGGCCACTTCATGGAGTCCGGCGTGTGGGAGATCCCGGCGAACGGCCTAAGTCCGGACGGCACGACCATGGCGTTCCTCACCATGTCCATGGCGGAAATTTTCCACAGCCTGAACATGCGCTCGCAGCGCGGCAGTCTCTTCACAATGGGCTCGCGCAACTGGGCGCTGCTCGTCTCGTCTCTCGCGGCGCTTCTCCTCACAACGCTCGTGTGCGAGGTGCCGTTCATCGCCGCGGCGTTCGACTTCACCAGCGTGGAATTCAATGAGTATATCATCGCTATCGGCATTGGTTTCCTCGTTATCCCGATCGTGGAGATCGTGAAATTCTTCCAGCGCCTCGCGGCAAAGAAGAAAGTCGGGCAAAAATAACAATATTAACAATTTGTCTATGCAAATTCCTTTTTGTGTGGTATAATATGCTCACAACCACGAAAGGAGTTGGATGGAATGAAATTCACCATCACGGGCAAGAAGCTGGAAGTCAGCGAGGAACTCCGCGCCTACGCCGAGAAAAAGGTCGGCAAGATCGAACGCCTTTTCCGCAGCGGGGACAGTGAAGCCTTCATCACCTTCAGCCGCGAACGCGGTCGCTACACCGCCGAGGTCACTCTCAAAAACAACGGTATGTTCTACCGGGTGAGCGAGACGACCGGGGATATGTTCGCGTCCGTTGCCGCGGCCGTGGCGACCATCGAGCGCCAGATCCGCAAGAACAAGACCCGCCTGGAGAAGAAACTCAAGGCTGGTCCGATCGAGTGGACGGACACCGGTGTCGGCCCCGTGGACGAAGAAGAGGAAAGCGGCGATTTCACCATCGTCCGCACCAAGCGCTTCTCCATCAAGCCGATGACGCCGCAGGAGGCCATCTTGCAGATGAACCTGCTGGAGCATGAGTTCTATGCCTTCCTCAACAGCGAGGACGCGGACGCCTTTTCGGTCGTCTATCGCCGCAAGAACGACGGCTACGGCCTGATCTCCGATACGGAGGAATAAACGAGTATATAAAGCCCGGCGGGAGCAATGCTCCCGCCGGGTTCCTTTTTTGAGCGTCTCCCTCTTGGGGAGGCTTTATTATGCTTTCGGCGCTTCGCCGTCGGTCTTGGGCCGGGGCTTTCTGCGGCGGTTATTGCGGCGGGGCTTGTCGGTGCGCTCGGCCTTGTCCCCGGCGGGGGCGGGAACGGCGTTTACCGGCGGCTTTTCCCCGCCGCGGCGCGCGCCGCGGTTTTCCCCGGCAGGCTTCTTCTCGCCGCGCTCCGGCTTCTTTTCCGCGCGCTCGGTGCGTTCGGGCTTGTCGGTGCGCTTTTCGGCGCTCTGACCGCCGCGCTTCCGGCGGCGGGAGCGGCTGCTTTTCTTCTCGCCGGAGGGTTTCTCCGCGCTCTGCGGCGCGGCGGGCGCGGTGCGCACGTCCTCCACGATCATCGACGGCATGATCCAGCCGTTCGTCTCCGGCTCGGCGATCTCTTCCTTAACCTTTTTGGGCTTGTTGCGGAGAAGGTCGGGCAGGGGCTGGCCCTCCGCCGGGCGGCCGCCGGGGATCTCGGCGATCTCGTCGGCGTCGTAGGTGCGGACCTGCGCCTCGCCCGGACCGTCGAGCTTTACCTTGACGTTCTGGCGCAGGAGATTGACGAGCGTCACATTGCCGTAGCCGTCCTCGGTCTGGACGAACGCGCCGTTTTTCGGCACGTGCTTCAAAAGATCCTCATACGCCTCCTGCTCATAGCGCAGGCAGCACATCAGCCGCCCGCACGCACCGGAGATCTTCACCGGGTTGAGCGACATCGACTGCGTTTTCGCCATCTTCGTGCTGACGGGCTGGAAATCGTCCAGGAACTGGTGGCAGCAGAAGGGCCGCCCGCAGATGCCGAGACCGCCGAGCATCTTCGCCTCGTCCCTCACGCCGATCTGCCGCAGCTCGATGCGCGTGCGGAACACGCCCGCAAGATCCTTTACGAGCTCGCGGAAGTCCACGCGCCCGTCGGCGGTGAAGAAGAAGAGGATCTTGTTCCCCTCAAACGAGCACTCGACGTCCACGAGCTTCATTTCGAGCTTGTGCTTTTCGATGAGCTCCCGGCAGATGCCGAGCGCTTCCTTTTCGCGCTTGCGGTTGAGCTCCGCAATGCGCAGATCGTCCGGCGTGGCGCGGCGCACGACCGGGCGCAGCGGCTGCACGCAGTCGCCGTCCTCGACCACGTGGTTGCCCTTGACGCACTCGCCGAGCTCCATGCCCTTGGACGTTTCCACGACGAGCGTATCGCCCGCCTTCGCGGTCACGCCGGCGGGGTCGAAATAATACGACTTGCCGCGGCCGCGGAATTTTATGCTGATTACTTCTGTCACGGAATTTTCCTCATTTCCTGATGTGTGAGCGCCGGGGCGTCATTCGCCGTCCGGCAGATAGGTGGATAGATAACCGGTCACGTGCTTCGTGCCGACATTCAAGCGGAGATACTCCTCCGCGCGATGGAGAAAGGCCTCCAGCGTGAGCAGCTCCCGCCGGTCGGAGACGAGCCTCACCGCAAGAGCCTCCGCCGCGGTCACGACCTCGAGAAGCTGCGCGTTATCGAGCTTTTCCATCGCCGTGCAGCAGCGAAGAAGCTCCGCGCGGTCGAGCCGCGCTTCAATGAAGCCCCGGGCGCGCTCATTCTCCGGCGCGGCGGCGCTGCCCGCGAGCCGGATCTCTCCGCAGCGCGACTGCACCGTTTCCAGCAGCTTTTCGCGGCTCTCGGCGCAGAGCAGGAACATGACGCCGCGCGGCGGCTCTTCGAGCAGCTTCAGGAAAGCGTTCTGCGCGGCGATGTTCATCGCGTCCGCTTCGGGAAAGATGTACACCTTGCCGTCGGCCTCGTTCGGCAGAACGGCGGCGTCCACGGCGAGCGCGCGGATCTGATCGACGGTGATCTCGCGCCGCAGCTTGCCGGACTTGTCCGCCGTGCGCTCGACGAGCGCCACGTCCGGATGGATGCCGGGGAACGCGCCCTGGAACACCTTGCGGCAGTGACGGCACGCGCGGCAGGGCTTTGCACCGCTGCTCTCGCAGAGCGCCGCCGCCGCCATTTCCCGCGCGCGAGTGCGCGCTGCGTCTCCGTCGCCGGAGATTATATACGAATGCATCATCTTTTCCATATCGATTCAGTATACCATACACATTTTTAGTTTGACAAGCGTTTGCGAATTGAATACTATGGAAAAAACATCGTGAGGAGGGAGAATATGCGAGCCGCTATCTGCGACGACCGCGCCGAGGACGCGCAGCTCGTCGCGCAGTATGTCCGCGAATGGGGCGAGAGCCGGGAAGAGAGCGTCGCGCTCGAGATGTTCCCCTCCGCCGAGGCGTTCCTCTTCGCCTACGACGAGGACAAGAATTTTGACCTTCTGCTGCTCGATGTCGAGTTGGGCGGCATGGACGGCGTGACGATGGCCAAGCGCGTCCGCGCGGAGAACACCTCTGTGCAGATCGTTTTCATCACCGGGTATACGGACTATATCGCCGAGGGGTACGACGTCGCGGCGCTGCACTATCTTGTAAAGCCCGTCCACAAGGAAAAGCTCTTCGAGGTGCTCGACCGCGCCGCGGCGAAGCTGCGCTCTGACAGCCGCGCGCTCACGCTCGAGTGCGGCGGCGAGATATACCGCGTGCCGCTTTATGAGATCCGCTATCTCGATGTGGAGAAAAACTACACGACCGTCCACGCGAAGCGCGACTACACCGTAAAGAAAACGCTCGGCGCGCTCTCGGACGAGCTGGACGAGCGGTTTTTCCGCATCGGGCGCGCGGCGATCGTAAATCTCTTGTACATCCGCCGCGTGACGAAAACGGATGCGATCTTATCCGACGGCGCGGCCGTCCCGCTGCCGCGCGGCGCTTACGAAGCGCTCAACCGCGCCATTATCGCGTATCATTGAGAGGTGAGAGAGCATGAGCCTTTTTTCCCGCCGCGTCGATAAACAGCTCGAAGCCTACCAGCGCGAGCTGGTGGACACGCATTATAAAGAGGTAGAGAACATGTACCGCCAGATCCGCGGCTGGCGGCACGACTACCGCAACCATATTCAGGTGCTCAAGGCGTTCGCCGCCAAGGGCGACATGGACGCCATCCGCGCCTATCTCGACGAGCTGGACACCGATTTGAACACCGTGGACACCGTCGTCAAGACCGGCAACGCCATGGCGGACGCGATACTCAACAGCAAAATTTCCCTCGCCAAATCGCGCGGCATCACGGTGCAGGCCGATGCGCACATCCCCGTAAAGCTCAAAATGTCCGAGCTGGATCTCTGCTGCATTCTCGGCAACCTTTTCGATAACGCCATTGAAGCGAGCATGGCTCTGCCGGAAAAGGACCGGCTCATCCGCGTATACATGGACATGAAGGGAACGCAGCTTTATATCTCCTTCACGAACTTCACCGCCGGAAAGAAGATGGAAAAGACCGGCGGGCGCTTCCGCACCACGAAGGGCGAGGGGCACGGCTTCGGTCTCGTGCGCATCGACGATATCGTTGCGCGGCTGGACGGGTATCTCTCCCGCAACAGCGAGGACGGCGCGTTCACGACCGAGATACTGCTCCCGCAGGTGTGAGCGAAACGGTTCATCCCCCGAAATAGGCAATTCGTCCCCGGTCTGCGCCGGGGACGAAGTTTTATGGTAGTGTTATCCTCGAAAAGAAGAGGTGGTTTCGATGAAAGAAAAAACGAAAAAGCCGCGCTACAGTCTGGGGCAGAATATGCTCTGGATGCTGCGGCAGGCGCACGCAGTGCACCGGGACGATGTGCCGGTCATCACGGTCGTCCGTGCGCTCGCCATGGCGGGCGTGGGCGTTTCCGGTCTGCTGCTCGCGCCGGAGATCGTCCGCTGCGTGGAGGAGGGTGCTTCCCTCTCCCGCCTTCTCACGACGATCGCCGTGCTTACCGGGGCGCTGCTCGTGTGCTCGGCGGTCAGAGACTATCTGCAGCATGGACCGCTGTTCTCGCGGGTGGATGTGCGCCTCGCGATCGTCCGCAAGATCCATTATAAATCCTGCGTGATGGCCTATCCGCTCACCGAGGATCCGGAAGTGCTCAAGCTGCAGGAGAGGGCTACGCGCGCAACCGGCAGCAACCGCAGCGCGAGCGAGGCGTTCTGGGTGGACGAGCAGAAGTTTCTCACCGCGGCGCTGAGCTTTGCGGTATACCTTCTGCTGCTCACGAATACGAGCGCGTGGCTTCTCGCCGCGCTCACCGTGACGACCGCGGCGGAATACTTTGTCAACCGGCGCATCAACGAGTGGGGCTACCGCCACCGCGACGAGGCCGCCGCGCTCGAAAAGAAAATGGACTATGTTTCCAGCAAGGCGCAGAGCACCGTCCTCGGCAAGGACATCCGCATTTTCGGCATGCGCCCGTGGCTCGAAGCCGTGTACGACAAAACGCTCCGCGCGTTCGACGCCTTCATCGAGCGGCGCGAGCGGGTGTATTTCTGGACGAATGTCATTGACGCCGCGCTCACCGCCTTGCGCAACGGCCTTGCCTATTACTTCCTGCTGCGCCAGACGCTCGCCGGCGGGATGGGCGCGGGCGAATTCCTGCTGTGCTTCTCCGCCGTCGGCGCGTATGCCGAGCAGCTCAACGCTGTTCTCACCGAGCTCGGCACGCTGCGGCGGCAGAGTCTCGATCTCTGCGTCATCCGCGAATTTCTTGAGCTGCCGGAGTCCTTCCGCATGGAGGGCGGCAAGCCCCTGCCGGAGTGCCCGGACGGGAAATACGAGCTGCGGCTCGATCATGTCTCCTTCCGCTATCCCGGCGCGGAGAAGGACACGCTGCACGGCATTGATCTCACGGTGCATCCCGGCGAGCGGCTCGCCGTCGTGGGCTTAAACGGCGCGGGCAAGACCACGCTCGTAAAGCTCCTCTGCGGCTTTTACGACCCGACCGAGGGGCGCGTTCTGCTGAACGGAGAGGACATCCGGGAGTTCAACCGGCAGGAATACTATACGCTCTTCACCGCCGTGTTCCAGAAGTTCTCCGTGCTGGAAGCGACGCTCGAGGAAAACGTTGCGCAGACGCGCGAGGGTATCGACGAGGCGCGCGTGCGCGAATGTCTTGAAAAGGCGGGGCTCACCGAGCGCGTGGCGGCGCTCCCGGACGGACTCAAAACCCATATCGGCCGCGAGGTGTTCGAGGACGGCGTGCTGCTCTCCGGCGGCGAAATGCAACGGCTCATGCTCGCCCGCGCACTCTATAAGAACGCGCCCATCCTGCTGCTCGACGAGCCGACCGCCGCGCTCGACCCCATTGCCGAGAACGATATCTACCAGAAATACGCCGCCATGACCGATGGGCGGACGAGCGTGTTCATCTCGCACCGCCTCGCCTCGACGCGCTTCTGCGACCGCATATTGCTCATTGACGGCGGCGCCATCGCCGAGCAGGGCAGCCACGAAGAGCTGCTCGCGCGCGGCGGAAAATATGCCGAACTCTTTGAAGTGCAGAGCAAGTATTACCGGGAGGAGGGTGAAGACGATGGAAGAGAAGAATAAGAAGAAAATATCCGCACGCGAGGCGTGGCGTCTCCAGCGCCGCGCGGCAAAGATATTTTACGCCGAACGGCCCGCGCTGCGCGTGATCAACTGGCTTTATGCCGCGTTCAAATCGCTCTCGCCGTATGTGCTGATCTGGCTTTCCGCGCAGATCATCGGCGAGCTCACGGGCACGCGCGATGCGCACCGGCTCACGGTGCTCGCCATTGCCGCCGTCGCCGCGGCAGCGCTGCTGCCGCTCATCACCGCCGCGCTCGAGCGCCGGCAGACGGTTTTGTTTGATAACTATTTCTATATTAACCAGAAGATCTATGCCGAAAAGATGCTGGACATGGATTTTCCCCGGCTGGACGATCCCAAAACGCACGACGATCTCAACCAGATCGGCCAGAACGAAAACTGGGGCGGCTACGGCCTGGGCCGCGCGATGGATGTGGAGATGAATCTGCCGAAGTCTGTGTTCGGCATTCTGGGCGTGATCGCGCTCACTGTGACGCTCTTCACGCAGCGCGTACCGGAGAGCGCCGGGGCATGGACGGTGCTGAACCATCCGCTGTTCCTTGCGGGCTGCGTACTGCTGCTCGCGCTGCTCACGGCGCTCCCGCCGCTTTGCAACTACCGCATGGCAGTGCTCACCGCGGAGCTCGCGCCGCTCGCGCGGCTCGGCAACCGGTATTTCGGTTTCTTTTCCAGCATGGCGATCAACGACCGCGACCGCGCGAGCGACATCCGCATGTATAATCAGCAGGACATCTGCGAGAGCTACGCCGCGTCCGACACGCCATTCAGCGCGAACGGCCCGTTTGCAAAGCTCTCGTGGGGGCGCGGCGGTGTGCTGATGATCGTGAGCGCTTCGGCCTCGGTGCTGTTCACCGCAGCGGCGTATCTCTTCGTCTGTTTGAAGGCGCTCGCGGGCGCGTTCGGCGCGGGCAGCGTTGTGCAGTATGTCGCGGCGCTCACCGCCCTCTCCGGCCATATCACGGAGCTCATCAACCAGAGCAATACCGCGCGCAGCAACGCCCCGTTCCTGCAGGATCTCTTCGCCTTCCTCGATACGCCGAACGAGATGTATCAGGGCTCGCTCACGACCGAGAAGCGCTCCGACCGCAAGTATGAGATCGAGTTCCGCGATGTGTCCTTCCGCTACCCCGGCACGGAGAATTGGGCGCTGCGCCACCTGTCGGTGAAGTTTGAGATCGGAAAAAAACTCGCCGTCGTCGGACCGAACGGCAGCGGCAAAACAACGTTCATCAAGCTGCTTTGCCGCCTGTACGACCCTACCGAGGGCGAGATATTACTCAATGGCATAGATATTCGGAAATATAATTACAGAGAGTATATGGACGTATTCTCCGTTGTGTTCCAGGACTTTCAGCTGCTGGCGTTCTCGCTCGGGCAGAACGTGGCCGCCGCGCCGGAATACGACCGCGAGCGGGCCGAGACCGCGCTCGAACAGGCGGGCTTCGGCGACCGGCTCAAAACGCTGCCGCTCGGGACGGAGACGAGCCTCTTCCGCGATTTTGACGACGCGGGCGTCGAGGTCTCCGGCGGCGAGGGGCAGAAGATCGCCATCGCCCGCGCGCTCTATAAGGATGCGCCCTTCCTCATTCTCGACGAGCCGACCGCCGCGCTCGACCCCATCGCCGAGGCGGAGATCTACGAAAAGCTCAATGACATGGTCGGGGACAAGACCGCCATTTACATCTCGCACCGGCTCTCCTCGTGCAAGTTCTGCGACGAGATCGTCGTGTTCGACGCCGGGAAGATCATCCAGCAGGGCGCGCACGAAGCGCTGCTCGCGGACGAGAACGGCGAATATGCGCAGCTCTGGAACGCGCAGGCGCAGTATTACCGCTGAGCCTCCGGCGCGTATACGGCGAAGAACTGCCGGATGTGGCGCTCGATGAGCGAAAACACCTCGCTCTCGCGCTCCGGCTCGCGGTCGCAGAGATTGATCCAGACCGTGATGGGGAACGAGAGCTGCGCGGCGGTGACCGCAGCGTCGCCGGTATCGCGCAGCGCGCCGGCGCGGACGAGAAGCTGCACGAGCGCGGTGAAGTACCGGAGAACGTCCGTGTAATTCTGCTTCGTCTGCAATTCGGCGAGCATCGGATTCTGGAACTGCTCGATCGTGAGCATCTTCCGCGCCCGGCTGATATCGGGATCGTGGAGAATATAGCGCACATGGCCGAGCACGGTTTTCACCGCATCGTCCGCCGTAATAGGCGGCTTCGGGGCGCTGCCGGGATCGTCCCGGCGCGCGGCGGCGAAAACGGAGCGCTGCTCATACTGCGCGAGCGTCACGCGCACGAGCGTATCGAGAATGTCCTGCTTGCCGGCAAAGTGGCTGTAAAGCGACGCCTTGCGGATGCCGACGGCGTCCGCGATCTGCGAAATGGACGTCGCCTCGTACCCCTGGCGCGAAAACAGCTCGAGCGCCGCGTCGAGGATCGCCTGCTTTGTGCTGCTCTTTTCCATGACCGGGTCTCCCATGGGTGTGATATAATAACTATTATAACCGACCAGTCGGTAGTCGGTCAACCGCAAAAAAGCCGCGGACAGCCGCGGCGCAGCGTTTACAGAGGAGCGGACCGACATGCAGATCCAGCAGTTTTTTCTGAACGGAGATATGAACGGCGCCATCGCCTATATGCGCGCCCACGAGGAATTCAAGGACATTCTCCCGGCGTATGCGGCGATTTTTGAAGACGAACAGTACCGCATGTATGAGATCCCGGACGCACTCAACGCCATTCTGCGCCTGTATCAGGTCTATTTCCGCGACGTCTTTTACTGCGGTCTGCCGGAGACGGAGGCCGCGGAACGGCTGCGGACGCGGCTGCAAGAGCTTCTGGCTATGCCGGAGGCGGACGGGAGCAGACCCGGCGACAGCCATGCGGCGGCGTCGGCGAGGATCCGGCGTGAATTTGCCGGGACGGACCCGGCAGACCTCTCCGGCATCCAGACCCGCGCGCTGGCGCTTCTCCGCGCCCACACGAAGGAAATGGAAGAAAAATACGTGAAATAAAAATGGTTAAAACTTTATTTGCGCCCGCGGGCACAAACTCTGCGAAACCTCTTTGGCTATTGGAAAAGGCTCCCTCGTTTGAGGGAGCCTTTTCGCTGTTAGCAAAGCACGCTGCCGGTGGGGATGCCGCCGTCGAGCATGACGAGATGCAGCTCTTCCTTGCCGTTCACCATGCGCACGGCGGAGAGCAGCATACCGCAGGACTCGAGCCCCATCATCTTGCGCGGCGGCAGGTTGACGATCGCGGCGACCGTCTTGCCGACGAGCTCTTCCGGCTTATAGTGCATCGCAATGCCGGAGAGGATCTGGCGCGTTGTGCCCGAGCCGTCGTCCAGCTCAAAGCGCAGCAGCTTCTGCGACTTTTTCACGGCTTCGCACTTGAGCACGCGGCAGACGCGGAAGTCGCACTTTTCAAAATCGTCGTACACCACGTTCGGCTTGAACGGCTCGATGGGATCCTCTTTCGGCGCCTTGAGCGCTTCGAGCGCGGCGAGTTCCTTTTCCATGTCGATGCGCGGGAAGAGGTTTTCGCCCTTCGTGACGGACACCGTCGCGGGGAGAACGCCGTATTTTTCCGCGGCTTCCCAGCTCATGGCGGTCTCGTCCGCGCCGATCTGCGCGGCGAGATTATCCATGCTCTCGGGCATGAAGGGCTTGAGAAGCGTGCCGCACACGCGCAGCGTTTCCAGAAGGTTATAGAGCACGCGCGCGAGACGCGGCTTCTTTGCTTCGTCCTTCGCAAGAACCCAGGGGGCAGTCTCGTCGATGTACTTGTTGGCGCGGGCGATCACGCGGAACACTTCCGCGAGAGCGTTCTGCATCTGGAACTTTTCCATCTGCGCGGCGTACTTGCCGCGCAGCTCGCCGAGCATCCAGAGAAGCTCGGCGTCCTCCGGCCCCTCTTCCTGCGTCTCCGGCAGCGTGCCGCCGAAGTATTTGCCTGCCATGGCCGTCGTGCGGGAGAGAAGGTTGCCGAGATCGTTTGCGAGATCGGTATTGATGGTGGAGATCAAAAGCTCGTTGGAGAAGTTGCCGTCCGAGCCGAAGGGGAAGCTGCGCAGCAGGAAGAAGCGCAGCGCGTCCACGCCGTAGCGCTCGGCGAGCATGTAGGGATCGACAACGTTGCCCTTGCTCTTGGACATTTTGCCGCCGTCCATGATGAGCCAGCCGTGGCCGTAGACCTTCTTCGGCAGCGGCAGGCCCACGCTCATAAGCATCGCGGGCCAGATGATCGAGTGGAAGCGGACGATCTCCTTGCCGACGACGTGCACATCCGCGGGCCAATACTTGTCAAAGTCGTGGTACTTGTCGTTCTCATAGCCGAGAGCGGTCGTGTAGTTGAAAAGCGCGTCGATCCAGACGTACACAACGTGACCGGGGTCGAAGTCCACGGGCACGCCCCAGGTAAAGCTCGTGCGGGAGACGCAGAGATCCTGCAGTCCGCCCTCGCAGTCGATGAAGTTATGGACCATCTCGTTCACGCGGCTCGCGGGCTCAAGGAACTCGCCGCCGGTCAGTAGATCTCTCACGCGGTCGGCGTACTTGCTCAGACGGAAGAAGTAGGCTTCCTCCTCGGCGTACTTGACCTCGCCGCCGCAGTCGGGGCAGCGGCCGTTCACGAGCTGGCTCTCGGTCCAGAAGCTCTCGCACGGCGTGCAGTACATGCCGGAATACTTGCCCTTGTAAATATCGCCGTTGTCGTACATCTTGCGGAAGATGCGCTGGATGCTCTTGACGTGGTAATCGTCCGTGGTGCGGATGAAGCGGTCGTTCGAGATGTTCATCAGCTTCCAGAGATCGAGCACGCCCTTCTCGCCGGTGACGATCTTATCGACAAACTGCTGCGGCGTGACGCCGGCGGCTTTGGCCTTCTCCTCGATCTTCTGGCCGTGCTCGTCGGTGCCGGTGAGGAACATCACGTCATAGCCGCACAGACGCTTGTACCGGGCGATCGCGTCGCTCGCGACGGTGCAGTAGGCGTGGCCGATGTGGAGCTTCGCGGAGGGGTAGTAGATCGGCGTGGTGATATAAAAGGTCGGTTTTCCCATATGCTTCTCTCTCCTGACTTTCTTTTATGCTCAGCCCTGCGGGACGTTTCGGGCTTCGATATCCTCGGTGTGGTAATTATACGTGCTGTAGGCCTCGTATTCCTTGCTGATGGGGGTGGCGGTGTTGTAGTCGTCGCCGTCGTTGAACACCAGCCGCCACGTTGCCGCCGCCATGCCGACGGAGAGCGGGTTGCCGCTGGCGTCAAAATACGTGCCGGTCTCGTCAAAGACCTCCCAGTTGTTGAACTGCATGAGCACGTACTGGTGCTTCACGTCGGTGCCGAGGATCTGGATGCAGCACTCGTTCGTCTCGTCATCCACCCAAGCGTGGATCTTGACGGGGTATTCGGCGTCGTTGCGGAATTTGAAGTCCGGCCAGCCCCAGCTCACCGTGGCGTCCATGCCCCAGGGGAGATAGCCCACCTGGAACTGGTGGCAGGCGCGCTCGACGATCTCAAGATTGGCGTAGAGCACGGCGTTGTAGAGCGTGGAACTCACCTGGCAGATGCCGCCGCCGTATTCCTGCCGGACCTCGCCGTTGGCGTAGGCCGTGGCGGGCTTCCAGCCGTTGGCCTCCGTGCGCTCGCCGAGCGTATCGTTGAAGGAGAACGACTGTCCGGGGATGAGCACCAGCCCGTCGAGCAGCTCGCACGCCTTTTTCACGTTGGAAATGCGGTCAGCGCTGCTGCCGGAGAGCGACGTGCGCACCTCGTTGCAGTAGTCGCGGTTCCAGAGCCGGACCATCGTCCAGTTTTTGGAGAGCTCGTCGCGGAAGAGCATGGCGTTGATCTCCTCCGTGGTGTGCTCGGGGTTGGTGACGGTCATCGGGATCGTGACCGTGTCGCCGTAGGACGCCGCGGCCCAGGCCTTTTCCGCCTCGGCCACGTCGAACGTGCGCCCGACGGAGGACTGCGTCACGATGAACGGTTCGCCATGGAAGTCGATCTGCGAAACGTCCGTGCCGCCCGCCTCGGGCGTCGTCTCGGGGGAAGCGGAGGTCTCCGGCGTATCGGACGGCGCGGGAGTCGCGGTGGGTTCGGGCGTCGTGGCGGGCTTTTCGCCTTTGCCGTCGTCCTTTCCGGGGTCGGCCGTCTCAATGTCGGGGTTATACAGGATCTCCGCTTCGGCGACCTCGGAATAGATGTCGTTATAAAGCGCCTGGAAATCGAACGCCTCGTCCGTGTTCGGCGCGCTCTCGTAGGTGAACGACGTGCTGCCGCCGGAGAGGAACGCGTCGCGGAAGGAGTTGAACACCGAGTCGGTGTCGAGCGTCATGCCGCTCGCGCCCTTGAGAAGGGTGATGCTGTCCTCGCCGATAACGATGCTGCTCTCGAGAAGCTGCTCGTTGATATCCACAGCCTTCGCCTCAATGATGGAGCGCATCTTCGCCTCGTCGAGCGTCACTTCAAAGGGATTGCCCTCATAAGCAAAACCGCACTTGCCGAGATAGCGGCACTGGACATACTTCACCAGCGCGCCGAAGAGCCCGTCGCCGCGGCCATAGTTCCATGCGGCGTCCGCCGCAGCGTCGGCGGAGAAGCGCATCCCCGCGTCCGCGGAGGACATGGCAAGCGTGTTGCCGAGCGGGAGGTTTGCCGTGACGGAATAGCCGTCGTAGCGCTCGTGGCCGAGCGCGAGGAGCGTGTCCCGCGCCTCGTTGCGCGTCATGCCGGAGAGATCGGTATCGGCGACGGTCACGCCCGGATAGATCGTGTCCACTTTGTGCACGAGCAGCGCGCTCGTCACGACGAGCGCGAGCAGAAGCAGCAGAATGACGCACACGATGATGACCGGCAGCTTCCAGCCCCCGCGCGGCGCGGGAGCGTCCGGCGTGACGGGCGCTTCGCTCGCGCGGCGGGAGCGCTTTTTCGGCGCTTCCTCTTCCGGCTCTTCGCGCTCTGCCCGGCGTGCGCGCACCGGCAGCGGCGGGAGATCCGCCGGGGGCGCGGCGTCCTCGGCCTCGCGTTTCGCGCGCTTCGCGGCGCGGGAGTGCTTCTCGCGCTCCGCTGCGGCTTCGCGCTCGCGGCGCTCCCTCCGGCTGAGCGTGTGCGGCGCGGTCTCCGGCTCGCCGGTCACGGACTCGAGCGCGTCCCAGCCGGCGGAATCGTAGCTCTCGCCGACGATCTCCGGCTCGGGCTCATATTCGTTATATTCGGTATTCCCCGTCTCCTGCGGCTCTTCGTCCGGGAAGGGGGTGTAATTCTCGTCGTTACGGATGATGGGTACCGCCTTTCTCTGTTTGCGGCTTTCGCCTGTGTCAGTTCATATACGGTTCGGACGCCGTCGGCAGCGGGACCTTCTGCCCCTTCGCCTCAAACGCCTCGCGGATCCACGGGTTGGCGTTGAATTTCTCTTTCGTCTGCGATTCGAGCAGCACGCCGATGAGGACATTGGAGACGAGGAACCCGCCGGGCGTGAAGTGCCAGCGTCCGTTGTCGCATACGGCCCAGCCGTTTTCCTCGAATACCTCCAGCATCTCTTCGAGCTTATCGAAGCTGCTCTGGTATACGCTCATATACTCTTCGCGGGAGATGCCGCCCGCGGTGCGCATGCCGAGCATCAGATACTCGCTCGCGCGGTCAAACGGTGTGAGCTCCTCCTGTTCGGCGATAATATCCTTGTCCCCCAAAACGCCGGAAATATACTCGCGGACGTTGTGGGTGTAGGTGTAGCGCAGCAGCCCGATGTTGGAGGCCGCCGACGCGCCGAAGCCGATGTAATCGTCCAGCCGCCAGTACTTGAGATTGTGGCGGCTCTCGTAACCGGGGCGGGCGAAGTTGGAGATCTCGTACTGCCGGAAGCCGTGGCGTGAAAGAAAGTCCACGGCGTAAAGGTACATGTCCGCCTGATCGTCGTCGGAGGGGAGAATATCGGTGCCTTCATACTCATCGTACATGGGCGTGCCCTCCTCAAGGCGCAGACCGTAGCAGGAGATGTGCGCGGGCTTGAGCGCGAGCGCCTTGGTGAGCGTGTCCGCCCAGTCCTCGCGCGTCTGGCTCGGCAGGCCGTAGATGAGATCGAGACTCACGTTGCGGAACCCGGCCTTGCGCGCGCGCTTGACCGCCATTTCCACCTGCCGCCAGTTGTGGCGGCGGCCAATGAGCCGGAGAATGTCGTCGTTGGCGCTCTGCGCGCCGATGGAAAGGCGGTTCACGCCCTCCTTGCGCAGCATGCGCAGCTCCTTGCGCCGGACGCTGTCCGGGTTGCACTCCACGGTGATCTCGCTCTGCTTCATCAGCCGGTTCGTGACCTTCAGCTCCTGCAATATCTCCACGATGCGCCGTGCGCCGTAGTAGCTCGGCGTGCCGCCGCCGAAATACACCGTGTCGATGAAGTAATCGGTCATGCGGGGCATCGTTTCCTGCAATTGAATGAGCAGCGCGTCCTGGTAATAGGGCATGAGCTTGTCCCTGCCCGGCAGACTGCAAAAGTCGCAGTACGCGCACTTCGATGCGCAGAACGGTATGTGAAAATATACGCCCAGGCGTTTGTCTTGGTCGCTCATAGTTCCTCCAGAATGTGGGTGGTGGGTGCGGAGAAAACCCCTCCGTCAAAACCTTCGGTTTTGCCACCTCCCCTGTTAGGGGAGGCAAGTGGGTTTGCGGATAACTATCTTGGCTCCCCCAACAGGGGCAGACTCTCCCCGGCGGGGAGAGATGTCGCCATAGGCGACAGAGAGGGGGGCGGGGCTGGCGCGGCGCAGCCGCGACTGAGGGGTTCGTTTGAATTCGTTAGAATAGTTTGCACACAAGCTCGCCATACTCCGCCGGATCGTCCGGGGTGATGCCGGCGATGAGCTGCGCCTGCGCGAAGAGCACCTTTGCCATAACAGCGGCGCGCTCCGGGTCCGCGGTACGCGCGGCGTCGAGCGCTTTGACGGCGGGATGGTCGAGATTGAGCTCGAGCACGCGCTGCGCGCGCATCGCGTTCGGGTCGGCGCCCGGCATGGCGTGGAAGTAGCGCTCCATTTCGAGCGTGATGCCGCCCTCGACGGAGAGACACACGGCGTAATTCTTGAGCTTGCGGGAGATCTTCACGTTCGCCACAGCGTCGCCGAGCGTCTCCTTGACAAAGTCGGTGAGAGGCTTATACTCCTCGTCGGTCTTGTCGGCGGCGGCCTTCTCCTCGTCGGACTCAAGACCGAGATCCTGCGAGCAGACGTTGCAGAACTTCTTCTCGGCATAGCTGCCGAGGATCTCCGCGACGAACTCGTCCGCATCGGTCGAGAAGCAGAGAATGTCGAAGCCCTTGGCGCGCACCTGCTCGGTCTGCGGGAGCTTCGCGGCGCGCTCCGGCGTTTCGGCGGCGGCGTAGTAGATGTATTTCTGGTTTTCCGGCATCGCGTCCACATACTCGCGCAGGGAGACGAGCTTTTCCTTCTCCGCGCTGCGGTAGAGCAGAAGATCGGTCAGCAGATCGCGCTTCATGCCGTAATCGCCGATGATGCCGTATTTGAGCTGCGTGCCGAACACGTTGAAGAACTTTTCGTACTTCTCGCGGTCGCACTCCATGAGCCGGGAAAGCTCGCCCTTGATCTTCTTTTCGAGATTCATGGAGATGAGCTTGAGCTGGCGGTCGTGCTGGAGCATCTCGCGGGAGATGTTCAGCGAAAGATCCGGGGAATCGACGATGCCGCGCACAAAGCGGAAGCATTCCGGCAGCAGGTCGGGGCATTTCTCCATGATCATAACGCCGTTGGAGTAGAGCCGCAGGCCGGGAACATAGTCGCGGGGATAGTAGTCATAGGGCGCCTTCGCCGGGACGAACAGCATCGCCCGGTAGCTCACGGTGCCCTCGGCGTTCACGCGGATGACAGACACGGGGTCCTCGGTGTCCTTGAACTTCTCCTTATAGAAGGCGATGCAGTCGGCGTCGGAGACTTCCTTCTTGCTGCGCTGCCAGATGGGGATCATCGAGTTGACGACCTCTTCCTTCATGACGGTGCGCACACCCATCTTCTGAATGCCGGCCTCGTCCACCTCGCCGGTCTCGTATTTCTCGGTCGTCTCCACGTCGGTGCGGATCGGCCAGCGGACATAATCCGAATATTTCTTCACAAGCTCCTGGATCTTCCAGGGCATGAGATACACGCTGTAGCAGTCGTCCTCGGTGTCGGGTTTCATGGTGAGGATGACGTCGGTGCCGACGGTCTCCTTCTCGCAAGGGGTGATGGTGTAGCCGTCCGCGCCCTCGCTCTCCCAGCGGTTGGCGGTCTCCTGTCCGTAGGCGCGGGAGACGACGGTCACCTTGCTTGCGACCATAAACGCGGAATAAAAACCCACGCCGAACTGGCCGATCACGTCGATGTTCGCCTTGTCCTTCTCGGCGGCGTCCAGATCCTTTTTAAAAGCGAGCGAGCCGGACTTTGCGATCACGCCGAGATTGGATTCCATCTCCTCGGCGGTCATGCCGATGCCGTTGTCGGAGATCGTGAGCGTTCCGTTTTCCTTGTCGCCCTTGATGCGGATGAAGAAATCTCCGCGCTCCATGCCGACGTTCTCGTCGGTCAGCGAGCGGAAGCAGAGCTTGTCGATAGCGTCCGAGGCGTTGGAGATCAGCTCGCGCAGAAAGATCTCCTGATGCGTGTAGATGGAATTGATCATCAGCTCCAGCAGCCGCCGGGATTCCGCCTGAAATTCTTTTTTCGCCATATTTTTTATCCTCCGTATGCTATGGACTCCGGGCAATGCTGAACCCGGACACTATATTATACCGCGGTGTTATGTAAAATTCAACCGAAAAACTCGGCCGCATCAGCTGAAAAAAATCCCGCCTCCTTGAGGCGGGATTATTCTTATTCGTTCCTCTAATTATTCATGCCTGGCGCTTGCGAGGTCCACGCCGCGGAAGTGCTCCTTGGTGATCTTGAATATCACGGGGCTCAGCGCAAAGAGCGCGATGAAGTTCGGGATCGCCATGAGACCGTTGAGCGTGTCGGCGATGTTCCAGACAAAATCGAGCGAGGAGACACTGCCGATGACGATCACGATGATGAAGATGAGCTGGTAGACCTTCGCGGCGCGGAGGCCCAGCAGGTACTGCACGCAGCGCGAGCCGTAAAGCGACCAGCCGAGGATCGTGGAGTACGCAAAGAGCGTGAGCGCCACGGCGATGAACACCGAGGAGAACGTGCCGTTGAACACCGTGCCGAACGCCGCCGTGATGAGCGCGCTGCCGGGCTTTACGCCGAACGTCACGTCTACGCCGCTGGTGATGATCGTGAGCGCGGTAAGCGTGCAGATGACGATGGTGTCCATGAACACCTCGAAAATGCCGTAAATGCCCTGCTCGACCGGGCCGTCGCAATGCGCGGCGGCGTGCGCGATCGGCGCGGAACCGAGACCGGCTTCGTTGGAGAAGGCGCTCCGGCGCAATCCCCAGACGACCGCCTGACGAATCGTGATGCCCGCCGCGCCGCCGAGCACCGCCCGGGGCGCAAACGCCGCGAAGAAGATCTCCTTGAATGCCTGCCCGACGCCGCCGATGTTGCCGAAAATGACGATGAGCGTCATGACGATGTACGCCACGCTCATGAATGGGATGAACTTTTCCGTCACGGCGCCGATGCGCTTGATGCCGCCGAAGAGGACGAGCGCCGTGAGCAGCGCAAGTCCGATGCCGAGGCCCCAGCGCAGCGCCACCTGGCCGCTGAAATCGGGGTTCACGGCGCACACCGCGTCCGTCACCGAGCCGACGATGGAGTTGGCCTGCGACATATTGCCGATACCGAACGCCGCGAGCGCCGCCAGCACGCTGAACGCCCCCGCCAGCCACTTCCACTTATCGCCCATGCCGTTTTTAATATAGTACATCGGGCCGCCGACCCAGTCGCCGCGCGCGTCCCGCTCGCGGTATTTGACGGCCAGAAGGACTTCCGAATACTTGATGACCATGCCGAGCAGCGCCGCCATCCACAGCCAGAACACCGCGCCGTAGCCGCCCATGGCGATCGCCTGCGACGTGCCGACGATGTTGCCTGTGCCGACGGTCGCGGCGAGCGCCGTCGTCACGGCCTGCAGCGGCGTGACGGCCCCGTGCGCCGTCTCCTGCTTTTTGAAGAGCTTTCCGGCGGTGTTTTTCATCGCGTAGCCGAAGCGCCGGAACTGCACCGCTCCGCTGCCCACGGTCAGATAGATACCACCGGCGAACACGCACGGCAGCAGGATGTACAGCCATGCCACGTTGTTCAGCGGCCCCGTCAGAAACCGGTACAGCCAGTGGTCATAAATCGTCATGTTGCATTTCCCCTCTTCTTTCCCGCGGTATCTCAAAAAATAATATGAGGATTATACGCCGTGTATGCGGGAAATGCAAGGAAAAATTTTATTGATTTAACGTTTTACAGTACGCCGCACAGCAACAAATGTCACAGAGCGGCTTACGCGCGGTGCACACGGCGCGGCCGTGCAGCACGAGCCGGTGACAGAAATCGTTCGATTTTTCCGGCGGGAGGACGGCGCGCAGCGCCTTTTCGATGCGCACGGGGTCCTTGTCGTTATCGACGAGACCCATGCGGTTGGAAAGACGGATGCAGTGCGTATCCACCACGACCGCGCCGGGCTGGTGAAATACGTCGCCGAGAATGAGATTGGCGCTCTTGCGCCCGACGCCGGGGAGCGTCAGGAGATCGTCCATATTGTCCGGAACCTTGCCGCCGTAGACCTCCGTGATGCGCTGCGCCTGCCAGACGAGATCGCGCGCCTTGCCGTGGTAAAAGCCGCAGGAGCGGATGAGCTCTTCGACCTCGCCGATGTCCGCCGCTGCCATGGCCTCCACAGTCGGAAACCGCGCAAAGAGCGCGGGCGTGACGAGATTCACGCGCGCGTCGGTGCACTGCGCGGCGAGCCGCACCTGCACGAGCAGCCGCCAGGCGTCCCGCTCGGTGAGCGTGCAGTCCGCCATCGGGTATTCACGCTCGAGCGCGGTGAGAATGCCGTTGATCTGTTCTTTTGTCCGCATGAGAATCACCTCGCCGCGATTCTACCACGTTTCCGCGTCCCGTGACAAGATTCGCGGTTGTTTTGGCGGAGGAAAAACGGTATAATAAAAAATACCGCATATTTCAAAGGAGGCGTTCCGATTGCCGGAGAAAAAATACCGCCCGCTGGCGGATGAGCTGCGCCCGACGGAGCTGGACGACGTTGTCGGCCAGAACCACATTCTCGGCAAGGGCGGGCTGCTGCGCCGCATTATCGAGAGCGGCGATATCCCGAACATGATCTTTTACGGCCCGTCCGGCACGGGCAAAACGACCGTCGCGCGCATCATTGCGGAGAAGACGAACCGCACGCTGCGCAAGCTCAACGCTACGACCGCGGGGCTTGCGGACATCCGCGCGATCATCGACGAGCTGGACACCATGCTCGCACCGAACGGCATTCTTCTGTATCTCGACGAGATCCAGTATTTCAATAAAAAGCAGCAGCAGAGCCTGCTCGAATTCATCGAAAACGGCTCGATCACGCTCATCGCGTCCACGACGGAGAATCCGTACTTCTATGTATACAACGCCGTCCTCTCGCGCAGCACGGTGTTTGAGTTCAAGGCGATCTCGCCGCGCGACGTGGAGGGCGCGGTGCGCCGGGCCGTGCGGCTGCTCTCCGAGCGCGAGGGCATCGAGGCCGACTGCCCGGACGAGGTCGTGACGCTCGTGGCGCAGGGCTGCGGCGGCGACGTGCGCAAGGCGCTCAACGCCGTGGAGCTTCTGTTCACCGCCGCGCCGCGCATCGAGGGGCGGGTCGTACTCTCGCCGGACGACGCGCGCGCCGTGACGCAGCGGAGCGCCATGCGCTACGACCGCGAGGGGGACGAGCACTACGATGTAGTCTCCGCGCTGATGAAATCGCTGCGCGGCTCCGATCCGGACGCGGCGCTGCACTATCTTGCGCGGCTGCTCGAGGCCGGGGATCTGCCCGGCGCGTGCCGCCGCATCCTCTGCTCGGCGAGCGAGGACATCGGCATGGCGTACCCGCAGGCAGTGAGCATCGTGAAGGCGTGCGTGGATAACGCCTTGCAGCTCGGTCTGCCGGAAGCGCAGCTCCCGCTCGCACAGGCGTGCATCCTGCTCGCCACGGCGCCGAAGTCGAACAGCGTCGTCGCCGCGATCGACGCGGCGCGCGCGGACGTGCGCGCCGGGAAGAGCGGCAATATCCCGCGCGAGATGCAGAACGTCCACGCCGACGGCACGGGCTTTGAGCGCGAGCAGGGGTACAAATACCCCCACGCCTACCCCGGCCACTGGGTGCGGCAGCAGTATCTGCCCGACTCGCTCAAAAACGCGCATTACTACGAATACGGCGACAACAAGACCGAGCAGGCAGCAAAAGCCTATTGGGAGCTGATCAAGAAATAAAAAGGCCCCCTTGTGCAAAGGGGGCTGGCAGCCGCCAGGCTGACTGAGGGATTGCAGTCTCCCGAAAACGACAATCCCTCCGGCTTTTGCCTGCGGCAAAACCCACCTCCCTTTACTCAAGGGAGGCATTGTCTTGACTAAACTCGTCCGCCGGCATGCCGTATGATCGCCTTGGCGAGACAAAGGTCCGCTTCGCGCACCGAGAAGCGGAGCACCGGCGACGGCCCCATTCCGTCGTACGGGATCGCCCCGGTGTGGCACACGGCCCCGCTGCGGCGAAGGTCGGCAAGCGCGGCGTTCATCTCGTCCCCGGTCGGAAACCGCGCCGTGAGCTGCTGTGTATGCATTGGATCACCCCCTGTGGGGATATTTCCCGGTTTGGAGGAAAAATATGTATGGATATCCGTGTCGGAGACATTCTTGTTCTGAAAAAAAATCACCCCTGCGGCGCATGCCGGTGGGAGGTGCTGCGCATCGGCGCAGATTTTAAGCTCCGCTGCACAGGCTGCGGGCGTGAAGTGATGGGCGCGCGGGCGAAATACGAAAAGCAGATCAAGAAGATCGAGCGCGCCGAACCGCCGGAAATCGACGGCAAAAGCGGAAATTAACGCCCGTTTCGGTTTGACTTGCGGCCGATTTGGGCATATAATGAATAAGTTAAAAGTCCCGGCAGATTTAATTTGTTTTATGTGAGGTGAAGGTCATGGAATCCGGTCACAGTACCAGCGGCACAGGCGAGGGTCGATTGTCGATGGAAACACCGCCGGCATCTGTGGCCGCCGGCGCATAATCCGCCCTCCTGTGTCTTAGCTCCCCATAAATATTCAAGGAGGTAAGACCCGATGGCAGAGACTACCGTCACTCTCGAAAGCACGCTCTCCGCGCTTATCGAGGGGAAGAAATACGCCACGCTCCGGGACATTCTCGTAACGATGAACCCGGCGGACGTGGCGGCGGTTTTTGAAGAAACGGACGAGCTTGCCCTGCCGCTCCTTTTTCGGCTGCTGCCGAAGGAGCTGGCGGCGGAAACGTTCGTCGAAATGCAGCCCGAGCAGCAGGAGCTGCTCATCCGCGGCTTTTCGGACACCGAGCTGAAGGAAGTCGTGGACGAGCTGTACGTGGACGACGCGGTCGATCTCGTCGAGGAGATGCCCGCGAACGTCGTAAAACGCATTCTCCGGCAGGCCGACCCCGACATGCGCCGGATGATCAACGAGATCCTGCGCTATCCCGAGGACAGCGCCGGCAGCATTATGACGACGGAGTTCGTCTCCCTCCGCCCGCAGATGACCGTGGAGGAGGCGACCAAGCGCATCAAGCGCACCGGCGTCGATAAGGAAACGATCAACACCTGCTATGTGACCGACAAAGGAAAGCTCATCGGCGCGCTCTCGCTGCGCACGCTCATCCTCTCGGACGACGACGACGTGATCGAGGACATCATGGAGCCGAACGTCATTTCCGTCACGACCTCCGAGGACCAGGAGACCGTCGCGCAGATGTTCTCCAAGTACAACTTCAACGCTCTCCCGGTCGTGGACACCGAAAACCGGCTCGTCGGTATCGTCACTGTAGACGACGCCATCGACGTTATGGAAGAAGAGGCCACCGAGGACATCGAAAAGATGGCAGGTATGGCTCCTTCGGAGCGGCCGTATCTCTATACGAGCGTGATCGAAACATGGAAGGCGCGTATCCCGTGGCTTCTCATCCTCATGCTCTCGGCCACGTTCACGGGCCTCATCATCAACCATTTCCAAAACCAGCTCGCGGCGTGCCTTGTGCTCTCGTCGTTCATCCCGATGCTCTCCGGCACGGGCGGCAACAGCGGCACGCAGGCTTCCGTCGCCGTCATCCGCGGTCTCGCGCTCGACGAGATCGAGTTTTCCGATCTCTGGGCCGTTGTCTGGAAAGAAATGCGCGTGAGCGTCCTCTGCGGCGTGTGTCTCGCGGGCGCGAACTTCGTCAAAATGATGCTCGTGGACAATCTGCTGCTCCACAACGGCGTCACCGCGCTCGTCGCGGCGGTCGTGTGTCTGACGCTCGTGTGCGTCGTGTTCATCGCAAAGCTCGTCGGCTGCTCGCTGCCGATCCTCGCGGAAAAGCTGGGGTTTGACCCCGCGGTCATGGCGAGCCCGTTCATCACGACGATCGTGGACGTTCTGTCCCTGCTGATCTATTTTTCCATTGCCTCCGCCCTGCTGGGGCTTTAAATCACACATTATCATTTCCAAGGAGATTTACCCTATGAGTGAATGCACGCACGATTGTTCGACCTGCGGCTCGTCCTGCGGCGAGCGCACCGAACCGCAGAGCCTTCTTCAGCCGCTGAACAGCGCCTCCCGCGTCGGCAAGGTCATCGCCGTGGTGAGCGGCAAGGGCGGCGTCGGCAAGTCGATGGTCACGTCGATGCTCGCGGTGCTCATGCAGCGCCGCGGCTACAAGACCGCCATTCTCGACGCCGACATCACCGGCCCTTCCATCCCGAAGGCGTTCAACATCCACGGCAACTGCTTCCAGAGTGAAAACGGCATCGAGCCGCTCGAATCCCACACCGGCATCAAGGTGATGAGCATCAATCTCCTGCTCGAAAAAGAGACGGAGCCGGTGCTCTGGCGCGGCCCGGTGATCGCGGGCGTCGTCAACCAGTTCTGGACGGATGTGCACTGGGGCGATGTGGACTATATGTTCGTCGATATGCCTCCCGGAACGGGCGACGTGCCGCTGACAGTGTTCCAGTCGCTGCCGGTAGACGGCGTGATCGTCGTGGCGAGCCCGCAGGAGCTCGTCGGCATGATCGTGGAAAAGGCGGTCAACATGGCCGCGATGATGAAGAAAAACGTCGTCGGTCTCGTGGAAAACATGTCTTACTACGTCTGCCCGGACTGCGGCGCGAAGCATGAGATCTTCGGCGCGAGCCGTGCCGACGGTCTCGCGGCGCTGCACGGCATCCCCAACGTCGCCAAGCTCCCGATCGATCCGCGTCTCGCCGCCTGCTCCGACGGCGGTCTCATGGAGGTCTTCTCCGGCGACTGGCTCGACGGCATGGCCGACGCCGTGGAAAAGCTCTGATCCGCTCTCATGGAGATACGCCGGTTCGTTCCCGGGGATGCGCAGGAGCTCAGCCGTCTCGCGGCGCGGACGCTGCTGGAATATAACAGCCGGCACACCGCCCCGGAGGAGGAGTCCTGGATCCCTCTGCTCGTGGAGAAATACCGCCCCGAGGCGATCCTCGGCTTTTCCGAGACCGGGCATACGTATGTCCTCTGCGACGGGGATACGCTCCTCGGCATGGGCGGCGTCCGCAAGACCGGAGAGGACGAGTGTCTGATCTACGGTCTGTTCCTCGCGCCGGAGGCCATCGGGAAAGGATACGGCGCAATGCTCTTTCACGCGCTGGAGACTGACGAGCTTTACACGCAGTGCAGCCGCGCCTGGCTCATCCCCACCACGGCGGCGCTCGGCTTTTATGAAAAGATGGGCTACACCCATATGGACGGCTACCGCGTCCGCCGGAAGGACGACGGGCTCTTCTATATGGAAAAGCATCTGAAATAAGCATTTCTCCCCCGCACGATCGTTCCTGCGGGGGAGATTTTGTTTTCCCCGTCAAGGTCTTTTCAACGGCGGAAAAATGCGGTATACTTTTTCTGTACCTCTTAGAACAAGGAGCGATGCCGTTATGATGGATGAATCGAGAGCGTTTCTGCGCACCCTGGGTCTGCCGGGGGGCGATCTGCGCTCTCTCCCGGCCTCGGAAGCTGCCTTCCCCGGCGGGGCGCAGTTCGGCGTGGAGATCCCCACGGTGAACACCGTTGCCGCGGCAAAGGCGCTGCTGCGCGAGACGCAGCGTCTCGGCGTCACGGTCAACCGCATCGACGAAACGCTCGGGGCGTTCCGCCACACGCGCGCAGAGCTTCGGGAATATGCCGCGCTCTGCCGCGGCAGCGGCGTCGCGCTCACGGTGTCGATCGGCCCGCGGGCCGCGTATGACACCTCCGCCACGCGCCTTTCGCGGCAGGGCGCCGTCATCGGCTACCGGCTGCGCGGCGAGGAACAGCTCGTCCGCGCTCTCGAGGACGCGAAGCGCGTGTGCGATCTCGGTATCCGGGGGCTGCTCGTATACGACGAGGGGCTGCTCTGGGTGCTCAACGAAGCGCGGAAAACCGGCGAGCTGCCCGCGGACACGGTGCTCAAAGCGAGCGCCCACTGCGGCCACGGCAACGGCGCATCGTTCCGGCTGCTCGAGCAGTGCGGCGCGGACAGCATCAACCCCGTGCGCGATCTTTCGCTCGACATGCTCTGCGCGCTGCGCGCGAGCATTTCCGTCCCGCTCGATGTCCACACCGACTGTCCGGAGGGCTCCGGCGGGTTCATCCGCACCTACGAAGCGCCCGAGATCGTGCGCTGCTGCGCGCCGGTGTATCTCAAGATCGGCAACAGCGCTCTCGCCTCCCACGGCTCGCTGCCGACGGAGGCGGACGCCGCGCGCATGGCGCAGCAGGCCGCTATCGTGATGGAAATGCTGGAGCGGTATCTCCCCGAAGCGCGCCAGCTCGCCCGCGGCGAAGGGCGCGGGCTCGTCGCCGAAGCGGAGGTCCGCGTATGACCGAGCGCATCGACGCCGCCGCGCTGCACGATTTTTCCGTTTCGCTCTGCCGCGCGGCGGGGCTTTCGGCGGATGACGCCGCGCTTTTATCCGACAGCATCCTTTTTGCCGAGTGCCGGGGCGTTACGTCGCACGGGCTGCTGCGTCTGCCGCAGTACGTCGCCCGGCTCCGCTCGGGCGCGACGGCGAGCAACGTTCCGATGCCGTTCACGATGGAATCCGGCGGTACGGCGCGGCTCGACGCGCAGAACGGTCTCGGCCAGCTCGCCGGGCGGAAAGCCTCCGACAAGGCGGAGGAGCTCGCCGCAAAATACGGCGTTTCGTTCGTCGCGGTGGCAAATTCCAACCATTTCGGCACGGGCGCATGGTATGCCATCCCCGCGGCGCGGCGCGGCTTTTTCGCTTTCAACATTTCCTCGGCAGCCAGCGCCATGGCGCCGCACGGCGCGGCACAGCCGCTTCTCGGCACCGACCCGCTCGGGCTGGCGCTGCCGCGCGGCGAGGGGAAGGCTCCGCTCGCGCTCGACATGGCGCTTTCCACCGTTGCGCGCGGCAAGATCCGCTATGCTGCGCTGAGCGGCACGCCCATCCCCGAGACCTGGGGGCTGGACGCGCACGGCGCGCCCACGACCGACGCCGCCGCCGTGCTTGACGGCGGCACGCTCCTCCCCGCCGGAGGCGCGAAGGGGTCGGGGCTTGCGATCTTCATTGAGCTCCTCTGCGCCGTGCTCACGGGCAGCGGCGCTCTCGGCGGCACGGGACTGCTCTCCGATCTTTCGCACCCGGCGGGAACGGGGCATGTTTTCGGCTGCGTGGATATAAAGCGCTTCCTGCCGCTCGAAACGTTTGAGGCTCTGTGCGAGAAAAGCCTTTCGCGCGTCACCTCTCTCACCCCGGCGCAGCCGGGCGGCGAGATCCTGCTCCCCGGCGAGCCGGAGGAGCGCCGCGCCGCCGAAAGCGCTGCTAACGGCGTGCCGGTAACTCCGGCGCTGCGCGATGCGCTCAACGCGCTCGCCGAAGAGCTCGGCTGCGCGGCAAGAATTTAAAAAATTTCCTTTATACATTTTGGAAGGAGGACGTATCCCCCCATGAAACTACGCATTGACACCTCCCGCTCCTATGCTCTCGCGCTCGAAGGCGGCGGGGCGAAGGGCGCGTACCAGATCGGCGCATGGAAGGCGCTGCGCGAGGCGGGCGTGAACATCGGCGCCGTCGCGGGTACCTCCGTCGGCGCGCTCAACGGCTCGCTCATCGTGATGGGCGATCTGGAAAAGGCGGAAAACATCTGGGAAAACATCCGCTATTCACAGGTCATGGACGTGGACGACGAGACGATGTCGCGCCTTTTGAAGGGCGGCGTGAAGCTCGACGAGCTCGACGGCGTGGCGCAGCAGATGCTCGAGGTCGTGAAAAACCGCGGCTTTGACGTTACGCCGCTGCGCGAGTGGATATCGCAGGTCGTGGACGAGAAAACGGTGCGCGAATCTCCCGTGGAGCTTTTCATCGACACATTCTCCCTTTCGGACGGGAAGCTGCTCGAGCTGCGCGCGAAGGATCTGCCGGAGGGCACGCTCTGCGACATGCTGCTCGCAAGCGCCTATCTCCCGGTGTTCCGCAGCGAAAAGCTCGGCGGCAAGCGCTACGCCGATGGCGGTCTGCGCGACGTGCTGCCGCTGCATGTGCTCATTGAGCACGGCTACAAGGACATTCTCGCGCTGCGGCTCTTCGGCATCGGCGTGGAGCGCTCGGTGAAGATCCCGGAGGATACGCGCGTCTATACCGTCGAGCCGACCGCCGATCTCGGCAGCACGCTTGAATTTGAACCGGCGCAGAGCCGGGAAAACCTGCGCGCCGGATATTACGACACGCAGCGCTTCCTCTACGGGCTGCGCGGCACGAAATACTATGTGGACTGCGATTGGGACGAGACGAAGGCTCTCTCCCTCCTTTCGGACGCCGCCTCCGCCGGGGAGAGCGTCAGTCTCCGCACGCTCTGTGAAAAGCAGCTCCCTGCGCTCGCCAAGCGGCTCGACGCGGAAAAGGGCGACTACATCGATCTCGCCGTGGCGCTCGTCGAGGCTGCGGCGGAGCACAAGGGCGTCGATCCCTGGCAGATCGTCACGGCGGACGCGCTGCTCGATCTTGCCGGCGGCGGAGCCGCGCTCGCCGCGGCGTTTGCCGAACCGTCCGCGCGCAAGCTCGCCCGGCAGGGCGGAACGGCGCGTCCCGCTCCGGCGCTGCTTGCCCGTAAACGCCCCGCGCAGGGCCGCCGCCGTCCGGACGGCGGCGAGGGGCTGAACGTCTGTCTGATGAACGACTCGTTCCCGCCGGTCGTGGACGGCGTGGCGAACGCCGTGGTGAACTACGCGAAGATCCTCACCGAGACCGAGGGGTTCTGCGCCGTGGCAACACCGGAGTATCCGGGCGTCGTGGACGATTACCCATTCCCCGTCGTGCGTTATCCGAGCATCGACACGACGAAGATGACCGGCTACCGCGCCGGAAACCCGTTCGCCCCCGCTGCCGTGGCGGAGCTCGCGGCGATGGACTTTGACATCATCCACACGCATTGCCCGATCGTCTCCACGATGCTCGCGCGCAGTCTGCGCGAGGCGATCGAAAAGCCGGTCGTGTTCACCTATCACACGAAATTCGATATCGACATCGCCAAGGCCGTCCGCAGCAAAACGCTGCAGGAGGCGGCGGTAAAGCTGCTTGTGAGCAACATTTCCGCGTGCGACGAGGTCTGGGTCGTGAGCCGCGGCGCGGGCGAAAATCTCCGCTCTCTCGGCTACGCGGGCGACTATATCGTTATGCCGAACGGCGTCGATCTCCCGCGCGGCAAGGCGTCCCCGGACGCTGTGGACGCGCTGAGCAAAAAATGGGCGCTGCCCGCCGACAAGCCGGTATACCTGTTCATCGGGCGCATCATGTGGTATAAGGGTCTTCGCATCATTCTCGACGGGCTCAAAAAGGTGCGCGACGCCGGCGGTGATTTCTGCATGGTGTTCGTCGGCGACGGGCAGGACCGCTCCGCCGTGGAGGAATACGCCGCGCAGCTCGGCCTTACCGACCTCTGCCGCTTCACCGGCACCGAGCGCGACCGCGACACGATCCGCGCATGGTACACCCGCGCCGATCTCCTGCTCTTCCCCTCGACGTTCGACACGAACGGTCTCGTCGTGCGCGAGGCGGCGGCGTGCTCGCTCGGCAGCGTGCTCATTGAAGGCAGCTGCGCCGCCGAGGGCATCACCGACGGCGACACCGGCATCCTCATCCCCGAAAACGGCGACGGCCTTGCCGCGGCGCTGCTGCGCGAGGGCGCAAACCGCGAATATTTTGCCCGCATCGGCGAGACGGCCTCGGAGAAGATCTATCTCTCGTGGGAGGACAGCGTGAAGAACGCCCGCGCGCAGTACCGCAGCGTGATCGAGCGCTGGAACAGCGGCGAGCTGCCGCGCCGCCGCGTTCTTCCGGGCGCGCCGGAGTGGACCGGCGACGTCGCCGAGTTCATCAACCGCGCCCGCACCGGCTGGGACAAGGCAAGAGACGCTCTGGACAGGTATCTGTAAAAACGAAGAGATCGTTCTTCTTTGCACAAAAAGCATCTGCCCTGCGGTTTTCGCAGGGCAGATACTTTTTGTTCTTATGTATTTTACTTTTTCCCGAAGAACTCTTCAAAATAGTCCCGCGTGGCGTCGCGGCCGGCGGCGTTCTTTGCTTCCTTCGCGTCCGGCACCGGGCGGGTCGGTTCGTCCTCCGGCGCTACGGCGGGCCGCTCGCCGGTGACGCGCGTCGGCTCGTCCACGGCGGAGTCGGGCGTGAGCATCACGTCCTCGCGGCGGCGGCTGCGCGGCGCGCCGGTCGTGGCGCGGACCCGGCGGGACTGCCGCAGTTCCTCCTCGTCGTCCTCCATATCGAGCCGGACGGTGCGCGCGATCTCCAGCCGCTTCTGGTACGCACGGCGCTTCGAGCGGTAGCGCACCACAACGAGGATATACGCGGCAAAGAGCAGCACCAGCGCCCAGAACGCGAGGATGACGCCCGGTGTGCGCAACGTTTCGCGGAGCTGATTCTTCATGTACTCCATGCGCGAGAGATCGACCGAGGTGGTCGTAACGAGCGGCGAGGTGCCGAGCACCACGCCGTCGCGGATGACGCTGATCTCGCCGACGACCTGCCCCGCGCTGACCGGCGCTGTCAGCCCGGCCTCGGCAACGTCCGGCGAGAGGGTGATCGTCCGCTCGACCTCCGTCAGGTCGGCGTCGTTCGGCAGAAAGGCGCGGATGGTCGTGCTCGGGCGGGCGGTGACGGTGTCGGCGTCCGCGCCCATCGCAACAGGGACCTCCGTCACGGTCTCGGTGGATTTGAGAACGTCCTGATAGCTGAAGTTATTGAAGCCCCACTCGAAGAGCGTGCGCGTATCGGCAAAGTTGCCGTAGTACCAGCTGCCGTCGTCCTGCTGATATGCCTCCGATTTGAGCACAACGGAAAGGAGCTTCACGCCGTCCTTTTCCGCGCTGGAGGTGAGACAGTACCCGGCGTCGTTCGTGTGACCGGTCTTGATGCCCTTGGCGTATTCATAGCCCCAGTCGCCCGGATAGAGAGAGTTCGTTGGGTTGACGAGCGAGTTCGTGCTCTCCAGAACGCGCTCGGAGGAGACGTTCGTGTCCGGCACGGTGTAGTTGATGGTGCTGGCGATCGTCATAAAAAGCTCGTGCTTGGCGGCCTCGCGCACGATGCGCGAGAAGTCCCAGGCGGTGGTATAGTGGTTCGCGTCGGGCAAGCCGTGGGTATTCGTGAAGTTCGTACCCGTGCAGCCGAGCTCTGCGGCGCGGGCGTTCATGCGCGCGACGAAGTCCGAGATCGAGCCGCTGACGTACTGCGCGATCACGTTGCAGGCGTCGTTTGCCGAGGCGACCATCGCGCAGTAGAGCAGACTTTCGAGCGTCATTGTCTCCTGCTGCATGATGTACACGCTGCTTCCGCCGGCGATCATGTCAAAATCAAATCCCGGCTGCGCCGTGACCGGGTCGGAGAGCGCGATCTTGCCGGACTCGATATCCTCCACGGCGAGAAGGACGGTCATCACCTTCGTGAGCGAGGCGGGATAGAGCCGCTCCTCGGCATTCTTCGTATAGAGGACCGTTTCCTGATCGCCGTCCTCGGCGAGGAGCACGGCGGCGTACGTCGTGTCGATCCCCGGATCGTCGATCGCCAGCGCCGCGGGAGAAACGAGCCCCAGCGCGAGCGCGGCGATAAGAGCGCATATTACAAAGCGGATTTTTTTCATTCTTGACTTAGCCCCCATGAGAGTATGGCATAACAGGGGTATTATAGCGGAAAACTACTGGAAATGCAACCTTTACCGGCGTTCCGGTATCTGGAAGCGAAAGAAAAACCGCCCTTCGGCCGCCGCGGGCGCAAGAAATGCTTGCAATATGGCGCTCTATAGTATAAAATATTTCCGCTAATAGTGGGTACAAATAATTTATTCACACATACGAGGAGGAGTTTCCCATGATTTCCGCAGGCGATTTTCGCAACGGAGTAACCTTTGAAATGGACGGCCAGGTCATGCAGGTCGTCGAGTTCCAGCACGTCAAGCCCGGTAAGGGCGCGGCGTTCGTGCGCACGAAGATGAAGAACGTCATCACCGGCGCCGTCGTCGAGACGAGCTTCAACCCCACCGCGAAGTTCGAGGAAGCGTTCGTTGAGCGCCGCAGCATGGAGTACAGCTACAACGACGGCAACCTCTATTACTTCATGGACCCCGAGACCTACGAGCTTGAGCCCATCGACGAGAGCATGCTCTCCGACAGCTTCCGCTTCGTGAAGGAAAATATGGTCTGCACCGTCAGCTCCTACAAGGGCAAGGTGTTCGCGGTCGATCCCCCGACGTTCGTCGAGCTGACCATCACCGAGACCGACCCCGGCTTCGCCGGCAACACCGCCACCAACGCCACCAAGCCCGCCAAGCTGGAGACCGGCGCGGAGATCAAGGTGCCTCTGTTCCTCGAAGAGGGCGAGCGCATCAAGATCGACACCCGCACCGGCGAGTATCTCGAGCGCGCCAAGGGCTGAGAAATCTTGTAATAACGTCCAACCATCTACAAAGGGAGGGTTTCTTATGACGACATCCGAAAAAGTGGCCTATCTGAAAGGTCTCGCCGAGGGCATGGGCATTCAGGAGGACGGCGGTCAAGGCAAGCTGTTCCACGTCATTATCGACATTCTGGAAGATCTTTCTCTCGATCTCGCGGACACGAAGGACGCGCTGGTCGATCTGACCGACGGCGTGGAGGAGATCAGCGACGATCTCACCGAGCTCGAAAACGAGTTTTATGAGAGCCCCTGCTCCTGCTGCGGCGGAGACGACGAGGACGAAGAGTACGACGGCGAGGACGAGGACGAGGACGACACCGTCTTCTACTCCGTGGAGTGCCCGGGCTGCGGCTTCAAGCTGACCGTGGACGAGGATACGCTCGACGCGGGCTCCTTTGAGTGCCCGGAGTGCGGCGAGGTCATCGACTTTGAAAACGCCGCCGTCGAGGAAGTCGTTTTCGACGATGAGGACGATGAGGACGACGAGGACGAAAAAGACTGATTCCAACAGCATACAAACAGCCGGAGGGAAATTCCCTCCGGCTGTTTCTTTTTTGCAGCGCGGGGCAGTCCCGCGTTTCTCATCAGGCCAGAAAGCCGTTCAGCTCCCGTGCGGCATTTCGCAGATGCTCCACGATCCTCTCCTTCTGCGGGATGATGCGTTCCGCCGGACCGGAGATGCTGATGGCATACCCCGCGCTTTTCCCCGGCTGCGCAAAAATCGGCACGCCGAGCGCGGCAACGCCGGGCTCATACATCTGGTCGTTGAGCATATACCCTTCCCGGCGGACCGCAGCGATCTTCTCCATGAGCTGTGACGCGGAAAGAATGAACGGACAGCTCCGCTTTTCAAATACGACCGCATCGCAGTAATCCCGTATATCCTCGTCCGTCTGCGTGGAGAGGATGGCAAGACCGGTGCAGCACAAATGCAAAAGCAGCAGCGAGCGCGTTGGGCTGCTCGCGGCGATCAGTCCCTGCTGCGGCAGTATCTCATCGAGCAGCGTTGCACGGCAGGCGTCGTACCGCCGGGTAAAATGGACCGTTTCGTTAAGCTCCCGGGAGAGCGCGGTCAGCACCGGCTTGGCCAGCTCGACCGCGGCGCGAGACATCTGCGCTCTCGCGCCGAGCGCCGCGAGTTGTATGCCGGGACGGTAGCGTCCTTCCCGGTCCGCATTCAGATAACCGCGCCTTTCCAGCGTATAAACTATGCGGTAGGCGACCGTTTTATTCAGCCCGCTCCGCTGCGCGATCTGCGAAAGGGTGAGCTTATCCTCCTGTAAAAAAAGGCTTAAGACCCCAAGCGCATTGTCCAGCGACTGAAGCAGATATTGATCCTTATTGACGGGCTCCATTCCATCCCTCCGTGACCGACCGGATAAATTTTCCGCAGGGTGTCCGGCAAAAAGCAATCATAGCATAGCATAATTTTTTTTCAAGTGCAATTTTGGGGGTTGATTTTTCCGAAAGTACGTGGTAGCATAAGGCCGTTATTTCGGTACGCGAATTATTTGTTTCGCTAAAAGAAACAAGAAGAAGGTGCAATATGAAAAAACTTGTTGTGATCAATCTCGGATCGACTTCAACAAAGATCGCGTATTTTGAAGATGCGAAAATCGTTTATTCCGCCTCGCTGCCGCATCCGGCGGAGGAGATCCAGGCGTTTGCGAGCAATTGGGATCAGTACGATTACCGGAAGAGCGCGATCCTCGGTTTTATGGAGCAGCACGGCATAGTGCTTGCCGAGCTGGATGCCTTTGTCAGCCGCGGCGGCCACACGGAGCCGGTGCACAGCGGCGTTTACCGCATCACGCCGAAAATGCTTGAACAGTCGCGCAGCATGAAATACGGCAACCACGTTTCCGATCTCGGCGTCCGACTGGCGTATGACCTTGCTCCGAACAAGCAGAACGCTTTTATCGTAGACAGTCCCTGCACGGATGAGTATGACCCGCTCTCGCGCTACTCCGGTCTGCCGGAGCTGCCCCGTGTGAGCCGCTTTCACGTGCTCAACCAAAAGGCGTCGGCGCGGCTCTACTGCCGGGAGCACGGTCTCAATTATGAGGACATCAATCTGGTCGTTGTCCACATGGGCGGCGGCACGTCCGTTGCGGCTCATAAAAAGGGCCGTCTTGTTGACGGCAACAACGGGCTTGACGGCGACGGCCCGTTCTCTACCGACCGCACCGGCGGTCTCCCCGTCGGCGGGCTGATCGACATGTGCTATTCCGGAAAATATACCCATGCGGAAATGCGCCGGAAGATCAAGGGGCAGGGCGGTCTTATGGCCTATGTCCACGACACGGATGTGAAAACCATCGAAGCCAAGGCGCTCGCAGGAGACGAGAACTGCAAAAATGCGCTCGACGCCATGATCTACCAGACAGCGCAGGAGATCGGCAAAAAGGCCGTTACTCTCAAGGGCGACGTGAACGCCATCATTCTGACCGGCGGCATTGCCCACAGCAAATATGTTACGGATATGATCCGGGACTATGTATCGTCGATCGCTCCGGTAACAATATCGGACGGAGCGGGGCGTGCTACGCGCTCGCCGAGCGGCGCGAGCAGCTCGGCGCACGCGGCGTAGTACTCCGCGTTGTGGGCGCGGCGGCATGGATGAAGCACATCCAGTCCTGTCCGAACACAAAATTGCCGTTCGTCAAAACGAGATAGTATCCGCCCTGCGCCAGCGGCTCGTCCAGCGCCGCGAGATCGTAGGCCGCCGAGAGATCAAGCCCATCACGCCCTCGGTATGCGGCGCGAACGCCGTGTTCGCAAAACGCACGGCCGCGGCGATCTTTTCGTCTGTCAAGGACTTCACCTCGTTTTCTTTTCGACCGGTCTATTATACAGTACGGTGAAAGGGGCGGAAATACTTAAAAAAGGTGCCGGCGGGGACATGCCCCGTTGGCACCTTTCACTTTTATAAGGCTCCTTTGTGCAATTTATTCTGTCGGCTTCCCTGTTGGCGCAGGCTCCTCCGTCGGCTCCGGTGTGGCATCCGGCGTCCGGACCGGCTCGGGCACGACCGTTAC